>Ga0335075_10015441_pt1 | contig 11443 bp, 10 predicted proteins | sample Lox_Sample_24_FD_206723 | JGI IMG/M metagenome (GOLD analysis project Ga0335075, IMG submission 206723) | Soil microbial communities from Loxahatchee National Wildlife Refuge, Florida, United States - Lox_Sample_2.4 | ecosystem: Environmental > Terrestrial > Soil > Wetlands | place: USA...
CCGGCGCCGACATGCTCGGGGAGCTGGACGACCGCTTGACCGCCCGCCCATTCGACCGGATACGCGTCGTCATGCATGCCGCAATGATCGCATCCGGGCGGCCGGATGCGACTGGAGTGGCCCTGATGTCCCCGGGCGTGCCTGCTCAGCCGCAGACGGTTTGCGGACCATCTTGCCCGGGCCACGCAGGTTCCCCCGGCCATGCCGGGGCCACTGGCCCTGCGGCCGGCGCGGTCTGAGCTAGCTGTGCGGCGAGGCTCGTCAGCATCGCGCGAACGGACAGCTCCGCGACTCTGTTCATCACTATCCTGTCCAGGCCGGCACCCAAAGCACCGAGCGGCGGCCGGTAGCACCCGGTGATCTCCAGCCGGCTGCCGCGGCCCTGCGAACCGCCGGTCAGCCTGATGTCCGCGTCGAGGACCGGGAACAAGGTCGCCGTGACGCCGACCGCCTCCCAGCGCATGCCAACGCTCATGACCCCGTGGCGGTACACCGGGTCAAGCAGCTGGACCCGCACAATCCGCGAGGCGCCCAGGACGTCGCCGAGCGGGCCGACCCGCAGCAGGTGATCCATGCCGCCGAGATACGCCTGCTGCGAAGACTGGGTCAGCGAACCGTCCCGGACGATTCCGGCCATCCTGGATTGAGCGACGCCGATGCTGACGTCGAGCGACTGGCTGGCCGAGACGAACATACAACCAGGCAAGCGCGGGACGGTCCGGCTGGCTCAGAGTCGAAGGTCCCTTTGCGGCGGTGCCGAGGGCCCGAGCAGGGCGAAGGGGCGCGACGCCCTGTCAGGAACTGGCCGAGTCGCTGGTCGCGGGATTGCGGGCAGCGTCGTCGCGGCCGTACTCGCGCAGCGTCTCGGCCAGCTCTTCCAGCGCCGGAAGCGCCTCGGTGACTGCCGCCGCGCGGTCCGAGGGGAGCATGTCCATGCACCGCGACACCGCTGCAGCGCGGCGCGCCTTGATCTGCTGGTCGACCTCCCGGCCCGCCTCAGTCGTGATCACCGAGGCGCTGCGCAGGTCTTCCGGGTCGGGGATGCGGTCGATCAGCCCCATCGCGGTCAGCCGGCTGATGACCCTGGACAGCATCGTCGGGTTGAGGCCCTCCAGGTCGCCGAGCTCGGGCAGGCCAAGGGGCCCGCGCGCCACGATGAGGCCGAGCACCGACGCCTGCGAGGGAGTCAGGCCTGCGCCGGTCGCTGAGGTGTTCAGCTGGCGGGCGAGCTTGGCGATGACCCGGCGAAGCCGGATCGCGCCATCGGCATCCATGGGCAGATCCTAGCGCTAGTTGCCTGCCGGCAGGCAGTGTAGGGTGTGGCTGAGGGTGACGGAACAGGTAGCACAGGCGAGTAGCGCCCACGGGCCGGTAGCGGAGGATGCGGCACGCGGGCGTCTCGTTATTTTCGCCGTCGTGTCCATAGCTCTGATGATGGCCTCGATCGACCAGACCATTGTGGCGACTGCCCTGCCCGACATTCAGCGGGACCTGGGTGCTCAGGTCAACTGGAGCAGCTGGACGATCACGGTGTACGCGCTCGGCCAGGTCATGGTCATGCCGCTGGCCGGGAAAGTCGGCGATCAGCTCGGGCGCAAGCGGGTCTTCCTCGGTGCCGCGGTGCTGTTCACCACAGCCTCGCTGTGCTGCGGCCTCGCCGGGAACATCTACCTGCTGATCGGGCTGCGCGCGGTCCAGTCGGCGGGCGGCGGCATGTTCATGCCGACCGCGACCGGGATCATCGCCGAGTTGTTCGGCAAGGACCGGGACCGCGCGGTGGGGCTGTTCTCGAGCATCTTCCCGATCGGCGGGATCGTCGGGCCGGTTCTCGGCGGCCTCTTCGTCACCTACTGGTCCTGGCGCGGCATCTTCCTGGTCAACATCCCGGTAGGGATCGTCCTGATCACGCTCGGGATGATCTTCATCCCGGATATCGCCCGCCGTCCTGACCGGGACCTCGACATTCGCGGTGTGCTGCTGCTCGGCTGCACGCTGCTGCCCGCGATGCTCGGCATCGCGTACCTGGGCGGCACCGGCGGGAGCCCGATCAGCCCGTACTTCCTGGTGCCCGAGTGCGCCGCGGTCGCTTCCGCCTGGGCGTTCGTCCGGCACTCGGCCAGAGCCCCGTCCCCGTTCATCTCGCTGCGGTTCCTCAGCGGACGCGGATTCGCGGTCATGAACATGCTGAACTTCCTCTACGGCAGCACCGTTCTCGGCTTCGCGCCGCTGGTGCCGCTGTACGCGGAGGACCGGTTCGGCCTGGCGCCGCTGCCGGCCGGCACGCTGCTCACCGCGCGCGCCGTCGGCATGATCGCCACCGCCGGGCTCGCCGTCTACCTGCTGCGTCGCACCGGCTACCGGTGGCCGATCGCCGTCGGTTTCGCGCTCTGCGCACTCGGCCTGCTAGCAACGGCCGCCAGCCCGCACGGCCTGACCGTGTACGCCTGGCTCGCCCTCGGCACCGGCATCTGCGGCGTCGGCGCGGGCATCTCGACACCGGCCTCGAACAACGCCACGCTTCAGCTCGCGCCCGAGCACGCGGCGGCGGTGGCGGGGCTGCGCGGCATGTTCCGCCAGGCTGGCGCCATCACGGCGGTGTCGATCACCGCGGCCATCGTCGCGCGGAGCGCAGATCCCGGCATCGCGCAGGCGCACGTGTTCCTGGTCTTCGCGGCGGTCCTCATCGTCGCGCTGCCGTTCGTCCTGCTGGTGCCTGAGCACCGGGGCAGCTGGTAACTCCGGGAACTTTTGCTCGTTCACGGACGTCCTGATCGACGGGTTCGGCGGTCAGGAGGCGACGGTGGAGCGCACCGAGCTAGCACGGCTTGAGCGTCAGGTTAACGACGAGATAGTGAGCCGCTTCCCGGCTGGTGCCGTGCAGCGGGCAACGCTGCTGACGGACCAAGATGATCCGCAGCTCGGCCCTGATGAGCTGCTGGTCCGGGTGTTCGCCGCGCTCAGCGGCGACCAGTCTCTGCAGTCCTGGGCAGCCGAGCACGAGACTGCGCTGCGCCGGCTCCGCCGTGAGGTGTCGTGGCGGCTGCCGCCGGCCCGGCTGCTGGAGTTCACGATCGACCAGGACGGTGCCGAGCGAATCGTCATGCCGCACGATCCGGAGCTCGCCAGCGCGCCGGTTCCGTCGCGCGAGATCGTGCAGACGGCCATGGCCATCCTGCGGTCCCGGTACGTGTTCCCTGACCGTGCTGCCGAGGCCGCCGCCAGTATCGAGGCGCGCCTCGCCGCCGGCGAGTACGACGACCTGGCCGAACCGGAGCTCGCCGAGCGGCTGACGACCCAGCTGTACGCCGTCTGCGCCGACAGGCACCTGCGGGTGCGGGCTCACGCCGAGCCGAGGCGCCCGCCGCCGCCCCCTGACCGCGCCGGCGATGACCGGCGTAAGAGCCGGCCCGACATGCAAGCGATAGGAAGGCTGGATAACTTCGGCATTCACCGGGTTGAGCGCCTTGAGGGTAACGTCGGTTACATCGACCTGCACCGGGTCGCAATGCCGCAGAGCGCGGGGGCTTCGATCGCCGCGGCAATGGAGCTGGTGTCGGGCACGTACGCGCTGATCATCGACCTGCGGCGGAACGGCGGCGGATCTCCGGACGGCGTCGTGTTCTGGTGCAGTTATCTGTTCGACGGCCCTGGCACGCATCTCAACGACATCTACGAGGCTGAGACGGGGGAGACCCGGCAGTTCTGGAGCGTGCCGTATGTGCCAGGCACGCGTTACCTGGACAAGCCGGTCTACCTGCTGACCAGCCACGACACCTTCTCCGGCGGCGAGGACTTCTGCTACACGCTGCAGGCGCTTGACCGGGCTGAGCTGATCGGCGAGACGACGGGCGGTGGCGCGCACCCGACCGGCATGCGCCCGCTCAGCCCGACCATGGCGATCGCCGTGCCTTTTGCCAGGTCGGTCAACCCGATCACCGGCACTAACTGGGAGGGCACCGGCGTCGTGCCAGACGTTTCCGTCCCGGCGGAAGACGCCTGCAACGTTGGCTATGCGATGGCCCTCCGCCATGTGCTCTCGCTGGAGCTGCCACCACCGATCCGCGACCAGGCCGCGGCGGCCCTGGCCCGGCTGGACCCCTGACCTGGCTGATTCCGCCGGGCTTGCTACGGTGCCGGCATGGCGATGGCGCTGAGCGAGGCGACGACCCGGCTGCTCGACGGGAAGAACTACGCCGTCGTGGCCACCATCAATCCCGACGGCAGCCCGCAGACGTCGGTGATCTGGGTCGGCCGCGACGGCAGCGACGTGGTGTTCTCGACCGTGGAAGGGCGTCTCAAGCACCGCAACATGACGCGCGACCCGCGGGTCAGCATCTCGGTGATCGACACTGCCGATCCGGAGAACTACGTGGAGCTGCGCGGCCGTGCGTCGATCAGCCCCGACGTCGGCCGGCAGCTCGATACCCAGCTCTCCTATAAGTACGACGGCAAAGCGCCGGAGCCCGACCGGCCCGGCGCGGTCCGGGTGGTCGTCCGGGTCGTCGTCGAGCGGGCCGCCGGTCGCGCCGCCTGACTAGGCCGGAGCCGGACCGCCAGCCGCAAGGAACCGCTCGCCGATGACTCGCGCGGCTGCACGGATCTCCGGGCCGCGGACGATCCGGTAGGGCACGCGGATCCCGGCAAGCTGCTCGGCGTACCACTCGGGATTGCTGGTGCTGCCGGTCAGCCGGGAGGTCGCCGGGTCGACGGGCTCAAGCCGCCCGAGCGTACGGGGGACACACCACGCCACGGACTCGAACGACCCGTCGATGACGATCTCGGCCTCGTACTCCCAGCCGACAGCGAGATGGGCCTCCAGCATGGCGACGGGGTCCAGGTCGGCGGGCGGGCTGAAGAGACTGCCGTCGACGACCGTTATCCCGCCGATCCGGTCCACCCGGTACGCCCGCTGCGCGTCCGCGCTTTTCGACCAGCAGAGCAGGTACCAGCGGCCATGGCGGACGATCACAGCCCACGGCTCGGCCTCGATCCCGAACTCCGCGCCCTTCTCAGACCGGTAGCGCAACTGGACCAGCCGACGGTCCGAGATGGCCTGGACGAGCGCGGCCGTGATGTCAGGATCCGGCCGTGCGGCGGCCCGGTCGGGGGCCGGCGCGATCGCGCGGCGGACCGCCTCGGCCTGAGCGGCGACCGGCTGAGGCAGGGCGCGCATGATCTTGCCAAGCGCGCTGCCGACCAGATCGGCGGGATCGCTCGCCTGGTGATGGCCGTCCAGCACGGCCATGACGAGACCGAGCGCCTCGGCGGCGGTAAATGTCAGCGGCGGCAGCCGGAGACTGCGGCCGAGGCGGTAGCCGCCGTAAGGCCCGCGAGCTGACTCGATCGGGATCTCGGCCTCGCGCAGGATGGAGACGTAGCGCCTGGCAGCCCGCTCGGAGACACCGAGCTTGTCAGCGAGACGCTCCGCCGTGATCCCCGGGCTGCCCTGGATCAGCTCGAGCGTCAGGAGGGCCCGCGCTGCCGGGCTCGCATCGGAATTCACGGCACTCCTACTACTACGGACTCCTGCAAGGACAAGGCTCCGGCGGGGACAAGGCTCCGGCGGGGACAAGGGCTCCGGCGGGGACAAGGCTCCCGCGATTACGGAAGGGAAGCGTCCGGAACCAGGCTAGCGGCAGAATTGGCGTCAGGATCCGCATCCAGCCGGCGGAGGACGCCATGATCGGCAAGCTGTTCTGCGTCGCGTTCGACGCGCCGGACCACCGCGCGCTCGCACGGTTTTATGCCGCGCTGATGGACGGTGAGGTGGTCGGTGACCTCAGCGACTGGATCGCGATCCGGACGCCGGATGGCTGGCGGCTCGGCTTCCAGCCGGCGCCTGACCACGTCCGCCCGACCTGGCCGTCGCAGCAGCTGCCACAGCAGCTGCACCTGGACTTCCAGGTGCCCGACCCGGCGGAGGCAGCGCGCCGGGCGGAGTCACTCGGCGCCGAGCGGGTCGGCGGCGACGGGGTGCAGCTGATCGTCATGACTGACCCGGCGGGCCACCCGTTCTGCCTGTGTGCCAGCGAGCCTGCTGACCCGATCCGCGTGTTCGGAGCGTGCATCGATTGTCCCGAGCCAGCCGCGCTGGCTCCTTTCTACACCGGGCTGCTCGGCCTGGAGGTGCGCTACCAGGGGGACGATGGCGCCTGGCTGGGCGGTGACGGCCCGATGGCCTGCCTCACGTTCCAGGGGGTGGACGGATACCAGCCGCCAGACTGGCCCGACCCGGCCCGGCCGCAGCAGGTGCATCTCGACGTCCTGGTCGACGACATCGACGTGGCGGAACGGCAGTTGCTTGAGATCGGTGGGCGGCCGCTGCCCGGCGATGGCGAGAGCTGGCGCGTCTACGCCGATCCGGCCGGTCATCCGTTCTGCCTGATTTTCGATAGTGAGCCAGCCGCAAAGGACGCGTGAAGACCCCGGCCACCGCCGTTAAGAAGGTGTGAAGATCACTGGTGATGCCCGCACCCGGGCATGAACTAGCAGTGTGCACCCTGGCCGCGCGGACCCCGGCGGTCCGGGCAACGCCATCGCCACGAGCGAATGCTAGGACTGCGAGCTGTCGGCTGGCTATCCCTGTGGCGCTATCACGCTGTGCGTCGCGCGCGGTCAGCTGGTCCGTTTCAGCCGAGCGCAGGGAATCTAGCCCCGGCCTCGTTCAGCAGCCTCCGCTCGGCCGGCGACGCGTCAGCCCTACAGGTCAGCCAGGCGATCAGGGTGACCCGGCCGCACCGTGTCTGGTCTCGCACGCGACGTGCGGTGCCGGGCGGCAGCCAGAGATTCTCGAGCACGTCGGCAGCCTCCTCGGTGAGCCACGGCGGGCGGCCGAGCCCGGCGGCCAGGTCCAGGCCGTGCACGGCCAGCTCGACAAGCCTGGTGCCGGCGAAGTCGGTCAGCAGCATCCGGTCGCCGTGCCGCGTCGTGATAGTGCGGTCCGGGGGAGCGGACGCCAGTAGCGATACTGTCTCGCGACAGCGGCGCCCGAGTTCCCGCGTCATCTGCTCCGGCTCGCCCAGCTCCCTGGCGAGCGCCCTGGCGGTCGCGATGCGGTCGGCGTCGACGGCTGCGGAGAACCTGTTGTCTTGCCGGTAGTAGTCGGCCGTGCCGGCCGTACCGGAACTGGCCGTGCCGGAACTAGCCGTACCGGGGCTAGCCAGGCCCGGGTCTGACGGCTCTGGCTCGGCCAGGGCTTGCGCGACTCGACCCGCGCCGATTACGACGTGGCATAGTAGTTCGCCGACCGTCCAGGGCGCGCAGGGGCTGGGCAGGCTAGACTCCTGCACGGTCAGCCCTGTCAGGGCCGCCTGCAGCGCTTCCGCTTCGGCGGCAAGGGCTCGGGTAGTGGCATCGTGGGTCATGTCCGAACAGTAACTAGCCCAGGGTGCTGATGACTCTGGCGCGCGAGCGAAACGATCTCGAGATGAGGCTGTCGAGGCGACCACCGCCGGAGGATGCCGGGGAGACGCTGCCCCCCGCCCCCGGCGGCGACCCGGCAGACCCGCGGCCAGATGGCTCGGCTGCACCTGACGCGACCGCGGTAGCCCCGGCCCCGGCAGCCTCAGCGCCCGCTGCCTCAGCCCCGGCTGATCTGGCGGCCGCGCTCGTGGTCGAGGACCAGCTCGAGCCGCGTGTCCGGATGCCGACCGACTTGCTGCGGTGCGTGACCGGCAGTCTCGAGATCGCGCTGCTGGTCGTCATCGGCCTGGTTGCCGGCGCCACGGCGAGCGGCTTCGAATATGACGTGGTGCACGTCAGCGAGAAGCTCGCCAGCGCCCTGCTCGACCCGCTGCACGGCCTGGCGGTCGCCGCCCTGATTGTGCTGCCGGCCGCCCTGGCCATCCGGCTCGTCGTGATCAATCAGCTCCGCACCCTGATCGAGGCTGTCGTCATCGCGGCGGTTGCCGCCGGCGCCACGATCACCTGCAACGTCATCCTCGGGCTCAGCGGACTGCATGACTTGTTCAAGGCGCTGGCCCGGGCCGGCACGCCGCCCGGCGCGACGCTGCTCGACCCACTGCTGGCCGCGCTTGTCGCCTTCCTGACCGTCATCGGCCTGACCGGCCGGCCCAAGTGGCGCGCCTGGTTCTGGGTTGCGATCGTCTTCTACTGCGTGACCAGCCTGGCCCGGTACCCAGGGCCGAACACCGTGCTGTCGCTGCTGATCGCGCTGCTGATCGGCTCGGTCGTCGGGTCCGGATTGCGCTACCTGATCGGCGCGACGTCCGAGCGGCCCACCGCAGCCGAGATCGCCGCCGCGCTCAGCGAGACCGCGGCACCGGTGGTGGAGATCCGGCGGATGGCGGACAGCACCACGGAGAACCGCCTCTACGCGGCTCGCAGCCGGGATGGCAACTGGCTGGACGTGACCGTGTTCGATCGGGACCAGCAGGCTGCCGACGCCTTCTACCGCATCTGGCGCAGGCTGCGGCTCCCCAGCCAGGTCTCTCGCAGCAGGCCGCTGACAGTCAGCCGGGCAGTCGAGCGGCGGGTGCTAATGACCTACGCGGTGGAGGACGCCGACGTGCCGACACCGAGGCTGCTGGCGGCCGTGCGGGTTGGCGCCGAGGCCGCCGCGCTCGCCACCGCTCACCGGGACGGCGTGACGCTGGCGGAGCTACCCCGCCCGCCGTCGGACCGGCAGCTCGAGCCGGTGTGGGACATGGTGCTGCGACTGCACCGGCACCGGGTCACGCACCGGTCGCTGACAGCTGACCACATCCAGCTGTCTGGCCCGGATGACACCGACGTCGCCCTGCTCGCGCCGGGTGACGGCGACATCGCCGCGACGGACCTGCAGCTGAGACTGGACCTGGCGCAGCTGATCGCCACGATGGCGCTGGTGGTCGGTCCCGACCGGGCAGCTGACCTCGCCCGGAAGAAGCTCGGGTCGGGGACCGTGGCTGGACTGGTCCCGCTGCTACAGCCGGTTGTGATGCATCGTTCCACCAGGGCCGCGCTGCGGCGGCGCAAGGATGTGCTGCCCGCACTACGGCAGCGGCTCGTCGGCGCGGCGCCGGACGTCAGCGTGCCACCCGAGCAGCTCGAGCGGGTCCGCCCGCGCAGCGTCATCACACTCGTGGCGGTCGTCGTCGCGGCCTACATCATCCTCGGCCAGTTCCACCTGAAGGAGCTCGAAAAGGTACTGCGCCACTCCGACTGGCGCTGGGCACTCGTGGCGCTCGCCCTCTCCGCCGTCACTTATGTCGCGGCGACCTGGTCGCTGTCCGGTTTCGTGCTGGAGAGGCTGAGCTTCACCCGGACCCTGCTGGCGCAGCTGGCCGGCTCCTTCGTGACGCTGGTGACTCCGGCTTCCGTCGGGGGCGTGGCACTGAACATCCGTTACCTGAACAAGGCGAAAGTCGCGCCGGCCGATGCCGCCTCGAGCGTGGGCGTGTCGCAGGTCTTCGCGTTCACGCTGCACGTGCTGCTGCTGATCATCTTCGCTGCGGTGACCGGCGGCTCGCCCACGGCGCCGTTCCACCCACCAAGCTGGTCGTATTTCGCGCTGGCCGCGGTCGTCGCGGTCGTGCTCGGCATCCTGGCGCTGCCGGCGGGCCGGCGGCTGATCCGCTCCCGGGTGGCGCCGGCCCTCGGCCAGGTCATCCCGCGGCTGCTCGACATCGCGCAGAAGCCGGCGAAGCTGGCCGAGGGGATCGGCGGTGCACTGCTGCTGACCTTCGCTTACATCCTCGCCCTTGATGTCTCCCTGCTGGCTGTCGGCGTACATCACTTTTCGTTCGCCGCGGTCGCCGTGGTGTTCCTGATCGGCAACGCGGCCGGGTCGATAGTCCCGACGCCCGGCGGCGTTGGCGCTGTTGAGCTAGCGCTCTCCGTCGGGCTGGCCGCGCTGCCGCACGTGTCCACCGCCAGCGCGGCCAGCGCCGTGCTGCTGTTCAGGCTCATCACGTTCTGGCTGCCGATACCGATCGGCTGGCTGTCACTGACCTACCTGCAGCGCAACGACGCGCTCTGACTGCTAGTCCGACTTCTTCGTGATGGCCGTCGGGTCGCCATAGGACACCCTGCTTCGAGCCGCGCGCCGGGCCGCCCAGGCGGAGGAAAGCCGATCGAGGAAACCGCTCTCGGAATCTGCCGACGGCGGCACTGGGTCGGGGGCGGTGTCAGGCCGCAGGCCGGTGGCGGCCGGGGGAGCGGGCTTCAGATGCATGATCGTGAGGGCTGGTCGCTCAAGGCTGGTCTGCGACCGGCCGAAAGACACGATCGTCGTGCCGAGGATCGCGGCCTCGGCGACCCGATCCTGCCTTCCCTCCTGAGCCGGGCACTCGCGCTCGCTGAGGTGCAGCGTCATCTCGTCCACGACGACGCCGTCCCCGCCCTGCTCGGCGACCGCCTTTGCCAGCTGGCTCCGCGCGTCCCGGCGGGTGTCCTTCACCAGCTCGCTGTAACCCCGCACTTCGTCGGTAGCCATCCTGGCGGTCTGCTTGCGCGTGCGCTGGTCAATATGCCGTGCGCCAAGCGAGATGCTGAACACCAGCGACGTCGGAACCCAGCCAGAGCGGAGCAGCCTGGCGAACTCCTGCGCGGACACATGCGAGCTGAAGGGGATTGGCGGGCGGATCTCGGTGCGCGCCGCGACGGCGGTTCCCATGAGCGTGAACTCGGTTCCGCCAGCGGGGAACGGCCTGATACTCAGCGTCACCCCGATGATGCCGTCGCCGCCCAGCGCCTGGCATTCCTCAAGCGCACGGGAGAGCACCCGGTGACGCACTCCGGACCGCTGCCTGAGCAGCACGTTGAACGGCCCGCCGGTGCCCGATGCCAGGTCGGTACGCGAGGTGTACGAGCCAGTGCTCGAGCACCTTCCGCCGCGACTGGCGTAGCCGAGGTGCACGACGGCCGCGCCCAGCACGTGGCCGACCGGGTGGAATCCCACGCTGGTGATCGCGGCGAAGTCCTGTGTCGAGAGCAGCGAGCCCCAGGCGCTAGCGGTGCCCAGCCGGTCAAGCCGTGCGCCGACCGCGTCGACCGCTTCTCCGGTGCCGGCTGAACCCTGCCCGGCTGCGTCCTGCCCGGCTGCTTCCGGGCTGTCTATGTCTGCGCCAGCAACGTCTGAGTCATCGTCCGCCATCCGCCGCCCCAGTCAGCTATCCGAGCACAGGGGTCAGCCTAGCCGGGCAACCGCCAGTCCAGCCGCCAGCAGCACGACACTCCAGGACATGGCCCGCAGCGCCCGCTCCAGCGGCGCCAGCAGCCGGTCCGCGTCTATCGCCAGCACCTCGCCGTCGGCCAGCGTGATGTGGCCAGTTACCTCGGCAGAGCGGCGGCGAACCAGCCGGGCCGGAGTGCTCAGGCTCCGCTGCGCGGCCGAGAGGCCGAAGGCCGCGCCAGCTGCCAGCACCGACGCGACCGAGACCGTCCCGGTCTGCGCGACGTAGGAGGTCAGCAGCGGAAAGGCGCCCCACGCCGCGGCGAATCC
>Ga0335075_10015442_pt1 | contig 11443 bp, 6 predicted proteins | sample Lox_Sample_24_FD_206723 | JGI IMG/M metagenome (GOLD analysis project Ga0335075, IMG submission 206723) | Soil microbial communities from Loxahatchee National Wildlife Refuge, Florida, United States - Lox_Sample_2.4 | ecosystem: Environmental > Terrestrial > Soil > Wetlands | place: USA: Florida...
CGTGAGCTTCGATCTGTCCTACTGGTACATCCTCGGGCTCAACGTGCTGTTCGCAGCCGTGTTCTTTCCCTTCCGCAGCACCTTCGCCATCGAATACTTCCAGGACGCCAAGGGCCTGACACTGCAGCAGGCCGGGCTCGCCAACAGCTGGGTATTCTTTGCGGCGATCTTCGCGACGCCGGTGTTCGGGTTCCTGGCCGACAGATTCGCCAGGCGCTCGCTGATGATGATGATCGCGACGCTGCTGATGCCACTCGTGTTTCTCATCCTGGGGACCACCGACTGGAGCTTGTGGATCTCCACGGCCCTGATGGGGATCAGCTTCTCCGTGGTGCCGGCCGTCATCTGGCCCGCGACGACCATGCTCGTGGAGCCGCGGCGGCTCGGGACCGCTCTCGGGCTCATCAACCTGCTGCAGAACCTCTTGCTTGCGGCGAGCAATCTTGCGGCGGGATGGGTCGCCGACCGCGGCAACGCCGGACCCGCGCATCCGTCAGGATATGACGGCATGCTGTGGTATTTCGGCCTGGTGAGCCTCCTCGCCTTCGTTTCGGTGGCGCTGCTGTGGTGGCGCGAGTCCGGACCTTCCGGTCATGGCCTCGAGCGGGTGGACGCATCTCGACAAGCCGATGACGCAAATCGAGCAGCCGCTACGGAGCCGTGAGGGCATGCTAGCCGATCAAATGAACACCCAGAGCACGGGCGAGAGGCGGCTGCCGCAGGAGGCATCCGCCGTGATCATCGGCCAGGGCGGCATCGTGGGCGCTACGGTCGCGCATCACCTGATCGAGCGGGGCTGGGACAACCTCGTGGGCATCGACAAGTCGGCCGTTCCGACCGACATCGGCTCCACTGCCCATGCCTCGGATTTCTGCTACATGACGAGCCACGACAGGATGTCGGTCTACACCACCCTTTGCAGCCGCGAGTTCTACGAGAGTCTCGGGCACTACGCCCGCGTCGGCGGACTCGAGGTCGCCCGGGTTGGCGACGACGAGCGCATGGAGGAGCTGAAGCGGAAGGTGGGATCCGGCAAGGCCTTCGGCACGCGGGTCGAGCTGATCTCGGCCGGCCGCGCGAAGGAGCTGTTCCCGCTGCTGGAAGAGCAGGCGATCCAGGGGGCGCTCTGGGATCCTGATGCCGGGCTGGTGGTTCCCCGCTCGCAGCGGGTCGCGGGCGTGCTGCTCGAGCGGGCGGTTGCAAGCGGTCGTCTGCAGACCTTTGCCAACACGCCCGCACTGTCCGTAGACATTCAGGACGGGCGCGTGCGTGGCGTGGAGACCCGAAAGGGCTACATCAAGACGTCCATCGTTGTCTTCACATGCGGCATCTGGGGTCCGCTGCTTGCCACGCGTATGGGCTCACCTCTGCCGCTCATGCCGTTCGAGCATCCGCTGCTCTTCTTCGGGCCTTTCGACGCCTTCGCAGGGACGGGCAAGGAGATCGGCTACCCGCTGCTTCGCGACCAGGGTAATTCCTCGTACATGCGCGACACCGGCGACCCCAAGACCACCGAGGGCGGACAGCTCGAATGGGGCTATTACGAGCAGACGGCGCCGCGCCTGGTGTATCCCCGCGACATCGCCGAGCCCGGCGAGGCGCGCCTGTCGCCGTCCATGCGTGACATGGACATCGAGCAGGTGATGCAGGGCTACGAGCGCGCCACGGAGCTGGTACCGCTGCTCGGGGAGTTGGGATGGGATGCGAAGCGCTCCTTCAACGGACTCATGTCCATCACCGCCGACGGCTCACCGCTCGTCGGCGAGTCTCCGGAAGTCGGCGGACTGTGGTTCGCCGAGGCCGTGTGGGTCAAGGATGCGCCGGGTGTTGCCAAGGTGTTGGCCGACTGGATGACGACCGGACGTTCGGAGTGGGACACCTGCAGCATCGACATCGCGCGCTTCTACGCGGTGCAGAAAACCCAGGGCTACGTCTTTGGCCGCTGCCTCGAGACGGCGAAGAAGGTCTACAACCCGGCCGTGCATCCGCGCGAGCCCTATCTGACTGGCCGCGACCTGCGTCGCGGTCCCTTCTGGCCGCGGGAGAAGGAGCTGGGCGGCTACTTCATGGAGGCCGCCGGCTGGGAGCGCGCTCACGGCTATGGCGCCAACGAGCGGCTGCTCCTCGAGAAGTATGGTGAGCGCGTTCCGCAGCGGTGTAATGAGTGGGACGCACGCCACTTCTGGCCGGTGTCGAATGCTGAGCAGCTGGCGATGAGCGACGACGTCGGGATGGTGAATCTGTCGCATTTCGCCATTTACGACGTCTCGGGTGCCGATGCGGAGGCTTTCCTCGAGTACCTCTCGGTTGCCAAGGTGGGCGGAGGTACGGCGCTGGGGCAGGGCGTGTACACGCACTTTCTCGACGAGGCGGGAGGAGTGCATTCGGATCTGACGATCATCCGCTTGAGCGCGTCCGAGTATCGCGTCGTGTGCGGCGGTAGTACGGGGCCTCGCGATCTCATGTGGATGCGGACGGTCCGCGAGTCGCGCGGGTTCAAGGTGCAGATCGCTGATCGCTCGGACGACTTAGTCACATTGGGGCTGTGGGGTCCCAACGCGCGTCGCACTTTGCAGGCCGTGGCCGACGATCCGGAGGCGCTGACACATGAGCGCTTCCCGTTCGCGACGGCGCGATTGATACGCGTCCGCGGGCTGCCGGTATGGGCATTCCGCATTTCGTACGTGGGGGAGCAAGGGTGGGAGCTCTACGTGTCGCCCAGCTACGGTCTGGGGCTGTGGGATCTGCTTTACGAGCAGGGCGTCGTACCGGTTGGCATCGAGACGTACGCCAACACGCGGCGGATGGAGAAGAGTTTGCGCTTGCAGAACGCGGACCTGCTCACGGAATACAACCTGTACGAGGCCGGGCTGGCGCGGGCCAAGGTCAAGGGTGACGAGTTCCACGGCAAGGCGGCCTACGTCGCCCAGCGGGAGCGGGCGCGGCAGCGTGCGTACCTGTGTACGCTGACGATGGAGAGCAACACGGATGCCCGCGGCGTCGCGCGGTATCCGGTTGGCCAATGGCCTATCCTCGATCCGGAGAGCCGGGAGGTGCTGATCGACGAGCTGGGACGCCGCTCATCCACTACCAGCATCGCTTATGGTCCGTCAGTCGGAAAGAACATTGCGCTCGGCTATCTTCCCGAGCGTTATGCGCAGGAGGGCCGTACGCTCGTGATGGAGTACTTCGGCGAGCATTACCCGCTGCGCGTCGCGGGCGTGGGTCAACGGGCGCTTTACGATCCGGCCAACGAGCGCTCGAAGTCCTGATTAGACGGTCCGGCGCCGCAGAAGGCCGAGCATGAGGGGGGTGCGGAAAACGGGCTTTGGCCCTATATATCCCTCGGCTCCGGCTGCGGGTCAGGACATGGGCTCCCGCGCCGCCAGCGCCAGGGTCTTCGTCACGTACGGGGCGAAGGAGCGCGCGGTCTCGACGCGGAACGTTTCGGGGGCGGTGCGCCACAGCACTATTTGGGCTTTGGCGAAGATGGTGCGCGTACACATGTCCAGTGGGAATGAGGCCGGATCGAGGTCCAGGGGGCAGCCGATGTTGAGGGCGTCAGCCGTGCGGGGGCCGCTCACTTCGAGGCCGACCTGTGCGTGACTGATCTCGACCACGGAGTGCGGCAGTCCAGTCAGCGCCTGCTGCAACAGCTCGGTCATTTCCGCCGTCGCATCGGCGGGACCGATCAATAGCCGCTCGTCGGGTCCCAGCCAGAGCGCCGCGATTACCTCATTATGCATGGCGCGGCAGGGCGTCTCGTCGCGTGGGAGGCGGAGGGCGTCGGCTGCCGCAGCCAAAGCGTTCGAGCCGCCACGCAGCACGAGTCTCGAAGCTGGAGGCAGCTGTCGGAGCAGGGGGCTCGAGGCCACAGTCTGCTGCTGCCGCGCAGTGGATAGGTCAACCATTGAGGCGACCCCCCTTGGGGTCGTAGAAGACCGGCGAAGCGACCTCTACGGGAATATCGCCATCGGGCATCGCAACATAAAGCGTTTCGCCCATGCGGGAGCGGCCACTGGTCAGCAACGCGAGCGCGATGGATCGGCCGACGCTCGGGCTGTGGTAGGAGGAGGTCACGTGGCCGATGGCGGGCTCCGGTGCGGCGCGCCGCTTGGTCGGCACGATCTGCGCACCTTCCTCCAGGACGTGCTCCGGATTACGCGTCAATAGCCCGACGAGCTGTTTTCTGTAGGGGGAGAGCATGGCGGGCCGCTGCAGCGCCCTCTTGCCGACGAAGTCGGGTTTGTTCTTGCCAATGGACCACGAAAGGCCCGCATCGTCCGGGGTAACGGTGCCATCGGTGTCCTGACCTACGATGATGTAACCCTTCTCGGCCCTGAGCACGTGCATCGACTCGGTGCCGTATGGAGTGATGCCGTGCATTTGGCCGGCGTCGTGGATCGCCTGCCAGACTGCCAGCCCGAAATCGGCGGGCACGTTGACCTCGAATCCCAGCTCGCCGGTGAAGCTGACACGCATCAACAGCATTGGAACGCCGCAAATCCGTCCGCGGCCGACGCTCATATGCGGCATCGCGGCGGCAGAGATGTCGATGCCTTCTACCAGCCCTTCCAATACGCGACGCGCATTCGGGCCCTGTACGGCAATCACGGCCCACTGCTCGGTGACAGAAGTCAGCCATACATTGAGATCCGGCCACTCTGTCTGTCGGTAGTCTTCCATCAGAGCGAGGACGCCGGCGGCGCCGCCTGTAGTCGTCGTTACATGAAACCGGTCGTCCGCCGTGCGAGCCACGACGCCATCGTCGTAGATGAAACCATCGTCCCGCAGCAGGATGCCGTAGCGGCAGCGCCCGACGGCGAGGCCCGTCCAGGCGTTGACGTACATGCGGTTCATGAAAGTCGCAACGTCCTTTCCTACGACCTCGATCTTGCCGAGCGTGGAGCCATCGAAGATCCCGCAATGAGTGCGTACGGCGACACATTCGCGCGCGACAGCGGCGTGCATGTTCTCCCCGGGGCGCGGGAAGTAGCGGGCGCGCTTCCAGAGACCGACGTTCTCGAAGACCGCGCCGTTGCGAACGGCCCAATCGTGCGTCGGCGTAGTCCGTACCGGATCGAACAACTCGCCGCGCGCGAAGCCGGCAAAGCTTCCGAAGCTCACGGGCGTGTAAGGCATCCGGAAAGTCGTGAGCCCGACCTGAGGTATCGCCTTATCGAGGTCGCGGGCGACGATCGCGAGCGCGTTGATGTTGGACGTCTTGCCCTGATCGGTGGCCATGCCGGTGGTCGTGTAGCGTTTCACGTGCTCGATCGAGCGGAAGCCTTCGCGGGCGGCAAGGGCGAGATCCCGCGATGTGACGTCGTTCTGCCAATCGACGAAGGCTTTGCCCGGCTCGACCCCCGGCGGTTGCGGGAGCGCGCCGAGGATGCCGGCGGCAAAGCTCTCGGGAGACGGCATTTCCGGCTTCGAGGCGGCGACCGCAAGCCCGGCGCTCTGCGCGGCGGCAAGCCCGGCATGCGTGCCGTCCCGCACCACTGCGTCGAGTGAGAAGACGCCGCGGCACGAGCCCGCGCAGCGGACTCGCTCGGCGGCCTGCGCGGGCAGGAAGGCTCGCAGGCTCTCGTCCCAGGCCAGCTTGCCGCGCGACTGCGAGAAGAGGTGAACGCTCGGGGTCAGGCCGCCTGACATCAGCACCAGGTCGCAGCGAACGCGTCGCACCGGTCCCGCAGGGTCGCCAGATGCTTGCAGCTTCTGGATGCGTATCGCGCTGACGCGGAGTCGGCCGGACGTACCGATCACCGTGGTTTGAGTCTCGATCGGCAGGCCGGCGCGCCGTGCGGCCTCGAACAGAACACCGTCAGCGGAGCCCGTACGTACGTCCACAATGGCCTCGATTGACGCGCCGGCGCGATGTAGATCAAGAGCTGCCTGGTATGCCGCATCGCACGCCGTCACCAGCACGAGTCGCGACCCCGCGAGGGCACCATAGCGATTGAGATAGGTTCGGGCCGCGTCGGCGAGCAGGATTCCCGGCCGATCGTTGCCCGGGAAGACGAGCGGGCGCTCGATTGCGCCGTTCGCGAGCACCACTTCCTTGGCCCGCACCTGCCATTGGCGCTCCCGAGGCTGGCTGTTGTCGGGCCGTTCCAGGTGGTCGCTCAGGCGCTGATTGAGTCCGAGCAGATTGTGAGGGAAGTAGCCGAAGGCGGTCGTGCGTGTCAGTAAGGTAACCCGCGGATGCGCCGCGAGCATCTGCAGCGTATTTGTAAGCCAGCGATCGGCCGCCTCTCCCTCGATGACGGCGTCGGAATGCCCAACGGGCTCGGACAGCAGCGACCCGCCCGGCTCCGGCTGCTCATCGCACAGGATGACTCGCGCGCCGCTGGCCGCCGCCGCCGCGGCCGCCGCGAGTCCCGCGGGACCGGCTCCCACGACCAGCACATCACAATGCGCGAACCGATTGGCGTAGGTATCGGGGTCCGCCTGCTCGGGGGCGCGCCCCAGACCGGCCGCGGCGCGGATCTTCGGCTCATAGAATCGCTGCCACGCGTCCCGCGGCCACATGAATGTCTTGTAGTAAAACCCCGCGGGGATGAAAGGCGACAGCAGGCCGTTCAGCGCGCCCAGATCGAATTGCAGACTGGGCCAGCGGTTCTGGCTGTATGCCTGCAGACCGTCGTATAGCTCGACCTGAGTGGCGCGCAGGTTGGGTGTCAGTCGCGCGGAGTCGCGGCGCACGGTGACGAGCGCGTTCGGTTCCTCCGAGCCCGCGCCGAGCACGCCTCGCGGCCGATGGTATTTGAAGGAGCGCCCCAGCAGGTGCACGCCGTTGGCGAGCAGCGCCGAGGCGAGCGTATCGCCGGCGAAGCCGGTGTAATCGCGGTCGTCGAATCTGAAATTGACCGGGCGGCCGCGGTCGATGCGGCCGCCTTGCGTCGCGCGGAACCCGCCGCTCATGGCCGTGCCCCCGGCGCGCTCTCCAGCGCCGCAGCCGGCGGCGGCTCGCCTACCCGGTAAGTGGCGAGGAAGTTGTCGTTGGTCGTGTCACGGAGGGCGTTGAAGAACCGTCCACAGCCGTGGATGTGCCGCCAGCGCTCCGCATGGACGCCCCTGGCGTTCTCGCGCCAGTAGAGGAAACCGGCCCACTGCTCATCGCTGCACTCGGCGGGCTTGGGCGGGCGCGCGACATGCGCCTGCCCGCCGTAGACGAACTCGAGCTCGGGGCGCACCCCGCAGTAGGGACAATCGATCAGCAACATGACGCCGAGTCTCTCAATGCGCTACGGCGGCAGCCGCCGCCTCGTCGATGAGCCGCCCTTCGCTGAAGCGCTCGATCGTGAACGGGGCGTTGATGGGATGAGGGTGGTCGTGCGCGATCGTCCAGGCAAAGAGGTGTGCCGATCCCGGCGTCGCCTTGAATCCGCCGGTGCCCCAACCGCAGTTCACGTACAGGCCCGGCACTGGCGTCCTGCAGATCATCGGCGAGCGATCGGGGCTGACATCGACGATCCCGCCCCAGCTTCGCAGCATCCGCATGCGCCGGAACATGGGGAAGAGCTCGCAGATGGCCTCGAGCGCATGGCTGGTGATGTGCAGCCCGCCGCGCTGTGTGTATGACGTGTAGGCGTCCGTACCGGCGCCGATCACCAGCTCGCCCTTGTCGGACTGGCTGATGTAGGCGTGGATGGTGTTGGACATGACCACACAGGGAAAGATGGGCTTGACCGGCTCGGAGACGAGCGCCTGCAGGGGATAGCTCTCGAGCGGCAGCCGGACTCCCGCCATTTTGAGGATCACGCTGGAGTGGCCCGCCGCGCTGACGCCGACCTTGCGGGCCTGGATGAGGCCACGGGTCGTCTCGACGGCCTGCACCGCGCCGCGCGCGTCGCGGCGGATACCGGTGACTTCGCAATTCTCGATGATGTCGACGCCGAGCGCGTCAGCGGCGCGGGCATAGCCCCACGCGACCGCGTCATGCCGCGCCGTTCCGCCCCGCCTCTGGAAAGCTGCGCCGAGCACCGGATAGCGGATATCGTCGGTCTGCAGCAGCGGGCAGATTGCGCGTGATTCTTCGGGCGTCAGCCATTCGTTGTCCACTCCGTTGGCGCGATTGGCGTGCACGTGACGCTTGAAGACCTGGACATCATGGACCGTGTGCGCGAGCATCATCACTCCGCGCTGCGAAAACATGACGTTGTAGTTGAGGTCCTGAGACAGGCCTTCCCACATCTTCAGGGCGTGATCGTAGAGCGCGGCGCTCTCGTCGCGCAGATAGTTGGAGCGGATGATGGTGGTGTTGCGCCCGGTGTTGCCGCCGCCGATCCAGCCTTTCTCGAGAACGGCCACATTCGTCAGGCCGTGCTCCTTGGCCAGGTAGTAGGCGGCGCCCAGCCCATGTCCACCACCGCCGACGATGATGGCGTCGTAGGCGGGCTTCGGCTCCGCCTTGCGCCACTGGGGCTGCCAATCGCGGTGACCGGACAGGCCTCGCTTGAAGAGCGAGAAGCCCGAAAAGCGCTGCATCGTCTGATCCGTTGGTACAGGGCGTGTGAATCGGCGGGGAATCATGCCGGGCATCGGCGCCCGTTACGAGCATGTGGGCGTCCGCTTCTTGAACGAATGCGACACGGCTCTTCCGGGACTTGACGGCGCTCCGTCGCCACTTCATGATCCGGCCAGCTTGAACGCCTGTTCAAGAAACCACGCGCCACAGCCGACGACAGTAGCAAGTCGCTGAATCTTCCGAAGCATTGAGTTGAACAGACAATCAAGCTCTCGCCGGAACGATCCGCCCGACGAGCCCGAAGAGGCACGCCGGCAACAGCTCATCGAGGTCACGATCGACAGCCTGGCCGAGGTCGGATACGTCGGCAGTACGCTGGCGCAGATCGCGCAGCGCGCGGGCGTATCTCCCGGACTGGTCGCGCACTACTTCGACGACAAGGACGGTTTGCTCGAAGCGACTTTCCGCACCCTGGCGCGGCGCATCGGGGTGCGCATGCGGGAGCGGATCAGGCTCGCCCGCACGCCGCGCGGCCGCGTACAGGCGGTGATCGACATCAACCTCGCGCCGGAAGAATTCGATCAGCGGACCGGGACGGCGTGGCTCGCCTTCTGGGGGCAGGTTCTGCACGTGAAGGGTCTGATGCGCGTGCAGACGGTGTACCAGCGCCGCATGTTGTCGAACCTGCGGCACGCCTTGCGGCGGCTGCTGCCGGGCGATGAGGCGCGCAGCCTCGCCGCGATGATCGCCGCCATGATCGATGGCGTCTGGCTGCGCGCGGCGCTGTCGCGCTGGCAGGAAGCCGACAGCGAAAGTGCGCGTGCGCTGCTCACGGCGTTCGTCGACAGCAGGCTGAAAAAACCTACGGAAAGCCAGGATGAGGCGCCGCCGGCCACACCACCGGGGGTGGGGGCGAGCTCCGCGCGGGCAACGCGTCCGGGCCCGGCATCCTTCAAAACCATCAACCCCGCGACCGGCGAAGTGTTGGCCGAGATCGCGGTCGACGGTCCCGCCGAGATCGGCGCGGCTGTCGCCAAAGCGTCCGCGGCGCAGAAGGAATGGGCCAGTCTGCCCGGCGCCGCGCGCGGCCGCATCCTGCGGCGGGCCGCCGACATTCTGCGGGCCCGCAATGCCGAGCTGGCGGAGCTCGAGACGCGCGACACCGGCAAGCCGATCCAGGAAACGAGCGCGGTCGATGTGCTCTCGGGCGCGGACTGTCTCGAATACTACGCCGGCCTCGCCGCGAGCATCGCGGGCGAGCACCTGGACCTGGGGCCGCAGGCATTCGGCTACACGCGCCGCGAGCCGCTCGGCGTGGTCGCGGGCATCGGCGCCTGGAACTATCCGCTGCAGATCGCCTGTTGGAAGACGGCCCCCGCGCTCGCTTGCGGCAATGCCATGATCTTCAAGCCCGCGGAGCTGACACCGCTCACGGCCATGAAATTGCGCGCGATCTTCGCCGAGGCAGGGCTGCCGGAGGGAGTGTTTCAGGTCGTGCAGGGCATGGCGGACACGGGGCGTCTGCTCACCGCGCACCCCGCGATCCGCAAAGTCTCGCTGACCGGCGAAGTCGGCACGGGCAGGGCGGTCATGGCGGATGCGGCCGCCTCGCTCAAACAGGTGACGCTCGAGCTCGGAGGCAAGTCGCCGCTCATCGTCTTCGACGATGCGAAGCTCGAGAACGCCGTCGGTGGCGCATTGCTCGGCAATTTCTACTCCGCCGGCGAGGTCTGCTCGAACGGCACCCGAGTATTCGTGCACCGCGCCATCAAGGCGGCCTTTCTCGAGCGGCTGGCGGCGCGGGTGAGCGCCATGCGCATCGGCGATCCGCTGGACCCGGCGACGCAGGTCGGCGCGCTGATCTCCGAGGAGCACATGAGCAAGGTGCTAGCCTACATCGCCCGCGGCAAGGCCGAGGGCGCGCGGCTCCTCGTCGGCGGCCAGCGCGTCACACTCGGCGACCTCGCGAACGGCTTCTTCGTGGCGCCGACCGTGTTCGACGAATGTCACGACGATATGACCATCGTGCGCGAGGAGATCTTCGGGCCGGTGATGTCGGTACTCGAGTTCGAGAACGAGGAGGAGGTGATCACGCGCGCCAACGCGACGGACTTCGGCCTCGCGGCCGGCGTTTTCACCAATGATCTGACGCGCGCGCACCGGGTGATCGCGCGTCTCCAGGCGGGTACCTGCTGGATCAACCATTACAACATCACCCCGATCGAGCTGCCATTCGGGGGTGTGAAGCTCTCCGGGCTCGGGCGCGAGAACGGCCGGGCGGCGATCGAGCACTACACGCAACTGAAGAGCGTCTACGTCGCCATGGGCGATGTCGAGGCGCCGTACTGAGATGAACGAAGAGAGCTTCGATTATGTGATCGTCGGTGCCGGCTCGGCGGGCTGTGTGCTCGCGGACCGGCTGACCGAGAGCGGCGAGCACTCGGTGTTGCTGCTGGAATTCGGGGGCTCGGATCGGTCGCTGCTCATCCAGATGCCGGCGGCGCTCTCCTATCCGATGAACATGCCGAGGTACAACTGGTTCTTCTACACCGAGCCTGAGCCGCATCTCGACGGACGCAGCCTGCACACGCCGCGCGGCAAAGTGCTGGGCGGCTCCTCGTCCATCAACGGGTTGGTTTATGTCAGGGGCAATCCGCTCGACTTCGAGCGCTGGGCCGCGGGAGGCGCAAGCGGCTGGGCCTATCGCGACGTGTTGCCCTACTTCAAGCGCTCGGAGCGGCACGAGGGGGGAGGGGACGCCTATCGCGGCGGCGAGGGCAAGGTGCATACCCGCCGCGGTCCGCTCGATAACCCGTTGAATCGGGTGTGGCTCGAGGCCGGCCGCGAGGCCGGTTACCCCCTCACGCAGGACATGAACGGCTTCCAGCAGGAAGGGTTCGGCCGCATGGACATGACCGTGGGCGGTGGCCGTCGCTCGAGCGCCGCCAATGCCTATCTTCGGCCGGCGATGCG
>Ga0335075_10015443_pt1 | contig 11443 bp, 9 predicted proteins | sample Lox_Sample_24_FD_206723 | JGI IMG/M metagenome (GOLD analysis project Ga0335075, IMG submission 206723) | Soil microbial communities from Loxahatchee National Wildlife Refuge, Florida, United States - Lox_Sample_2.4 | ecosystem: Environmental > Terrestrial > Soil > Wetlands | place: USA: Florida...
GGCCGCCCGGCATGCCCCAAGGACGTTGGCGGCGCCCGAGGTAAAGTTGATCATGGCCGGCACGCGGCCGCCGGACATCAGCGCCAGCACGGTCACTGCGGCGCCGTTCGAGGTCGGCAACATCACGCCGATCGCTCGTCCTTCGGGCGCGAACGGCATCAGCTTGGCGCCGAGAATGCGGGTCGCCTGCAACAGCCGCTTGTAGGTCAAGCGGCCGCTGGTCGGGTCCTCGATCGCCAACCACTTGCCGCCGTGGGTTTTCGCCGCCTCGATCACCGCTTCGCTGACGGTGCGGTCGGTGCGAGCGGTGCGGAACATCAGGTTCGACATCACGTCGTAAAGCGCCGCGCCCGCAGCGAGCCGCCGCTTGCGTCCCTTGAGTTGCGGATTGACGTTCATCCGCACCGGTTCGAGGATGGTCACGGTGATCTTGGGGAACAGCCGGCGGTTGACCTGAGTGTCCTTCAAACGGCTGAAGATCGTCTTCTCCGGACCGTCGATGCGGACTGGAACCACCATGGCGTCCGACTTGTCGGCGATCATGGCGGCGCCGTCGTAGATTTTCATCAGGCTGCCGGTAACGGTGATGCGGCCTTCGGGAAATATCACCAGCATGTTGCCGTCGCGCACGGCGTTGATAATGCTGCGCAGCGCCATCGGCTTGAGCGGATCGAGCGCCATGGTGCGCACGAACGGCAGGAACGGCTGAATCCACCATTGTTTTGAGATCGCCACATCCACCGCGAACACCGGACGTTTGGGCAACAGCGACATCGCGATCGGCGCGTCGAGGAAACTCACATGGTTCATCGCGATGATGGCGTTGTCGCCGGCCTTGGCGACGTTCTCCAGGCCCTTGACCTCAAGACGGAAGAAAGCGCGAAAAACGATGGACAGAAAATCGTTCAACCAGCTGGCCGGCATGGTGCGCGCGATGACGACGGCGACGATGAGATTGGCCACGCCGATCAGCGCGAACAACAGCGATATGCCGAGCCCGAGCTTCTGCAGCACGGCAAGGACAAGCGCGCCGACGACCATGAACGCGGCGTTGAGGACATTGACGGCGGCCACCACGCGGGCGCGATGGTCGGCGCCGGCCCAGGCCTGCACGGCGGTAAAGGTCGGCACGATGAACAGACCGCCCGCGAGCGCCAGTCCGGCAAGGTCGATGGCCAGGTGGATGCTGTGGGCGACGGCGAAAAATTCGGCGACGCCGAGCGGATGCGCCGCCGGCGCCATCGCCGAGGCCGTCCAACCGAGATCGAGCGCGAACACGCCGAGCAGCACCGCGCCGACCAGCGTCGGCAACAGGATGATGCGGCCATGGGCGAGCCACGCGGCCAGCGCCGAGCCGACGGCAACCGCCACCGAAAAGATGGCGAGGAAAACGGTGACCACCGTTTCCGAGCCACCGACATGGAAGGTCACCAGCGGCGGCAGCAACGACATGACCAGCGCGCCAACCAGCCAGAACCAGCTCGTCACCAGCGCGCCCCACCACAGCCGCGGCTCGCCGCGCACGTATTTGATCAGCGCGCCGGTCGAGCCGAAGATGTTGCCGTTGATCGGAAGGTGCGGCGCGCCTTCGCCGGTCGGCGGGATAAAGCGGCTCGCAACCCAGCACGCCACTGCCGACACCATCATCAGCCAGGCGAAGTGAATAGGATCGCCGCCGTTCTTGGCGGCAAGCCCGGCCACGATGGTGCCGATAAGAATGGCGAGAAACGTGCCGCCCTCGACCAGCGCGTTGCCGGACGGCAGTTCCGTCCGCCGCAGGTGATCGGGCAGGATGCCGTATTTGATCGGCCCGAACAGCGAAGCGATCGTCCCATATAGCCCCACGGCAACGAACAGCACAGCGATGGAATGCACGGCAAAGCCCGCGACGGCGAGCGCGGCGACGCCGATCTCGGCGAGTTTTAGCCGTTGCGCCACCAACGCCTTGTCGTAACGGTCGGCCAATTCGCCGCCGAGCCCGGAGAGCAAAAAGAAGGGAAAGATCAACGTCGCGCCGGCAAGCGTGATCAAGGCCTCGGAGTTGGCGCCGCCGATCTGAAAAAGGATGAGAAAAACCAACGCGGTCTTGAGAAAGTTGTCGCTGAAGGCCGAGAAGAATTGGCACCAGAACAGAGGCGCGAAGCGTCGCGTCGTCATCAGGGACGTGGCCATAGCTCTCCTGCCGTTCCGCTCAGCGTTTACCGCCGCGGCATTTTAGACGGATGCGGGCGCCTTGGCGACGTTGAATCAAGGGATGCGATCGAATTGACGCCGCCGATCCGACACCGGGCACCCCTGATTCGGCAAGGGGATCAATGGACTATATAGACCGCGCTTAGTCCCGCTTAGTCCCGCTTCGTCCCTTTGGCCGCGCGGCGCGTCGCCAATAAACGGCGGATGCGGTCGTGGACGTGGTGCGGCTCATACGGCTTTGGCACCGTACCCGCCTCGCACAAATCCGCCGCGGCGTTCACCGCGCGGGGCACGCTGCCGGCCAGGATCACGTCGACCTGTGGACAATTGGATCGGGTCCACTGCGAGAGGCCAAATCCGTCCAGCGAGCCCGGCATCTCGATGTCGCTGAAGAGGACATCGACTGCAAATTGCGGCTGTTGCAGCACCAGCATAGCCTCGTCGGCGTCCGCCGCCTCGATCACCTTGTAGCCGCAGTCGCGGAGATATTCGGCGATGACGAGGCGCAGCAAAACTTCATCCTCGACGACGAGAACAACGCCGGCGACCACGGGGGGTTCAGTGGCTGTCGGAGGTCTAATTGTGGTCGGGGGCATGTCCAGACTGCGCCAACAGCGTTTCGACCTGATGCACCATGGCGCCCAGGTCGTAGGGTTTGAATATGAAAACGTCGGCGGTCTGGCGAATATATCCCGGCGGCAGGTCGCTCGATGCCACGATCAATTTGATTTGCGGACGGCGATCTCGGACAAGCTTCGATAAGCCAATGCCGTCCATGCGGCCGGGCAGGCGGATGTCCGTGAACAGCACATGCACCGGCAAAGCGCTTTCGATGATCGTGAGCGCCTCGGCCGCATTGGCGGCTTCCAGTACATAAATTCCCTGGTTGCGCAGCGTGTCGGCCACCAACAGCCGAATCAATATCTCATCTTCGACCACAAGGACCGTCGGCCTGTCCGGCTTAAGTTCGGCCTCGGAAGCCAACATTGCAGTTCTCACCTTTGGCGCACCTCCGCTTCGCAGCCCCGGCGCACGAGAGCAGCTAACGCGACACACGCGTGAGCACTGTCACCCGGACGCAACAACGCGGCTGCCGCCGCGCAGGTTCCTCCGCGCGATCAAAAGGATGACGGTCCGGGCAATTATCATTTTTGGCGTTGCTTTTTTGCCACGGGCGGTTCGGGCAATACTGCCGGCTGCGCTATCCGGATCACTTGGCCTCTTTGGAAAACCGACTGCCACGCCCCGATCAAATCCGGGGGCATGCTTTTGCTGGATCCGCTATGCGCGCGGCCGCCGCAAGCGGCGCGGACCGCTGTCGGTCACGCCGAGATGGGTTTCGAGCGCGGCACGGTCGCGAAGCAACACCGCGCTCTCGGCGGCGTGCACGACGGCGCCGCGTTCGACGATAATGGCGTGGTCGGTGACGCCGAGTATTTTCTTGGCGTTCTGCTCGACCAGAATGGCTGACATGCCTTCGTCGCGGATGATGCGGCGCAAAGCGGCGAGCAATTCGTCGACAATGATCGGCGCCAGGCCCTCGAGCGGTTCGTCGAGCAGCATGACGCGCGGATTGAGCACCAGCGCGCGCGCGACCGCGAGCATTTGCTGCTCGCCGCCGGAGAGCTGATTGCCGAGATTGTGCCGCCGCTCGTTGAGGCGCGGAAACAGCGCATAGACCTTATCGGTGCTCCAGCGCCCCAGTCGCGCGACGGCGGTCAAGTTCTCGTCGACGGTGAGCGATTTGAAGATGTTGCGCTCTTGCGGCACCCAGCCGACGCCGACATTAGCGCGCTGATCGGGACGCAGCCGCGTGATGTCGCGGCCGTCAAGCGTGATCTTGCCGGAAAAATAGCGGGTGACGCCGACGATGCTGTTGATGAGCGTGGTCTTGCCCATGCCGTTGCGGCCAAGAAGCGCCAGCGACCGCCCCTCGGCGAGCGACAGCGAGATGTCCGAGAGCACCACCGCCTCGCCGTAGCCGGCCGACAGATGCTCGACGCTGAGAAGCTCAGGCATCGAGTTGCTCGCCGAGATAGACGGCTTTGACCCGGGGGTCGCGCGCAACCTCCTCAGGGCCGCCGTCGCCCAAAAGGCCGCCGTTGACCAGGACCGAGACGTGATCGGCGAAGGAGAACACCAGATCCATGTCGTGCTCGATCAACAGCACGGTGACTTCTTCGGGCAGCGCTTCGATGGTGGCAAGAAGCTCCTGCCGTTCGGCCTCGGGCACGCCGGCCGCCGGTTCGTCGAGCAACAACACCTGCGGTCGGCAGGCAAAAGCGAGCGCGATTTCAAGAAGCCGCTGTTTGCCGTAAGGCAGGATCGCCGTGCGTTCGTGCATCACGTCGGCGAGGCGGAAGCGCTCGAGCACCTCGGCGATTTCGCGGGCGAGCACTGCCTTGCCGCCCATCAGCCGCCACCAATCGTTGCCCAAACCGAGGCGCTCGGCGACCGCGAGCCCGATCGTCTCGAGCGGGCTTAATTCCAGGAACAGCTGGTTGATCTGAAACGTCCGCGCCATGCCGAGGCGAACGCGTTGGTGAGGAAGGAGCGCGGTGATGTCGTTGCCGGCGAGCAGGATGCGGCCGGAGGTCGGCCGGAGCACGCCGGTCAGCAGATTGATCACGGTGGTCTTGCCGGCGCCGTTCGGTCCGATCAAAGCGTGCCGCGCGCCTTTTTCGATCGCCAACGAGATATCGTGCGCTGCGGCAATGCCGCCGAAACGCTTCTCCAGCCCTATGGTTTCGAGGATCGGCATGGTTCAACGTCCGTCCGGCGGAGCGCCGACCGCGGCCGGACGCGACACGACCCGCGCGCCGAGCCGGCCGATCGCGACGCGCGCCGCCCGGGCCCATCCCTCCACGCGCTCGCGGCCGACCAGCACGATCACCACCAGCATCAAGCCGATCCAGAACTGCCAATATTGCGGCGTCAGGCTCGCGATCCAGTCCTGCAGGAATTTGTAGATCAGCGCGCCGATCAGGCCGCCGTAGAGATAACCGGTACCGCCGATGATGAGCACGAGGAGAAGGTCGGCCGAACGATCGAGCGAGAAGACGTCGAGCGAGCAGAACGCCGTGGTCTGGGTCAGCAGCGCGCCGGCGATGCCGGCGAAGGCGGCCGAGATCGTATAGATCGCGACCAGCCGGCGCTCGACCGGGATACCGACGGCGGATGCCCGCAACGCATTGCCTTTGAGCGAGCGCAGCGACAGGCCGAACGGCGAATACACGATGCGCCGCGCAAGCAGAAAGCAGACGAACAGCACGATCAGGCAATAGACGTAGCCGTTATGACCGTAGAGATCGAAACCGAACAGGCCGAGGACCGGCGCGATCGTGACGCCCTGCAGGCCGTCGGCACCGCCGGTGATGTTGGAATAGCGATTGGCAAGTTCGCCGAGCATCAGCGACACGCCGAGCGTGACCATGAGCCGGGTCAAGTCCGATCCGCGCAACACCAAAAAGCTGGTCACGAAGCCGAGCGCGGCCGCAACCAAGCCGGAACAAATAAGCGCGATGACCGGCTCGTTGATGAGGCCGTATTTGGCGACCAGGCCGGCGAAGTAGCCGGCCAAGCCGAAAAACGCCGCCTGGCCGAGCGAGATGACGCCGGCATAGCCGAGGATGAGGTCGAGCGACAACGCGAATAGAGCGAGGATCGCCGTGTCCTTCATGATCAGATACTGGCCGGGAAACAGCCAGATCGTCGCGAACACGAAAACCCAGAACGCAACTTCGAGCGGCGACCAGCGGGCGCGGCGCGCCAGATAAGCTGCTACCTCGTCGGCGACCGCCGGCATCGCAGTCATCGCGCCAGGTTGCGGGCGAACAGGCCCTGCGGCCGCAAGATCAGCACCACGATCATGATGGTGTAGATGACGAAGGCGCCGAGTCTGGGCACGTAGTATTTGCCGGCGACGTCGGCGATGCCGAGCAGGATCGAGGCCAGGAACGGCCCGGTGATGCTTGAGGTGCCACCGACCGTCACGACGATCAGAAAATAGATCATGTATTTGAGCGGGAAGGTGGGATCGAGGCCGAGAATTTCGGCGCCGAGCGCGCCGCCGAGCCCGGCCAGCCCGGAGCCGAAAGCGAAAGTCACGGCGAACACCGCGCCGACATTGATGCCGAGACCGCGCGCCACGCGCTGATCGTCGACCGCAGCGCGCAAACGGCTGCCGAACCGGGTCTTAGCAACGATCAATTGCAGGGCGAGCGTCAGCAGGCCGCAGATCAAGATGATGAGCAGACGATATTTGCTCATGCCGACGCCGAACACGATGAACTGGCCTTGCAGCGCCTTTGGGATGATGACGAATTGCTGCGAAGAGCCCATCACGTAATCGACGGCCGCGACCGACATGAACACCAGGCCCATGGTGAACAGCACCTGATCGAGCGGGCTCCTGGCATAGACATGAACGTAAAGCGTGCGCTCGAACAAAGCGCCGAGCGCCGCCGTCACCACAAACGCAAGCGGCAACCCGAGCGCGAACGGCACGCCGATCCGGTTGACCAAGATCACGGTGCAATAGCCGCCGGCCATGGCGAACGCGCCGTGCGCGAGATTGATGAAGTTCATCAGGCCGAGCGTGACGGAAAGGCCGCATGCCAGCACGAACAGCAGCATGCCGTAGGCGATACCGTCGAACAGGATGGTCAGCATGGTCGGCCGAATTACTCCACGTCATTCCGGCAGCAACGAAGCTGACGTTCGCAATCCACACCCACGGCTTTGGCCATTATCGCACGGTTTGGCGTTATGGATTCCGGGCCCGCGGGCACACAGGCCCGCGGGCCCGGAATGGGGCAAGACGTGACTTAGTTACTTCGCTGCCGCCTTGACTGGATCCTTGACCGCCGGGAAGGTGGCGAACTCGACGTTGTAGAGCTGGCCGTTCTTCTTCTCGACCTTGCGGATATAGACGTTCTGAACGATGTCGCGGGTCTGCGGATCGATTGAGATCGGACCGCGCGGACTCTCCCAGCTCATGCCCTTGATGGCCGCGATCAGCGAATCGCCGTCCGTCTTGCCGCCGGTCTTCGTCAACGCCGCATAGATCAAGTGCATGCCGTCATAGCCGCCGACCGCCATGAAGTTCGGCCGCATGCCGCCATTGGCCTTCTCGAAGGCGGCAACGAACGCCTTGTTGATGGGCGAATCGTGATCGGCCGAATAGATGTGCGCGGTTACGGTGCCGATCACCGCATCGCCCATGCCGTTGAGCAGATCGTCGTCCATGACATCGCCGGGACCGATGATTTTGACGCCGGCCTTGTCGAGCCCGCGCTCGACGAATTGCTTGACGAAGGTGCCGCCTTGACCGGAAGGAACGAACACGAAAATTGCATTCGGCTTTTCGTCCGCCGCGCGTTGCAGGAAGGGTGCGAAATCCGGATTGGCGAGCGGGAAGCGGATCGCCTCGATCACCTCGCCGCCCTTTTTCTTGAACTCGGCGGTGAAGGATTTCTCGGCGTCGATGCCCGGCGCGTAGTCCGAGATCATCGTCACCACTTTCTTGATGCCGTTCTGCGCCGCCCAGTCGGCCATCGGCACCACCGATTGCGCCAGCGTAAAGCTGGTGCGCGCGATGTAGGGCGATCGCTCGGTGATGATCGAAGTGCCGGCCGCCGTGACGATCTCGGGCGTCTTCGATTGAGCCGACAGCGGGGCGACCGCAAGCGCGGCCGGCGTAATGCCGAACCCGGCAAGGAAGGTCACCTTGTCGTTGACGATCAGCTGCTGCGCGATGCGTTTGGTGTTGTCGGGGACGGCGGCATCGTCCCGGATGATGAGTTCGAGCTTCTTGCCGGCAACGACGTCGCCGTGTTGCGCCATATAGAGCTTGATGGCGGCTGCTTCCTGCTTGCCGGTGGATTGCTGTTGCCCAGTCATCGGCAGAATGAAGCCGATCTTGACGGTATCCTCGGCGAACGCGCTATGGGCCGCCGAGAGCCCGAGCGCCGCGACGGCTGCGGCGATAAAATAGTTGCGCACGATGGTCTCCCTCCCGGGGTACAATTTTAGGACCCGTTGCATAGCCATTCCGGCCGGCCGTTGTCCAGATCGCCGAAGCGTCGGAGCTCGATGTAACGACTTTTAGCTCGTCTCCCGGGCGACTAGCCATCATGTAAAAAGGGTAGGAGCATTGCAAAAATCGGCAGGCCCCCGCACCGGCGGGGGCCTCCTGATTCAAAGAGTGGCGGCAGATTGCCGCCGACTGTAGTGGATTTTAGCCGCGCACGATGCCTTTGCAAAAAACCGCCTGCCGCCCCCGATCAAGTCCTGCATCGCGTCCGGGGGCGGATGGTTTGCCCAATCGCGCCCTACTGCACCGTCTCCCCGTGCAAAGCGAGATCGAGACCTTCGCGCTCGACTTCCTCACTGACGCGCAACCCGATCACCATGTCGACGATCTTGAGGATGATCAATGTCACGACCACGTCGTAGACGAAGACGCTGGCGACGCCGATGGCTTGATTGAGCACCTGGCCGGCATTGCCTTCGATCAGGCCGGCGGTGCCGCCATAGGCCTGGACCGCGAACACGCCGGTGAGCAACGCGCCGGTGGCGCCGCCGACGGCGTGCACGCCGAAGGCATCGAGCGCGTCATCGTAGCCGAAGAAGTGCTTGAGCCCGGTGCAGCCCCAATAGCAGATAATCCCGGCGGCAAGGCCAATGCAAAATGCTCCCATCGGACCGACAAAGCCGGAAGCCGGCGTGATGGCGACCAATCCGGCGACCGCGCCGGAGCAGATGCCGATGACGGTCGGCTTGCCGCGCAGGATCCATTCGACGATCATCCACGTGAAGCCGGCGGTCGCAGTGGCGATATGGGTAACCACCATCGCCATGCCGGCCTGCATTCCCGCGCTGACCGCGGAGCCGGCGTTAAAGCCGAACCAGCCGACCCATAGCAGCGAGGCGCCGATCATCGTCAGCACCATATTGTGGGCGGGCGCGGTGTCCTTGCGCTTGCCGAGCATGATAGCCGCCATCAGCCCGGCCGTACCGGAGTTGACGTGCACCACGGTGCCGCCGGCGAAATCGAGCACGTGGACTTTGGCATCCGGATTGGCGCTGTTGAAAAAGCCGTCTGGTCCCCACACCCAATGCGCCACCGGCGAGTAGACGAAGATCGCCCACAAGCCGATGAACCAGAGCATGGCCGAGAACTTCATGCGCTCGGCGAACGATCCGGCAATCAGCGCCGCGGTGATGATCGCGAAGGTCAACTGGAACATCGAGTAAACGGATTCGGGGATCGTCGGCGCCAGCGGATTAGGGTTGCCGATATTCTTGGCAAAGTCGCTGACGATACCTTGCATGAATGCGCGATCGAGCCCGCCGATGAACGGCGTGCCGGCGCGGAACGCCAAGCTGTAGGTGAAGAACAGCCAAAGAATGCTGATCAGGCAGGCGATGGCAAAGCTTGTCATCACGGTGTCGCCGACATTCTTCTTGCGCACCATGCCACCGTAGAACAGCGCCAAGCCGGGAAGCGTCATCATCAGCACGATGGCCATCGACGTCAGCATCCAGGCGGTGTCGCCGGAATTGGGCGCGCAATTGGTCAGCGTCTTCGCATCACACGCCGGCGCTGTCTGCGCGAGGGCGGCGTGGAAGGTCGGTAGGCATGACAGTATTGCCAGCGCGATCGTTGCCGCGACAGCGAGCAACCCCGCACGCGAAAATTTTTTCAAGGTCATGATTTCACTCCTGTCCATGTCGAGGGAGGTGCGGGTTGCTTATAGGGCTGCGGCATCGACCTCGCCGGTGCGGATGCGGACCGCATGGTCGAGACCGAACACGAATATCTTGCCGTCGCCGATCTGCCCGGTCTTGGCCGCGGCCGTGATCGTTTCGATGACTTTGTCTACCTGGCCGGCGGCGCAGGCGATTTCGAGCTTGATCTTGGGCAGAAAGCTCACGGCATATTCGGCGCCGCGATAGATTTCCGTATGACCTTTCTGCCGGCCGTAGCCTTTCACCTCGGTGACCGTCAGCCCCTGAACGCCGATTTTGGTCAGCGCGTCGCGGACCTCGTCGAGCTTGAACGGCTTGATGATGGCCATAACGATCTTCATTGGTTCAATCCCCCTGGCCCCCCTGTGCGCAGCACCGACCGAGGGACTGAAAAAAGCTCTGATGACCGCGTCGGAAAACTGCCCCCGTCGCGGCGTGGCATGCAGATGGAATCAAAGGCCGTGCCAGTTCCCGGCAACCGCCTTAGCTGGCAATCGACGGCCAATCCAGCATCCAGCGGGCTGTCCGCGCCCTAGGCGCGGACAGTGTGCATAACCCCATGCATAATAAGTAGGCTTAAGCCGGTTTGGCCTGATAGCGCCTTGAAGGCGACGCGCTCAGAGCGCCGCGGCGTCGGTTTCGCCGGTGCGAATGCGGACGGCTGCCTCGATCGAGGCGACGAAAATCTTGCCGTCGCCGATCTGTCCCGTCTTGGCGGAGGCGCTGATCGCCTCGACGACCTTCTCAGCCATATCCGCCGCGACGGCGATCTCGATACGGACTTTCGGCAGAAAGTTCACCGCATATTCCGAACCGCGATAAATTTCCATGTGGCCCTTCTGCCGGCCATAGCCCTTGACCTCGGTCACCGTCATGCCGTGGATGCCGATGGCTGTGAGGGCGTCGCGGACTTCCTCCAGCTTGAACGGCTTGATGATGGCGACCACGAGCTTCATGGATGCGATTGTTTCCCTAACGCGACAACATGCACACATTATCGGCATCGCGGTCAAGATTTAAGCGACCGCGCTGCCGTCACGAAAGGCGTGCGTTCAAACACAGGGCAAAAACAGCCGGCTCAGGTCCTCAAGTTGTCAGGTCCTCATTAAGTCCGCGTTGCGTTGTCGCAGCAGACCTTCCTGCGCGACCGAGGCAACGAGCGTACCATCGCTTTTGAAGATCGAGCCGCGGGCGAAACCGCGCGCGCCGCCGAGATTCGGGCTGTCCTGAGCATAGAGCAGCCATTCGTCGGCGCGGAACGGACGATGAAACCACAGCGCGTGGTCGAGGCTTGCGGCCATCACGTCTTCCTGAAAGACGGTCTTGCCGAACGGGATCAGCGCCGTGTCGAGCAGCGTCATATCGGAGGCGTAAGCGAGCACGCATTGATGGATCGCCGGCTCGTCGGGCAGACGGGCGGTGGCGCGAATCCAAAGGTGGAAGCGGTCGCCTTGCAGCTTTTCGCCGAGATAGCGGCCATACTCGACTGGTCTCAGTT
>Ga0335075_10015445_pt1 | contig 11440 bp, 8 predicted proteins | sample Lox_Sample_24_FD_206723 | JGI IMG/M metagenome (GOLD analysis project Ga0335075, IMG submission 206723) | Soil microbial communities from Loxahatchee National Wildlife Refuge, Florida, United States - Lox_Sample_2.4 | ecosystem: Environmental > Terrestrial > Soil > Wetlands | place: USA: Florida...
GCCTGTCGGTCAAGGTGGCGGCCGCGCTCGACTGCCTTGGCCTCGCCGTATCGCACTGGGTCGCCGTCGACGGCGAGGCCGACCTGGTTGAACTGCTCAGGGAGGGATTCGCCGCCCTCGGCGGAGACGACGCCCGCACTGGCGGCTGAGCACGCGGCCTAGAGCGGAGCGGGAACCTTCGGCGACGGCGGGGGAGTCACCGGCGCCAGCTTCTTCGAGTCGTCGAAGCCGACGATCTTGGCCAGGTTGCCGCCGAGTATCTTGGCGCGGTCCGGGTCGGGAACGCCCGCGAACTGCTCCTCGATGACCGCCTGGCTGCCGAGGAAGGTGCCCTCCGCGTGCGGGTAGTCGCTGCCCCAGTAGATGGTGTCAGTCCCGGTGATGTGCCGGGACATCACCGCGATCTGGTCGTCGGCGAACTGCACCCGGATGTTGCGCTTGACGTACTCACTCGGCTTGAGCGGCAGCGGCCAGCGGTCGTTGATCTTGAACATCCGGCCCATCAGCTTCTGGTCGTGCGGGTCGACCCCCTCGTCCCAGAAGCCCAGCCACCAGTGCGGGTCCTGCCCGGTCCCGGTCCGCCAGGCCTTGTCCATCGAGCCCATGTAGTTCGCGAGCCAGCCCGCGTTGAACTCGATCACGTTGAACATCAGGTTGGGGTGCCGGTCGCATGCGCCCGAGCTGACCAGGTCGGCGATGATCCGCATGGGGCTGGCGGAGGCGGTGCTGCCGCCGCCCATGGTGCGCCCGGCCAGCAGGGCGCCGGTCAGCTCCTGCTTGCCCATCGTCATCGCGGTGAGGATGCCCTTGACCTGGCTGCCGGTGGCCGAGGTGCCGGCCTTGGAGTCGACGCCGCCCGAGGCCACGTGGAAGAAGATGGGCAGGCCGTTGGCCTCGGCGGCCGCCCACAGCGGCTCGTACTCCGGCGCCCAGTACGGCAGCGGCTGCGGGATCTCGGGCAGGATGAGCGCGCTCAGCCCGAGCCGGACGGCACGCTCGATCTCCTTGACCCCGTCGGCGACGTTGGTCGTCGGGATGGCGGCGGCGGGCCGCAGGCGGTTCGAGTACGGCAGGTAGGTTTCCGCCAGCCAGTCGTTGTAGACCCGGGCGTGCGCGATCGACCGCTCGTGGTCGTCGGTGTAGAGCGCGAAGAACGATAGGTTGGGGAACAGCATCGACGCGTCAACGCCGTCCCGGTCCAGGTCGCGCAGGATGCTGGACGGCAGCCCGTCCGGCGTGGGGCCGGGGAACTGGCGGTAGCGGGACACGGTCCAGCCCTCGTACCCGGCCGTGTGCACCGTGCGAAACTCCGTATGGCCGCCGGGGACCAGCGGCTCGTCGAGGATCGTGTCCTCTTCCCATAGCGCCTGGTCGCGCATGTTCTTGGGCAGGCGGGTCTTGTAGAGGTCGACGGGCTCGACGACGTGACTGTCACCGGAAACGATGAATTCCTTGGCCATGGCGGGGTCTCCAGACGTTCGCCATCCGCTTTGATGAGATCCGAAACTCCAGTTTCATATATGACTCTCTAGGTCCGGACGGTACGGCGGGATTCGATGGCACGTCAACGGCGACGTTCCGCTAGGCAGGACGGCTGGCATCGCTCGTCGGCACTTTGCTGCTGTACTGATCCGACGGCGGCAGCGTGCCGGCCGCGCGACGAAGGAGGAGCAATTGGGCAGGGTGGCAGTTGTGACCGGTGGGGCATCGGGCATCGGCCTGGCGATCGTCCGCCGTCTCGCGGCCGGCGGCGCCAGCGTGGCACTGCTCGACCTGGACGCGGGCGCGGCCGACCGGGCCGCCGCCGAACTGCGCGCAGAGGGGTCGTCCGTCATCGGCCTCGGCGCCGACGTCAGCGACCGGGCCGCGGTGGAGAAGGCGCTCGAGGCGGCGCGCGGTGAGTTCGGGCCGATCGAGATCATGGTGACCAGCGCCGGGCTGTCGCTGAACGCGCCGTTCCTCGAGATCACGGTCGAGGACTGGGACCGCGTGCTCGCGGTCAACCTCACCGGGACGTTCCACTGCCTGCAGCTGGCGGTGCCGGACATGATCGCAGGCGGGTGGGGCCGGATCGTCACCATCTCGTCGTCGAGCGCGCAGTCGGGATCGCGGACCCAGGCGCACTACTCGGCCTCCAAGGGCGGCGTGGTGGTGCTGACCAAGACGCTGGCGCTGGAACTCGGCCAGTACGGGATCACCGTTAACACGATCCCGCCCCGGGCCGTCGTCACCCCCATGTTCATGGCCGCGCCCTTCGCGCAGGGACCCGACGGCGAGGAGCACATCAGGCAGCTGGCCGCGCGGAGCCCGGTCCGTCGGCTGGGCGTGCCCGAGGACATCGCCGCCGCCACCGCCTTCCTCTGCTCCGACGACGCCGGCTACGTCACCGGCCAGGTCATCGGCGTGAACGGCGGCAACTACACCTGAGCGGCCGCACGTTCCGCTGAGCGGGACCGACGGGCGACCGGTCAGCCGGCATCATGCTAGAAACAGCAGACAAGCAGCCTGTAAACACCAAGTTCACGGGCGTAATACCGCCACTGAGGTAAAGGTTTACGTTCCTGGCCGCAGCACCCGCAGCCACATGTAAAGGCTTTACATCTCACGGCCATCGCTATGTAGAGGTCTACATCCCAGCGTCGTGATGTAGACGTTTGCATCCGGCGTGGCCTAGCGAGTCCCCGACGCGCATCTCGGCGGCCCCGTCCGCCTCTGTTTTTTTACTGACCGCCCGGTATAACGTTCATTCCAGTTGTGAACGCGGGTGTCGCAGGGTCAAAGCTCACAGGCAATGAAGTCGTGGAGGGCATCAGAGTGACAGCTAACAACGACAGACCGGGTGGCGCGGGCAGACCCGCCAGACGCCCGTTCCCGGCGCGTGCGCGCCTTCTCGCACTGGTCGCGGCGCTGGCCGCGGTCCTGCTGGCGGCGGGCTGCAGCGCTTCAAGTAGCAGTGGCAGCAGCAACCCGTCGGCCTCGGCCACCTCGTCTGCGTCGGCCGCGGCCACGCAGTCGGCTTCGCCTGCCGGGTCCGCAGGCCCGGGCACCGACATCGGGCTCACCGCCACCACCATCAAGGTCGGCGTGATCGCCGACGTCAACAACCCGCTCGTCCCCGGGCTGTTCAAGGACTCGGTGACCGCGGTCAAGGCGTGGGCGGCCGGCCTCAACGCCAACGGCGGGCTGGCCGGGCGCAAGGTCGTGGTCGACTTCTGCGACTCCCAGCTCAACCCCAACGCCACCACCAACTGCGTGATCAAGGCCTGCGCGAACGACTTCGCCCTGGTCGGCACCTCAGCCAACGCGCTCGAGGACCTCTCCGACATCGACGGGTGCAAGAACGCGGCAGGCAAGGCCATTGGCATCGCCAACCTCGCCGCCTTCGCCTTCCCCCCGGAGTCCTGCGACCCGGACACGTACCTGGTCTCGGGCCTCGGCTCGTACTGCGCGACCGCCAAGGACAACCCGCAGACCTACACGGTGCCGGTCGGCGACACCCGCTACTTCCTCGCCCATAACTCGGACCTGCACGGCATCTGGCTCTACGACAGCGACGACCCGACGTTCAAGATCACCGAGACGCCGCTGTTCAAGGCGGAGAGCGACCTCGGCATCAAGGAGGACGGCCAGGGCTTCTACGCGGTCAGCGGCGCCGCGCCGCAGAGCGCGCTGACCCCCTACATTCAGCAGATCAAGGCGTCCGGTTCAACCTTCGTCTACGACGACGTGACCACGTCCGCGATGGCGCTGCTGCGCCGGGAGGCTCAGCTCCAGGGGGTCACCTCGGTCAAGGTCTGGCTGTGCAACTCGGGCTGCTACGACCCGACCTTCTACGCGCAGGGCGGCGCGACCGTCAACGGCACCTACGCGTCGCTGGTGGACCTGCCTTACCTGAGCGACTACACGGCCAACCCCGCCCTGGACAAGCTGGTGACCGAGGTCGGCGGGACGCAGAACCTGGACAACAACGCCATCAACTCGTTCGTCGCGGCGCTGCTGTTCCAGGACGCGGTCGAGAAGGCAACCGCCAACGGCGGGACGCTGGACCGCCAGACGCTGTTCAACGCGCTCAACAACGACGAGACGTCGTTCGACGGCGACGGCATCGTCGGCCCGGTGAACATCGGGGCCCGCGCCTCGTCCGACTGCTCGGTGCTCGTGCAGCTGGTGAACGGGGTATGGCAGCGGGTGGACCCGACCAAGCCCGGGACCTTCGACTGCAGCCCCGACAACCTCGCCACCGTCAAGATGAACACCGGCGCGTAACCGGGCAGGCATGCACCACGCCGGGCGCACTCGGCGGCCACCGCCGAGTGCGCCCGGCTGCCCGCCCCGCGACCGTGACCCCCACCCAAGGAGTTCGGAGTGACCGACGGCGCCCTGGCCGGGCTGCGCGTGATCGACGCCGCCACCCTCGCGGCCGGGCCGCTGATCGCCACCTGGATGGGCGAGCAGGGGGCCGAGGTGATCAAGGTCGAGCAGCCCGGCGGCGGCGACCCGCTCCGGCAGTGGGGAGCGCAGCGCGACGGGATCGGGCTGATGTGGAAGAGCGTGGCCCGCAACAAGAAGTGCGTCACCCTCAACCTGCGGCTCGAGGCCGGGCGCGAGCTGCTGCGCTCGCTCACCCGGCAGGCCGACGTGCTGATCATGAACCTGCGCCCGTCCACGCTCCGCACCTGGGACCTGGAGTACGAGAGCCTCGCCGCCGTCAACCCGAGGCTGGTGATGGTGCACGTCACCGGGTACGGCGCCGGCGGCCCGAAGTCCGACTGGCCCGGGTTCGGCACCCTCGGCGAGGCGATGAGCGGCTTCGCGCACCTCACCGGAACCCCCGACGGACCGCCCACGCTGCCGTCGTTCATGCTCGCGGACGGCGTGGCCGCCCTCAACGCCACCTACGCGGTCATGATGGCGCTTTACCACCGCGACGCCCACGGCGGCGGCGGGCAGCTGATCGACATCAACCTGATCGAACCGCTGGCCCGGCTGCTCGAGCAGTCGGTGCTGACCTACGATCAGCTCGGCACGATCCCGGTCAGGACCGGCAACCGGTGGGACATCAGCGCACCGCGCAACGCGTACCAGACCAGCGACGGCCGCTGGCTGGCGATGTCCGGCAGCGCCCCCACGATCGCGATGCGGGCGCTGCGGGCGGTCGGCCGTCCGGAGCTGACGCTTGACCCGAAGTTCGCCGAGGCGCAGCAGCGGCTGCGGAACGCGGCCGAGATCGACGCGATCATGGCGGACTGGATCGGCCAGCGCACCCTGGACGCGGCCCTGGCGGTCTTCGAGGAAGCGGGCGTCGCGGCCGCGCCCGTCTACGACGCCGAGCAGCTGCTCGGCGATCCCCAGCTGCGGGCGCGCGGAGTCTACGCGCCGGTTCCGGATGCGGAACTCGGCCCGATGCGGGTCCAGGCGCCCGTTCCCCGCTTCTCGGCCACCCCGGGCCGGGTCACCCACCTGGGCCCGCCCCTCGGCGCGGACAACGCCGAGGTCTACCGGCAGCTGCTCGGTTTCGACGACGGCCGCCTCCAGCAACTACACAAAGACGGAGTGATCTGACGTGCCGCCAAGCCCGCGACCGCGCCGCTCCGAGCTGGCCACCCCGGCCAGCAATGACGACATGTTCGCGAAGGCCGCCGCCTCCGGCGCCGATCTGGTCTTCCTCGACCTCGAGGACGCCTGCGCGCCCGCCGAGCGGGAGAAGGCGCGCGGGAAGGCGGCCCGGGCGCTGCGCGATCTCGACTGGGGGCGCACCGCCCGCGCGATCCGGATGAACGGCATCGACACCCGCTGGGCCTACGGCGACGTCATCGAGGTCGTCACCATCGCCCGCGACGCGCTCGACGTGATCATCGTGCCCAAGGTCCGCCGGGCGCGCGATGTCTGGTGGGTCGACACGCTGCTGACCCAGCTCGAGGAGACGCTCGGGCTGCGCAAGCGGATCGCGCTTGAGGTGCTGATCGAGGAGACCGAGGGCCTGCAGCACGTCGACGAGATCGCCGCCGCCAGCGACCGGCTCGAGGCGATCATCTTCGGGGCGGGCGACTTCTCCGCCTCCCAGGGGGCGCGGGTCGACCCCAACTTCGACCCGCTCATCGACTTTCCCGGCGACATCTGGCACTACGCGCGGGCCCGCATCGTGGTCGCCGCGCGCACGGCCGGCGTGGACGCGATCGACGCCCCCTTCCCCAACTACCAGGACCCCGGGGCCTACCGGGTCGCCTGCGACCGGGCCGCCGCGATGGGCTTCCTCGGCAAGTGGGCGATCCACCCGAGCCAGGTGGAGATCGCGAACATCGCGTTCTCCCCGACCGCAGACGAGATCGCGCACGCCGAGCGGCTGGTGGCCGCCTACCGGGCGGCCGAGTCGGCCGGCAGGGGGGCCAGCGGCCTCGACGGGATGCTGGTCGACGCCGCCCACCTGCGGCACGCCGCCACCGTGGCCAAGCGGGCAGAGCTGCTCGGACTGTCAGGGAGGGAGCGCACGCAATGACGCGCCGAATGACCCTCGTCGGCTTCATGCAGGCCGGCAACGTGACCGTCTACTCCGGATCCTGGCGGTACCCGTCGGCCGACCTCGGGTTCCTCACCATGGACTACTACACCCGGATCGGGAAGGTCCTCGAGGAGGGCAAGTTCGACTGCGTCTTCTTCGACGACCGGCTGGCGATGCCCGGCGTCTACGGGGACTCGGTCGCCGAGGCCGTCCGCTACGGCGCCCGGCCGGTCAAGCTCGACCTCACCGCCGTCCTCGGCGGGATCATCGGCGCGACCTCCCGGATCGGCGTCGGCGCCACCTACTCGACCACCTACTACCAGCCGTACCACGTCGCCCGCACGTTCGCCACGCTCGACCACCTTTCCGGTGGCCGCGCCGCATGGAACGTGGTGACCTCGGTCAACGACTCGGAGGCGCAGAACTTCGGCCTGTCGGCCGCCATGGACCACGACCGACGCTACGACAAGGCCGACGAGTTCCTGGAGACCGTGGCCGCGCTCTGGGACTCGTGGGACGACGACGCGCTGATCATGGACAAGGAGGCAGGCGAGTTCGCCGACCCGGCCAAGGTCCGCGAGATCAACCACAAGGGCGAGTGGTTCTCGGTCCGGGGCCCGCTGACCGTACCGCGTACCCCGCAGGGCCGGCCGGTGATCCTGCAGGCCGGCTCGTCCGGGCGCGGCCGCGAGTTCGCCGCCGCCTGGGCCGACGTGGTCTTCACGGGCGACCCCGGCCTCGAGGTGGCCAGGCAGCACTACCGCGAGCAGAAGGAGCAGATCGCCGCCGCGGGCCGTGACCCCGACGACGTCAAGATCCTCCCGATGGCGTACGTGGTGGTGGGGGAGACCCAGGCGATCGCCGAGGAGAAGGAGCGGCTGTTCCTCGACGCCTACGTGCACCCGGTGGCCTCCCTCGCCCTGCTGTCGGAGCTGCTCAACTACGACTTCGCCAAGCACGACCTGGACGACGTGGTGACCGACGAGATGATGGCGGCCAGCTCCGGGATCCGCGGCCTGTCGATGGGGGTGCGCAAGCACCTCGGCCGGGACGTGACCGTCCGTGACCTGGCAGCCCACCGTGCCACGCTGCTGCAGGGCCCGCGCTTCGTCGGCACCGCCACCTCGGTCGCGGACCAGATGGAGGAGTGGTTCAACTCCGGCGGCTGCGACGGGTTCGTGCTGGCGGCCACCCACCTGCCCGGCGCGTTCGAGGAGTTCGTCCGGATGGTGGTGCCGGTGCTGCAGCAGCGGGGCCTGTTCCGCCGGGAGTACGCCGGCACGACCCTCCGCGAGCACCTCGGCATTGCCCGGCCGGAATCGCGCTAATCGCAGAAACGAGTCAAGGAGGACATCATGCCGGACGGCTTCCGCATCACCCGGATGTACCACCCCAGCTTCCACGCCCCCGACCTGGACGAGGTAGAGACCTGGTTCGAGCGGGTCTTCGGGTGCACAAGCACGAACATCAGCGAGACGTTCAAGGGCCGGGAGACCGGCAGCTACCCGACCACCTACTCGACCTTCACCCCGATGGCCGACGTGCTGATGGACACCATCGCCCCGACCCTCTACGTGCTGAACGGCGTGCAGCAGTACGCGTCGGTCGACAAGCCCCACCTGAAGACGATCGGCTGGTTCGCCGAGAACTCAGAGGGGGTGTACCGCTCCCTGCGCGCGGCCGGGATCGCGATGGTGGACCAGTACGGCAAGCCCGCCGAGGGCGAGGACGCGCCCCGGTCGGCCGGCGGCGGGGCGATGCCGCTCTACTTCACCGTGCCCGAGTCGGCCGGGCTGCGGCACGAGGTGCTGCCCGACTTCCCGTTCGGCCTCGACCACCGCAACGCGCCCGGCTGGACGCCGCCGGCGTCGCCCGAGGGCCCGCTCGGCCTCGAGCGGTGCGCCTACCACACCCTGCTGACCGATGACCCCAAGCGCGCGCTGCACACGCTGGTCGACGCGCTCGGCGGCACCGTCTTCCACCAGGGCCGCGACGAGGTGATCGGCGCCGCCGCCAGCTACGTGCACCTCGCCGACACGGTGCTGCAGGTCGCCGTGCCCGACCAGGGCACCGCCGCCTACGCCGACTGGACGACGACCGCGCGGGGCGACACCTACCACTCGCTCACCTTCAAGGTGGCCGACCTGGACCGGGCCGCCGGGCACCTGAATTCCCAGGGCGTCGGCATCCGCTCCAGGACCGAGGACACGCTGGTGACCGACCCCGAGAGCAGCCTCAACGTCCCGTGGGGCTTCACCGCCGCCCTGGTGCCGGGCGACCCCCGTGCCTGACCTGGTCACCGAGTCCTTCATCGACGGGGTGTCGGTGAGCTCGGCGCAGACGTACCCGAACATCGACCCGTCGACCGGCGCCGTTCTCGGCGACGTGGCCCGGGGCGGGGGCAGCGAGATCGACCAGGCGGTGACGGCGGCCCGCCGCGCCGGCCGGGGGTGGCGGGCCACCGCCCCCGAGCAGCGGGCCGATCTGCTGTCGGCGCTGGCCGGCCTGATTGACCGCGAGGTCGAGACGCTCGCCCGGCTGGAGAGCGAGGACAGCGGCAAGCCGCTGTCGCAGGCGCGCAACGACGCACGGGTGTGCGCGCGCTACTTCCGCTTCTACAGCCGCGTCATCGAGTCGTACTACGGCCTGAGCATCCCGCTCCGGCCGGACCTGCACGTGTACACCCGCCGCGAGCCGCTCGGCGTCACCGGCAGCATCGTCGCCTGGAACTACCCGATGCAGCTGTTCGGCCGGGGGGTGGCGCCGGCCATCGCGACCGGGAACGCCGCGGTGCTCAAGCCGGCCGACGAGACGCCGCGCACGGCGGTCTACCTCGCCCGGCTGGCGACCGAGGCGGGGCTCCCGGCCGGCGTGATCAACGTGGTCACCGGGCTCGGGCCGGAGGCCGGGGCCGCGCTGGCCGCCCACCCGGGCATCGACCACCTCAGCTTCGTCGGGTCGACCGAGGTCGGCCGCCTGATCGCCGGCGCGGCCGCCAAGCGGGTGGCGCCGGTAACCCTGGAGCTCGGCGGCAAGTCGGCCCACCTGGTGTTCGGCGATGCCGACGTGAAGCGGGCGGCCACCGTGATCGCGAACGCCATCTTGCAGAACGCCGGGCAGACCTGCTCGGCCGGGTCCCGGGTGCTGGTGGACGAACGGGCGCACGACGAGCTGCTGCAGCGCGTCGCCGACCGCTTCGCCGCGGTGTCGATCGGGCCGGGCATCACCGACCCCGACCTCGGCCCGCTGGTGTCTCGCAGGCAGCAGGACCGGGTGCGCGGCTACGTCGAGTCGGCCGCCGGCGCCGGCGTCATCTGCGGCGGCACCGTCGCCGAGCCCGACGGCATCACCGGCGGCGCTTACTTCACCCCCACGCTCATCGACGGCGTCGATCCGACGGCGAAGATCGCCCGCGAGGAGATCTTCGGCCCGGTCCTCACCGTCACCACGTTCGCCGCCGAAGACGAGGCGGTCGCGCTGGCCAACAGCACCGACTACGCCCTGATGGGCGCGGTCTGGACGACGGACCTGGCGCGGGCGCACCGGGTGGCCGCGCAGGTCGACGGCGGGCAGATCTACGTGAACACCTACGGCGCCGGCGGCGGCGTGGAGCTGCCCTTCGGCGGCTTCCGCAAGTCGGGCTACGGGCGGGAGAAGGGCGTTGAGGCGCTCGACGCCTTCACCGCCACCAAGACGATCGTCGTGCAGCTCTGAGCGCGGCCAATCGAGCAGGGAGAATGCCAATGGGCTCCGACCAGGTCGCGGACGTCGACATCCTCATCGTGGGGGCCGGCGTGACCGGCATCTACCAGCTGTACCGGGCCCGCGAGGCGGGCTACTCGGCCCAGCTGGTGGAAGCCGGCTCCGGCGTGGGCGGCACCTGGTACTGGAACCGCTACCCGGGGGCGCGCTACGACTCCGAGAGCTACACCTACGGGTACCTGTTCTCCGAGGAGCTCTTCGCCGAGTGGGACTGGACCGAGCACTTCGCGGGCCAGCCCGAGAACGAGCGCTACTTCAACCACGTGGTGGACAAGTTCGACCTGCGCCGCCACATCCGTTTCAACACCAGGGTCACCTCGGCCATCTGGGACCAGTCCTCGGGGACCTGGCTGGTCAAGGCGGACGGGTACGCCGTCAGGGCTCGCTTCGTGGTCGCCGCGACCGGCGTGCTCTCCGTCCCGTTCTATCCCGCCATCCCGGGGCGGTACAGTTTCCGCGGCGAGGCCTACCACACCGGCCTGTGGCCGAAAACTCCGGTGAATTTTAAAGGCAAGCGCGTCGCCGTCATCGGCACCGGGTCGAGCGGCGTCCAGATCATCCCGATGATCGCGGGCGAGGTCGCCTCGCTGACCGTCTACCAGCGCACGCCCAACTGGGCTACCCCGCTCAACAACCGGCCGATCACGCCGGAGGAGCAGGCCGCGCTCAAGGCGGGCTTCGAGGCGATCCGCGACACCTGCAACCGCTCGCCGTCCGGGTTCCTGCACGCTCACTCGGACAAGCTCACCTTCGACGACTCGCCCGAGGAGCGGCAGGCCTTCTACGAGCGGGTCTGGCAGCTCGGCGGGTTCGGGAAGATCATCTCCAACTACCGGGACATGACGCTCAACCCCGCCGCCAACGCCGAGTGGTCGCGCTTCGTCGCCGCCAAGATCCGCGCCGCCGTTCGTGACCCGGCGACGGCGGAGAAGCTGATCCCGACCGACCACGGCTACGCCGGCAAGCGGCCCCCGTACGTGACCGACTACTACGAGGCCTTCAACCGGCCCAACGTCTCGCTCGTCGATCTGCACGAGACGCCGATCACGGCGGTGACGGAGACCGGCCTAGAGACGGCGGACGGCCCTGAGGAGTTCGACATCATCGTGTGGGCGACCGGGTTCGACTTCGGCACCGGCGCGCTCAACCGGCTCGGGGTCCGCGGCGCCGGCCGGCTGC
>Ga0335075_10015446_pt1 | contig 11440 bp, 9 predicted proteins | sample Lox_Sample_24_FD_206723 | JGI IMG/M metagenome (GOLD analysis project Ga0335075, IMG submission 206723) | Soil microbial communities from Loxahatchee National Wildlife Refuge, Florida, United States - Lox_Sample_2.4 | ecosystem: Environmental > Terrestrial > Soil > Wetlands | place: USA: Florida...
GAGAGCGGTCTCAAGGAGCGCTTTGGCCAACACCCGTCCGTCGGCGACATTCGCGGGCGCGGGCTTTTCCGGGCGCTCGAGCTGGTCAGCGACCGCGCCAGCAAACAGCCGTTCGACCCGGCGGCGAGAGTCCACGCACGGATCAAGCGGGAGGCGATGGCGCGAGGTTTGATGGTCTATCCGATGGGCGGCACGGTCGACGGCGTCGGGGGCGACCATGTCCTCCTGGCCCCCCCTTTCGTCGTGGAGGGGAGCCAGGTCGACGCGATCGTCGACCGCCTCGGCGCCGCCCTCGAAGCGGCGCTCGCCGATGCGCGATAGCCCCGCAAAGGTCGCGAGCCGGCCATATAAAGAGCGCAGTGCTTGCGGAAAGACGGCCCTTCCCCAATATCCGGCACTTCAATCGCCGACTCGGCGCCCGAGTCGGTCGAAAGGGCTTGGGCCGGTCGAAAGGACTTGATTTCGTGGCGAGACGCTTCCGTTTGTCCCCGCTTTTGCTTGTGCCCGCCATTCTCGCCGCCGCCGCCGCGCTGGCCCAGCAAGCGCCGCTTGATCTGACCCAGCCGGCTTTGGCGGCGCAAAAGTCGGCCAAATCGTCGAAGACCGCGGCGCCTGCCCCGATTCCGGCCGCGGAAGCGGTTGAGCGCGCCAACGCCGCGCTCAATGCGATCCGTGTCATGACGGCCGAATTTGTTCAGATCGGGCCAGACGGACGGCGCTCCGAGGGACAGCTAAGTCTGGTCCGCCCGGGCCGCATGCGGTTCGAATACACCCAACCGGCGCGCTTCGAGATCGTGGCGGATGGCCGCAGCGTCGCCATCATCGACCGGAAGCTCAACACGCAGGATGAATATTTCATCGGCCAGACCCCGCTCAAGTTTCTCCTTGCCAACCATATCGACTTGGCTCGCGACACAAGGGTCCTGAGCGTCGCCCAGGAGGGCGACACGGTCACGATCGAGGTCGAGGACCGCGCGGCGTTCGGCGGCACGGCGCATCTCACGCTCGTCTTTGACGCTTCGACCTTTGCGCTGAGGCAGTGGACGGTCATTGACGCGCAAGGCTTCCAGACGGTCGTCACTCTGTTCAATGTCGATCTGAAGACCGAGCCGGACCCGGCGCTCTTCCACATCGACGAGGCCCCGGCCAATCAGCTTGGCAACCGAAGGCGTTGACGGCGGCGGCCGTGGATGAACGCCTGCGCCCCCTTGCGCTTGGCGCCGCAGCGGAGAATGTGAGCGGGCCCCATGATTCGGACCCGCGGATGACGCTTTCCATCGCGACCTGGAACATCAATTCGGTGCGTCTGCGCATCGATCTCGTCGTGCGGTATCTCGCCGAGCATCAGCCGGACGTCTTGTGCCTGCAGGAAACCAAATGCCCGGACGGCAATTTCCCGCATGCGGCTTTCCGGGACGCGGGCTATCCGCATATCGCGATCAACGGGCAGAAGGGCTATCACGGCGTCGCGGTCGTGTCGCGCATCCCGTTCGCCGCGTTCAGCAGGCGTGACTTTTGCGCCAAGGGCGACGCGCGTCACCTCCATGTCGTCCTCGGAGGCGAGGCGCAGGGGCTCGAAGTCCATAATTTCTACGTACCCGCCGGTGGGGACGAGCCGGACCCCGAGATAAACGTCAAGTTCGCCCACAAGCTCGCCTTCGTCGACGAAATGGTCGATTGGGCCACACAGGAGAAGCCGGGAGCGCGGCCGTCTATCCTGGTCGGCGATCTCAACATCGCGCCGCTCGAGCACGACGTCTGGAGCCACAAATCGCTCCTCAGCGTCGTGAGCCACACGCCGATCGAGGTCGATAAACTGAAACGCGCGCAGGCGGCAGGCCCCTGGTTCGACGCGCTGCGCAAATTCGTGCCCGACGACCAGAAGCTCTACACTTGGTGGAGCTATCGCTCGCCGGACTGGGCCAAGGCCAATAAAGGCCGGCGCCTCGACCATATCTGGGTGAGCCCGGCGCTCGCCGAGTCTCTCAAATGGATGGCCGTTCTGCGCGACGCCCGAGGCTGGGAGCGCCCCTCGGACCATGTGCCTGTGATGGTGAGGCTGGCGCTCTAAGCAGGGTTGCGTTGGCGAGCCGGCGCAATCCTGCCTTGAGCGCGCGGGCCGCCGGGGCCGGCTGGGTTGAGGTTTTCTTGATTCTAGGCGTTTTCGGCCCGAAAGCCCTCGATTCAGGGGTTGGAAAAGCTTGGATTTCCTTGGATTCTCTCGTCTGAAATGAGCCTTTTCAATGGGTTGTGCGCGATTCTCGGCGGCGAAAATTTCACCCGGCGCCTTCCGCTCGATTGAACGTCATGGCGATGGGACTCAAGGTCCCTCAGGCGATACGCAAGGGCGGAATTGTCCATGGACGCAAGCTTAAGCCAGTTTCTGCTTATCCGCAAGGAAATGTCGCCTTCTTCCGGCGGGGCCCGGTTTTCCGGGCGGCGCAATCGCCGAAGCGGCTGCGCGCCCTCCCTTCTCCCTCCGGGAGAAGGCGGCGCGGCAGGGCGTTCGCAAGAACGCCCGTTCTTCCGAACGGGCTATAGGGCGTTCGGAAGAACGCCCGTTCTTCCGAACGGGCTATGGCGCCGGATGAGGGAACCCTCACCCCAACCCCTCTTCCCTCAAGGGAGAGGGGAGCTAAAGCAGGTTTCGTTGGCGAGCCAATGCAATCCTGCTTAGCCTTTGCGACGGGCGGAATGGACTCTGCGCCCAACCCAGTTGGATAAGACCGCCAATAGGGCGCTCGGGGGAAATGATGGCTTGGCGGTTGATCAATTGGGCTGCGAGCCTGGCGATCGCGCTCATCGTCCTCGTGACGCTCGCCGGCGGCTACCTCTTCTATCGCGCCATGCCCCCCTATTCGGGCGTCGAAAAGCTCCCAGGCCTCTCAGCCGAAGTTCGCGTGTGGCGCGACCCCTATGGCGTTCCGCACATCTTCGCTGGCTCGATGGACGACGCCGCTCGCGCGCTCGGATACTTGCACGCCAGCGAGCGGATGTTTCAGATGGAAATCTTTCGCCGCGTCGGTCAGGGGCGCATGGCCGAAATCCGTGGGCCCGATCTTCTACCGGTCGACAAGTTCATTCGCACCGTCGGCTTCTACCGCGAAGCGCAGAGCAGCTTTTCCGCCCTGTCGCCGTGGGCGCAGAAGCGCCTCGAAGCCTATGCCGAGGGCGTCAACGCCTTTCTCGCGACCCACCCGCTCCCGCCCGAGTTCCTTCTCGCCGGCGACAAGCCCGAGCCGTGGAAGCCGGCCGACTCGCTGGTCATTGGGAAGATCGAGGCTTATCAGCTGTCCCAGAACTACAAAATCAAGCTCCTGCGCGCCCGTCTCTCCCGCAAGCTCGGGCCGGAACAGGAAGGTTGGCTCTTTCCCGGCGCAAAACCCGGCGATCCCATCACGACCCTGCCGGCAAAAAGCGATACCCACGCAAGCGTTGATAGCATCGATGACGAGCTCGCCGCCTTGACCGGAGTTGGGCGGGGCGCGTCGAACGAGTGGGTGATCGCCGGATCGCGGACCGCGACCGGAAAGCCGATCCTCGCCAACGACCCTCATCTCGAACTCGGCGCGCCGATCCTCTGGTATTTGGCTCGCGTCGTCACGCCCGAAGGGTCGGTCAAGGGCGCCACCCTGCCCGGCGCCCCGGTCGTCGTGCTGGGTGAGAACGATTCGATCGCCTGGGGACTGACGACCGCGGATTCGAACGTCGAGGACCTTTTCATCGAGACCGTCGATCCGAGCGATCCCTCGAAATACCTGACGCCCGGCGGCCCCAGGCCGTTCGAGACGCGTCAAGAGACGATCCATGTGAAGGGCGGCGCGGATGTCACGCTCACGGTCCGCGCGACCCGCCACGGTCCGATCCTCTCCGACATCAACGACGATCTCAAGGATTTCGCCGGACCGGGAAAAGCGGTCGCGCTCGCCTATACCGGACTTGGCGACCGCGACACGACGGCGGAAGCGTTCATGCGGCTCAATGCGGCGCGAAACTGGGGCGAATTCCTCGACGCTTTGCGCCTCTACCAGACGCCGACCCAGAACTTCGTCTATGCGGATCGCGCTGGCGATATCGGCTTCTTGAACCCCGGCCTCGTCCCTTTGCGAAAGTCTGGAGACGGGCTCGGCCCGGTCGACGGCGTTTCGGGCGCCTTCGACTGGACCGGGACGATTCCGTTCGACGAATGGCCTGAGCTGCACAACCCGGAGACCGGCTTCGCCTTCAACGCCAACAACGCCGATTTTCCCGACGGCCATCAGCCCGTATTCGGCCAGGACTGGGAAGAGACTTTCCGCGCCCGCCGCATCCAGCAATTCTTCGACACGATCGGCAAGCACAGCCTCGACACTTCGGCTGCGATGCAGGCCGACCACCTCTCTCTGGACGTCAAGGAGTTGCAGCCGTTCATCGCGATGATTGCGCCTTCAGACGAACGGGCGCGCAAGGCGCAGGCGATGCTGCTCAGCTGGAACGCGGTGATGGACAAGGATCGCCCCGAGCCGCTGATCTACACCGCATTCCTGAGATCGCTCCACAAGATCTTGATCGTGGACAAGACCGGGCTGCCCATGAAGGAGAAAGGGCCGTTCGCCGCGACAACCCTGGTGTCGCTGATGCGCGACCATTCTTCCTGGTGCGACTCTCCCGGCGCTCCCGATCCGGACTGCCGCAAGTCGCTCGGGCGGGCGCTCGACGACGGACTAGCCTTGCTCGTCAAGCGCGACGGCGCCGATATGACCCGGTGGCGCTGGGGCGCGGAGCACAAAGCTTTGTTGCAACACCAAGTCTATAGCCACGTGCCGCTCCTGGACCGGCTGAGCGACCTCAGCGTCCCTTCGAGCGGCGGATTCTACACTCTCGACCGCGGAGGCGGTTCCGACAGTCCGCCCGATATGCCGTTCGCCCGCACCATGGGCGGCGGCTTTCGCGGCCTTTACGATCTGGCCAACCCCGACAAGTCGCGCTTCATGATCGCGACCGGCGAGTCCGGCCACATCTTTTCGCGCCACTACGGCGACCTCGTCCCCTTATGGAACGACGTCAAATCGATCACGCTGACGGGATCGGAAGACCAGCTCAAGAAGGCTGGCGCGCAAGAGCTGACGCTCGCGCCTTGAGGGTCGATTTGGAGACTAAACTAACAGGGCTGGCCTCCCAGCCCGGTAAGCGCCAGTCGCACCCTTGCCGTAATCCTACGCTAGCCGCCGGGCGACCCACCGGCTAAAGTGGATTTGATGACCCAAACCCGGCGATTGCTGATTGTGGACGATGACGCCGACCTGCGTCAGGCTCTGGTCGAGCAATTGGCTCTGCATCGGGAGTTTCAGGTCCAGGCGGTGGAAACGGCCGAAGCGGCGCTTCAGGCGGTCGCAACCGCGCCCCCCGATCTCATCATAATGGACGTCGGGCTGCCCGACCTCGACGGTCGCGAGGCGGTCAAGCGGATGCGGCGAGACGGATATCGTCGGCCGGTAATCATGTTGACTGCCCATGATTCCGACGCCGACGCCGTGTCCGGGCTTGATTCCGGCGCCAACGACTATGTCGGCAAGCCGTTCCGGTTCGTCGTGCTGCTGGCGCGGATCCGCTCGCAACTCAGGCAATATGAAGCGAGCGAGGATGCGGAGTTTCAAGTCGGCCCTTACACCTTTCGGCCGACTTCGAAGAATCTCGTCGACCAGCAGGGCGTCAAATTGCGCCTGACCGAGAAAGAGGCCGCGATTTTGCGCTATCTCCATCGCGCCGAACAACAGCCGGTGGCGCGCGAGACGCTGCTCAAGCATGTCTGGGGCTACAACGCCAACGTGACAACCCATACGCTGGAGACGCACATCTATCGTCTGCGCCAGAAGATCGAGAACAATCCGGCCGAAGCGCAACTTCTGGTCACCGAAGGCGGCGGCTACAAGCTCGTGGCGGGCGCCGCCGCGGCGGGGAGCCGAGCGGAGTGACGCTCGACGACGATGTTGCAAGGCTCGGGCGAACCCGGCCGTTCGACCTCCTTCCGCGTGAAGCGCTGCAGTTGATCGCCTTTTCGTGCGAAAAGCGGCGCTTGCGGGCGGGAGAGGCGTTGTTTTTCCCCGGTGAAGCCGCCGATTCCGGCTATTTCGTCCATTCGGGCGCGATCACGTTGCTCGAGGACGGCGCGGAGGAAGGCGAGCGGCGCATCGGTCCGGGCGCTCTCATCGGCGAGACTGCGCTCTACGCCGCGACCGCGCGCCGGGTCAGCGCGCGCGCGGCTGAAGAGGCGGTCGTGATGCGCATTCCGCGCGAGACGTTCCGGCGAGTGCTCAAGGAGTTCCCCGCGGGCGCGGAGAAGATTCGGGCCGCCCTGGCGACGCGGACGCGCGTCCTGGTCGACGGGCTGGAAGCGACCCGAGTGCAGTCGCTCGACCGTCCCAGCGCTCCGAGACCTCGGGCGGCGCGGTGAGCGCCGAGACCGCAAGCGCCCTCGCCTCGTTGCGCGCCCCCACTTCGGAAGACATCGACGCGCTCGCACGGGCCGCATTCGACGCGCTGCCCGCTTCGTTCCGGCGTCTCAGCGAAGGCCTCATCATTCAGGTGGTCGACTTCCCGGACGACGAGACGCTCGACGAGATGGGCGCCGAGAGCGAGTTCGACCTCTTGGGCCTCTTTCGCGGCCGCGGGCTCGCTCAGCGCGGAGCGGTCGAGGAGACGGGCGCACTGCCCAACATGATCTGGCTCTATCGCCGGCCGCTGCTCGACTTCTGGTGCGACTCCGAGGATTCGCTCGGCGCGGTCGTGACCCATGTTCTCGTCCACGAGATCGGCCATCATTTCGGGCTCTCGGACGCCGACATGGAAGAGATCGAACGGTCGGCCCGCTGATTGATTCGGCCTCGAAAAAGGCTCAGAGGGCGTAGAAACCCCGGGAAAGCCCCGGATTCCGGCGCCTTCACAAGCCCGTCACGCGCCATGTAGACTATTGCGCGGTCGGACACGCGCCGGCCGGGATTGGACAACAGGAGGCACGGGAGCGTCTTTTCGTGACGGTTCATGTTCGCGCAGTCACGCCGGGGAATTGTCCGGCCCTCGTCTTGAACGCGGACTTCCGCCCGCTCAGCTATTACCCGTTGTCGATCTGGTGCTGGCAGGACGCGATCAAGGCGGTGTTCCTCGACCGGGTGAACATCCTGTCCGAATATGACACGCTGGTGCGCAGCCCGAGCTTCGAGATGCGCCTGCCCTCGGTCGTGTCGCTCAAGAGCTACGTGAAGCCGACGCGCTTTCCCGCCTTCACCCGGTTCAACGTTTTCTTGCGCGACCGCTTCACCTGCCAATATTGCGGCCAGCGCGAGGATCTCACGTTCGACCATGTCGTCCCGCGTTCGAAGGGCGGCCATACGACCTGGACCAACGTGGTCGCGGCCTGCTCGACCTGCAACCTCAAGAAGGCCGACATGCTGCCGGCCAAGGCGCATATGTGGCCGGCGAAGAAGCCCTATCAGCCGACCGTGCATGACCTGCATCAGAACGGGCGCCTGTTCCCGCCCAACTATTTGCACGAAAGCTGGATGGATTATCTCTATTGGGACAGCGAGCTCGAGGAGTAGCCGGCGCCCCCGCCGCCTCGCGGCGGCGCGAGGCGTCTGGATACAACCAAGACGCGAGTTTCTTGTCAGCAAGCGCTAGTCAAAGGCAATAAAAGGAAGCAAAAGTGCTTCCTTTTATTTCCCTTTATTTCCTTTTATTTCCCGGAATCGGGACTTTTCAAAGGGTTATGACCGGAAGAAATAAAAAAATCTCTCTTCGTCCCGATTCGCGTGGCGGGTTGTGGGCGGAACGCTTCAGGCGCCTTCCCGCTGATCCCCTCCTCGCTCGTTGTTCCGGCGGACCCTCCCAAACGGACTGGATACCCGATCGGTCGCTTCTCACGGCCGTCGGGAATGACAGCGGAATCGATCAGCCGATTCTGGACCAAGCGCATTTTGTTCGCTTCTTTTCTCTGGCGGGCGTGCAAGGCGCGGGTTCGACTTTTGGCGAGCGGCAAGCGAGACCCGAAGTTTCGATCAACCGAAATTATACGCAGGGTTCGTCAGATCGCCAAGCTTTTGTTCGCGGCAACCGCAATGGCGTGGCGGAAAATCGAGGCCTGCCAATAGCTTGGCGGAGACGGGAGGGGCGAGACCAGGGCTCAAGGGAAAATGGTTGTGGATGATCGAAGGCGGCGTCGAAGATTTCCAAACCGAGCGCCTGTGCGTTCAGTCCCCGTTCATCTGAAACCGTTTATGGTCACGTAAATACAGTATTTACGCGTTAATAAAGCAAAAAGGGACAATCACGAAGGGAGACGGGCCATGAGGGAAAGGATTAGCCTTGAAGCCATCTCGCGCCGAAAGGCGCTCTCTATGTTGGGACTCATCAGCGCGTTGGGCCTGGCGACGTCCGCCCTGACGGAATCCGAAGCCGACGCTCAGGAGACGACCCCCGCGCCCGCGACTCCTGCGCCCGCTGCCCCTGCGCCCGCGGAGGGTGCTGGCGCTCCCGCGGAGACCAACCGGCGCCAGCGGCGACGCGCACGCCGCCGCGCAAGGCGTCGCGCACGGCGGACCCATCACCCGGCCGCGCCTGCGCCGGCTGAAACTGCCCCGGCCGGAGCCGCGCCAGCCGCGCCAGCCGCGCCCGCGCAATAGTCTAACTGCTCTTTCCGTATAGGTTGGGGCGGCCGCCGGGACGCGTCGGCGAGTCCGACGCGGCGCGGGCTGCGTCATGCCCTCAGAGCGGGCGCCTCATCAGAGTGGCGGCCAGCACCGGATCGCCGGTCGGACTGTAGGCGACCTCGTTGTCGGATTTGAGTCTGATATCTGATATAGACCGTCCGTGACGTGTGGCTGATCGAGTCCTGGCAATCGCCGCTCGCCTTGAGCGCGCCACTGTCCTTGGAAGCCCTGTCTATCCGACAAGTCGCGGAAGGCAACCGGATGCGTTGCGCCTTGACGATCGCGGCCTGTTCGAATTTATCTACCGGCCGTCGATACGCCAGCGCTCTGCCTCGCCGTTGGAGGAGCTTGTCGCAGTCGGCGGGAGAATAAGCCCAGGCGCCCGTCAACTGCGCGAGATTCTCAGGCGCGAACTCAGCAACGCGCTCGTGCGCGACGCGCGCGGCCGGCGGCGCCGTCGCCGGCGTTGGCGTCCGCGCCCTGGGCACAGCGGCGGCCGGCCCCATCGCCTCGGCCACCGGCTTCCGAGCGGAAGCAGGCGCGGGCGCCCTGGCGACCGGCGGGGAAACGGGCCGAATGGCGGGCGGGCGAAAGACCATCCTCGGACTCCCCGCGCATGAGAGGCCTTCCTGGCGTCGCGCAGTGGTTTCCCGACTTCAAAACCGCAAGCCGCCATATAGGGGCCCGCAACGCCTCGAACCCGCCCTCATTGGGAGGCGCGGTCCGCAGCAATTCAGTATGATAGGCGGCCCTCACCGTAGAGGTCGAAGAGGAGAGGCGCGATGCGATCGAGCGCGTCTTTGGACGCAGTCTGCCGGCCATGCGGCGAGCACAGTCAGCCGCCGGCTCAAATCCCGCGGCCGCGCCGGGCCGGCAACCCTCAATTCGCCATATTTAGCAGCAGCTTGAGGACGAGCCATTGGCGCTGATCAAGAGCGGTTCGTACTGGAATTGTTAACCACCGGCGTGATGGGACGGGCGGGAACAGGACATCTCTCGGGGGCGAGAGAAATGGACAAGAGGACTTCGAGCCATGCAAGGCGCCCCGAAGCGGCAAGTGAACGCCGAAGAAATGCTCGCGGAGTTGAAGCGGGCGCTGGAGTCGTCCACGCTCGCGCCTAACGTTCCGCCAGCATCGGGGTCGAGGGCGTCCACGTCCAGTTCCCCGGGCGGGAAAAGCGGGCGCGCGCAGCAGGAGCTTCAACGGCCGATCAGGCCCGGTTGGCGAAGCTGGAAGCTGACGGCCGCAGGGCTCGCGCTCGCGGCCGCGATTTGCGCGGGCTTTGTATTTATGAATCAAGCGGCGGCGCCGAAGCGCGCACTCTCGGTCGCCCCGGCGGAGGCGCTGGTCAAGGCGCAAAACGAGCTCGCGCGTGAACCCTCCGGCGCCGCCCGCGCGCCGATACCGGAGAGCCCGCAGGCGGAGCTTTTGCAAGCCGGCAATCCGGCGGCGCGGCCCGCCGCCGGCGCGGCGCCCGCAAACAACGCCCCGTTTCCAGCTCGTGAAGCGGCGGACGCCGACGCGCCGAATCTCACTTCTTTTGGCCTGGAGCCGCCGCCGCCCGTATTCGCGCCATCCTCGCTGGACCAAGCCCCCGCGCTGGCGCCGGCGGAGAGGATCGGACCGGATGGCGCGCCGATCGCAGCAGCGCCGCCGGCGCCCGCCTCGACCGGCGCGGCGCCTCGGGCGGAGACGCCGAATAAAGCCGCCATGCCCGCGGTCTCGCCAATGGCGAAACCGGACGCGGCGAAAGTTGCAACAGCGCCCATCCCCGCTTCCAACGGTTCAGCGCCTCGGGCGGAGGCGCCGAATAAAGCCGCCGTTCCGGCGGCCTCGCCAACGGCGAAGCCGGATGCGGCGAAAGTTGCAACAGCGCCCACCCCCGCTTCGAACAGTTCAGCGCCTCGGGCGGAGACGCCGAATAAAGCCGCCATGCCCGCGGTCTCGCCAATGGCGAAACCGGACGCGACGAAAGTTGCGGCGGCGCCCACCCCCGCTTCGAACGGTTCAGCGCCTCGGGCGGAGACGCCGAATCCGAAGGCGGCGCCGGCGGAGCATGCCTCGAACGAGTTTCAGCGGCGATCGACGCCGAAGATCGAATCAAGGAGGAAGCCGCTCGAGAGAAGATCGCCGCAAAGGCTCGTGAGGAGCGCGAAAGCCTCCGCCAAACCCGTTGCTGAAGCCGAGCGGCGTTCCACCGAGCTCCCCGCGCGGCCGAAAGAAGCGGAGCAGGCGCTCAAGCCCGCGCCAGGCGCCGGCGCTCCCGCCGCCGCCCCGCCGGCCGCGGCGCCGACGGTTCCGCAGCGGTTCGCCGATGGCGTGACCCACGCATTCGGCTACCTCATCCACCTGCCGGGCGCGCGCGTTTCACACCCTGCCGATTCAAACGCGGATGCTCATTAGAGGCGATTGCTTTCGCGCTGACGCATTTTTCTGCCCCCTCCACCGGCCTTCGGCCGGTCCCCCTCCCCCGCTTCGCAGGGGAGGATAAGCAACCCGCGACCGCCGGCGAAAGACTTGGTGCGTCAGGCGCCCTGCTCCTGGGCGGCGATGTAGGCGCGGTTCCAGGTCGGCGTGATCAGGACGTCGTTGAGGCACACGCGCGGAGGCAGGCAGGCGATATAGCGGATGAGATCGCCGATGTCCTCCGATTGCAGCATCCGCGCCTTGTCCTCTTCGCTCACCGGAACGGGGCGCTTGGCGATGATCGGCGTCGCGACCTCGCCGGGGCAAAGCGCGGTCGCCCGGATCCCGT
>Ga0335075_10015447_pt1 | contig 11440 bp, 11 predicted proteins | sample Lox_Sample_24_FD_206723 | JGI IMG/M metagenome (GOLD analysis project Ga0335075, IMG submission 206723) | Soil microbial communities from Loxahatchee National Wildlife Refuge, Florida, United States - Lox_Sample_2.4 | ecosystem: Environmental > Terrestrial > Soil > Wetlands | place: USA...
TGGCCCTCTTCGCCGCCGGCCTGGTCATCGGCGGGACCGCGCCGGACATGCCGGTTCTGGTGGCGGGCCGGGCGGTGCAAGGTCTTGGCGCCGGGGTCGTCCCCGCCGTGGCCTACGTGGCGATTTCCCGGTGCTACCCCGACGAGTGCCGGCCGCGCATGTTCGCCGTGCTGTCCACCGCATGGGTGGTGCCCGGCCTGATCGGGCCGGCCATCGCTGCCCTGGTGGCCGCGGCCGTTGGCTGGCGGTGGGTATTCCTGGGCCTGCTGCCGCTGGTGATCGCGGCTGGGGTGCTGGTCGTGCTGGCCTTGCGGCACGTCCCGCCACCGGCGAGCCCGGGAACGGCCAAGGTGCCGTACCTGGCCGTGCTGGGCGTGGTCGCCGGGGCCGCCGCGGCGCTGGCGTCGCTCAGTTCCGGCGTGGTGCCCGTGGTCGCGGCCGGCGGCGTCGCCGGCGGAGCCCTCCTCGCTGTCTCGCTGCGCCGTCTGACCCCTCCTCGGTACCTGGTCGCGCGGCCGGGGCTGGCCGCCACGATCCTCAGCCGGTCGCTGCTGACCTGCTGCTTTTTCGCGGGCGACGCGTACGTCCCGTACGCGATCGTGACCGTCCGCCATGCCCCGACCGCGCTGGCCGCTCTTGCGCTCACCGCGTCGACCCTCACCTGGACGGCCGGGTCATGGGTGCAGGCCCGCTGCATCGCCCGCTACGGTCCGCGGCGCCTGGTCCGGCCTGGCGAGTGCCTGGTCGCCGTTGGCCTCGGCGTGATGTGTGTCACGCTCCTGACGTCGGTGCCTCCCGCGCTGGGGGTGGTGGCCTGGGCGATAGCCGGCGGCGGGATCGGCACCGCCTACGCTCCGCTGACGGTGACCACGCTCGATCGCGCCGCGGCCGGCGAGGAAGGCCGGGCAACCTCGGCTCTCCAGCTCAGTGACGTGCTCGGTCAGGCCCTCGGCACCGGAGTGGCCGGGTCGATCGTGGCCGCCGCCGCAGCCGGGATAGGGCACCGCCCCGGGGTCGCGCTGGCGTTCTCGTTTGGCATCGTGGTCGCTCTCACCGCGGTCGTGGTCGGAGCGCGGCTTCCCAGCCAGCTCACCGGTTCGGCCACCGGCCATCCACTCACAAGCCATACCTCGCCTTCGCCTCCGGGGTGACCGGGGTGAAGAGGTTGACCAGCCCGCCGTCGGGGTCGCGCAGGATCATCGAGCGGTTGCCCCATGGCATGTCGGTTGGCTCCAGCACGATCTCGGGGACGGTCTGAGGGACGAGGGCCCTGACTCGCTCCCGGGTCGCGTCGACGTCATCGACCAGCAGTTCGATGAAGACGGAGCGATTGTGGCCGGGCACCGGGGCCGCGTCGCCGAGCATCCCGACGGTCGCCGGGCTGCCGATCGCGATGGTCCCGGCCGGCGTCCGGAGTTCGGCGAAGACCGGGACGGGCCGGGTGGCACGCAGGCCGGTCACCCGTTCCCAGAACGTGGCCAAGCGTTCAACGTCGTGGGTGATCACGCGGACGGAGACGAAGTCCATGACATTTCCTTTCGCTGGCGCGCTGATGCTTCGCGTCGTGGTCATGTCATCGACGCTAAAGGGGATACTGGACAGTATCCGTCCACTTTTTCGGGAAAGTTTGCTGGCATGGCCAAACCCCTCACCCGCGTGATGGCGCTGCTCGACATCCTGCAGACCGGCGGCACTCACACCCTGCGTGAGCTCTCTGACCGGCTGGGCGTCGACGAGCGGACGGTCCGGCGCTACGTCGGCCACCTGCTCGACCTCGACGTGCCGGTGGAGTCCGTGCGCGGGCGGCACGGCGGTTACCGGCTCGCGCCGGGCTACCGGATGCCGCCGCTCATGCTCACCGACGACGAGGCCGTCGCCGTGCTTCTCGGCCTGGCCGGGACACGGCGCGCCACCCTGCGGCCGGACACCGCGGTCGCCGTTGAGAGCGCGACAGCCAAGGTGCACCGGGTGCTGCCCCGCGCGCTGGCCGGCCGGCTCAACGCCCTGGTCGCAGCGACCTCGTACGCGGACGAGGGCCGCGCTCCGACGACCCCCGAGACGGGAGTCCTGCTCACCGTGGCCGAGGCCGCTGTCCGCCGCCAGCCGCTCGCCCTCACTTACCGCGACCAGAACGGCAGGTCCACCGAACGGGTGCTCGAGCCGTACGGCGTCGTCGCCCTCCGGGGACGGTGGTACGCCACCGGACTTGACTCGCGCAGCGGCCAGGTGCGCTCCTTCCGCCTGGACCGGGTCGCGCACGCGGCCGTCCAGGAGGGGCACTTCTCGGTGCCCGGCGGGTTCGACCCGGCGGCGCGGGTCATAGAGGCGGTCTCGGGAGCGTCGTACCGGCACGCGGTTTCGGTGCGAGTCCAGGGCAGCGAGAACGCAGTGCGGATGCGGATGCCCGGATCCATCGCCACCATCGAGCCGGTCACGGGGGAACCGGGGTGGGTGCGGATGCGATGGCGAGTTCAGCGGCTGGACTGGGTCCCCTCGGTGCTGGCCGGGCTCAATCACCCGTTCGTCATCGAGGAACCGGACGAACTGCGCGAGCACGTGCGCACCCTGGCCAGGCAGCTGGCAGCGTATGCCGAAGCCCGGTGACCGGCGGAACTCACCGTGGGCCGAGGATCCGGCCGGCCACGTCCTGGATTTCCTGGCGCAGGCGGGCCGCTGTCCACTGCTGTGTGGTGGTCAGGTTTTCCAGCAGGTCTATGCGGGTGTAAGAGAGCAGTGCGTGGGCCGTCCAGGCCGCTCGGTCAGCGGGGACGATGCCGGTGAGCAGGTCCGTGAACAGGGCGTGGGCCAGCAGGTAGTTCGGGGATTCCAGGAACGAGGTCCGCTCGGACGCCTGTTCCAGGGCACGGGTGATCTTGCGGTTGTCCAGTTTGAACTCGACCATGGCGTCCAGGAGTGCCAGGAGGCGTTCGCGGGGCGCTGTGGCCGGGCCGAGTGGTGGCGGGCCGTTGACGATCGCGGCCATCAGGCCGGCGATCCGCGCATCGAAGACGGCGCGCAGCAAGCCGGTCCGGTCGCCGAAGCGCCGGAACAGGGTCCCCTTGCCGACACCGGCCGCCGCCGCGACGTCGTCCATCGTGACCGTCAGCGGATCGCCGGCCGTGTCGAACAGCGCGCTCGCGGCGGCCAGGATGGCCTGGCGGTTGCGGGCGGCGTCGGCGCGTTCCTTGACGGTCACGCGCAGAACTCCGCAACCGCGAAGTCACGGAACGAGCGGGGTGGGGTACCGAGAATGCGCTGCACCGTATCGGTCGTGCGGTCCTCCGCACCGGACGCGATGACCCAGTCCATGGTGACCAGGAATCGCGCGGTGAACTCGGGCACGCCAAGAGCCTCGTAGTAGGCGGGCTGGTCGGCCGGATCGAGCCGTTTGTGGGTGATCGTGCGGCCGCTGGTCTCGGTCAGGATCGCGGCCAGGTCGTCGTAGCTCAGCGACTGCGGACCGGTCAGGATCAGGTCCGTGTTCACCGCCGCCGGCGCCAGCAGCGTCTCGGCGGCGACCTGGGCGATGTCGCTTGCGTCGACGAACGCGGCACGCCCGGAGCCGGCCGACGTGGCAATGGCCGACGTGGCACGGATGCTGATGGCGTGCGCGTGGCCGCCGGTCACGTTCTGCATGAACCACGTGGGCCGCAGGACGGCCCATTCCTCAAACGTGTCCGCGATCGCCTTGTGCACGACACCCGTGGCCGGACCGCCGGCCGGCACGACCGAGTTGCTCAGCAGCACCGCCCGCCGCACGCCCGCCGCCCGGGCCAGGTCGAGAAACGGCAGCATGACGGCCTGCGGGTCAGGGTCGCGGACCGGGGGCACCAGGTACATCCGGTCGGCGCCGGCCAGCGCGCCCGCGTGCGTGTCCGGGTCGTACCAGTCGAACCGGACAGCGCTCGAGCGGCTGGCCGCCCGGACCGCGATTCCCCGTGCGGCCAGCCGGGCGGCCACCCGGCTGCCCGTGGTGCCGCTCGCCCCGGTGACCAGGACGGCCGTCATCCGGCGGCCTTGAGCGGGTTCCAGTAGTCCCGGTAACGCGCGATCAGGCCGTCGCGCACGGTCAGGACGACCACGTACGACTGCTCGTACGGTGCACCGGTGGCCCTGACCGTGCCGGTCATGGTCATCTCGATGATGGCCACCTCCGGCTTGACGGTCTCGTGGATCTCCAGGTTGCTCACGCCCTCCATGCGCGTGCGGCCCGAGACGGCCTTCAGGTACTCGCCGAGCGCCGGCTTGCCCTCGACGCGCGTGGGGCGGCCGGGCGGGGCGAACGGGAACTCGAACACGACATCGTCGGCGCACAGGTCGAGCAGCGCTCCGGTGTCATTTGCCTCAACGCCCGCCTGGGCCAGTTTGCCGAAGACGTCCACCGCTGTGGTCATGCGCTTCTCCCGAATCAAACCGGACTGCAAGTCCGATTCAAGATACGGACCACTAGTCCGGTTGTCAAACCTGACCCTGCCTTAGCATCACCAGATGAGTGACGAGCCGTTCGTTCCCGTCGATTTCGCGGTTCCTGATGGGCTCACCGCCGGGGAATTCCGCCTGGAGCCGCTCGGGCCGCAGCACAACGCCGCCGACTATGCCGCCTGGACCGCCAGCACCGACCACATCCGGGGAACGCCAGGGTTCGCCGGGTGGGGCTGGCCGCACGAGATGTCCGAGGCGGACAACCTCCGTGACCTCCAGCGCCACGCGCAGGACTTCGCCGAGCGCCGCGGGTTTACGTATACCGTGCTCAGCACGGGCACGGGCGACGTCATCGGCTGTGTCTATATCTACCCGCCCCGCGCAGACGGCCCGGGCGGCACCGGGGCCGGGCGGCACGCGGTCGTGCGCTCCTGGGTCCGCGCGGACCGCGCCGGGCTCGACCCCGTCCTTTACCACGTGGTTCTCACCTGGCTGGAGCGCGAATGGCCGTTCCAGTCGATCGACTATGCGCCACGGGCATGACAGCGACGTGAACACCCACGGTCGCAGGCGGCACGGCCGTCCCGCCGCCACGCACACGCCGTCCGCTAGGCTTTCGCCTGGCTTGCGGTAAATCGGCGAGGGGGCAATGACCGAACGGCAGGGATCGGCCGCGACCTACGACGTCTGGGCGGAACGCGGCGTGATGGTTACGATGCGGGACGGTGTCCGCCTCGCCACCGACATTTACCTCCCGGCTCGGGACGGCCGCCCTGTTGCTGGCCACTTCCCCGCCGTCCTGGAGCGCACACCGTACAGCCGCCAGGGCCTGGGTGCGGTAGCGGCGGCTAAGTTCTTCTGCCGTCACGGGTACGCCGCCGCGATACAGGACGTCCGCGGGCGCTACGACTCCGAGGGTGAGTGGTATCCGTTCGCGCTGGAGGCCGAGGACGGCTATGACACCGTCGAGTGGCTGGCGTCGCGGGAGTGGTCCGACGGCCAGGTGGGCACGGTCGGCCTCTCCTACTCAGGCAGCGACCAGCATGCCCTCGCCTCCCTCGCCCCTCCCCACCTGGCCGCGGTCTTCGCCTCGGACGCGATGTCGAACTACCACACCGGATCGATGCGCCAGGGCGGCGCGGCCGAGCTTCGCTTCCTCGTCTACTCGCTGTGGATGGCGGCCGAGTCGCCCCAGGCCCTGCGCGACCCGGCGCTGCGGGCGGCCACTCTCGCCGAATCCGGAGCGGTCGAGGACTGGCTGCGCCGCACACCGCTCAAGCCGGGTGTCTCCATACTGCGCAACTTCCCTTCCATCGAGCGCTGGGTGCTCGACGTGGTGCGGCACGGCGACTACGACGACTACTGGAAGCAGCGCGGCTACAACATCGAGGAGTACTACGACGAGTACGCGGACGTCCCCGTGTGCCTGCTCAGCGGATGGTACGACACCTACACGCGCGCCACCGTCGACAACTTCGCCGAGCTGCGGCGGCGCAAGCGGGGACCCGTGCACATGATCATCGGTCCCTGGACCCACGGCGTGGACCCGCTGGCCCAGAGCTGGTCCGGCGACGCCGATTTCGGGATCGACGCGCCGCTCGACTACGACGGCTACCGCCTGCGTTTCTTCGACGCCGCGCTGCGCGGGCTCGACACCGGCTTCTTCGGGGGACCTCCGGTCCGCCTGTTTGTGATGGGCGGGGGCAGCGGTCGCAAGCTGCCGAACGGGCGGCTTGACCACGGCGGCCGCTGGCGCGACGAGGAAGAGTGGCCGCTGCGCCGGGCGCGCCCCACCGCATACCACCTGTGGCCGGACGGCTCGCTGCACACCGACGAGCCTCCCGCGGGACCAAGCTCGCAGACCTACCGCTACGACCCGGAGCACCCGGTGCCGACGATCGGCGGCAGCATCTCCGCGGCGAGCGCGGTGATGCCAGCGGGCGGCTTCGATCAACGCGGGCGGCCGGGCCTGTTCGGCTGTGAGGACAAGCTCCCGCTCAACGCGCGTCACGACGTGCTTTCGTTCCAGACCGAGCCGTTGACCGAGTCCATCGAGGTCACCGGCCCGCTCATCGTCCGCGTCTGGGTGTCGGCGACCGCGCCCGACACCGACCTGACGGCGAAGCTGCTCGACGTCTACCCGCCCAGCACCGATTACCCGGACGGGTACGCGCTGAACCTGCAGGACGGCATCCTGCGCCTGCGGTACCGCAACGACCGCTCACGCCCGGAGCTGATGACTGCGGGCCAGATCTACCAGGTCGACGTCACGCTCGCCCCGACCAGCAACTTGTTCGCACGCGGACATCGCATCCGGCTCGATCTCAGCAGCAGCAACTACCCGCGGTTCGACCTCAACCCCAACACCGGCGATCCCCTCGGGGTCAGCGGGCGCGCGGTCCCGGCCGACGTCACCATCCACCACGACGCCGAGCACCCCTCCCATCTGCTTCTCCCGGTCATGCCCTAGGTACGGTGGGCACGCGTGAGGCATTTCCCGTCCCCTGTCATCCGTTCGGCACGACTGGACCTGCGCGAGTACGGTGCCGGCGATGCCGGGCTGGTGCGCGGGCTCCTCGCCGCGGGCGCGGCTGAGGCGCTGCCGCCCGGCGCGCCGTCAGACCCGGGTGAGGTGGCCGGGTGGCTCGCCGACGGCCTGCACCAGCAGCAGTGGGAGGGAACGGGCGTCCACCTGATGATGCTGGACCGCGCGGCCGGCAGCATCGTCGGGTCCATCGGCCTGTTCCACATCGACTTCGAGATCCGCTCGGCGGAGATCGGCTACGGCGTCCGCGCTGGCGAGCGCGGCAAGGGGTACGCGTCCGAGGCACTCGGCGCGGTCGCCAGGTGGGCGCTCACCCAGGGCGGCATCCAGCGGGCCTGGCTGACGGCGAACACCGACAACGTGGCATCGCTCCGGGTAGCGGAGAAAGCGGGCTTCCGCCGGGAAGGGACACTGCGCCGCGCCGGGCTGGAAGACGACGGGCTGCACGACCTGGCCGTCTTTTCCCTGCTCAACGACGAACTGTGACCAACCGGTACGGTTCGCCGCTGAGTTAGGACGGGCCGCCGCCCCTGCTGTTCGGCCGACCCAGCGGCCGCGCAGGATTCCCACTGCAGTTATCCAGCGATTGCTCAGCTTCAGCGCTGATAGTTGGGCACGAAGGAGCCACTCGCCGTCAATAGGGAAGGCTGGCCAGAGTGCCAGCCAGGACAGGAAGGCCGCACCATGGGTCCTGCTGATGTGCTGGTCGACGCCGACTGGGTACAGGCACCGCTCGATGACCCGGGCGTGATGACGGCCGAGGCCGGCGAGGACGACCCGAAGTGGAGGCGTCGTCACCGCCTGTGCAGCTGTCAGCACGGGCGCGGTGCTCACCGCCACTACCGGCCCGGCAGTGACTGCGCTGTCTGCGCGTGCCCGCGCTGGTCACCTCCGAACCCGGTGCTATGGCTGGTCCGCCGGAGCCGTGAGCCAGGACGTCCTTGAAAGAAATGCGGGAGGCGGTGTCGGATCGGGGCGGAGGTGTTCGTAGCAGGGGTGAGCGGCCGCCCACCAGGAGGCGCCGCGGACCGCAGGAGATGATCCGAGATGCAGTACCTGTTTTCCGTGATTGACGACACGGCCGGCCTGGCCACCCCGGACGAGATGGCGGCCATCGACGCGTTCAACGACCGGCTGGTCGCGGAGGGCCACTGGGTCTTCGCCGGCGGCCTCGAGTCGCCCAGCACGGCGACCGTCATCGACAACCGGGGCGGGGAGGCGCTGTTCACCGACGGGCCGTTCCTGGAGTCGAAGGAGCACCTGGCCGGCTTTTGGGTCCTCCAGGCCGCCGACCTCGACGAGGCGCTCAAGCTCGCCGCCGAGGGGTCGAAGGCCTGCAACCGGAAGGTCGAGGTGCGGCCGTTCCGGGGCGAGTAAGCGTGACCGACGTCCGGGAGGCGATTACCCGGGTCCATTACCAGGAGTGGGCGCGGGTGGTCGCCTCTCTGACCAGGCGTTTCGGTGACCTCGACGTCGCCGAAGAGGCGGCCGCCGAGGCGTTCGCGACCGCCGTCGAGCGGTGGCCGGCCGACGGCGTACCCCCCAACCCTGGTGCCTGGCTGACCACGACCGCCAACCGCAAGGCCATCGACCGGATCCGGCGCGAGAGCAAGCGCGACGGCAAGCAGATGGAGGCCCGGCTGTTGTACGACGATGACCCGCCCGAGCCGTCCGGCGCCATCGGCGACGAGCGGCTCCGGCTGATCTTCACCTGCTGCCACCCGGCACTGGCCATGCAGACCCGCGTGGCGCTGACGCTGCGCATGGTCGGCGGCCTGACTGTGCCCGAGATCGCCCGTGCCTTCCTGGTGCCGGAGACCACCATGGAGAAGCGCATCACCCGCGCCAAGGGCAAGATCAAGGCGGCACGCATCCCGTACCGGGTGCCGTCGGCGGAGGATCTCCCGGCCCGGATCTCTGGCGTACTCACCGTCCTGTTCCTGGTCTTCAACGAGGGCTACCTGGCGACGGGTCCCGGAACCGATCCCGTACGTCACGACCTGACCGCCGAGGCGATCCGGCTCACCCGCCTGATCCGTGCCCTGATGCCACAGGACGGTGAGGTGGCCGGGCTGCTGGCGCTGATGCTCCTGACCGAGGCCCGCCGCACGGCCCGGGTTTCGGCGAGCGGCGAACTGGTCGCCCTCGGCGAGCAGGACCGTGGCGCCTGGGACGCACCACTGATCGCCGAGGGTCACCGGCTGGTGCGCGAGCGCCTCGCCGCCCGGGTGGCCCCGGGCCGCTACCAGATCCTGGCCGCGATCGCCGCCGTGCACACCTCCGCCCGCGACGCACGCGACACCGACTGGTCGCAGGTCGTCGCCCTCTACGACCAGCTCGTCCACCTCGACCCCTCGCCGATCATCGCCCTCAACCGGGCCATCGCGGTCGCCGAGCTTGACGGCCCGGAGATGGCGCTGGCGGCCGTAGGCCGTCTTGAAGACACGCTGGCCGGCTATCACGCGTATCACGCGGCCCGCGCCGACCTCCTGCGCCGGCTGGGCCGCAGCTCCCAGGCGCGCGCGGCGTACGGCAAAGCCATCGAACTGGCGGGCAACACCGCCGAGATCGCCTACCTGACCCGCCGCCGCGACCAGCTGGGGAAGCACCTGCGGCGCGCATCGCCTCCGTCACCCCCTCGGGGCCAGCCCGGTGCCGCTGGTGCCAGAATAAGGAAGGGTGAACACAACCCAGTCTGAGAAGGTCGGGACCGGCCGCGGTTTCTTCGCTGCCCTGGACCAGAGCGGTGGCAGCACGCCCAAGGCGCTGGCCGAGTACGGCATCGAGCCGGACCGCTACAGCTCCGACGCCGAGATGTTCGACCTCGTCCACGCCATGCGGGTCCGCGTGCTGACCAGCCCGGCGTTCGATGGCTCGCGTGTTCTCGCGGCCATCTTGTTCGAGCAGACCATGGAACGGGAAGTCAACGGCGTCCCCACGGCGCGGTACCTGTGGGATGAGAAAAACGTCGTCCCGTTCCTGAAAGTCGACAAGGGGCTGGCCCCCGAACAGGACAGCGTGCAGCTCATGAAGCCCATCGACACCCTCGATGATCTGCTCGAGCGCGCGCGGCGGCACCAGATCTTCGGTACCAAGATGCGCTCGGTGATCAACGATGCCGACGAGACCGGGATCTCCGCGATCGTCGACCAGCAGTTCGACTACGCCAGCCGGATCGTGGCCGCGGGACTGGTGCCGATCATCGAGCCCGAGGTCAGCATCTCCAGCCCGCACAAGGAACAGGCTGAGACGCTGCTGCACGACGCCATCGCCAAGCACGTCGAGGCGCTGCCGCCGAGTGCGACCGTAATGCTGAAGATCACCATCCCGACCCGGCCCGGCCTGTACGGCGACCTGGCGTCTGACCCGCGCGTGCTTCGGGTCGTGGCCTTGTCGGGCGGCTACAGCCGTGATGAAGCCTGCGCTCTGCTCGCCCGCGATCCCACCCTCATCGCCAGCTTCTCGCGCGCGCTGCTCGAAGGGCTGACCGAAAGCCAGACCGACGAGCAGTTCAACGCGCAGCTCGAGTCGTCGATCGAGCAGATCTACCAGGCGTCGGTGCACAAGCAGCCGGTCAGCTCCTGAGCCCGCCGGGCCATCCCCGGCGGCGGCTGGTCAGCCTGGGGAAGACGGGCTCTGGGCGGCGTGGAGCTGGGTGTTGAGCACGCCCCAGGTGGCCGTCCGCGGCCGCGCCTCCACCGTCCCGGTGACGCTGTTCCTGATGAACATCAGCCCGGATCGCCCGCTCAGCTCGCGCGCCTTGACCTGGTGGCCGGTGTCGTGCAGGGTCACGATTGTGCCCGCGGTGAGGTAAAGCCCGGCCTCGACCACGCAGTCGTCGCCCAGCGAGATCCCGAGCCCGGAGTTCGCGCCGAGCAGGCACCGCTCGCCCACCGCGATGCGCTCGGTGCCGCCACCGGACAGCGTGCCCATGATCGAGGCGCCGCCGCCGACGTCGGTGCCCGCGCCGACCACCACGCCCGCGCTGATCCGGCCCTCGACCATCGCCGGGCCGAGCGTTCCGGCGTTGAAGTTGACAAAGCCTTCGTGCATGACCGTCGTGCCCTCGGCCAGGTGGGCCCCGAGGCGCACCCGGCTCGCGTCGGCTACCCGGACGCCGGCCGGGACGACGTAGTCGAGCATCCGCGGGAACTTGTCCACCGACTGCACCTCGACCTGGCGCCCGGCCGCCCGCGCCCGCATCTGCACCGCCACGGTCTCGCCCGCGTCAACCGGCCCGCTGGACGTCCAGCAGACCGTGGGCAGCACCCCGAAGATGCCGTCGAGGTTGATGCTGTTCGGCTGGACCACGCGGTACGACAGCAGGTGCAGCCGCAGGTAGGCGTCACCGGGATCGCCGGGCGGCGCGTCGAGATCGGCGATCTCGACCCGCCGGTGGGTGGTGCGCACGCCCCGGACCGAGTCGGCGCGGTCGGGCCCCGGCGTAAACTGCCCGGCCTCGGTCGGCGGCCC
>Ga0335075_10015448_pt1 | contig 11440 bp, 12 predicted proteins | sample Lox_Sample_24_FD_206723 | JGI IMG/M metagenome (GOLD analysis project Ga0335075, IMG submission 206723) | Soil microbial communities from Loxahatchee National Wildlife Refuge, Florida, United States - Lox_Sample_2.4 | ecosystem: Environmental > Terrestrial > Soil > Wetlands | place: USA...
TCCTCGGCGCGCTGCACGATGGCCTCGAACTCCTCCTCGGAGGCCGGGTCGCGCCAATCGGCCATGCGGGTCATGGCCAGGACCACCACGCCGCCGATGATGGCCGCGCCGGCGCCGAAGATCGCGACGCCCTGGAGCAGGCGGACGGGCGGTGAGTCGCTGAAGCCGCCGATGACGCTCACCAGGCCCAGCCCGATGGTCAGCGCCGCGATGGCGGCGAAGAGGATGCGGCGCAGGGTTGGCGGACGGCTCGGCCCCATCCCGCCATCTACCTCAGCGTCCGGGCGATCACGAGGCGCTGGATCTCGTTGGTGCCCTCGTAGATCTGGGTGATCTTCGCGTCGCGGAGCATCCGCTCCACGGGGTACTCCTTGACGTAGCCGTAGCCGCCGAGGACCTGCACGGCCTCGACGGTGACCTTCATGGCCACGTCGGAGCAGAAGAGCTTGGCCATGGCCGAGTACTTGCCGATGTCCGCGTCGCCGCGGTCGATCTTGGCGCAGGCCTGGTAGAGCAGCTCGCGCGCGGCGGCGCACTGCGTCTCCATGTCGGCGAGCTTGAACTGGATGGCCTGGAAGGCGTTGATCGGCTTGCCGAACTGCCGGCGCTCGCGGGCGTAGGCGGCGGCGTAGTCGGTGGCGCCCTGGGCGATGCCCAGCGCCTGCGCGGCCACGCCCAGGCGGGAGCGATCCAGGGTGCCCATGGCCACCTTGAAGCCCTCGTTGACGTCGCCGATGATGTTCTCCGCGGGCACGCGGACCCCGTCGAAGATCGGCTGGCCGGTCGGTGAGCCGCGGATGCCCAGCTTGTGCTCGAGCTTGCCGACGCTGAAGCCGGGGCGGTCGGCCTCCACCACGAAGGCGGTGATGCCGCGCGAGTGGCCGGCCTCGCGATCGGTCACGGCGAAGACGACATAGAAGTCGGCCACGCCGAGGTTGGTGATCCAGTTCTTGGTCCCGTCGATCACCCACTCATCGCCCTCCTGGACGGCGCGGGTGATCATCCCGCCGGGATCGGAGCCCGCCTCGGGCTCGGACAACGCGAACGCCGGGGACCACTCGCCACTGGCGCAGCGCGGCAGGAACCGGTCCTTGAGCTCCTCGGAGCCGAACAGCTTGATCGGGAGCGTCCCGAGCTCCTGGATCATCAGGATCAGCGCGGTCGAGGCGCAGGCCTTGGCGATCTCCTCGACCGCCATGTTGAGCATCAGCGTTCCGGTGCCGGTACCGCCGTGTTCGGTCTCGAACGGAAGGCCGAGGATGTCTTGCTCGGACAGCAGCTTGCGCAGGTCGTGCGGGTAGGCCGCCTCCTCGTCGATCTGGGCCGCCCGCGGCGCGATCTTGTCCACCGCGATCTCGCGGATCGTGTCCCGGAAGTCGAGGTGCTCCTGCGGGATCGTGTACAGCTCAGACAGGGCGGACATGGTGCCCCGTGGATGCTAGATGGTCCGGGCAATCAGCCGCGCGGCACGGGGCCGCCCGCCGCGGAGCCGCGCGGCGCAGGCCGCGCGGCCGGCCGGGATTACAGGCCCGACGGGTGCCGGATCACGTAGTCGCCGCCGTCCTGCAGGTTGGCGGTGACGTTGGCCGGGGTCAGCCAGCGCGGGCCGGTGCCACCGGGGGTGGTCGGGCCGTAGTGCGCGGTGTCGAAGGCCAGTCCGGCGATCACGATGAACGTGTGCTGGGCGTCGGCGTAGATCGTCATCCACTTGCCCGGCCCGGCGCTGCCGTAGGACTCGAGCTGGGTGGAGTCCTCGGGGGCCGACAGCAGGTTGGCGCCGTGCAGGGCGAAGCTCACCGCGCCCGAGCAGTCATAGGCCGAGTCGTTCCACTTGCCGTGGCCACCGCCGACGGCGTAAGGCTTGTCGATGATCGAGTTGGCGGCGTTGATCGCCTCCACCACGGCCTGGGGCGCGCCCGAGGGCGGCGTCACGGTGCCGTCGGAGTTGAGCGTGGCCTTGGAGACGGGCCCCTCGGACGTCATCGCCTTGGCGACGACCTGGCGCAGCGCCTGGGACTGGGCGTAGGTGACCACGCCGTTGTCATCGAGGCCATTGGCCTGCTCGAACTTGACGACGTTGGCCTTGGTGCCGGGGCCGAAATCGCCGTCGACCGCGGTCGCGAAGCCGGCAAGGGTCAGGTAGCCCTGGAGCACCCGCACGTCGTGGCCGTGCATGCCCTGACGCAGCGTCCGCTCGCCGAGGTGCTGCGAGCCGCCGTCCTGGGTGACGGGGGCGAGCACCGGGTTGTCGCTGAGGACGCTGGTGGGATCATCGGCCGTGGCGGCCTGCTTGGCGTGCTTCTTGCCGCCGGCGGGGCCACCCTGGCCCAGCGCGGTGCCGCCGGCGCCGTCGCTGTTGGGCGTGCTGTCAGCGTTGGTGGCACCCGTGATCACCAACTGCAGCTTGCGCACGAAGGCGGCGTTGGCCACGCCGTTGACGGCGAGGTGGTACTTGCGCTCAAACTTGGAGACGTTGGCCGCGGTCATCGGGCCGAAGATCCCAACCGCGGGCGTCTTGAAGCCCGCCTTGGTCAGGTCGGACTGGAGCGTCCGCACGTCGCTTCCGCTCATCCCCTGGCGGAGGGTCCGGGAGCCGAGCCGTTGTTTGGTGGCGGCGTGGGCCGGAGAGGTGGGAAGTAGGAAGGCACTGAGCGCCAGAAGCCCCGCAAGACGGGGTACGGCGCGAACACGGACTTGGAACAAAAGGAACCCTTCTCTTTCGGACGCCTACGGGGTTAGCTGACGGGCTCGCGCTGAAAGAGATGCGCTACGCCGGAGATCCGGCGATTCGCCCCAGGGACCCGGATGGGTCCCAGCGGGTTCCCCGATCGCCGTGGCCTCGGCCTCGACGATTCGGCTGGGTGCTTATCGGCTGGGCAGCCTACACGACCTGCAAGATGTCTGTCACACCATCCTTTGCACCCTCCTCGGGGGAGGAGATTCGGTGTCGTTGCCGGGTCCCCTACCCCGCAAGCTAATCTGCAGAAACATGGGCGACGACTACACGCCGCAGGAGGTTTCCCGCCTGCGCGACGAGGGCGAGATCCAGCTCATCGACGTGCGCGAGGTCCATGAGCACGAGGCCGGCCGGATCGCGGGCGATCGCCTGATCGTGCTGAGCAACCTCAGCGCCGAGGCCCACACCATCGATCAGAGCCGGCCCGTCGTCTTCTACTGTCGCAGCGGGGCGCGCTCGGCGATGGCCACCCAGGCGTTCTCCGAGGCCGGGTTCGACGCCCACAACATGGCCGGCGGGCTGCTGGCCTGGGATCAGGCGGGCCTGCCGCTCGAGCCCGACGGCGGCTACGTCGACGTCGCCTGAGCGCTTCGCTCAGCCGCCTCGCACAACGCCTGTCAGCGCTTCCACTTGATCGAGCACCCGACCGGCGTGGTCTCGGGCCGTTCCGGCTCCCGCCCGGCCAGGACGGCGTCCAGCGCCTCGCGCAGCCACGCCGCGCGCTGCTCGGGATCGTCATAGTCGGAGTCCGGGGCTCCGCGGTAGCGCAGCCGCCCCTCGGCGTCGATCAGGAACACGTCGGGGGTGGTCTTGGCCCCGTAGGCCAGCGCGACCTGCTGGGTGGGGTCGTGCAGGTAGGGGATCGGCCAGTCCTCGCGCGCGACCCGTCCCTGCATGGCCTCGTAGGAGTCCCGCGGGTAGCGCTCGGCATCGTTGGCGTTGATGGCGAGGAAGCGCACGTCGCTCTCGGCGTAGTCGCGTGCGGCGTCGAGGATGCGGTCGTGCCAGGCCAGCGCGTAGGGGCAGTGGTTGCAGGTGAAGACGAGGACGGTGGCCTCGCTGCCGTCGCCGGCCAGTGACCACCCCTCCCCGTCGGTGTCGGGCAGGGTGAAGTCCGGTGCGTGCTCGCCGATGGCGACGCTCATGATCTCGCTCCTCTCAGCGCCTCGCGCAGATCCTCGGGGTCGGGGGTGGGTGACATGCGGCCGTCGCGCCGCACGTAGACCCGGCAGTTGAGCCCCGCCGGCTCGTCGTCCGCGCCGCGGCCGAGCGCCTCCATCAGCTCCACGCCATCGATGAGGATCGTCGGCGAGCCGGCAAACGCCGCCGCCTGCGCCTCCTCGTCGGTGCGGATCTCCCGCATCGCGATCTCGCCGGGCAGCCCCAGGTCATCCAGGGCGCCGCGCAGGTCGGTCACCGCTCGCTCGGTGGACGGGCACCCCTCCCACCACAACAGCTCGATCGTGGGGCCGATGTCGAGACCCTGCGCTCGGCTCAGGCCACGGTCCACGTGTCGCCGGCGAAGAGCAGGTCCGAGAGCTGCTGTTCGGTGGCCGGCTCGGTGGCGCCACGGCGGAAGACGGGGCGGTCGACGTCGCGGAAGATGCCGATCGGCGTCGGCCCCGTCGGGGTCTCGGCCAGCTTGGCCAGCGAGAACGCCTGCCCGGGATCCGCGCGCGCGGGATCGTGGACCAGCAACTCGGACTCCTCCACGTCGGCGACGTCGACGACGGTCAGGCATCCGTCGGGCCCGCGGATGACGCCGCGCTCGTGCTCGGCGCCGAAACGGATCGGCTGGCCGGCCTCGAGACGGATCTGGTTGGCGTCCTTGGTCTCCTTGTCGGTGAGCGCCGCGAACGCGTGATCGTTGAACACCGGGCAGTTCTGGTAGATCTCCACCAGCGCCGACCCCTCGTGGGTGGCGGCGGCCCGCAGCACCTCGGTGAGGTGGTGGCGGTCACGGTCGATGGTCCGGGCGACGAACGACGCCTCGGCCCCCAGCGCCAGCGCCACTGGGTTGAACGGGTGGTCGGCGACGCCGAACGGCGTGGACTTGGTGATCTTGCCCAGCTCCGACGTCGGCGACGCCTGGCCCTTGGTCAGGCCGTAGATCTGGTTGTTGAAGAGCAGGACCTTGACCGGCACGTTGCGGCGCAGGGCGTGGATGAGGTGGTTGCCGCCGATCGACAGAGCGTCGCCGTCGCCGGAGACCACCCAGATCGAGAGGTCGTCACGCGACGTCGCCAGGCCGGTCGCCAGCGCCGGGGCGCGCCCGTGGATGCCGTGCATGCCGTACGTGTTCATGTAGTAGGCAAAGCGGCCCGCGCAGCCGATCCCGGTGATGAACACGATCCGCTCGGGCGGGATCCCCAGCTCGGGCATGAACTGCTGGACGGCGGACAGCACCGCGTAGTCGCCGCAGCCAGGGCACCACCGGGTCTCCTGGTCTGATTGGAAGTCGGCCTTGGTCAGAGTGGCGCTCATTGGCGGCTCGCGATCTCCTCTTCCATCTCGGAGGCATACAGCGGCTGCCCCTGGATCTTGGTGAACGACTCGACGTCGACCAAAAAGCGGCTGCGCAGCAGCATCGCCAGGTGGCCGGAGTTGAGCTCGGGGACGAGGACGCGCTCGAACGAGCGCAGCACGTCGCCGACATTGGTGGGCAACGGGCTGAGATGGCGCAGCTGCGCGGTGGCCACCTTGTGCCCGGCCTCGCGGGCGCGGCGCACGCCGGCGCGGATCGCGCCCTCAGTGGAGCCCCAGCCGAGCACCAGCAGCTCAGCCCCGGGCTCAGAATCCACCACCAGCGGCGGGATCTCCTCGGCGATGGCGGCCACCTTGGCGGCGCGCAGCTCGGTCATCCGCTCGTGGTTGGCGCCGTCGTAGGAGATGTTGCCGGTGACGTCGGCCTTCTCCAGCCCGCCGATGCGGTGCTGGAGGCCCGGCGTGCCCGGGATGGCCCATGGCCGCGCCAGGTGGTCGTCGCGACTGTAGGGCTCAAAGGCGGCCGCCTCGGAGCCGTTCTGCCCACGCGCGGACTCAAATCCCGGGTCGATCTCGGGCAGCGAGTCCACATCGGGCACCAGCCACGGCTCCGAGGAGGAGGCCAGGAAGGTGTCGGAGAGCAGGATCACCGGTGTCCGGTACCGGATGGCGATGCGCGCCGCCTCAAAGGCGGCGTCAAAGCAGTCGCCCGCGGTGGTCGGCGCGATCACCGGCAGCGGCGACTCGCCGTGACGGCCATACAGAGCCATGAGCAGATCAGACTGCTCGGTCTTGGTGGGCATGCCCGTTGACGGCCCGGCGCGCTGGACGTCGACGATGATCATCGGCAGCTCCAGCATCACCGCCAGGCCGATCGTCTCGGCCTTGAGGTCCATGCCCGGGCCGCTGGTGGCGGTCACGCCCAGCCGTCCCCCGAAGGAGGCGCCGAGAGCCATTCCGGCGGCGGCGATCTCGTCCTCGGCCTGGATGGTGGAGACCCCGATGTTGGCGTGGCGCGAGAGCTCGTGCAGCAGCTCGGAGGCCGGCGTGATCGGATAGCTGGCCAGGACGAGCGGAAGCTGGGAACGGACGCTGGCCGCGATCAGCCCCAGCGACAGCGCCGTCGTGCCGTTGACGTTGCGGTACGTCCCCGGCGGAACGTCGGTGGCGGCGGGGACGCGGTACTGGACGTCCAGCAGCTCGGTCGTCTCCCCGAACGACCAGCCGGCGTTGAAGGCGGCCAGGTTGGCCTGGGCCACGGCGGGATTGCGCGCGAACTTCTTCTCCACCCAGCGCTTGGTCACATCGGTGGGGCGTCCGTAGAGCCACGACACCACGCCCAGCGCGAACAGGTTCTTGGCCCGGCCGGCGTCGCGGGTGGAGACGCCCTCCATCCCCTCGACCGCGCGGGTCGTCAGCGTGCTCATCGGCAGGCGGTGGACGCGGTACTCGCCCAGCGAGCCGTCCTCGAGCGGGTTGGCCTCCCCGTAGCCGGCCTTCTCCAGGTTGCGCTTGGTGAAGGCGTCCTCGTTGACGATAATGGTGGCGCCCCGCGGCAGCTCGGCCTGATTGGCCTTCAGCGCCGCCGGGTTCATGGCCACCAGGACGTTGGGGTGGTCCCCGGGGGTGAGGATGTCCCGGGAGGCGAAGTGAATCTGGAAGGCCGACACTCCGGCCGTGGTGCCCGCCGGCGCGCGGATCTCGGCCGGGAAGCTTGGCAGGGTGGCCAGATCGTTGCCCACCACGGCCGTCGCATCGGTGAAGCGGCTGCCGGTGAGCTGCATCCCGTCGCCGGAGTCCCCGGCGAAGCGGATGATGACCCGTTCGAGCTCCTCGACCTCCTTGGTCATCGTGCCCCCAGCAGTCGTGTGCGCGTCACCTGCGTCAACACCTTCCTCTCGGACGACGGAGTTTATCCACCCGGGCGGCGAAGGTTGAGCGGCCAACCGTTGGCGCCCAACCTTTGGTTTGCCGCTTGACGCGAGTGGTGAGCTTTCCCCCATGAGCGAACGAGAGCAGTACGGCAAGCTCGCCGACGAGCTGGAGGACCAGGCCGACGCGCTCGCCGGCGAGAACCAGCGGCTCGGGGAGCGCATCGCCGATGTCCGTGACGACTGGCGAAACAAGCGTGCCGACGCCTCCGTCCCCGGGGCCACCCCGGATTGGGACGACCCCGACGAGGACGAGGACGACGACGCAGACGACGATGACGAAGACGACGATGAGGACGACGACTAGGCCCGCTGGCGGGGATCGTGCCCGTCGACGGTCCAGTACCTGATCGAGATCGCCCGCATCGCGTTCTCGAGCGGCGGCGCCTCGTCCTCGCTCGGCCACGGCGCCACGACGAAGCGCACGATCGTTCGCTGTCCGCCCTGATAGTCGCCGTAGAGCAGATCGATCTCCGCCGAGCCCCCGTTCTGGAGCCCGTCGCGGAGCTCGTGGTGGCCAGGCGTCGAGGGAGCGCGGATCGCGCCCTGCCAGAACCCGCTCTCGCCGGCCGGGACGAAGATGTCCAGCTGCTGCTCGCGAAACTCGTCGAGGTTGGGCGCCTCGGTGATACGACCGGCACCCGGATTGGCCGGGTCCTGCCGCACGCGCGCCTGCCAGCCGTGGACGACCGCGAGCCCGTTGCCCCCGTTGCGCAGCCCGAGCGCCAGGTAGATGCCGTCGCCGTGGACCTCGGCGGCGCCGCCGTGCCCCGGAACCTGCACCACTTGCCCGTCGCCGTAGCGCAGCCGCTCCACCGGGTCGTCCTCCCGGGACGGGCTGAGCACGGGGCGCAGCCCCACCAGCAGCGACTGCTCGGCGATCCGCGCCGACCGGTTCGCCGACTTGACCGAGCTGAACGTGGCGACCGCCAGCACGAGCGTGCCCCCGGCGGTCGCCAGCGACGAGATCGTCACCCAGTCGGCCATGGACCGCCCAGGCTGGTTTGGTACATCGACGACGTGAGAGATGCCGGCCAGGCGCGACGGCAGCCGCGCCGGCGCCGGTGACTAGATCTTCTGGACGTTGATGGCCTTGGGTCCCTTGGGACCGGCCTCCTCCTCGTAGGACACCTTGGCGCCCTCGGCGAGAGATCGATAGCCGTCGGCCTGAATGCTGGTGTGGTGGACGAACAGGTCCCGGCTGCCCTCATCGGGCGTGATGAAGCCGAATCCCTTCTCGTCGCTGAACCACTTGACCGTTCCGGATGGCATGGGAGTTCCCTCCGTAGCTTGAAGTGCTGCTACCGCGGAGGTGTTGCTTCCCCCAGGGCCTGCACCTGCGTAATTCGCCGATCGGTTTTTATGCGATTCGGCCTTGTCGGCGGGCAAGGTAGCACGCGGACGGGGCTAAACACCAGTCCGCCACTCCGCTTTACCACCTGGATACAGGTCATCATCTGATCACCATGGACGATCCGCTTCCCGTGCGCCCCGGCACCGCCATCCCTCTCCGCGAGATCACCCTGCGAGCCTCGCGCTCGTCGGGCCCCGGTGGCCAGCACGCCAACACCACCGCGTCGCGGATCGAGGCGTCGTTTGACGTCGCCGCCTCCGAGACCCTCTCCGAGGAGCAGAAGCGGCGGATCATCGCCCGGCTGGGCGCGCGGGTGGTGGCCGTGGCCCAGGACGAGCGCAGCCAGTCGCGCAACCGCGAGCTCGCACTCGAGCGGCTGGCCCACCGCCTCGCCGGAGCACTCGCGCCCCGGCGCGCCCGCCGTCCCACGCGCCCCACCCGCAGCTCCGTGACCCAGCGGCTGGACGCCAAGCGCCGGCAGGCCGAGCGCAAACGCACCCGGCGCCGGCCCGGCGCCGACGAGGGCTGAACCGCCCGGCCGGGCGGCGATCAGGTCACCGGACGCGATCATGCGCTGGTACGTCGACGGGATGAACGTGATCGGGACGCGGCCCGACGGCTGGTGGCGCGACCGCGACGCCGCCATGCTGCGGCTCGTCGACCTGCTCGAGCGCTGGGCCGCCGCCGAGGGCGAGGACGTCGTGGTGGTCTTTGAGCGCAAGCCCTCGCCCCCGATCCGCTCGACCGTGATCGAGATCGCCCACGCGCCCCGGCCCCGCCGGGACGCCGCCGACGACGAGATCGTGCGCCGGGTGCGCCTCGAGCCCAACCCGGCCCTCGTGCGCGTGGTGACCTCGGACCGGTGGCTGGCCGACCAGGCGAGCCACCTCGGCGCCGCCGTGCACGGCGCCGACATGTTCCGCTCGCTGCTCGACGCCTATTGATCACGCGCGCGTACGCGCGAGGCGCCCGTCCGTCACATCGCCGGCCTGCACGCGCTCTGGCGAGACCCTTATCTCGCCTTGCCACAATCTGCGGTGATGGCCGAGACCCCACCCCGCCGATCCACCCAGCAGCGTGGCCGCGCCCAGCCTCCGGCGCCGGGCCAGCAGGGGTGGCGCGTGACCCCCGCACCCGACGGGCGCGGCGCCCGTGGCCAGCAGCGCCCGCCGTCGCCGAACCGCTCGCGGTGGTGGATCGCCGCCGGCATCGTCGTCTTCCTGCTGGCCATCAACGTGTGGGTCTCCCAGGAGACGCTCAAGCCGCCCCCGCCGGTCCGGATCCCCTACAGCCCACAATTCCTCGATCAGGTCCAGGCCAAGAACGTCAAGACGATCTCCTCCACCGGCAACTCGATCTCGGGCACGCTGAACACGGCCATCGCCTACCCCGAGGGCACTGCCAAGTCCAAGAACTTCTCGACCCAGATCCCCTCCTTCGCCAACGACCAGGCGCTGTTTGACTCGCTGCGCGCCGAGGGAGCGACGATCAATGCCCAGCCGACCAACCAGGGGGCATCGCTGGCCGAGAGCCTCATCTTCGGCTTCGGGCCGACGCTGCTGCTCGTCGCGCTGTTCGTGTTCATCGCGCGCCGCTCAGCCGGTGCCGCCGGCGGCGCGGGCGGCCTGATGTCCTTCGGCCGCTCGCGGGCCCGCCGCGTCGAGGCCTCCGACCAGCACATCACCTTCCAGGACGTAGCGGGCATCGACGAGGCCAAGGAGGAGCTGACCGAGATCGTCGACTTCCTCAAAGCCCCCGACAAGTACCTGGCGCTGGGCGCCCGCATCCCCCGTGGCGTCCTCCTCTCGGGCCCTCCGGGCACCGGCAAGACGTTGCTGGCGCGGGCGGTCGCCGGCGAGGCGGGCGTGCCCTTCTTCCAGATGTCGGCCTCCGAGTTCGTCGAGATGATCGTCGGCGTGGGCGCCTCGCGCGTGCGTGATCTCTTTCACCAGGCCAAGGAGGCCGCCCCGGCGATCATCTTCATCGACGAGCTCGACGCCATCGGCCGCTCCCGCTCGTCGGGCGGCCCCAACCTCTCAGGCGGTCACGACGAGCGCGAGCAGACGCTCAATCAGATCCTCACCGAGATGGACGGCTTCAGCCCGCGCGAGAGCGTGATCGTGCTCGGCGCCACCAACCGGCCGGAGATCCTCGATCAGGCGCTGCTGCGCCCCGGTCGCTTTGACCGGCGCGTCGTCGTGGTGCCGCCCGACCGCGCGGGCCGAGAGGCCATCCTGCAGGTCCACACCCGCTCAGTCCCGCTCGACACCGACGTCGACCTCGGCGCGATCGCCGCCTCGACGCCCGGAATGGTCGGCGCCGACCTGGCCAACGTCGCCAACGAGGCGGCGCTCCTGGCCGCCAAGCGCGACCACTCCAAGGTGGCGCGCCAGGACATCACCGACGCGCTGGAGCGGATCGTCCTCGGCGCCGCGCGCAAGGTGATGCTGTCCGAGGACGACCGGCGCCGGACCGCCTACCACGAGGCCGGCCACGCCATCATGGGGATGCTCACCCCAGGGGCCGATCCGGTGCGCAAGGTGTCGATCATCCCCCGCGGAATGGCTCTGGGCGTGACCTTCTCGGCCCCCGACGCCGACCGCTTCAACTTCGACGAGCGTCACCTGCTGGCCCAGATCAAGGTCGCGCTGGGCGGGCGCGTGGCCGAGGAGGTGGTGTTCGGGGATCTGACCACGGGCGCGGAGTCAGACATCCAGCAGCTCACGCGCATCGCTCGCGGGATGGTGGGGCGCTGGGGCATGAGCCGCGCCGTGGGGCCGATCGCGGTGCTGCCCGCCGACGGCCAGAGCCCGCTCCTGCCCGGGGTCTCCGAGACCTCCGAGCAGACCCAGCAACTCGTCGACGAGGAGGTGCGCCGCATCGTCGAGGCCGCCCACGAGGAGGCCACCGTCACCCTCAGCTCCCACCGCGCCA
>Ga0335075_10015449_pt1 | contig 11440 bp, 12 predicted proteins | sample Lox_Sample_24_FD_206723 | JGI IMG/M metagenome (GOLD analysis project Ga0335075, IMG submission 206723) | Soil microbial communities from Loxahatchee National Wildlife Refuge, Florida, United States - Lox_Sample_2.4 | ecosystem: Environmental > Terrestrial > Soil > Wetlands | place: USA...
AGAGCGGCGAGGCGGGCGGGGACGGCGCGGCGAGCGAGGACGGCGCGGGGAGGAGGCGAGGCGGGGCGGGGCCGCGGCGCACGGGGCCCGGCGGATCGCCGAGCTCGCCGGGGTCCACGGGGACGCGGCGAGACGGGGAGGGGGCGCGGCGCACGGGGTCCGGCGGATCGCCGGCGCCGCCGGGGCGGACGAGTACGCGTCCTCGGCGCGCGACCCCGGAGGACGGGGCCTGCCGGCGGGATCGGATCCTACAGGCGATGATCGCGGTGGCGGCCGAGCGCGGGTTCGAGCGCTCCTCGGTGAAGCTGGTGAGCGAGCGGGCAAGGGTGTCGACCGGCACGTTCTACGAGGAGTTCGGGAATCTGCGAGACTGCTTTACGGCGTGCCTGGATCTGGCGCTGGAGCGCACCGGTGGACTGGTCGCGCAGGCGTTCGTGCACGAGCGGCGCTGGCAGGACGGAGTGCTGGGCACGCTGGCGTCGGTGCTCGTGTTCTTCGACTCCGAGCCGCTGCTGACCCGAGTCTGGTTCGTGGAGGCGGTGGCGGCCGGCTCGTGGGCGCTGGAGCGCCGTGAACAGATCGTGCAGGCGCTGCGGTCGTTGATCGTCGAGCGCTGGGCGGCGTTGGGGGACGAGCCGCCCGAGCCGGTGGCGGCCGCCGCGATGATGGCGTCGGTCATCGGGCTGATCCAGACGCACCTGGTGACCGAGCGGCCCGAGCCGCTGATCGAGCTGCTCGGCCCGTTGATGGGCCTGGTCGCCTCGCTGCACCTGGAGGACGCGGGGGAGCGGGCGCGGGAAGTCGGGCGCGGCGAGCGGCTCGCGCGGGAGATACGGGCCGGCAGGGCGCCCGAGTGGATCCTGCCGCCGGCGCCGGCAGTGGCGTCGGCGTCGCGGTCGGCCTCGGAACCCTCGCCGAACGCGCGCGCGGGCGACGGGCCGGATGTGGCGCTGCCCGCCAAGCTCGCGAACCCCAGCGCGCGCCGCGCGCGGGAATGCCTGCTGTATCTCGCCGGCCATCCGGACGCCAGCAACGGCCAGATCGCGGCGGCGATCGGCATCGCCCACAAGTCGCAGATCTCAAAGCTGCTGTCGGACCTGCTCGCGGAGGGCCTGGCGGTCAAGCGCTCGCAGGGCGTCGGCGCGCCGAACGCGTGGCGGCTGACGCCGAGCGGGGAGGAAGTGGCGCGGGCGCTGGCAGAGGCGCTCGGCTGGTAGGCGCGGCGGGCGGGATGCTCGGTGGGGCGCCCGGAGAGTAGAGGCGCGCCGAAGGCGTGGCGGGCGACGCCGCGGAGGGAGGAGGTCGCGCGGGGGCTGGCCGGGGCGACGGCCGGGACGCCGGCCGAGCTGGGGATCCGCGGTCGCGTGGACGAGCCGCGTGCGCGTCATACCCTCCCGTCCCGCAGTGGGGGTTGTTCGGGGGGTGCGCAGCTGGTCCAGGCGTGCTTGGTGGCGCTTCATTCGCTGTCGGGTGGCGGCGCGACGACCATGCGGCGATCGCGTCCCTCTCCGGGGAGTTCGGTGCCCGTCTTGTGCCCGTTCGTGTACAGCGCCACTTCGTAGGGCTTGGATTCGAGCGGCACCAGTTCCGAGTCTTTGCCGAGCTGCATGCCTTCGATGTCATAGTTGAACACCAGTTCCGCTTCGAGCCCTTCGGCCACCTTGAGGAGGTTGATGTGGGTCGCCGCCCGTTCTTCGGTTTCTTCCGATTCGACGGCCGGCGTCGGCGCCGAGAGAGCTTCCGTGGTTCCGTCTTCGTTCTTGACGGTGACGAGGACGCGCAGGTGGTAGCCGAGGAGCTCTTCTTTTTCTTCCCGCGTGAGCTTGAAGCCCGTGGATGTTTTCTGTGTGCCGATGGGTTGCCACGACGGCGAGTTCGCTCCGCACGTGGCTTCCGCGCCTTCCCCGGCTTCCGCTTCCCCTTGCGTTTCTCCCTGGCAGCGCTCCCACTGATAGCTGTAGGTGAGCGGTTCGGCGCCTTCCCATTCGCCGGCTTCGGCCTTCAGCTTTTCGCCCACGCGGGGTGCGTGAGACGCCGGTTCGCTCGCCTGTTCCAGCGGTTCTTCGGAGAAGACGATGCTCACCTGTTGTTCCCCGGCCAGCCTGGGGGGGCCCGCTTCCGCTTCGCCTTCGTTGGGCGGCGGCGGTTCCTGTTCCTCGCCGTAGATCCCGCTCGGCTGGTAGGGCTTGTAGTTGAGGTGGTCGGCTTCGAGCGGTTCGCCCGCGCCCGCGCCCGCGGTCCGGCTCAGCCACGAGAGGTCGATCCCCCAGTGATTTTCTCCGGGCAGCGTCTGCGCGCTGGCCGCGATCAGCGGTTCGGGCGGGGATTCGCCGCTGCGCAGCAGCACCCTGCCGACTCCTCCGAGCGCCTTCGCCGGCGGTATGTCCGCCACTTCGGCGGGACGATAGCCGGTGTCCGTGACGGCTTCGCCGTTGCCGAGCTGTCCCAAGCCGTCCGCGCCCCAGGTGAACACCCGACCGCCGCTGAGCGCCTCGCCGTCGCTGTCGCCCGCGGACAGCGCTTCCACGTGTGCTTCCGGCGTGTTCAGCAGCCGGTCGAGCTGTTCGTCTTTGGTGGCGGCGGTCACGCAGTAGGCCTTGATGAGTTTGTGCAGCCCTTTTTCGATGTTTTTGAGCTTTTCTTCCAGCTGCTTGTATTCGGGGGTGGTCCGCTTCTTGCCTTCGCTGGGAAATTCATACTGCTTTTCTTCGCCGGCCAGTTTCTTCTCGGCGCCTTCGACTTCTGCTTTTTCGTGTTTGTATTTTTCGATTTCCCCTTGCCGGTCTTCCTGTTGGGCTTTGGTGAGTTTCTTGCCGCAGTCTTCCCCTTCCAGCCCGGGCAGCCCTTCCAGCGCCGCGCTGCCCCACGCGTATATTTCGTTGTTCGCGAGACGCGCGAACGCCACGTTGTAGCCGGCCGCGACTTCCGCGACGTTTTCGAGCGGCTGTCCGTCCGTCGCGACGACGTAGTTCGGCTGGGCGTCCTTGGCGTGGCCGCCGGTTTCTTCTTCTTTGGCGCCGAGCTCGCCGTCGCTGTTGTCCCCCCACGAGACGAGCTTGCCGCCTTCCAGCCGGGCGTACGCGGCGAACTCGCCGGCATATATCGCTTCGACGCCCGTGAGCGGTTCGCCGTCTGGCCACACGACCGGCCTGGGTATCGCGCTGCACGGTTCGCTGCGGCCTTCCTTCTCGGTCAGTTCTGTTTTGCACTGTTCGTAGGTCGCGATGCCGAGCTGTCCCACGTTGTCGGTGCCCCACGCCATCACGGTCCCCGCCTCGGTCAGCGCGAAGTCGGCGCCGCCGCCGGCCGCGATCGCCGCGATTCCTTCGAGCGGCGCCACTTCACCCCGCGCGTTGAGGCTCTGCACCGCTTTCGGCACCCGCTCGTTGAGCCCGGTCTGGTATTCGAAGCCGTGTATGCCTTCCGCGAGGCCTTCCCCGTTGATTCTGATCTGGCCGAGCTCGCCGTCCTGGTTCTGACCCCACGCCATCACCCTGCCGTCCTTGAGCAGCGCCAGACGGTGCGTGCCGCCCGCGGCGACCTGCTTGACGCCCGTCAGCAGGCCTTCGGCTTCGTGGGTGGCGGGGTTTGCGCTGGCTTTGACAATCACCCACGGGCGCCCCTGTTCCCAGGCGGCTTCGTCGCCGTTGTCGCCGAGCTCTCCCCGGTAGCCCGTGCCCCACGCGGCGACCGTGCCGTTGTCGAGCAGCGCCAGGCTGCCCGCGAGCTGTGTGATGTTCGTCAACCCTTCGGCCGCGTCGACGGGGTTGGATTCGGCGCCGGTCCCATACAGCGTGCCGATCTGACCGAATTTGTCAGGGCCCCACCCCACGGCCGCGGCGCCGCCGGGCGCGATCACGATCGGCGTGGCGGGCGAGGGCGCCGAGGTCGCCGAGCCGAACTTGTTGGTGACGGTCACGGTCACCGAAACCGTGTTGCCGACGTCGGCCGCGGTCAGCGCATACGTGCCGGTCGGACTGCTCGTTTCGGTGCATTCGCCCGGCGCCAGGCAGCTCTTCCAGGTGTAGGCGTAGGTGAGCGGCTCCCTGCTTTCCCACGCGCCGGCGCTCGCGCTCAGCACGCCCCCAGCGACCGCTTCCCCGCTGATCGTGGGGGCGCTTTCGGACCTCGGCAGCACCGGCGCGACTTCGCCGGTCATCGCCGATTCCGCAGAGGTTTTGCCCGCGGTGTTGGTGGCGGTGACCGTCACCTTCAGCTTGTAGCCGACGTCTTCGAGGGTGGTGGTGTACTGGTCGCCGGTGGCGCCGGGGATGCTCTGGCAGGCCGCTTGGCAGCGCTGCCACTGGAAGGCGAAGCTGAGGTCTCCGCCGGTCCATTTGCCTTCCTTGGCCGTCAGCGTCTCTCCTTCCTTGAGTTTGCCCGAGATCGAGGGAGCGGTGATGTCGACCGGCTTTTCGATCGGCGATTCTTTGGCCGCGGCGGCGCCGGCCTGCACCCAGGCCGCGAGCAGCGCCACACCGAGCAGCGCCACACCGAGCAGCGCCGAGCCGCCTCCCAACCGCAGCCGCCTCGCAAGCACCCATCGACCCGCAAGCACCCATCGACCCATCGCGCCCTTCCTTTCGATCGCGCCCTTCGTGTGGGAATCTTCGCCCGGCGTCGGGAATCCTCGCCCGGCCTCGGGAATCCTCGCCCGGCGTTCGCCTGGCGCGACAAACCCGGCGCGTCAGGCAGCGCGGATCTTGCCAGCGCCGTCGGATCCAGGTCAAGAGTTAACCGGCGAAAATCTCGGTTTCCCAGGCGGTTAACCCATCAGCGTCCCCCGTTGATCTGGGACTACTCCGCCCAAAGCGCCGCCTGGGCACTACAAAACACGAGCGGCAACCCCCTCGCCGAGCAAATCCACCACGCCCTTTGGTCGTCCGGTCGTCAGCCACCCCCATCACAACAGCATGACACCCACATCCTCATTCAGCGTGTCGCTCGACAACGCCGCGGAGGGGAGGGGGTCGCGTGGGGGCCGGCCGGGGCGACGGCCGAGCTGGGGATCCGCGGGCGCTGTTTACCCCGAAACAAGAAACTGACATTTATTGCGGGTCTATCCTAATGGAATTGACGGGGAGCCTCTTGATGACGGTCCGGACGCCGGAAGAAAAAGGATACAGGGTCTTGACCCTTGTGGCGAAAGGCAACGGCAAAGCCAAACAGAACGACACCACCTACGAAAACGAAAAAGGCGAAAGCGAGAAAGCATATGACCTCGGTCATCTTGTCGGGTCCGACGGTGGTGATGCGCTCGATCAAGAGTCCTCTGGCCAGTCGGGGCTGAGCGAGGCTCACCCCTGCGCCTGCTGCCTCGCTCGTGTCAGCAGCTGGTGGCGTAATTGAGCTTGTGACAGACTTCCGTCCTCCGTGCGGCGCTCAGCGTGGTGATACGGTGGGTCAGGAAGACCTTTTGGGCCAGCAGTGTGTTGTGGAGGCTCAGGACGCAGTCGCGATCCATTCCGTCGTCGATACCGAGTTCGACCTCGGTGGGTACGCCCCGGATCTCGCTGGTCGCAGGCACCGCGATCACGTCGAAGATGCCAGCGGCGATCTCGTCTCGTGTCAGGATCAGTACGGGCCGGCGCTTGCGGTCGGGGTGCTCGTAGGCCCAGATCTGACCGCGGCTCACCATGGGGCGAGCCCTGCGGCCTCCTCGGCTTCATCCATGCGTTTGAGCATGTCGCCGGTGGCCGCACGTTTCATCGCCGACAGGTTCCCCCAGTCATCGACGACGTCGCCGGGCTGGGCGGGCTCCTCGCCCTGGCGTCGCGCCACGACGAGCTGCAGCGTTTCGGCTGCCTCCTGCTCGCTGAGCTCGTCCACGAGCTTGTGCAGGCGCTCCTTGGTCGTCATGTCTTGGGATTCTACCGCGCCTACTTGCTGTGCCCTACTGTGACCTACTGTGACCTAATGTGCCCTACTGTGCCCCACCGTGCCTACCGTACGGGGCGCCACGCTGGCGTCGAGGCCCTCAGCGGCAGGAGCGACAGGTCGGCACGGGCGTAGCGTGACGATGTGTGCTCGCCGCACCAGCGGCATGCTTGCAGATGCGGGACCCGAAGCTCCAGGCTCGTGCCCTCGCGGGTGAGCGTGATCCGGTGCGCGCCGAGCTCCTCCTCGGCCTGACCGATCGTTCCCATGAGAAAGACGTTGAGCGCGCCGGCTGCCGCGGCGGCGTTCAGGGTCGTAACGGACGGGTCGATCACCTCGGGGTCGCCGAGATAGTTCTGATTGCGCCGCTCCTGCGACGTGGCCGCCTCGTGCGCGAGGGCCACCGGGTCGATCAGCCCCGCGCAGGAGAGGCAGCCACGCCGCCCGAACACCGGCCGCACAGCCGTGTAGATCTGCTCGATCCCGCCTCCGCTGTTCGCGTCGACCTTTGCCCCGATCTGCACGAGCGGGATCAGGAAGCTCTGCGCGATCGCGTTGGCGACGAGCCGCGCTGTATGCGTGTCGGTCGCAAGGAGCATGTAGTCGCAGTCCAGGAGCCGCCGTGCCACATCCAGGATTGCGACGTCGCCGACGATTGCCGCGACCTCGATCTTCGGGTCGATCCGCCGCACGTTGCGCGCGGCGACCTCGACCTTCTTGCGCGCGTGCCGCGCGTCGCCCTCCTGCGCGCCGACGATCCGCGAGAGGTTGTGGGTCTTGACAACGTCGGGGTCGACGATCGTGAGGCGCCCGACGCCGAGGTGCGCGAGCTGCTCGGCGAGGATCGAGCCGCCGCCGCCGGCGCCGAGCACCGCTACGTGCAGCGCTCGCAGTCGCGACTGTCCAGCCGCGCCGAACAGTCGGAGCTGACGGTCGAAGCGCTCCTCCCCGGGGTAGTCTGAGACCTGGGACCGACTGCGCAGGTAGTCGATGTTGGCGCCGATGACGCGGACCTGATCGAGCGGACCGCGTGTGCCGTCCTCGGCCCAGAGCTCCCCAGCCGCGCTGCGTTCGCCGAACGCCACACCGCCGACGACGCCCGTGCCCGTGATGTCGAGCAGGTGTGGGAAGACGCGCTCGTGTGCGGCGAGGTCGTCGGGGGATAGCGCGTTACGGTCGCCGGCGCCCGGGTGGCTGTGCGCGGTCACCAGCGCGAGGTTCTCGTCGGCGGCGCGATTGCCGAGCCGCGCGAGAGCGGAGGCGGCGAGCTGGCGGTAGCCGTGGTGGCCGGGCGGGAACTCGTCCGCGCCGAGCAGGTGCATCTCGCGCACAGTCAGCAGCATGCCGCCGTCGCCACGGCGGTGTCGCCCTGCGAGCAGCACCGCGCCGTGCTCGTCGTGGTCGCCGGGGAACAGGTGCGCCTGCAGTCGGCGCTGGTCCTCGTGGGCGATGCGCAGCTCGTTCACTGGGACTGCAGGCGGGCCGGCGTGAGCAGCACCGAGCCGAGCGCGGTGTCGTTCGCTGGATCCCAGCGATTGTGGCGGAGAGACACCTGCGTTGCGGGGGCGCCCCGCCAGGTCACGGGTTGCAGCGCCCCGTCGGTCACACGCTCGGGCTGAGCGCCGGTCACGTGGTAGGGATAGATCGCCGCGTCGGGGTAGTGAAAAGGCAACATGAACGACAGCGTCCCCCGGCGCGGCGTCCAGCCCGGGCCGAGCTCGACCTCTGTGACCTGGATGACCGCGCCGGCCGGGTCGGGCTCAACCGAGACACGACCGGAGAACGCGGCCTCGAGTTCCTCCACGGCGCCTGCCAGCTCTGTGGAGCGCACCACGCTGCTCACGAGACATCCTGCCCGGAGATCGCGGTGAGCTTCTCATCGTGGTGCACGCGCACGGTCTCGCCATCTGCGATCGGCTCGCCCTCCGGCCCGAACAACTGGAACTCGTCGGGGACCCCGGCGGCGCGCTTGATCTGCAGGCCTGTCACCTCATGAGGCACCTCGACGGGCTTGCGGTTGACGAGGATCTCGACCTGCCTGATGGGGTGCTGCTCGGCTTGGGCCATCATGCCTCCGAATCTTCAGTGAGCTTGCTGAAGCAATATACCAGCTCACCTTCGGGACCCCGGAATCCTCGATCCGGGTCAGCGGTGGTCGAGGGCCACCTCGACCTCGCCGATTTTCGCCGTCTCCAGCAGCAGGCGGCGCCCGCGTAGCGCTTTGGGGTCGTCCTCTCGCGTAATCGCGCCTGCCCGTTCGAGCTGTATCAGTCGCTGGTGGAGATTCGGCAGCTTGACGGCGAGCCGCTCGGCGAGCTCGGCGGCTGTGAACGTGCCGAGCTCCTGCGCCTCGGTCAGCGTCTCCTGGAGATGCTGCTTGCCTCCAAGCAGCCGCAGTTGCTCGTCCTGTACCACGGTCAGTGTGCCGCCCAGGCGCCCCAGCACCAGCTCCATCGTGTCGGCGAGATCGCTGTTGAGGCTCGCCAGCAGCACATAGCGTTGCCGGCGCCCGGCTATCGCCGCGAGCAGCGCGCGCGCGACTTCGTCGAGGAACGGCGAGGAGGCGATCCGCACACCGGCGAAATCGACGATCACGGCCGGCGCCTCGTGCGCCGCCTGCTCGATCTCCTTCGCTACGCTCGCGCCCAACTCCCGGGTGCCGAGCGCGCGGCCGTGTCTGCGCAGCCTGATAACCAACGGTGTCACTGACATTGTTGAATCCTATCCACCGGGAGCGGGTCCTCGGCGTCGACCGCATGCGAGCGCGTTGTCGGCAAGTTCCATCGCGGCGAGCGCGATCACCGCCGCGCGATCATCCGCGATCCGTGCCCCCTCGGACGCATCGAGAGCCATCTCACCCGCGAGCCGGGCGTCCTGCGCGTCCGCGATCTGGGTCGCCGGCAAGAGCGCAAACCGCGAACCCTCACCTGCGCCTTCACGTGCGGTCACCACGACACGGCCGGGCAGGGGTTCGAGCAGATCGAGCAACCGTCCCGCGACGGTGGCGTCCCGCGGCGGCACTATGGTCACGCCGCCGGCCACGTGTTTGCGCAGGTGCCGGGCGATGCGCATGCGTATCGCCGCGCCCGTCACGACGTCGACCTCGCTCACGTGCGGGGCACTGATCATCAGCTCCGCGTCCGGCTCGCCATCCAGTTCCTCCGCCAGCAGGCTGGTCAGCGCATCCTCGCGGCGAACCACTCGGGGGAGGCTGATCGGGCATGAAGGCTCCTGAAACTGAAAAGACACGGCTCTTCAGCCTAGGTCACCTAGGCGAGGCACAGGACACCGACCCGATGCTGGGCGCATATGGACCGCACGACGCGCATGTGCACGACATGGGGCAACATGGGGCAAACGTCACGTCCAGCGCGATGAGCACGGCAAACCATTTCTGCTCGACCCCCTCCTCGCCGAGTGGCTCAGGCGGAGATGACAGGGGCCCACACTGACCGCTCGATACAAGTCCAGCGCGCGGCAGACCTCGGTCATCTTGTCGGGGCGGTTGCCGGGATCGGCCCGTTTGACGCCGTGGCCAATGACGGTTTCACGCCAGATTTTGCGGCGGATGGCCCGGAAACACGGGGGATGGGGGACCCGCCGGCGCGGCGAGCGCGAGTTTCGTCCCAGGGGAAGTTTACCCTGCTCTGTATGAATCGAATCGGGACCAGCTCTCGGGTGTCATGACGACACGTATCCGCTATATGGGCAACAAGCATGACGTTGCGCCAGTCGTGGCCCAACTCGTGCGTCGGCGTCGTCGCGACCGACCGTTCCTGGACGCCTTCTGCGGCATGTGCTCAGTTGGCGGAGCGGTTGCCCGCACGGGAAATCGAGTCATCGGCAACGACATCCAGAGCTTTGCCGTCCTCGTCGCGCGCTGCCTGCTCGCGACGAAAGAGACGGCGCCGTCGCCGGAGGAGCTGACGGCCGCGCTGCGGCGCGGTTACCTCCATAACCGCCGCGTCCTGCTCGAGCGCTTCGCGGACGACGTCGAACGCGAGGACCGGATTCTCGCCGACAGCGACGCCGACGCGTACCGTCGCGCATACGCGGTGTGGCGTCACGCCGCCAATGACGAGGCTGTGGCCGCCGAGCTTGCGGCTATCGCTCGGCCATGTGAGGAGCGACCCTACCGGCTCGCGACGCTCAGCTTCGCCTGGGGCTACTTCGGTCTGCGCCAGGCGATTGCGATCGACAGCATCCGCTTCGCGATCGACCGCGCGCGGGCGAGCGGGCGACTGACACCGGCGGGCGCCGACTGGGCGCTCGTGGCGCTCCTGCAGGCCGCCAGCTGCGCGTCAGCGAGCCCCGGGCACTTCGCACAGTACCTGCGTCCGGAAAGCGATGAGGGCTTTATGCGCATCATGCTCCAGCGTCGTCGCGACATGTGGGAGCAGCTTCTGTACGAGGTGGGTCAGCTCGAACCTTATGGCGGCGCGGAGTGGCGCAGCGGCAACGCCGTGCTGCAGCACGACGCCCTCACGATCTGGGAAGACCTGGACGGGCTCGGCTTCGAGGACGGGATCGTGTATGCCGATCCACCGTACTCCAAGGATCACTACTCGCGCTACTACCACGTGCTCGAGACCCTGACGCGCTATGACCACCCGAGCGCAAGCGGCAAAGGCCGTTACCGGCCCGATCGCTTTGCGACGCCGTTCTCTTTGAAGACGTGCGTCGAGGCGGCGATGGACGACCTGTGCGCCGCCGTAGCCGAACGCGGCTGTACGCTTGTGCTGAGCTACCCGAGCAACGGACTGCTGAATGCGGGCTGCGGCATCGATCCGGGCGATCTGCTGCGCGAGCATTTCGGCCGCGTCGAGTTGCTGATGCGTCAGCCCACGAGCCACTCGACGCTCGGCGCGCGCCACGGGAACGCCCGCAACGCGGTCGATGAGATGCTCTGGGTAGCACGCTGATGGGCACCCGTCGCAGCTACAGTGAGGCGATGAGCGGGCCATTGCCCGGCGCGGCGCTCAGGGGTGAGTGGACATGGCTGGGCACATAGCCACGGTGCGGTACAAGACGGTTGGGCTACGACTCTGCCGAAGTGGCGAGGACGATATCTCCCGCGAGTGGGGAGCTCCCGCGAGTGGGGAGCTCCGGTCGGGTTCATTCCCCACTGGCACAGCTACGGTTTTGTTCTCCTCGGCATCGGCTTCTCGACAAGCTCACGGTCACCGCCAGCCGTTTTGCCCAAGCCGTGGCCATCGAGGACCGAGACGTCTTCGACGGTCGCTTCGGGCCGGTCCTGGCCAGCTGAGGTACTCAGGGTTGCGCTGCGCGCAAGATGCCCGTCGCCGGCGCTCGGACCCGGCCGCCGAGCCGCTACCCTCGTGTAATGCCCACGCTGGTGATGGACCCTGCTCCGGCCGAGATCGACGCTCTGATCGAGCGCCGGCGCCGCCTCGGGCTCGACCACCGCGACGAGATCTGGGAAGGCGTCTACCGGATGAACCCCCCGCCCTCGCACGAGCACCAGGCCATTCTGCAACAGCTCGCGGTACTGCTCGCCCCGCTGGCGCGAGACGCCGGCCTGGAGCCCCTCATCCAAGAGTTC
>Ga0335075_10015450_pt1 | contig 11439 bp, 8 predicted proteins | sample Lox_Sample_24_FD_206723 | JGI IMG/M metagenome (GOLD analysis project Ga0335075, IMG submission 206723) | Soil microbial communities from Loxahatchee National Wildlife Refuge, Florida, United States - Lox_Sample_2.4 | ecosystem: Environmental > Terrestrial > Soil > Wetlands | place: USA: Florida...
GTGAGGTCGGCGATGAACTCCATCCGCGAACGCGCCGCCTCGACCGTGGTCACGTCCGCGTCGAGGCCGGCGATCGCGTCGATGATCTCGCCGAACTCGCTGTAGCACATGTGAGTGTGGATCTGGGTCGCGTCGGCCGCCCCTGACGTGGCCAGCCGGAACGCCCCCACCGCCCACGCCAGGTAGGCGTCGCGGTCGGCCCGCCGCGGCGGCAGCAGCTCCCGCAGGGCCGGCTCGTCGACCTGGATGATGCGGATCCCGGCCGCCTCCAGGTCGGCGATCTCGTCCCGCACCGCCAGCGCGACCTGGCCCGCGGTCTCGTCAAGCGGCTGGTCATCGCGCACGAACGACCACGAGAGCATGGTGACCGGGCCGGTCAGCATGCCCTTGACCGGCCGGCTGGTCCGGGACTGGGCGTAGCTGGCCCAGGCCACGGTCATCGGACGGGGGCGGCTGACGTCGCCGTGCAGGATCGGCGGGCGGACGTACCGGCTCCCGTACGACTGGACCCAGCCGTGGTCGGTCGCGGCGTACCCGTCCAGCTGCTCGGCGAAGTACTGCACCATGTCATTGCGCTCGGGCTCGCCGTGCACGAGGACGTCCAGGCCGATCTCTTCCTGCAGCGCGATGACCCGGTCGATCTCGGCCCGCATGATGGCCTCGTAGTCGTCGGCGGTGAGGCGGCTGGCCCGCAGGCCGGCCCGGGCGGCGCGGATCTCGGCCGTCTGCGGGAACGACCCGATCGTGGTCGTCGGCAGGGCCGGCAGCCCGTAGTTCTGCGCCGCCTGGCGGACCGCGTAGGGGGCGCGCGGCCGGCTCTCGCCGAGCGCCGCCAGCCGCGCGCTGACCTCAGGGTTCGCGGACGCGACGGGCTTGGGCGCCTGGTTGAGGATGACCCGGTCCCCGTGCAGCCAGCGGCCGAGCATGACGACCTCGTCGACCTTCTGCCGCGCGAACGCCAGCCGTCCGGTCAGCTCCGGTGCCAGCGACGTCTCCGCGGCCAGGTCCAGCGGCACGTGCAGCAGCGAGCAGGACGTGCTCACGGCTAGCTCGCCGACCAGGCCGAGCAGCGACGCGCACAGCGACAGCACGGCGGGCATGTCCGCCCGCCACACGTTCCGGCCGTCGACGACGCCGGCCACCAGCGTCTTCTCCCCGATTCCGCCGACCGCGGCCAGTGCCTCCCGGTTCCCAGGCCCGGCCACGAAGTCCAGGCCGATCGCCTCGACCGGGCTGCCTGCCAGCACTGCGAGCGCGTCGCCGATCTCGCCGAAGTACGTGCTCACCAGCACCTTGGGGCGGCCTTGGAGCGACCCCAGCCGTTGGTAGGCCCGGCCGAGGGCATCCAGTTCGGCCGCGGTGCGGTCGGCGGCCAGGGCCGGCTCGTCCAGCTGCACCCACCGGGCCCCGGCCGCGTGCAGCTGCCCGAGCAGCTGCTCGTACGCCACCAGCAACGGGTCAAGCAGGTCGAGCGGGGCCAAGCCCGGCTCGACCGCCTTGGACAGCAGCAGGAACGACACCGGGCCGAGCAGCACCGGCCGGGTCTCGATGCCGAGCTGCCGCGCCTCCAGGTACTCCCGGACCGGCTTGTCGCCGACCAGCCGCAGGTCGGTCGCCTGCTCGAGCTCGGGCACGAGGTAGTGGTAGTTGGTGTCGAACCACTTGGTCAGCTCGAGCGCCGTGACTCCCTCGGCGCCCCGCGCCATCGCGAAGTAGGCGTCCAGGCCTGCCAGCCCCGCGAACCGCTTGGGCACGGCGTTGACCATCACGGCGGTGTCAAGCACGTGGTCGTAGAGCGAGAACGTGTTCGACGGGATGTCGGGCAGGCCCGCGTCGCGCAGCGTCTCCCAGGTCTGCCGGCGCAGGCCGGCGGCGGTCCGCTCGAGGCCGGCGGCTGTTTCCCGGCCCGCCCAGTACGCCTCGGTCGCCTTCTTCAGCTCGCGCCGCGCGCCGATCCTGGGGTAGCCAAGCACGGTCGATTCCATGGCCCTGTCTCCTCGCCTCACCGGGTTCCCTGGCGCGACCCACCCCGGCCGCAGGGCCGGCGCGAGAAGCATCGCATCGGCAGTCTAGAGAGCGGCGACTGTGGGATCAACCAATTGGAAGAGGTTTTTCCTGTGGTGCGCCACAACGCGGCTCAGGCCACGAGCAGGCGAAGGCCAAGCTCTGCCTCGTCCAAGTCGGCGAGGTCGCTATTGTTCTCCGCCCACTGCCCCGAGGCGAGGTCGTCGCGGAGTCTGCGCACCGCCTGCTGCTCGGCCTCCGGCCCGACGCGCGTCCACACCGAGCACGCCCGGCGCACATGGTCGTCCAGGTACGCCTCGGGCCGACGCCAGTATGCCTCGAGGAAGCCGTCGGCGCAGTCCCACGGGATGAGCACCGGTTCCGCCCGGCCCCCGATCGCCCCGGCCAGCCGCGGCAGCCAGCCCGGATCGGCAAGGCTGGCGGCTTCGGGCAGGTAGTCGCGGGTGAGCCAGAACCGGCGGCGCCAGGCGAACTCGCTGGCGTCGAAGGTGAACACCACCACGCGGCGGGCCACCCGCCGCATCTCGCGCAGCCCGGCGACCGGGTCCTGCCAGTGCGGGACGGTGCTGAAGGCCATCGCGGCGTCGAAGGACTGGTCGGGGAACGGCAGGCTCTCCGCGGCGGCGGCCACGCACGGGGCCGAGCCCGCGGGGCGCAGCGCCCGCATGACCGCCGACGGCTCCACCGCGGTGACGTCACGGTCGGGCGGCTCGTAGGAGCCGGTGCCGGCCCCGACGTTGAGTACGGTCCGCGCGTCGCCGAGCGCGGACCAGACCTGCGCGGCGATCCGCGGGTCGGTGCGCCGCGTCGCCGGGTACGCGCCCCCGATCGCGTCATACAGCCATGGGCCGAGCATTCCCAGCTGTTCCTCTGGTGTCACTGTCGTTCCCTTCGCCCGTGTCGTCAGCTCCCTGTCGATGGCCGTCACCATGGCGTCGGCCCGGTCCCGCTGCTCCAGCAGCAGGCCGCGCAGCCGGCCCAGGTGCGCGACCGCATCGGTGGCCGGGTCGTCGACCAGGTCCGCGACCTCTCGCAGTCCGAAGCCCAGCCGCCGGTAAGCCAGCACCTCGCGCAGCCGCTCCACGTCGCCTGCCGAGTAGGCCCGGTACCCGGCCGCGGTCCGCGCCGACGGGCACACGAGCCCGATCTCGTCATAGTGATGCAGGGTGCGGACAGTCACGCCGGCCAGCTCGGCCAGGCGCCCCACAGTCAGGTGTTCCTCCACGCCACCGACTATGCGGCATGACGCCACGTGAGGGTCAAGCGCCCGCGGCTGAGCTAGTCCGCCGGGTCGTAGTAGTGCGCGTACTGCCAGGTCCCGCTCTCCACCAGGGCCTCCTCGGTGAGCGGGCCGAACCGGTCAGGTGAAAATCCGGCCAGGCTCGGCGGTGCCGCGTCCCCGGTGATGCCGGCCGCCAGGAGCTCGCCGATCGCGAGCGAGGACGAGAAGCCCGAGCCGTTGCAGCCGCTGGCCACCCATAGTCCGGGAACGTCGGACACCGGTCCGGCCAGGAACCGGCCGTCCGGGCTCATGGTGAAAAGCCCGCCCCGGTGCTCGGCGACCTGCGCGCCGTCCACGAGGGGGACCTCGGCCGTGACCTGGCCGGCCAGCTTCTGCAGCTGACCGAGATCGAGCGGCACATCGTCGGTGGTGAACGAGGCAGGCTGATGGCGCGGGTCGAGGGCCATGGGGTCGGCCTCGAACACCCCGAACATCAGTCCGCCGCGGGCGGGCCTCAGGTACGTCGCCGCGTCGATCACCCGGATGATCGGGTCTGCCGCCTTGATCGAACCCGATGGCTCGGTGATGAACAGCTGATGCCGGACCGGGGCGACCGCGATCCTGGCCTGCGCGAGCTCGCCGACCTGACGCGCCCAGGCCCCGGCGGCATCGACCACGATCCCGGCGGCGATGCGCCGGCTGGCGGTCTCCAGCCCGGTTACCCGCCGCCGCGATGTCAGGACCGCTGTCGCGGGCTCCGACTCCAGGATCTCGACTCCGTGCAGCCGGCACGCGGAGCGATAGGCCTGGATGAGACTGCCGGGTTCTTCGATGTACATGTCCTCCGGGCACCAGATCGCGAGCTCGGAACCGGAGGGCTGGTAGTAGGAGGCGCGCTCGGCCAGTTCGGCGGTGCCGGCCTCCCGCACGTCGACCCCCCACTGGCGCGACTGGGCTAGCTCCGCTCGCAGGAACGCCTTGTGCTTGGCACTGCGCGCGACGAGGAAGCTTCCCGTCCGCCTGACGGCAAGCGGCACGCCCGCCCACTCCTCGAAACGGGCCGCCCGCTCGATGCTGCGCCGGGCGAGCAGCGTGCGAGCCTGGTCCGCCTGTACCGACTTGAACAGGCCGGCGGCGCGGCCGGAGGCCTGTGAGCCGGCCGCCGCCCGGTCGACCACGACGACGGAACGGCCGCGCAGCGCACAGTGCAGCGCGGTGCTGAGCCCGAGCGCTCCCGCTCCGATGACCGCCATATCGGTTTCCACGTCCATCCTCCTCGCGAACCCGCCGCCCCCCAGGATCACCCGCCGCCCCCCAGGATCACCCGGCGCGAGCGCCAAGCCAAGTGTTCTAGCTGATAACAGCAAGAAGCGACAATCCGACCGGACCCTGCGCAGGGTGGCGGCAACATGATGGATCGTTGTGTACATCCCGCTGTACACAACGATCCATTATCTTCGTCTGGCCGCGGTGTGAGACCTATAACAGCAAGAAGCGGGGCGGCGCCGACAAGCGTCGGGCGGCTGATGACGACGACCTCGCCGACGATCAACCCGCGGGCTGAGCCGCCTTCCCTTCGTCCCAGCGGACAGCGACCCGTCCCGGGATACCGGGCAACGGCAGGGAGGCCGCCTCCGCCTCGACCGCATCCCGTTCAGCGCCAGACAGCGGCCGCCAGCGCTGCACCGTCAGCACCCCGCCGGCCCGCCGCCACGTCCCGGCGATCTCACCGTTGACCAGCAGCGCGCCCGGCCAGACGCGCGGCGTCCACAGCTCACGCCGGCGATTCACGTCCGGGACCAGGAGTTCCCGGTCGGCCCCCTGGAGCAGGAAAAACGAGTCGCCGCTTGGGAGCAGCCGCGCGGGGGCGGCTGAGCCGGGCTCGGTGCGGAAAACGGGCTCGTCCTCGGTCAGGATCCACGCCTCGCCGACGGGCGTCCGCGCCGGTGTCAGGGACTCGCCCAGGGCCGAGAACGCCGCCATGGCCGCCCGCGCTCCGATCCCTGACCACTCCGCGAAGGCCTCCGGCGTCGTCGGCCCGTAGCTGCGCAGGTAGCGGCGGGCGAGCTCAAGGCGCGCCTCGCGCGGGCTCAGCTCGGGCGCGGGCACGGTCCAGATCGTCGGCTGCCGCGCCCCCTCCCAGCGGATGAGGACGGTGCCGGTCGCGGCCGCGTACCTGAGCCGGTTGTGGTGGACGCCCAGTCTGCTCCCGGCTTCCTTTTGCGGCGTGCGCTCGGCGCCGAGGGCAGCGCTGAGGCTCGCGGCGAGCTCCTGGGCCCGTCGTCGGCCCTTGGCATCCTCCGGCATCGTGCCGAGCGAGAAGACGGCCAGATCGCGGGCGGCGACCACGAAGACGCTGAACCGGGGTCCCCACAACTGCGCCAGCGACGGGTCTTCCCAGGCGGACGGCTCAGTCCCCTCGACGCGGGCGTGGATAGACAGCAGGGCGGCCCTCGGCATGCTGTCCTGGAGCCCTGCCCACGCCGCGCGCCGAAGCGAGGCCGGTCCGGGCGGGAGCCGCTCGTCGAGCGCGCCCACACGCCGCCGGAACGCCAGGATCTGCGACCGCGTGAGGTCGAGCCTGGTGTTGGCCCTCGTCAAGCCACCCATCGCAGAACGCACTCCCTCGCCTGCGCCTGCAGGCCTCGAACGACCCGAACCCAGATTAGCCTGCCCGCCGGTCCTGGCCCTCCCCGGCGTCATCCGGCGGCGGCGCGGAGTTCGGCGGATCCTGCCGCGCCAGGTGCGGCTCACGCGGCTCCGACGGCTCGGCCGGCTCCGGCGGCTCGGCCGGCTCCGGCGGCTCGGCCGGCTCCGGCGGATCGGCTGGGTCCTGCCGCGTGTCGTAGGGAGACGGCGCCCCCACCACCGCCAGCATGCCCGTGATCGCGGACTCCATCGCGGCCCGGCCCTGTCCCGGCTTCACCTTCAGCGAGACGTACGACAGGGCGCCGACCGGGATCGGCAGCCAGAAGTTGACCAGCCGCCAGGCGAGCACGCCGAGCGTCGCCACGCTGCGGGTGACGCCGAAGCCGACCAGCAGCAGCGGGGCGGCCGAGTCGACGACGCCGAGGCCGCCCGGGGTGAGCGGCAGCGCGCCGGCCACGTTGGCGATGCCGTAGGCGGCGAACAGCTCGATCGGGTTGACGGTGCTGCCGAAGGCGGCGATGAAGCACCACAGCGAGGCGGCGTCGAGCAGCCAGTTGAGCGAGGCCCAGACCAGCGCCCAGGCCAGCACGCGCTTGTCCTTGGCCATGTCGGACGCCGTCTTGCTGGCCTGGCGAACGGCCGCCTCGAGGCGATCGCCGCTCACCCAGGGGATCTTGTCGCCGACCCAGTGCAGGATCCGGGACGCCCTCTCGGTGCCGCGGGTGACGCCGACGATCACCAGCGCCACCGCCGCCAGCAGCAGGGTCCCGATAATGGCGACAGTGCCGTAGATGGGACGGAAACCCGCCAGCGGGATCGAAATAACCAGGGACAGCCAGAGCAGGACGTTCAGGACTATGGTCGAGCCCAGCCCCTTGGCCGCCATCATCACGCCGGCGTCATTGGCGGAGATGCCCTCGTTGGTGAACAGCCGGAACCCGAGCGCGGCGGTGCCCAGCGTCCCGGCCGGGATGACGTGCGCGACCGCCGCCGCTGACAGGTCGATGCGGAACAACCGGGACAGGCTCGGCTTGGGGCCGGGCGGGAGGAGCACCTTGGTCAGCACTGCGTAGCAGAACAGCGACAGGACCTCGACCACCACGCCCGCCACCGCCCAGCCCGCGTTCAGCTGGTTGAGCAGGTACAGGTCCCTCCTGGCGCCCACCAGCTCCGGCACCACCAGGTACTCGACGACGAGCGCGACGACGAACAGCAGGACCACCCGCCGCACCGGCTTGACCCAGGGTCGCCATCCCCGCCACCGGCTCCAGCGACCCGTCGGGCCGCCGGAGGACGGACCTTCCGGGCCTTCCGGCTCTTCCCGGCCGTCGCGGTCAGCGCCGGGCCCGTCGTTCACCATCGGCCCGCTTCCCCCCATGCGCATGAGGTTCGCCTACCCCAATATCGCCTGATCACCGCCGTGTGACCAATTTCGTCCGTTCGCATGCGGATTGCTACCCTGCGCGGCCGGCCCACTGCACAAGCAGCAGTGTGGCGTCGTCGCGCAGGCCCTCGGGCTGGTGATCGAGCAGCGCCCGCACCAGGCGCCGCAGCATCTCCTCCGGCGGCCGCTCGCTGGCCGCCTCCTGCTCAAGCAGGTCGGTGAGACGGTCAAGCCCGAACAGCTCCCCGTCGGCCCCACGAGCCTCGGTCACCCCGTCCGTGTACAGCAGCACCGCGTCGCCGGGTTCCAGGTCGGCGCCGCTCAGGTTAGGCCGCCCGCGCAGCCCGAAGGGAAGGACCGGATCGTTGGCCAGCTCCGCGACGACCTTGCGCCCGCGCAGCAACAGCGGGGGCAGGTGCCCGGCGGACGACCATTCCAGCCGCCCGGTGCCGAACGCCAGCTTGCCGACGATGCCGGTGGCGAATGACTCGTCGTCGTAGGTGCTGGTCAGCGCCTGGTCGATGGCGGCGTGCATGTCCGGGATCGAGGCGCCGCCGCGGCGGGCGTGCCGGTAGGCGCCGACCGCGAGCCCGGTCAGCAACGTCGAGTCGATCCCGTGGCCCACCCCGTCGATGATCGCGAAATCCAGCAGCTCGCCGCCGACCGCGTAGTCGAACGCGTCGCCGGCGATGTCGTAGGCGGGTTCGAGCAGGCCCGCGATCGTGGCACCGGGGGTCCGGGTGTTCAGCGGCGGCAGCAGGTCCCACTGCATGCCCGCGGGCAGCGACATCTCCCGCCCGCGCCGCCGGATATAGGGGATGTCGCTGACGCGGGCGGCGGCGGCGATGACCAGCCCGGCGAACACGCCGAGGAGCTCCACCCGCTCGATCGTCTCGGGGCGGTCATCGGGGATCGTGACCGCCAGCACCCCGGTCCTGCTGGCCTGCTCGCTGACCGGGACCCAGACCCGGATCCCGTCGTCTCGCCCGCTGGTGACCGGCAGGCCGGTGCTGAACGCCCGGCCCGGCATCGATCCCGCGACCTCCTCGATGGCGTCCGCGGCCGTCAGCGGGAACAGCTCCTCGCCGGAGAAATCTCCCAGGTAGATGACGGGATCCCAGGCCGGGACGGGCCGGCAGGCGGCGGTGATCACGTGCTGGAGGTCGCCGCCGGCGGCGTCGCGCAAGACGCGGAGGGCGTCGGAGTAGCCGGGCTCACGCATCGCGGCTCCCCCCTCACGAGCGGGGCGCACACCCGAACAAAGGTGCGCCGTCTCGGACAGGTTACGCGACGTGTCCAACGCCGCCGCCGACGGCGCTGGCGGAGGGCTCCCTCAGTCGGCGGAGCCCGACACCAGGTGCAGCCCCGCCTCCATCAGCCGGAAGCCGATCTGGCGGCGCAGCGGGGACTGACGGTGGCGGCGGTTCGCGGTCATCAGCGCTCGCCGGCGGTGCTGCTCGCTCAGCTGCCTGAGGTCGCGGGAATGGCAGCGGGCGAGGTCACTTGCTAGGACGGGGTTCATATGGGTTGTCCTTCCAGGTTGATTGCGGGTTCCGGCGTGGCCGGCGCAGGTGCGCCGAACTCGCGCCAGGCGCGCTGGCTGAGTCCGGCCACGATGGCGACGGTCAGGGTGACCGCCGCGAGCAGGAAGAAGGGCGCGGGGCCCCAGTGGCGGACGACCAGGGCCGCGAGCGCGACCGAGATCGGGAACACGCCGAAGCTGGTCAGCGTCAGCAGGCCCGCCAGGCGGCCGAGCGCGGTCGGCGGCGCCCAGCGCTGGAAGGCCGTGATCGTCAGCACGTTGCCGAAGCCGTTCATGATCCCCAGGCCCGCCATCGCGGCCGCGACCGCGGCCGTGGCGCCGAGGTAGGGCACCACCGCGATGCAGGCCGCCTCGGCAAGGAACGCGAGCGAGCCGACGATCACCGGCCGCCGCAGCCGCCCGAGCTGCCCGGCGGCGATGGTCCCGAGCAGCGCGCCGCCGCCGAAGGCGGCGAGCACGGCCCCGTACCCGCTCGCGCCGGCCTGCAGCGGCCCGTGCACCAGAGCGGGCAGCGCCACTTCGCTCTCGCCGCCAAGGCCGAGGTTCGCCGCCACGTTGACCAGCAGAATGATCTGCAGCACGCGCTCGGAGCGAAGCAGCCCGAGCAGCGTCGGCGCAGGTCCGGTGGTCGTTTCAGGTTCCGGCGCGGGGTCTGCCGCCCGCCGCCCGCCGCGGACGGCGGGGCCGGGCAGAGTTGCCAGCGTCGCCGCCGAGACGACGAACGAGAGCGCGTCAAGCCCGAACGCGAGCGAGGGGCCGGCCAGGATGACCAGGGCCCCGCCGACGGCCGGGCCCGCCAGCGTCGCCAGCTGCGTACCGCTCGACGCGAGCGCGTTGCCGGCCTGCAGATCGTCACCGGACAGGAGCGAGGGGATGATCGAGAACGATCCGGGCAGGAACAGCCCCTCCCCGGCCCCGATCACGACCGCGATCGGCACCAGCACGACGGCGCGGGCCGGACCGAGCGAGGCCGTCACCGCCAGCGCGGCCAGCGCCAGCGCGCGGACGACGTCGGTCGCCATCATCACCGTCTGCGGCCGCCAGCGGTCGCTGGCGTACCCGCCGACCGCGATCAGGGCGGTCCGCGGCACCCCGTAGGCGGCCAGCACGGTGCCGAGCAGCAGCACGCCGCCGTGCGCGGCGAGCACGTACCAGGGCAGCGCCACCGCGTAGCAGGCGTCGCCGACGTTGGAGGTGACCTGGCCGATCGTGAGCAGCCGGAACCCCCGCTGGCGGAGCGGGGCCAGCGCCCGCGGCGCCGCCAGCCTAGGCATCGCCGGGGTCGCTGTCGGTCTTGGGCAGGGCGATCGGGTGGGCGAGCAGCAGCGTCTCCACCGGCACCGACGCGGGCGGGCGCTTGGACGGGTCCTCCCGCCGGTCCTCGAGGTGGGTCCAGCGAGCCAGCAGCTCGTGCACCTCGCTGCTGAGCTGCTCGAGCTCAGGCGCGGTCAGGTAGAGCAGGAACTGGCTGTTGATGGCCGCCTCTTGCCACCGGCGGGGGTAGGACCCCTTCGTCGCCCGCCACTCGTCGTACCGGGCGAACTGGCGCTCGCGGAACATGCGGACCACGGCGTCGGACGCGATCTGCGCCTCCGGGTCCCCGCCGGGGGCGAAGGACATGCCGATCGACGTCAGCCGCCACGGACGGGACCGGCCGGCGCCGCCGCCCGCCTCCTCCACGAACCCGTACTTCGCCAGCTGGCGCAGGTGGAACGAGCAGGTGGTGGCCGTCTCGCCGATCCGCTCGCCGATCTCGGTGGCGGTCATCGCTCCGCCGAGCGCGAGCTCCTCGAACAGCGCGATCCGGACCGGGTGGGCCAGCGCCCGCAGGGTCCGCGCGTCGGTGATCTTCCGCAGCTCGTGCTCGTCGTTCGGCATGCCTCAACACTATCCTCTCGAGAGAAATCTATCAAGAGAAAGCTCTCGAGAGATCAATCTCCAGAGGAAACTCTCGAAGCGCGAGTCACCCCGGGTCCGTTCGGGAAGATCAAGATCGTGCTATCGAACGGACCCGGGCGACTCCCAAGGCTCTATGGCATCCTGTTCTGATGGCCGAACCTGATCTCGATCTCCCGCTGTCCCGCACCGCCGCCTCGGCGGCGGTGGCGGACATCGGATGGCGGTATCTGCTTGACGACCTGGCGGTCTCGGTGCCGGTGCGGTCACTGGCGCAGGGCAGCGCGGTGGTCGCCGCCGCGGTGGCGGCCGGCGGCGCCGACGCCGACGGCCACCTACGGGCGGACCTGCGCCCCGACCGGGTGGAGCTGTCCGTCCAGGACAGGAAGGCGGGCGCCGTCACCGGGCGCGATGCCGAGCTGGCCCACCGCATCGCCGCCGCCGTGGCCGGCCTCAGGCTGGCCGGGGCCGGAAGCACATCGGCCGAGACGCCGCGGCCGGTGCAGGCGCTCGAGGTGGCGATCGACGCGATCGACATACCGGCGATCCAGCCGTTCTGGAAAGCGGTGCTCGGCTACGTCGACGAGCCGGGCGGGAACGGCCCGTCCTGCGCCATCGTGGATCCGGCCGGGCAGCTTCCGGCTCTGTGGTTCCAGCAGATGGACGCGCCCCGGCCGCAGCGCAACCGGGTCCATTTCGACATCACGGTGGCGCACGACG
>Ga0335075_10015451_pt1 | contig 11439 bp, 13 predicted proteins | sample Lox_Sample_24_FD_206723 | JGI IMG/M metagenome (GOLD analysis project Ga0335075, IMG submission 206723) | Soil microbial communities from Loxahatchee National Wildlife Refuge, Florida, United States - Lox_Sample_2.4 | ecosystem: Environmental > Terrestrial > Soil > Wetlands | place: USA...
GCGGCGGTCGCCAGGATGCCCGAGCCCTGCTCATGGGCGCCGGGATCGATCAGCGGATAGGCCCGCGTGCCGGCCAGCGCTTGTTGGATATCGGCGCGCGGCATGGCGAGAAAATCGGTGATGCCGCCCGAGTGGCTGCGGTCCTTGACCACCTGGAAAATGGCTTCGATCAAAGTTCGGCTCGATTCGCGGAAGAACTCTTCGGTCGGCGTGCGCGCCTGGCCGCGAATCAGTGAAGCGGCCATCGCTTCGCTGTCCATGGTGAAACTCTCTTCGCGGAATTCGAGCCACGGCGACCAGAACGGACAGCGGCCATCGAGCGGGTTGAGTACCACGTCGCCGCGGCTTTCGTTATAGAACTCTTGAACGAATTCGCAGTCAGGATCGATGACGACGGCGCTCTGTCCGCGCCGCTCGATTTGACTGAGCATGTGGCGGATCAGAGTGGACTTGCCGGCGCCGGGCGAGCCAGTGATGAGAAAATGCTCGCACTCCTTTTGAGCCGCGATCACGCTTTCGCCCAGTTCGATACCGGATGGACGCTGGCCGAGCCGCGCCATCCAGCCGCCGTTAAGTTGCCGGTTGTGCTGCCTCGGCGCCAGCAACCGCAGGCCGCGGAGATGTTCGCGATCGATGACATGGCGTGAGCGCCAGCTGAGGGTGCCGGCGGCCAGCGCGAGCGGGAGCAGGGCGGTGCGCTCGCCGTAGTGCCAGAACCAGATGGTAAAGGGCAGGTGATAGAGCTGCGGACCGTCCAGCCAATCGGTGAAGGGCGGCAGTGGACACCAGTGGCCGTTCGCGGGGACGTACAGGCGCGGCGCGAAGGCATCAAGCAGGGGAGTCCGGCTAATGATTCCGCAGATCACCCAGCGCCAGAAGTAGGCATGCTGGAGGGCCGGCCAATAGGCGCCGGTCTCAAACCAGACCACGTAAACGGTAAGCCCGATCCAGCCGAGCAACACCCACGCAAAGATCTGGAACCAGAGGTGCGCGCCCATGCGCGCGCGGGTCTGATACGCCTGCCAGCGGGCGGCCTCCGATGCACCAAACGCCATTGAACCGTCGCTTTATTTTTCCGCCGTATGCGGCGCGGCAGGTCGGCGTTCGGCCAATTGCCGGCGGGTTCTGGCAACGCGCTCGTCGACGGTACCGAGGAAATCGATGCCATCACTAGCGGTCTTATCGGCGATGCTTTTGAGCTGTTCCTGCGGCAGTACGCCGGCGGTCTCTGCAATTATGTACATGCCGTGGTGAAGGCGATCGAGGCCAAAAAGGATCTGATGTAGCAATACCGTAGGGTCTCTGGTCTCCGGCGTCTCCGCCGGCTTCGAAACGGGATTAAGCGACGAGAGGATAAGCGTCCGCAGATATTCCGACCGGGACATTGCAGCCTTTTCAGCTTCTCTCTCAATTGTCGCGACAGTATCCGGATTGAGCTTGCAGCTGACGGTTATCAGGTTGTCGTCATTCATTTCGACAGTTTGAAAAACTCCTTGTATTTGCTGGGGTATACTTGGAGCCGGTGCGTATACCTGCCGGTATACCTCTTTAGATTCGAGGACTTAGCTTGCTTTTGCATTGGCGCAGCCTAATGCGTGGTGTGTATGCCGGAAAAACGTGCTCTTGCACGTCAGCGGACTTAGCTTTTGAGCAATGCCTGATGTACACAATTCGTACACAGATCCGCTCTCAGGCTCGTTGCGATACCGGCGTACCATTGGCCGAGTGAGTATGAGACGGTGCGGCCATCCCCTTGAGCTCATCGGCCATCTGCTTGACGCACTTACTCAAGGCATCAACCAGTGACACATTCACATCGAAACCGTTGGCATCGGCGAGTGGGCGCAGGTGATCGAGCTCGCTCTTCATCGACATGGGGACGCGCAGCGTAATGGTGGTGGTACGATCGGCCTTACGTTTGAGTACTGACACAGTGATAGCTCTCCTTTGGTTTGTGGTCCGCTCAATTGCCTTTTGACGTTCTGTTCGCGCCCCGCAGGAGGCCGTTGGGGAATTTCGCCGCAATCGTGTCGCCGATTTCGTCGGCGATCTGCATGAATTCTTCGCGATGAGCGGTGTCGCCTTCGTCGATCTCCCAGGCCTCGGCCAGCGCTTTCTGATACGTGCTGATGATGCTGCGGTGGGTACATCCAGCATTCATCAAGAGGCCGCTGGCGATGCTCATGCCACGAATGAGCATTCTTTTTTCCTGTTCGGTCATGATTCATTCCTCCGTAGTGAGTAAGGGTTCGGCGGTCGCGTTGACAAGGGACTGATCGACCGGGCCGAAGTAGCGCGAGTCCCAGCCGAGCGGGTTGTGCGACAAGACCCAGAGCTGACCCGGCTTCAGCGTGTAAGTGCCGAAGGGATAGTGTTCGAGCCAATGGCTAATGAGCACGTCGCGCGGGATGCCGCTGCCCGCCCACAGCTTGCCGTTGATGTAGCTACCCTCGGGCGTGACCCGCACGGTATCGCCGGCGACCGCGGCGATGCGCTTGAGCGGCATCTTGAGGATCACGAATTCGCCGCGCTCCAGTGAATCATGGGTAATGCGGTAGAGCCCGCGCGGGGCGCTGGGACTGTTGTTACAGGCGAGCCCCAGCACCGCACACAAAATGAATACGGCAAACAACAAGAGCAGCGTGCGCGATACCAGTTTCATTGCGCACCTCGATAAGGACCGGAGAACACCAGATCCCGTGTCACCAGGACACGAAAGTGATAGCCGGGCTCGATGGTCAGGGTGGGCTTGTTCTGCATCAGTTCCATACTGAGTTGTCCGCTGGCGCGCCCGCCAAGCGTCTCGGCCCCGGCGCCAAGTGCCTGCTGCTCGGCGTTATAGCCGTTAATGCCGCCATAGGCCGGATGACTCGCCAGCATGGTGCCAGCGGTGATCGCGGAGATGAGCACCGCCGGGGTCCAGGTGCGGACATAATGGTTGTCGACCAGATCCTGAAAGCCGGGATAGCCCTCGCTGTTGGCGCCCGGCATGTTGGGCAACTGGATATGGCCGCCGTTGGGAAACTCGATATCGTTCCACGCCACCAGCAGGCTCTGATCATTCTGCTGCACCTGATCGCGCCCCTGCTGATAGCCGTGCAGGATGCTGCCCATCGGGATCAGCACTTCGGTTTGCGTGACCGAATCCTTGACGTCCTGGCTGACGCGGCCGAGTACATCGCCGGGATGATCGGAATCGATGCCGGTTTCGAGCGTGCCGTAGATCCAGGTCCAGGCGCTGATGGTGTGCGGCGGTGCCGGCTTTGCCGTGACGCTGATGGGACCGGTCGAGGACGCGGGCTGGGCTGCGAGCAGGCGCGGGGTCTCGAGGGTCGGGCCATTGTCCGGCTTGATGCCGATATCGGAGGCCAGTGCGCGCTGATAGCGCTCCCGCCGCTCGCGGGCCTGCTCGCTCATGGCCGCCGCGCTATGCGGTTGCCGATAGGCCAATTCCTGCGGGCGCGGAGTTGTTATCGGCGGCGGCGTTACCGGCGCGGCGGGCTTCGCCTCGGCGCGTGAAGCGGCCGGGCTTGCCTGCGGAGTGGGATGATATTTCTCGAACCAGCTCTCATCGCCCCGCGCCTCGCGCATGGCCGGCGCCGCCGGCGCGGCTGCGGGACGATGGCGGATGGCGAGGAAGAAGACCAGCAGGCCCAGGCTCACGCCGCTCATCAGCGCGATCGCAAACCAGTGGCTGACCCCTTTCGGCTGCGGTGAGGTTTGCATCATTACTGCCTCGCGGTGATCTGCACGACCTGGCGATTGGTGCCGGTGCCGGAAGTCAGCGCCGCGCTCTGGAAAGTACGATCGGTGATGTAGTAGGAGCCGCGCACCTGATAGTTGACCAGGGATTGTTCCTTGCCGTTCTGTACCATTAGTGCCGGCATGTCGGCGCTGAGCGTGTTGGCCGGAAACTCGACATAGGTGTGTTCACCGTCATCGAAGGCGAGCAGGGGGCGCCACGGCACGTTTGGACCGGTGATCTGATAGTTGAAGTTGAGCGGCTTCGCCGGCTCGGGTGCGTCTGCGACTTGGGTTGCTGCCGCATGCAGGGCGCTCTGGCGCCGCGCCTCGGCCGCGGCCAGATCGCCGGGATAGTAGAACGCCACCTGCGGCATGTAGGGCGTATGCGTCCTTAGCGTGAAATGATACGAGCGTTTGCTGCTGACCACGATCAGATCCGTAGCGATGCCGGGTTCCTTAGGTTTGACCAGGATGCGGTTGGCGATGGGCTTGATGTCCCAGCGCTCGCTATCACCGATGCCGATGCCATCGGCGTTCACGCTCTCATCCTGATTGAGGACAATTTCGGTGACCCGCAGTACCTGGCAGTTGATGATCGGCTGAGTATGGGAAGAGTAGGGCAGCAGGGTGGTAATGCCGTCGTGAATGGTCTTCGGCCGCCCGCTCAATACCGCCGCGCGAACCTCGGAGGGCAGGGCGGCCATCGGATCGGGCGGCACCTCGGCGTGTTTGGGTGGCGGATTAAGCAGCGCCGCCGGAATGTAGGGAAGGGAGGGCGGTTGCGCCGGTTGCGCGGCACATCCCGCCAGCATGGTTAATCCAATCAGAGTAATCGAGGGCTTCACTGATTCACCTCCGCTGACCAGTCGAGATTGGTGACATAGAGCCCGAGCGGGTTGCGTCCGTCGGTGTTATCGGGCGTGGCGGTGACCACCTTGAGGGTCGCCCGCCAGTAGGTGCTGGTAACCTGATCGCTGTTGTACTCGTGATGAGTTTCGACCCAATCGACTTGATAGGTGTCAGGCGCGGGCAGCCTAAGCGGCCTTCGGGTTATCTGGACTTCGACCCAGCCCTTCTGGCTAATGATGAAGGGATCGTGCCGGCCGTCGTGGTAATAGTCCGTCAGGGCCTTGGCTGCCTGTTCGCGGGCGAAGGCGTAGGTATCGCGCAGCCGATCCTTTTCTTCATCGAGATTGCCGGTGACGGTCTTGGCGTTGCGGATGAACTCGGCGATCGCCCATTTGACTACGACATCGTTGAGCGCCTGGGTGCCGAGCACCGGCTGGGCCAGCGCTATCGGCTCGCCGTGGCCGTTGACCATCACCAGGTAGGGCAGGGTGCGCGGGCGGAAGATCAGCACGCACACGGCGAGCGCGAGCAGTACGCAAATGCCGCTGACGGCGATGAGCATCTGCGCCAGCCGCTGATTGTGCTGGCGGATTAACTGATCTTCGTAATCTGCGGTGAAAAGTGGATTTGCCGCCATAGTGCGCTCCTCAGGTCTCGAACAGCAATTTATCGATCAGCTCCTGGCGGGCGAGGCTCGCCGCTGCGGAAGCTGCCGCTTGGCCGCCGGCTGCCGCTGCGCCGCCGGCCGCCTCCATCGATTGAGCCAGCCCGGCGGTGCCCACGCTCGGCATCACCGCCCCTACCAGCATGCGGCCGGCAAAGGTCGGCACATGCACCAGCAGCATCAGGAACAGGATTGATTCGAGAACGATCTGAATGGGTATCGTCAGATTGCCAGTGATAAACCCGGTGTCAGCAATTAACTGATTGGTCCAAGCCGCTACTAACGATTGGGCTACGCCAAGTAATGAGAGTGTAAAAAACAGACGGACCGCCACGCTTAAGACCCAACCGAAATAATATGCGGTTACATGTGCGCTAAAACGGAAAGCGCCTATTGGAAGGAATATCGAACCTCCGACTGCCGCTACGTACGATTCGATCAGTAATTCGAGCAGCATGATCGCCGCCCAGCCGAAAACTACCGCCACGCCGATCGCTGCGAGCATGGTGACTAGATCGGTAATCGGCATAGTCAACCAATGGCCGTGTGCCACGGCCGAAAGCAGCATTCCCGCGAGATTCCAGCCTTCGCCGAGAACACCATCAGGACTAAGGTCTGTTACAGATAAGCCGCTGACTAGTCCTCCCCATTCAGAGATCGTCGCTATCACGCCGTTGCGCATCCAGTCGGCGGCATTCTGGAAAAGGATGTATGCGACTGAGATACCGATGACACTGCGCACCAGGTCGTCGACCATGCCGGGCAGATCGCGATTGATGATCATCAGCGCAAACACGATCCCCAACTCGATGAATGCCAGCATCCAAAAAATGGGATGGCCCAGCGCAAAAATGGCCGTCTGCCACTGCGCCACTGCATTGGCTATTGGAGTCAGTGCATTCTGTAATAAGTTTGGGTCCATCTTATTTCTGGCCTTCGTCTGGAATACCGCCGGTTAGCGGAGTGCGACAGCGAAAATCAGTTTCGAGAGAAGGGTTGTACGTAATACAACCATTGTTGGTGTACGCTTCCGACGCGTTATACCAGCGATGTGTTACACGATCGCGGTCGTACCCTTGCGCGAACATCTTGCGCTGAAATGGTGTTAGTGAGCTCTCTTGAGGTACTAAGGGGAAGGATTGTTGAGGTATTAACGGGCGATCCCATCTCTCAAAAGACCAAACTCCGAAACATCCAATCGCGACCAGAAGAACAAAAAATAGAATCCACTTTCTATTCATTGTGGCGACACTCCCAGATTGGCGGCTTGCGCACTGGTCGCTTCGGTCCGTGCCCGTTCATTGAGTTCCTCTCCCGCCTTGGCCGCATCAAGCGTGATGTGTGAAACTTCAAGCTGGCGTAACAGTTGAATTTGCTGCGCCACTGCGAGCTGCGCCTCGGTATTGATCTGCACGGCTTGCAGCAGGCCAGTTGCGCCAAGATTGGCCGATTCAATCGAGCCGAGATGATTCTCTTCGGCGTCGAAGCTCGCTGCCTGAGTCTGCGCGGCATTGAGCGCGGCAATATAAGTAGCCATGGTCTTGGTGGTAACATTGGCGGCCTGCGGAATGCTGTCTGCCGGCAGCGGCACCCAGCCAGGAAAGATCGCGGAGAAGATCTGCCCCGAATTAATCCCGCCGTTGAAATTCCCGTCGAGCGAATCCAGAAACGCGGAGACGCTCTGAAACAGGCCGCTGTCACCCGCGGTCGTGACCGAGGCGGCGGTCGTACTATTGGCCTTGAGGTCTTGCTGGAGCTCGGTGTTGGCCTGATTCAGTTCAGTGGCGGTCTGCGCGGTGGCCTGCTCGGTCGGCGGATCACTGACTATGCTTCCACCAAACTGCCCAAAGGCCGGCGCGGCCGTTAGCATCAGCAATAGTGCAATGAATATCGCGGTCATTGCTGGACCACCTCCCCGTTGACTTGCTGGAATTGCGGCAGGAGAAGCTCGGCCGCATTGATTGCTTCGGGCATCGGACCGAAGCCACGCGCGGCAAGCCAGGCTTCGAGAAAGTGCTCGCGGCCATAGCGATGCAATAGTTCCCGCGCCTGATTGACGTTGCGATGGCCGGTTGCGGCGCACAGGGCCAGCGCGATGGGCCCGAGATTAAGCCTAAAAAGCCGCCGTCCCAGCGCCGAATGAAAGTAGTATTCGCGCCGTGGCACGGCGTTGCCGATGATATTGATCTCGCGCTCGCTCAGCCCGAGTTTGAGATAGGCCTCACGAACGTAGGCACCCTTCGCTTCGGGATTGGGCAGGAAGATTTTGCCGGGGCACGATTCCAGCAACAGATCGCGATAGGGTGAGTTGGCGATCTCGGTTAATGATTGGGTTGCCAGTGTGATGCCGGCATTACGCTTGCGGAAGGTGCGGATCGAATCATAGAGCCAGTCGCGAGAGACCTCGTCGCTGAGCATGCGCCAGGCCTCATCAACGTAGATGAAGGCCGGCGCCTCGCCCATGCGGCTCTCGCAGCCATGCAAAATTAGTTCGGTGGCCGGTGCCGCCGCGCGATCACCGAGCGCCACCAGGCTGCGCATCTCATAGACCGAGACCGCGCCGCCCGCGGCGCGCGCGGGAAAATCCTCCGGCTCACCGTCGAAGATGTGGCCCCACTTGCCGCCCTTAATGTAGTTGTTGAGAATTCCGCGCATGCGCGGGTCCTGCAGCAGGTGCGCGAAAATGAACAGCGAGCGAATGCCCTGGGTTTTAGCCAGTTCCAGAGCACTGGTGAGATCCGCGGCCTGGACCTCATCGATAGTCAGGTCCCAGCGCCTGAACAGGCGGGTGAACCAGTCGAACAGCGAGCCCACGCCATTCTCGTCATCGAGATGGACCAGCGGGCACAGCGGCGAGGAGCCATCGGCTGCGAGTTCCTGATAAGCCACACCAAGCGCGTGGGCCAAAACGAACGACGAGTAATCGAGATCGAGCCAGACGATTTGGGCGCAGGGCAGGGCGGTAGTGGCCGCAACGATGGCTCCCAGTAATGCCGATTTGCCGGTTCCGGTCGGCCCGATAACCAGTTGATTAGCCACGCCGCCGATATGCGAGGGGGGATAGAATGGCTCCTTGCCGCTGCCACCACAGACTAACGGGACCGGCGTATCGGGTGGGTAGAAGGGCGAATCAATCGCCGGCGTGCCCGGCCAGTGTTCCACCGGCAGAATCATCTCTGCGAAATTGCCGGCGGTAATCAGGGGACGCCGCACATTGCTCCAGCCGTTGCCCGGCCAGCCGCCTTGACTTGCCTCGGCCGCATTCGCGTCTTCGAGCCGCGCGGTCACGCCGATGGCGCTAAGGTCTTTGACCATGGTCCGCCCGCGCATGGTCGCGCGCTCGGGATCGGTGTCCTTGATTTCGGCGGTGATGGTACCCCAGCCGAAGGGCATGCCGGCCGCCGCCGCCGCAATCGCCTCATCGACTTCGGCGATCTGCTGCTCGGCGTCCTGGTTGACGCTCTTGCGGCGCGGGATGTTGAGGGCGCGCGCGATGATATCGATGAAGCTGCCGAGTTGCGCCCGCACCCAGAAGGTCCGTTCCAGTTGCAGTTGTTCGTGGGCGTCGTGCGGGTCCTGGCAGATAAACCTGGCGCTTAAGGTCATTTGCCCCGGATGACGCAAGAGCACCGCCAGCATCTGCGGCACGGTCTCCGCCGGATAGGCGGTGATACAGACCGGCCGCAGATGCAGCTCGCCAATCCACGGGGCGACCCCGCCATACCAGCGCTCGCTCGCAATAATTTCGTTCAGCCGCACCTTGCCGGACGGCAGGATCGCCGGATAGTCACGCCCGGTCACGGCGAGAATCAGATCACGGAAGGTCTCGGTTGGCGTCAGGCGGCGCAAGGCGATAGTGCCGCCCAGCGCATCGAGTGTATTGGCCTGGCACTCGCGAAAGCCTTGCAGGATCAGATCGGCATTCGGATTCCAGTGGCCGGCCGCAAACACCGCGCTGCGCACATGACTCGGCACCGCCGCTTCCATTTGCATGGTGAAATAGATGCGGCGCAGCGTCCGCCAGTAATTTTGTGCGGCGAACTGTTCGCGGCGTTCATCGTCGATTAACCGCGCGGCGCGCGAGGGAAAGGAGCGTTCCGGATACTCTGTCGCCGGCAGCCGATGAAATATCACCTGCACCATGTAGTTGGTGCCAAGATGGCGCAGCGCCGCCACCAGCCGCGCGACCGCGGCAGCCAGTTCAGCCTTGCTCGCGCTCGCGAGACTGAGCCCGCCGAGCTCATAGGCGCTCAGCAGGCCGCGCCCGCGCAGATAGACCTCGCCGCCGTCAAGGAAATGGCCATACGGTACGATTGCCGCTAATGAATCATCGGTGCGCATCGTCAGATCACCCAGCGTGAAGCCCGCGGCATAATCGGCCGCGGCTTCGCATCTTTCGTGTAGGCATAGCCGTGCGGCTCGCGAATCAATGGATGGGACAGCGAGCGGGTATAGACCGCCAGCCACTGCGGATCGTGCTTGGCCGCCTGGCGCAACAGCCATTGCCCCGGCCAGTAGAACAGCGCGGCCACGCCGAGCGTCCACCACAGGTGCGAGACCAGTGCGGTCACAACCAGTAAAATCGTGAACAAGCCGTTGACCGCCGTGAGTTTCCACTCGGCGCCGCGCTTTAACTTGGGCCTGGTCAGGGCGCGATAGACTTTCAACGGATCAGCGCTCCCGCCAGCGGAAACAGATAGGTCGCCATGGTCTGAATCTGCGAGCAGAGCACCCCGCCGATCGCCAGCGCCGAGAGCGTGACGAAGGCCACTTCGAAGTTGCGGCCGAGGAAATAGATAATTCCCGCACCGGCGAAGCCCGCGATGATCAGCAGCAAAGCGATGGGTCCCGAGACCATGGTCATGACCTGGGTGGTGACCGTGTCGAGCGGGGTCCCCGAGGTCGCCGCCAAAGCGGTTCCGGCGCTCAATAAAGTTAAGGTGATGGTTGGAATTACGACGCGTTTCATCTGCTCCTCCCTATTTTGCGGGGAAGCCGATTTTTGGCTGCTTCCCCGCAATAGTCAGTTGCGTTTAAACACTCAGAACGGGATATCGTCTTCGGCCGGCTTCTCGGCCTCGCCGCCGGGTCCCTCGGGCTTGGTGCCGAGGAATTGCACGCGCTGGGCAATGATTTCGGTGCGGTAGCGGCGCGCGCCGCCATTGCGGTCTTCGTAATCGCGGGTTTGCAGGCGCCCCTCGACGTAGACCTGCCGCCCTTTCTTGAGATATGCGCCGCAGTTCTCGGCGAGCTTGCCGTAGACCACAATGTGGTGCCATTCGACCTTTTCCTGCCGGTTGCCGTCCTTGCCGGTGAAGCCCTCGTCGGTCGCCACCGAGAAAGTGGCGACGGATTGCTGGCTCTTGGGCAATTGCCGTACGTCGGGGTCCTGTCCGAGATGGCCGATGATGGTTACACGGTTTAATGACATTGCACTGGCCTCCATGGGTTGTTGTTTGCCCGTCCATCGGGCGCTTCGGTCCGTAAAAACCCGAACCGTTTTTCCGTCCTCGGCCTCTTCGCCAAACCCCGAGAGGCGAGGGCGGAAATGGCTAATGCGGGCTTGGCCCGCAACCACTGAGCGCGGAGGAAGCCGTGCAATTGCGTAGTGCCAAGCGTCAGCGTTCGCCCGCAAGGCGATGGCGCGGCGGAATTGAGTGGAGGACGCGCAACTCTCGATACGAAACTTCATAGTTCTTTAATCTCCGTGACTGCTCTGCGCCCGTCCGGCAGGCGTTCGATGAAGACCACCAGATCGATGGCTTCGCGGATGAACGACTGTTCGCAGTTGGCCAGACGGGCTAAGCGGGTCAGTGCCTCATCGCAGGAATTTGCATGTATGGTCGAAAGGCCGCCGGAGTGGCCGGTGGCGGCAGCTTCCAGCATGTCGCGGGCTTCGGGCCCGCGTACTTCGCCAACGATGATGCGGTCGGGACGGTCGCGCAGGCTCTCAAATACGTGGCGTCTCAAATCAGCGCCGCCGGTGGCAAGGCGCCGTACCACATTGCCCGGCCGCGCCTGGATCTCGCCGGCGTCTTCGATAATCAGCAGGCGTTCATCTTCAGGAATGAGATTGATAATCGCATTGACTAAAGTGGTCTTGCCGGTGTTGGTCCCACCTGCGATCAGAATGTTCAACCGGCCGAGGACTGCGTTGCGGATATAACGGGCCTGGGCCGCCG
>Ga0335075_10015452_pt1 | contig 11439 bp, 10 predicted proteins | sample Lox_Sample_24_FD_206723 | JGI IMG/M metagenome (GOLD analysis project Ga0335075, IMG submission 206723) | Soil microbial communities from Loxahatchee National Wildlife Refuge, Florida, United States - Lox_Sample_2.4 | ecosystem: Environmental > Terrestrial > Soil > Wetlands | place: USA...
CTCGAGCGAGGGGGTCATCGTGACTGAGCGTGCCGAAGCGTCAAATGAATCGACGAGGGAAAGAAGGGAAGATATGACGGAGGGCTCTGAAGCGGTCGTAAACGTCTGAAATGAGCGTGCGCGAACTGCCCGTAGGAGAAGCGGTAACGTTAGTTATCACACGATTGTTTCATCGCTCGAAGTTGGAGGCAAGACTTTGTGCGGAGGCGCGGTTCAAAAGTGGCTTGCCGCCAAGGCACTAAGAAACAAAGTAAAATAACAAACTAAATTTTCGACCCATCCCCGGAGCAACAAGGGCCTGTTATGGGGCTCCCCGGGGGTTTAAACCGCCCATCTCAGCACAAACGGGCGCTAGATTTAGACCCTATCTTCTAGGTGTTTAATAGCCTAGCTATAAGGCCTCCCTAGCTACCAACTGTCTCGCTTATCTTGGTGGCAAGCTCTTGTGAACCGCGCCTCCGTAGGTAGCAATTAACAGCAGATCAGCTGGCTCGGCGGCGCCATCCTCGGTCGGGAAGGCGGTCAGGTGGGCCTGGGCGCGCCTTCCCCGCCATATTCGGTCTTCCGGCCGCTTCTTTAGAATTTCAAGCACTTGTAGGATGCACCGCCCGCAAAGAATACAGGAGGCACAAAAGACGATAGAGCTTCTTCCGGCCACTAACAGGTACAGCTGCAACGAGCTTGCTAGGTCCTCTTGTGTGAAAATCGGCATTTGATTTGATTGAGCAAGTCGGAACCTCCAAACTCTTTCCCCACTACAGCGTCCCCCTTCATCTCCCCCCGCATTTTGAAAAACAGCCAATGTTACGGTCGTCATTTGCTTTGTGAAAATGGATATACTCCGTTCCCATTTCGCTTTCACACACCCTCTGCTTGACATCTCATTTTAGACTTCCATTCTGTTGATTGCCTAATATCGGTACTTTTCATACTCAATTACAGCTGCAACAATTGCCTACGATGCAGACCAAACACTTCATCGACGACCCCACCCACCTTGTCAACACCGCCCTTTACTCCCTCACTCTCACCAACCCATCGCTCGCCTTCGACGCCCCAAACAAGATCATCTACCGCCGTCCCTCGAAAGAACTCACCAATCCCTCCAAAGTCTCCATCATTTCGGGCGGTGGCTCCGGCCATGAACCCGGCTTCGCAGGCTTCGTCGGCAAGGGCCTCCTGACGGCTTCGGTCGCAGGCACCATCTTTGCCAGCCCAAGTGCGGAACAAGTCCGCCGCGCCGTCGCTACCAGAGTGCCCACAGAGAAAGGCGTGCTGGTGATCACGATGAATTACACCGGCGACGTGCTGAACTTCGGCATGGCAGCCGAGAAGGCCAAAGCCGCAGGCGTCGCGACGGAGTTCTTCGCCATCGGTGACGATGTGGGCGTTGGGCGGAAAAAGGGCGGTAAAGTTGGACGCCGGGGAATCGGAGGAGGCATCTTGGTATTGAAATGTTGCGGCGCGCTAGCGGAACTCGGCGGTAGCCTGCAGCAGGTCTATGGCCTGGCGAAGCAGGTTGCAGGCAACATTGTGAGTGTGGGGGCTAGTATGGAACATGTGCATGTGCCGGGGAGGGAGATTCCGGACCCGAACAGTGATGACATTATTCCGACGAAGGAGATTGAGGTTGGCATGGGGTAGGTTCTTCCTTTAGGCGGTTTTTTTTCCCGGAGTATTGTGATTTGTGCTAATGGTGTTGGTTGCACAGGATACACAATGAACCGGGCTCGCACAGGGTGAGCGCGACGTTGCCGGAATTGGTCAAGATTATCTTGGGCCAGATGCTTGATCCGAGCGATGAGGATAGACATTATGTTGACATCCGCAAGAATGACAAGATTGTGCTCTTCATGAACAATCTTGGCGGAGTCTCTATGCTTGAACTGGCAGGCATCACGGCCGAAATCTCCAAACAATTGAAAGAGGATTACGGCCTCGTTCCCGTGCGAGTTATAAGCGGAACCTTCCTCACAAGTCTGAACGGAATGGGCTTCAGCGCCTCGATCCTCAAATTAGAAGACACCGGTCTCGGCCAAGGCAAGTCGATGCTGGAGTTGTTAGACCTGCCGGCTGAGGCTGTCGGGTGGGCGGCGCCGGTCAAGCCGGAGACGTGGGATGCGGATAACACGAACACGATGGAGCATAGCGACAAGATTGCATCGGAACCAAAGGCCTCGGGTCTCACGCTCGAGCCCGATTATGCGCTGAAGGTGCTCAGTGCAGGTTTGGACAGGATGATCAAATCCGAGGCCGATGTCACGAAATATGATACCATCGTCGGCGACGGAGATTGTGGGATTGGATTGAAGCGGGGGGCGGAGGCTGTTTTGAAAGAGCTAAATGGAGACAAGAATAACTTGCCAAGCGATGCAGTGGCGTTTGTGAATAAGATTGTGCCCGTGGTGGAGGAGACGATGGATGGAACGAGCGGAGCGATCTATGCCATCTTCCTGAATGCTTTGGTGCACGGTCTGACGGAGCAGGACTCCGGCTCAAAGCAGGCCGTAACTGCGGAGACATGGGCAGCGGCTTTGCAGAGCTCACTGCAGGCTCTAGCGAAATACACACCGGCACAAAGGGGCGACAGGACGCTCGTGGATACGCTGGTGCCGTTTGTGGAGACACTGGGGAGCACTGGGGACGTAAAGAAGGCAGCGCAAGCGGCGAGGAAGGGTGCAGAGGAGACCAAGGGCATGAAGGCTAATCTGGGGAGGGCGGTGTATGTGGGAAGTGAAGAGGAGTGGATGGGTAAGGTGCCGGATCCAGGAGCGTGGGGCCTGGCTGAGTTCCTGGATGGGCTTGCAGAGGCCGTGTGAGAACTCTAGGCAGCAGGTATCCTGTGAATATTTGGTAGAGATTTGTTGTAGGACATGCCGCTTAGAAAGGGGCTTCTTTAGGATTGCTGTCCAACCTAACTCGAGGAATAGTTTTCGCAATGTCAATGAAGTCTAGAACTTTCTACCGGCGTAGATGTGTATTATCATCGACGCCTTCTGCTTGCGCCCATCTGTAATCGATGCCCCTCAGCTTCCACAGACCACTCCACATTGACGAAGCTGGTAGCTCGCCGAATTTCGTTTGCGCAGGCGATATGCTACGATCACGCATCTGCTTATTCTTTCCGGATAGCTCCTTACTCGGTGATGCGCTTTCCCAATTCCAAAGCCATTCGCACGCTTATTCCTATTTCGTGACCAGCAACAGGGATCTCAACTTAGAAGCACTAAGATGACACTGTCACCCCTCAGGAACATCTTGCTAATGAAGCGATCCTTGTTGACGCCTCGTCCGCCAGCCTTGCTTTTTTCTGTCCACATCTCTTTGACGTTCTCAAGCACCATATTGCAGTGGCGGTCGAAGGCTTTGACTCGCGCAAGTAGTTTGCGGTTATTGCGGCATGAGATTAGAACTTGTGTATGTGTGCGGGTGGCAGTTTGGAGGATGGACAGAGGACCGGTGGACAGCTCGTGCGCCTCAAGTACGCCTATTTCGTATTCACTGTGAAGATGGTGGTCAGTAGTTGTAAGGGTACATAAGCGGTAAGCAAAGCCGATTCCATAGTGTCGATCATCATTCAAGGACCGATGCGTAAGGCAGAAAGGGGTGGTGAAGGTATATCGTGGCCATTGCTGGTCTTGGCAGGTAGAGTGGTTGAGTGGAGGCCGAAAAGCCGTGATTTTGCGGGCGGAGCGGAGAAGGCGAGGTGTGGAGGATCAAAATGGCGGGAATGCATCACTGATGAGTGCTGCGTGGACGAGTGATGATGCAAGGACCCATGGAAAAAGGAACATCAAAATGGGATGGAGCGGGGTAGATGAAACGTACGTGAGCTCGCTTCGTGGTTTGCTCAGCAAATCCCTATGAGCGCAGGCAGAATTAGCAAACGGCTTAAGCGGCAGAACGAAGAGGGTCGCGGGGCGCAGATAAGCGCGACAGGGATATGAGTCATAGCGCGAAAGAGAGAGGCATACTGAATCTTTGCTGCGTCGGCCATTATCGAGGTGAAATATTTAAGAGCGCTGAATGCCCGCTGTTTGTTGCTTGAGAAAATCGAGTTCTCAAAAGCTCGCCCAGAGTCTGTGGCACCCGGAGTTTGGTAGCGCCGACGCTAAAATCCCACGCTACTCGGCTACCTCGCCTTAGCTTCCTTGTTTGTATTGAGCCAATCGCCGAAACGCGTACCCCAGCAGACGCGAGTTGGAATTCCATGCTCCACACAGTAGAGCTATCAACGTGCCATATATTGTACCCTTACCGCGATCTGGCATCGGGACGAGTTGTTGTTTAAGTTGCACACCTTTCTTCCTCAAGAGCAAAAGAGACAACCCGTGCACTACCAACTTTGCCATTCAAATTCTGCAGCAATCCACACACATCGGAGAGCACCACGAGCTTCAAAACTATACCAGTCCAAGAACACCGGAACACCTGAGCGGGCAGTGAAAGGGCCGACCAAACTTCGCTGTCTTAGAAAACAAGATGACTATCTCATAAAATCATTTGCCTCGTCTATAGCCTCCACCCATCCACGCCGTCACCGCGGCGATCCAGCATGGAGATCTCAGACGACGAAGGCGTCTCGTCACGGCCCATGCGGCTGAAAGTCCTTTATACCTTCGACGCTGAGAATAAGAACAACTGCCTTGTGAGATGGCCCAACACCTTAGATGTCCGGACCGCGTACCTTGACAACAACACCCAGATCGGCATCATCGATCTAAAGACATGCCTCCAAGCCATAACCTCCTCGAGTCCAGAATTGATATCACAGCTGGGAAATGACTATACGATCTATGCTTATGACTATTCCGAGCCCGACGTACCGTTAGTTGGACAAGGGCTCCTTTCGTGGGCGCTGGCATCCAACACCCAAGAGACGGAAGCAGAGTCAGACGGCAACAACTTTGTTACTGGACTTGTCACCAGGAATGGGCTGGGATTGTTTTCAAGGAACGCTCAAGAGACGCTGGAGGTCAAGCTTCGGCTTACACCAGTCCCCTCTTCTACACAAAATGACTACCTCAACAGCCTCCTGAAGTATAAGCAAGCAAGCGATGTTATTGGACAAGACTTTGATGCGCAGGCCTGGACCAGTTTCGTCCAAGGCAATCCCGCTTTCGTGTCCTCCGCTGGCCGTGCCCAGTCTTCAGACAGATCAGCATCACCTATGGACAGAGCCGGCGTGGAAGCCGCACAGAGAATGCTCAGCGAAGGGGTCACTCCACGAGACATGGCCAGCGGCATTGCAGACCCATTCACAACGCGATCCGGGTCACGTCCACCCAGCAGGTCTGCAACTCCCTTAGGCCAGCCATTTAATGTTGCTCCGAGACAACAAACAGCTCACATGTCAAGGCCAAGCTCACGGGGCGGCATGCAACCAGTATCTCATCAACGAAGAGAGTCCTTCAATTCCGGCTACTACAGTGCTGAGGAAACCTTTGAAGAGGGTCCATCAAAGAAGAGGGCTAAGATCATGAAAGTCGATGGGCTGAGCAAGTCCAATCTCAATATCGAGCGACAACCAGAATCTCTAAGAGTGGCTGCAAGCACTGCCTCATCTGTCCGCCTGCATCGTCCGATAGCGGTCAATCCTGCTCTTGCGCTACAAAATGGCCCGTCTGCTGAAGAACCAATCCGACCTCCGACGCCCATCCCGAAATCAGCCAATCTCACCAATCGCCGCCAGAGAAACAATTCGAGCAGTCTCCGACGCGCCTCTCGAGTGCGGTCTTCATCACCTGCTCCGCAGCTTGTCGCTCAGCCATTGCCGAGCGCTGACACAGCAATGCTTTCACCGGAAGATACTCGTCCTGCTAGCATCTCCAGTTCACCTGCCAATATTCCGTCATCCCCACCAATAATGCCTCTTATCGGCTCGCTACCCACAAGCCCTGTTCTTCCGCCACTTCCGGGTGGGCACGACTCGGGCTTCATGAGCGGCACTTTCGACGACTTCTTCGATGATGGAAACATGGTCCATTTTGATGACTACGTCAATGACAAAGAAGTTGAGAATCATGGTGTTGGTCTTGACAATAACATGACCATGTCTACCCATTTCACTCCTGTTTTTGAAGATGGCAACGATGTCGACGAGGCTGCGCCTCCAAGCCTACCACCATCTCTTCTGCCAACCAACGAATCCGCTCCACCAAAGCCGGCATTTTCTCGCGCACAAACCTCACGGCCTGTTTCACGAGTGAGCATGTCATCTCCGAAATTGGCCCCCGCACCGGTACCGCGAGCTCGGCAAATGGAAGAAGAGATGAGAGCCTTCTCCCAACTTCCACAGGTTGCGACGAGTGATCCGGCTGGAAGAGGCCTACACAGATCGAACACCTGGGCTGGAGACATGAGCGATATGCCCACCTCGGATGCAGTCATGGCTGAGGATGTAAAACGCCGCCCCAAAAAGCGCGTGGGAAAGGAACAAACAAAGGCTCGACTGGAGACTGCTATTGCGGCCGGCGAAATGCCACCTTTCTGTGACAATTGTGGTGCCATCGAAACTCCGGCGTGGCGAAGGGCATTCGCAAAAACTTTTGACTGTGACTTTGATGAAGTCGAGACCTCCTTGGAAGATGGTTCTATTGTCTTCAAAGAGGCACTCGACCACAATGAAGACGGCTCTATCAAGACCTTCAGAGGATTCAAGATTACCAAAAAGCCAGAGGACAGAGACGATGAGTGGCAAGCTATTACGTTGTGTAATCGTAAGTCTCATTGGTGAAAATGAACGAACGTGACTAAAATCGTGATTTAGCCTGCGGATTGTGGTTTCATAAGCAGAAGTGTATGAGACCTCCTGAGAAGTGGAACAAGGGCCCAAAGGATCCGAAGGAGAAGAGGAAGCGACGGGCTCGGCCACGGAGCGAAAGAGCCGCTGCCAGGAAAACCAGTGGCGGCAATAACTCTAGGGGCGACGCCAGCACGCCCGCTAGTGATGCCTCAACTCCACAGGATACTGCGACAGAGGCTGCGGGCCCGGAAGAAGGCGAAAATGATGATAGAGAGGGTCGAATCAACGGTCAGAATGATGGGACCGATGAGCCAGAACTGCCGCCAATGCCAAAGCGTGCAACTAGCGCAGAACCGGTTGCAGAGGGCACGAGGGCTGCCGCTGACCTTAGCGCTGATGTTTCGAACCAGACGGGTCAGCGTGCTATTCAGTCTAGCCCAGCTCGTCACCACGGGTCTGAAGCAGAGCCCATTGAGCTTGACCTGACGCCCAAACCGCTTCGACGTCAGTTATTCTCACCCCAGAATCCAAATTCGGCAAAGTCGGCTGCATCTGCAAGCTCAAGTGACTCCTCGAAGCCGCTTGCAAGCCTACCCAACTTTGTGCGAAGAAGCCCTCGCTTCAACAAGACGAAAGAGGTCTTTGGTCTCGAAGGCCACATTGATGGCACTAGTAACAAAGAAAATGTCACGCCAGGCAGAGGCTTAGATGATGGACTTAATGATCTTTTTGATGACGGGGAGGGAGGTGTTCAGCTTCCACCAATGACTCCAACGCCGACCCGAAGATCTGATCGACTACTCTTTAAAACTCCATCTAAGACGCCAAGTCGCACCCCTGGAGCCGCTCTCTCACCCAACGTCCAAGCGTCAGGACAGAAATCACTTCGGCATCCCGCAGCTGCAGCATTGTTGGGCACCATGAAAAAGGTCGAAGACATGACTCCTTTCTCCAAACAGATCCATCAGATCCTATCAGACGCCAACCCTCATAACCTTCGCTCCTCGCCACCCAGACCGTTTGCTGTCCCTGCTCGTAGAACTCCCAAAAAGGCCAGTCCGAGAAGTGCGGCCGATTTTGATTTTCCGGATCTGCCGTCGCTGAACAACTCGTCCCCAATGTCGCAGAACCAACAAATCAACTTCAACTTCTCCGAGCTCACGACTGAACAGGTACAAACGGATTTCCAGGATGTTTCTAGCTCGGACAGACCCATGCCCAGCTCACCGCCACAGGGTTTCTTTGGTTTTGTTGACACACATGACGATGGAATGAATGGATTGTGGAGCGAGATGGACTTTGGCAATGGCCATGCGTTTTTGGAAGAGGCACAATATCCTGGTTCCATGGCTTCTCCGAAGGTAACTGCTGTGGGAGCAGGGCCGAGGAGAAGTCCAAGAAATAGGTGAAGCAAAAAAAGGGTGTAAGGGTGCTTGTTGTACGGTCAAAGCATGGAAAGGTCTTTGGAAACCGCTTCCCCACTTTGCCGTTCAGAAGAAGGGCAGACAGAGCAACACAGCAAAAATATTTGAGCCTGCTATGAACGTCGTGCGTTCGTGTAGAGCGGAGGTTTCCTATTTTTCAACCACCTGCACTGAGCAATGGATAGCATTCAGCGATGATGCACAAAGCGAGCGTGCATATTGACCGAAAAACGTGCATTGTTGCATAAAGTGCACGCACATGCTCATCTACCTTGAGAAAGAGAGAGCTTACGGCGAGATTTGCGGGATTGTGAATTGCAAGATAGCAAGGATATGAAGTCATTACCATTCCACAAATTTTCACATTTCTACATGACCTCGTTGCTTCCTTGTGGATGGCATGGCATACTCATGGCAAGTGCGTCTTTCGTGCATACAGGGACGAGATGGCATTTAGGCAATCAGTTATCTAACGTAGCATGCCTCTGATAGCCGCTCTTCTTCTCACACGCTAGCCTGGAGAAACCACCGTCCATGTGCTTGCGTTCGAGCCCATTCGTAACGTGGTCATTCTCATGGTCGCGTCCTTTTGCCGGTGCACTAGCTCTTCATTGACCAACACTCCTTCAATTGCAATTCAATAAACCGTACCCGCACCATCGTCATCCGCCCCACCATATCCTCCCGCTCCGCCGGAACTCTCGTTCTCGTAGAAGATGCTCTTGTAGCGATGCGTCGCGTCAACGACCGCCTCGTAAGCTTTCAGGTCGATCGCGGCCCCCGTGTCGGGGTTCTTGGGCCATTCGGTCGCGCCCAGGACGCGGAGCCCGAGGCCCATGCCGCCGTCCAGCGTCAGGACTTTGCCGACGACCTCGTAGGTGCTGTGGAGGGAGAGGTGTGACTCGCTAGATACCAAGCAGAACAAAGGTCAGTTAAGGAATGTTCAGCGGGGTCTGGTGAGGGGGGATATGAGAGAGTGGTTACGGGAGAGGGAATAGGTAGACACGGAGAGGTCGAGTGTAGGAGAGTTTGCAGGTGGCTCAGAATATGTTGGGGGTAGTTGAGGAGCATACCGGTTCAAGATTAAGGTGACCGTCTCGTTGTTGGCGGACTGTAGGACGGCTTGGTCGCCGTGGATGGAGGTGATGGAGCCGAGGATGCGGACCGTAGATGTTGAGGGGCGTGAGGCGGGGGAGAAGGTATGGAGGTGGGAGGGGAGGATGCGTGGGGTTGCGAGGGACATGGTTGGTTGTGGGTGTTTTGGTGAAAGAGGGGTGCACTGTAGAGAATGAGTGTTTCTGGTGGATGCGCGTTAGAGAGTGAGATTTGCGTCGTCAGCGTGGATCAGGTAGGGCTTGAACGAGGCGCTGGCCCAAGTCGATAACACACAGCAAGAGATATTAGATTTAAAAGTCGATTCGGTGCACACCAGAGTCAAAAGACGCCAAGCAAGTTACGCGAAAAGAACGCGAGGCACGTGGAGATAAGCGTCGGGGAAGCATGATAAGTCCTTATTGATACTCCACGCAGGTTTGTGATGCTGTTGCGACTTTGAATCCGGCTACGAGAGGTTCTCTAGATACGCGATACATAAGAAGCCTTTATGCAAACGATGCTAAATCACGTCCTGCAGAATTCGTCGGCACCAAAGATGTAGCATGCTTTAAGTGATCGACGTCACCGATCTTGTAATTAGCGATGAAGAAGACTACTTCAGCCTCCCATGCATCTAACCATACAGTCCTTAATGCACGAACGGATTTACTTACCCCATATATAGGCCGTAAGGGGTCTTTTGCGCGGCCCACAATGTACCCAACGCCAACGTGCTTTATCGTAAGGTCGTCCAGTCATTTCAGAATCATCGCAACTCCCACTCCGACAAGTAATGGTGCTGCCAAAGCAAGAGGCTCGAACTTGTTGTGAACTTTGGCGACCTTAGCCTTGATACTCCCGAACGGACTTGCAGGCAGATCTACTGTCAAGCCCTTTCGTCCAACCATGATTGCATAGTCACCAGGCCTCATACCCAGAGTGTCCTTCACTTTCGGGTCAGCTCCGTGTTGAAGCAGCAGGCGAACCATTCGAGGAACGTTCTTAGAGTCCTTACCAAGGACAGCCAAATGCAGTGGCGTCCTCTTTTCTCTATCCCTGAAATTTCCTGTTGCGTTTGCCTCTATGCGGGCGCCTTTAGCTAGTAGCATGCGGGCAATCTTTTCGAATCCATAAAAGGCGGCAAGGTGCAAGGGCTCCAGTGATTTCATCTGAAAATGGAGCTTTGCTTTAGCTTTAGCCGTTAAGCAAGCCCCTCTTCGAAGCAACACTCCAGCAACGTCCGTATGGCCGCGGGAGATAGCAAGGTGCAAAGCCGTGCCCTTCTGCAATTCCAGTGGATCCCGGAAGGTGGTCTCTATATCAACACCTGCGTCTAGGAGGAGCTCCACGACCTCGGCTCGGCCACTCCGGATGGCATGGTACAAAGCATGTACGCTGTCACGGAATCTTGGATTCCTGACAAATGCCAGGGCTGAAGCGCGCTTCCATTCCCGGTTGGTATGGGGCAATGCGTAAGACGACTGAATGAGGGAGTCTGACGTTGATCGAGAAAATCTCTCCACCCTTGTATCACACCAAATTAATGACGTGTTTTGAGGAGATGGCGGTGGTGGCAAGCCCAAAGGACTTGTAAGTGACCTTTCTCTGCTTGATGACGTTGAGTCTGGCGCCTCTTCTTGTGGGAATCTGTCCCCCCAAAATGGACCCGCAAGTTTTGTTCGTTCGGTCCTTGGCGAGATGAGATCAACTGCATCCCAAACTGATTTTCGAAGAGGTATTCTAGGTTCCAATTCCTCGCGAGGTGAATTGGGCGATGTAAAGTCGTAAAAGCGATTCTGCCAACCTCCAGCAGGTAGAGTTTCATTTGCTATCGACGTTGGAGCGGTGATCATCCTTAATGGAGGTAATGGCCCTAGTGATGCAGCCCTATAAGTCTGCCCCCCGCAGGACGTTATCGTGTCGTTGAAACTTGGAGTGAATGCTCCTTGGGGATAGCTGACCATGGTGGTGTTGACTGTATAGATTGCCGTGTCTGAGGTTGCGGTGTCCGAGTCCGAGATTGTGGTGTCTGAGATTGCGGTGTCTGAGATGGCAGTGTCTGAGATAGTGATGTCTGAGGTGGTGATATCTGAGATGGCGATGTCTGAGATAGTGATGTCTGAGGTGGTGATATCTGAGATGGCGATGTCTGAGATAGTGATGTCTGAGGTGGTG
>Ga0335075_10015453_pt1 | contig 11439 bp, 13 predicted proteins | sample Lox_Sample_24_FD_206723 | JGI IMG/M metagenome (GOLD analysis project Ga0335075, IMG submission 206723) | Soil microbial communities from Loxahatchee National Wildlife Refuge, Florida, United States - Lox_Sample_2.4 | ecosystem: Environmental > Terrestrial > Soil > Wetlands | place: USA...
GGCCGTAGCAGGACCCGATGATCTGCTTTGCGAGCGAAATACACAGAGTCTGGGCCTTGTGTGCAGAGTCATTTGAGAAGAAAAAGACCAAGCATTGCTTCTCACTCCATTCCTCCGCCATTGTATACGCGATTGTCGATTTCCCTGTCCCGGCCAGGTCCACGATGCAATACACTGGCTTTTCGCTATTATTTTCTGCCCGGTACCAACGACGTATGTCTTCCAGTACATCGACTCGGGTGTCCTTTAGACATCTTGTGTGCTTTGTCCCCAATGGACTCCGTTCTGGGCCGCTGCTACTACCTTTATAAGAGTTGGGTCAGAACGCCGCATACCAGTTGGATGCATTCACATCTCACCCTCGAGAAAGATCAATGCTTTCAGATTGTCTGCCTTTTTGTCTAGGCGGTTCACTGTAATCGCAATGTTTACCGTGAGGGCAGTCTGATGTAGCACGTTAGCTCTACTCAAACTGCCTCTTATTATGCGCACCTGAACGTCATTTAGAATAGTATTGAGTTCGCGTCCATACTCGACAATGTCATCACCATCCGAATTTGCGTTGAGAAACTGGTTCGCGAATTTTTTGATCCTGTTCAAGACGCCCTCCTCTGGAGATTCCTTTTGGACCACACCGGACTGCTCCATTATTCTCGCTGCCAATTGCTCGAGAGCCCTACAGTTCATGAGTCAGTGCGAACACGATTCGCGGCCACAAAATGCGAACCGTGCGTATTGTCTCATTACCGCTATTAGCTTTGGTGTAAGCTCGTGGGTTTGTACCCCTACTAACTGATCATTGAATCCTCTTTGCCGCTCGTCGATGGAGATCAGTAGCTCCTTCCATGCCCGCTTGTTCTCAGCCATTTTCTAAATAAAGCATCCCGAATGGTTAATCAACGATTGTTGTACAAGCCGGAATGAAGAATGAACCTTGAGTATTTCCAATATTGTCGTGATTTTCTTCAGAGCTTGGCCCAGAGCATCCGGCACGACAAGGCCGACAATATCGGTGAGATTCTCGAAAAGGTCTATCACCTGGATGCTGTATCCGATCGCATCGACTTTCCATTGGTGGTTGGGATCCTCAGAGAGGTCGATGTCAAGACGCCTGCTTTGTAGAGGGTCATCCTGGGCGGCATTCGCCGATTCAGTGGCTGGAACGGCATTCTGGGAGGTGTCGTTGGCTTCTGCGACGATGGTGGGTGGCTCTTGCTTCTTGGTTGACTGTTTGCCGCCACCAAACAGGTTACGGAAGAATGGCTTTATTCCCTTCTTCGGCTTGTTTGGATGAGTTAGGTTTGAAAGGCTCGAAGAGGGTGACGAGGTGGTTGAAGGCAACCCAGGAAGGCTAGAAGTGGGAGTTCCGGTCTGTTTCTGCTTGCCTCGGGCTACGGAGCGACGATCAGTCATCGATGCTCAGTGTGTTCACGGTTTTCGGAGTATCAGAATGTGTAGGTAGTAGTGAGCTCCAAGATTCGCAGCTGCCAGCGTATATATATACAGTGACAGGGACCATCCCAGCAGCCGCCAACACTTACCTGATCACACCGTCGCCAAATCCATCCCACTTTCTTAATCGGCCTCTGTGTTGACGGCCCTTCGGAAGTTTCTCCTCATATACAGAACGTTAAAAACTTTCATAAATATAGAGAACTGAGTGACTGGACCAATCCTACGAGCGTTCGGAGGGGCTGCGGTTTCAAGGGAACGACATCCTACCACCATACGGTATTTTTGGGCAGTCGACTTAACAGTATTCACTAGCGTGGTGGAATTTTCCGTGAAAATATTAGTATGATGGTAATGAGCGACGAGAATTCAAACAAGATATCATAAGATCAACACACTTGTATATATTGATACAGAGGGGCTCGAGGAGAGTTGGCAGTGGGTCATCTAGTCGGACCTTGAAGCCATGGAGCATTTGGAGGTACGTATTGAGAGAGTAGCTGCACTCGGATAGAGTGAGACGTAGTACGAGACGTAGTGGAGAGTTCAAGAGAGTTCGGCAGATCAAATCGGCTAAATTCGCCAGAAAACCGCAGATTTTCAGTAAGTCGAGCAAGATCTGGCCCATTTGGCTCAATGCAAGGACGAGGAGGTTCAAGACAGAGTTAGCTACGAACAATGGCAAGGTAAGGTTGAGAGGCCTCACTGTGAAAATAAATAGATCACCAGCTACTAAAACCGGCTGAAAACTAGTTCGGCACAACACCTTTTTTCTTGAGAAAAGCTGGTCATTGGAGCTAAGAAACTTGCCACAAAACCTCAAGTTTACAGGCGCAACAACTTCGATATCGATGGAATATTGGCAATAAAGATGGTTCTCGACGTGGATAGTGCAACAAATCGCCTACTATCAGGCATCGAACTCTGGTAGTATTTCGAGCGTCAAATGTGTTGTGCTCATCTGGTTTCTAGCCAGTTTTAGTAGCTGGTGACCATATTTTGTTCACGCTGCCTGCGACCCCGTCGAGGAGGAGTCTGTGATCGGCCCAACTCAGTTGCAAACGGCAATAATTGTCAACTTGGCACCTCACAAAGTCTGCAGCTTGGGTCACTTCTTTATTTATATTATAACCAGCCACCAAGTCCCCCAGGATTCGGTGATCACAGTGAATATGGAGGACGTTTCAATTCATTCACAGGTGGGCTCTCGCGCTCTCGTCACTCCAACGAGAGCGAAGGAGGACAAACCGGTGCAACATAGCGTGCAAACAAAAAACAATGTCGGGTTCAGGGTTCATTGATTCCCTCCAAGACGCGATCATTCAGGGTTACCGCATGAGGCGCGTTAGCCATGAGGCCGCATAGGCCACGGAGCATAGGCGAGTATAGGCCACGGACGAGAGCTCTTTAAGCTTCTCTGGATTCAAATCGACGAGAAGTATGTCTGTGGCGAGGTCTTTCCCATTAAAGAAAGCCGCCTCCACCTCTTTGCTCTACTTCCCCTCAACTTGCAATTTCTTATCCCCCTCTACCCCATCTTTCTTCCGATCTCTCTTTGTCTCGTCTACCCATACCGGTCTTCTCTCAGACTAGGTACATGTCCATATTCCAGTCAAAGTCCTATTCTCATCAGGAGAACCCCTTGGGGAGGGTGGCCATCTTCTGGGACTATGAAGTAAGTCAATTTCCACCATCCCTTCTCTATCAGGGGCTTAATTATTCTATAGTCATGTCGGCCTACGAGTTTCTCCCCCGCCCATACTATCGTAGACAATATTCGTGACGCCTGTCTCCCTTATGGGAGCATCACGTCTTTCCGTGCGTATGTTGAAAAAGTAGACGCATGCGTGTCTACTCCACCCACTAGGCCAGTCCACTTTGCCCATGCTTCCTTGCAGGAACAGCTCCAATTGTACGGTGTCAGCCTGTCGTACTATTCTCCTTCCACTCGGGAAATGGGAAGGCGACAACTTCTTGTTGATATGATGCTCTTCGCACTGGAGAATTCAGCGCCTTCGACTGTGCTCGTTCTCATCACGACAGAGGAGTTGTCTCCTTACGCTATCTCTGCTCTCCGTCTTCACCATTTTAAAATAGTCTTAATCACGCCTCAAAACAATAGGAACCCACCGCGTTCAGCGATGGCCGTGCACGCCAACGAGATCATCGATTGGGCTACCGTCCTGGACCGGAGAAGACGCAGCCAAGTCGAGGGCCATTCGTCTCCCGGATCAGTCAACTCGGTGTTCTCCCTACCGGTATCCCCCACGGATCGACGACCGACCCCTGGTGACAGCGTCAGCAGTGGAAATACCGTGATTGACGCGGCGGTAGCGGCGCCGCCCCTCTCGAGGTGCTCGTCTTCAAACTCCCAATCTACATATTCCCAGCATCACCAGCGACAGCAGCAAGCTTCTCTCCCAAGTCCGATGCCACTATTCCCGCCAGTCATTTCGCAGAGTGTGCCTATTCCCTTTCAACCCTTTCGGCCAACTTTCTTCACTCCTCGATTGCAACCTGACCTTAACCGAGTTTGGTATAACCCATTTTCTGTATCAAATACTCCTTTCTCTACCCCTATCGACACCAATACGAAGTCTAATCGCGCCAAATCATGGCCCGCCGCGTTCCTCAACTTCCTCGTTGAAATTGCCAACCTCAAACTAGACGCGGTGTCCCCCATCTTCCCAAACCCATGTCTTCGGGCCTGCCGATGGCCAACCGTCACCAACAGATTCCATCGTACGTCGTCCAACCCAGTTCCAGCCTCTAGAACCCCAATTCACGCCACACGATTTCCAGACCCTCCCTCAATCTCCCCAAAGTCAATCCCCCGTACCCGTGAGTACAACTCATGGACCCACTCCGGCACTTCAATCGATACCACTTCCTTCTCCTCACCAACAGCAACCAACAAAACAAGTACAAATGCCTCAACGTCCTCAACCTCATTCTTCGACCCCCAATCTTCAACTCGGGCATGGTATGCAATAGCCCTCACTATATGGATTACCTTCGCAGCAATTGGCCCACCCACCAATGTACCCACGGCACTTTGAACTCCTCATCAATATTCTGGCTGGCTCTCATGCAGAAGGCAAACCTCGTCCATACAAGAGCAAGATTAGTGGCGATCCCTGGTCTCCCGGCCGGAATTAATAAGTCCTCAGTTCTCGTCCCTAGTTGAGTCTGTCCAATAGTTGTACTATATGAAAGGATAAGGACTCTGGATCCGACTACAACTAGTAATATAATATTCTATAATGCTGTGTCTTCACATTCAATCGGACCTCCCTTTGATCGTTTATCATCTCCTCCATCACTTCTGAAATATGTCAAGATGCCCAACATTTCCGGTAATCTGCCAGCTACCCACCAAAACAGCCAAAGGGAACACAAATGCAAATAATCAAATCGTCATCTCCGTCCCTAATGCTGCAACACGTTGGGGTAACTTGCGTCTCGTCAAGGGCAGCGACACGATTGCACCCTGTGTCTAGCAAAAAGGCGTTGCAGTAATTTATAGTCCATTAATGCGCAACGGTAAAGCCCATAAGCGCACTGGAAAGCACTATCGTAGCACTTACTAGAAGTTGCCGTTCGTCTTTATATTAACGAGCATATATAAAACGCTCTGAAATTCAATAGTTCAACAGTGTAGACGGAGATCATGAGTGTATCCTACGTGTAGAACGGCATTGCAGGAGGTTCGTTGCATCATTCATTCCTATCGACCGTTTTCGTATAATCCTTTGACTCTGACTTTCGTCACTCCTACACTCAAGTTCGGCCTTATAGCTGATATAAGACGTGCTCTCCGCCAGCTGCCGATCTGGGGAGGCACATGTTACTCTCCTTTTAGGACCTCAAGACATCCATCACGACGACATGCATAGAGATTAAATCCAGATTTCAACCAGGACAAGATGCAGGCTGCGACAGAGGTGTGCTTCCCGTCTAGACCCACGGGCTTGTCCAGCCGGCCATGCGCCGCTCCAACATCGACTTTTTCCACATACACAGGTTCTTGTGACGGGCGATATTTTGCTTGAGGATACGCTTAGAACTAACTTAGGTTAGGGGGTAGTCCCGCGAACGGCGATATACGCACCAATAAGGACAAGGCACCTTGCGTTGATCCGGGGCACGAAGGTGACGATGGAGGTTGTCGATATTGGCATATGCTGCAGTGCTGGTGGTGGGTATTAGACCAACTGCGTACCATGACATTGTCGGATGTGTTCACTGACCACAAAAGGTTTCCGCAGGTGCCGGGACAAACATAAGGTTTCCATCCGAGATGCGCATTAAAGCACGCATCCGCTCTGGAAGGTCTGTTAAACATCTTCATGCAAAAGGAACACGTGAATTTGTGTTGAGGAGTGCGATGGGGGTGGGTTGGAGGACCGGGGTTGAATGATGAGAGTGGAATGCCGATCCCTGGTGCACCCATCGTGGCAACCTGGGTGGATATGGGTTGTCCATGGGCATCAGGGGGTATGAGATAGCCTGCGGGGTTGCTCCCCACGGCCGGGGGCGCGTAGGTCGGCAGCTGGAAGGCGATCGGGGGAAATGCGGCCGGGGTGGATGCAGTCGGGGGGAATGCAATCGGGGGGAATGTGTTAGTGTGGTAATGGAAGTAGCCAGAGCTTGATTCATCAGGATACGCCGGAATAGGCTCAAAGTAAGCTAAGGCCTGGTCGTGCGGCTGGAGCACTTCCTGTGTCTCTGCTCGCATGTCAATTCTGGGCGTAGATTCGGGGAGCATGTAGACATAGATGTCGTGTAGAATAGATGGGTGTGGCTCTAGCGAACCAGGGACAGAATGGCTTGGCCTTAATGCTCACCTCCGCTGAGAGTATCTCTGGAGAACGGGTGTTCTGCACGGAAAGAAAGTTGACCTGGGACTTTTTTGATGTTTACTGGTCAACGATTTATTAGGAGCGACGGGGGGAGCACGGACCTTGAAAACCGAGACTGGGGGGTTGTGCCATGGAAGGTTTGGTGACGAGAATTAACGCTCCACCCTCTGAGACATTTTATATCGTTCACGTATGCATCCTCTCGGTTATCATAGAATTAATTCGCCACCAGGCAATTAAGGTATAGTCAAATGCTCGGCACATGATACGTGTTGGCCATGGCCATGGGTGCCAGAAATACCGAAATACCGTACGGAGTACGGAGGAGACCCATGGGGTTGTGCACGGACTGCGGGCCGTGGGTCGTGCACGGACTGTGGTCCTAGCTACGTAGTACGTACACGGACTGTTGGCCGTGGGCTATGGGCCGTAAAATTATAGAAAAAAAATATATTAAAATGCATATTATAGGAATATGGTTTTTATACGAATCGTGGACATCACTATTGAGAGAGTAGGGAAAAGGCTGGAGTCGCCGGGGTCCTCTTAATTATCGGGGTTTGTTAGAAACTCCGCCATTTTGAACCTGACCCTAGTTCCGACCCATCCTGAACTCGAATCTGCGGCGAATATTCGTACGCAGACCTGAAAATGCACAAATACCACTAATTCAACACTCCCAATCCGGTCCTCATTTTCCTCCCCTTTTCTGGCCCGGATGCCATTGGAGATCTCCTTCGTTCACCAGAGACCCGAATCCCACATGGCCTCCACCCCCGCAAACTAAATACAGGTCCTCTCCAAAATCTATTCGACCCTTCTGTGGTGGCGGGCGTTTAAATCCGGAATGTGGGTGGGATCGAGCCGAGGATGGGGTGACGCTGCGGTCGGCGTGCATCATCCTGGGCGGAAGGTGTTTCAATGGGAGGTTCCGACTCTTGACGGTACTCCGCAGAGGAATTTGTGGGACGGGTGGACCAAGCTAGGAGGATTTTGAGATTTTTTGAAGTCGTGGAGCCGAGGCCTGGTGCGTGTGCAGTCAATCACCTTTGTGATCTATAGAAGAGTGTATTTTATTCTGACACGTATTTTGTAGAGCTGCTGCTGTTGGGGACAGGGAAAACCATGTCTCTCCCCCCGCTTGTCATAAGAGAACATTTCCATGAGATTGGCGTACCGGTCGACATCATGGATACAGTATGTTTTCGTCGCTTCCTTCTCTGTTCAGGATACCGATCCATATTGACTCTAGAGGAACGTCTGTTCGACATTCAATTTGCTGAGTGAGGAAGGACGGCGAGTTGCGGCAGCACTGCTTCCTTTGGGACCTATTACTTCATGGAAGTGATTTTTCCATTTTGGGTTGCATCCTGTCTTGAATTGCTCTATGTACTCGGTGTAATGGGTCTGCCGACTACCGGCCTTACTCACCCTCACAAAAATTATGCACATATCTCAGCCCTCACCACACCCGCGACCTTTTCCGCATTTAAATAAGACTTTGCGGCAAAGCTCAGATAGATAACCAAATTTTCCACCGCTAACCGGCGGATAAACTCTAAGCTGAGTGGTCAAAAAGGAGGCAGACGACTCTGATCTACACTACGACGATGAGTACCACTGGCCGGCGGTTCGACGACAAAAAACGGCATAAATCCCGCCAATCCCGTAGACGTCCTTCAGCGCACTCTTCCGGATCGGAGCCAGAGCTGGGGAGCGATGAGGACCAAGTGCGAGCATACGAACCGACCTCACCCGCCCAATGGTCGCCCCGTCATCGGCATTCGACGACGTCTACCATCAGTGCGAGACTCCATGTCCCGTCCTCGAACGGAACGACGACGGCGGCGGCAGCGCAGAGGACGAGGCGGCTTTCGCCCATCGACCGCCTCCCGCCCGAACTGCTGATCCATATCTTCCGCCAGCTGACAGATACCTCTCATTTATACGCCTGTCTGTTCGTATCCAGCCTCTGGTGCCAGTGCGTCGTTGAGTTTCTCTGGCTCAAGCCGCACCTCTCGACCCAAGCCTCCCTCTTGTCCTTCCTTTCCGTCCTCAAGCCCGGATTCAACCCGAATGCGCCCACGTCCGGGGTTCCAGACGAAGCTGGAGAGCTGGGGTTGGGTTCGAGCGAAGGGCCCGTCAATGGGCGGCGGAAGAGCCGAGAGCACGTCCGGATGCCCGCCATCGTGGATGCTGCAGCCGCCGATCTGAGCTCGGGGAAGGGGAAGAAGAAAGAATGGGAGGAGGCAGTCGAACCTCTGTTCCCGTACACGCGATTTGTTCGCCGGCTCAACCTCGCCGGCGTCACGGAGGAGATGCAAGACGCGCACTTTATGTGTCTCGAGGCCTGCACGCGACTAGAGCGCCTGACCCTGAACGGGTGCATCCACCTCACGGACGCCTCGCTCTCGACCGTCATCGCGCACATGCACCAGCTCGTCGCGCTCGACCTGACCGGGGTCATCGACGTCACGGACGCCACCATTCAGGTCGTCGCCACGACCTCGAAGCGGCTCCAGGGCATCAATCTCGAGGGCTGCAAGAAGATCACAGACGTAGGCATCTATGCGATTGCGAACCACTGCCCGCTCCTCCGCCGAATCAAGCTCTGCGAACTCGAGTTTATCACCGGGAGAAGCGTGTCGACGCTGGTAACGAACTGCCCCCTCCTCATCGAGATCGACCTCAACTTGTGTGTCGGGGTTGGGGTGGAGGCGGCGCGGGATATATGGTCGAAATGTTTCCATTTGCGAGAACTACGCCTCGCACAGTGTACCCTGATCGGAGACGAGGGATTCCCTGTCCCGGCAAAAGTTGCGCTACCGGGCAGTAGCAGCAATTTCAGCGATGGACCGAGCAGCAACGACCGAACCTTATCTCGCGTCACTTTTGCGGTCCTACCTCCTCTTCTTCTCTTCCGGCCGTTGGTGCACCTACGCCAGCTGGACCTCATGTCCTTGCACATCACCGACGACGCCGTGGCTGGCATCATCGTCAACGCGCCCAAATTGCGGAACCTCGTTCTCGCGAAATGCTCGCACCTTACGGACAGGGCTGTGCGGTCTATCGCTGGTCTTGGGAGGCATCTGCAGTTTCTCCATTTGGGCCATGCCACGTCCATCACGGATGAGAGCATCGTGCATCTTGCGCGGACATGCGTGAGGTTGAGATATGTTGATCTGGCATGTACGCATCCCCCCATTCTATTCTCTTTCTCCTTCTGAGACGCGTATCTGATATCTTGTTCAGGCTGTACCTCCTTGACCAATGAATCCGTCCGTGCGCTTTCCGCACTACCGAAGCTACGCCGAATAGGCCTCGTTCGCGTCATGAATCTGACAGACCAAGCGGTCGAATATCTCACAGCGCGGCATAGCACCCTCGAACGCGTCCATCTCTCGTATTGCGAACAGATCACCGTCAAAGCCATTCATCTTCTTCTCCAACGATTGAACAAACTAACCCACCTGAGTCTCACTGGTGTCCCCGCATTTAGAAAACGAGATTTGCAAAGGTTTTGTAGACATCCCCCCTCGGTGAGTGAGCATGGCCCTTCAGTCATTGCATGGCATTACCTCATCGTTGACATTCCACTCATCGCTCATTTTTTAAATATAAATTTAGAATTTTAATGAACTACAGAGAGCGGCTTTCTGCGTATATTCGGGAGCAGGAATCCAAAATCTGAGGAAACACTTGGAGAGCATTGCACCTAAGCTGCATGAATACGGTCAAGCCAACCTCGAAAATGACGAGGATGGTGTTGGTGTTGGACACGGTGCATCCCCTTTTGGCGATCCTCAGCTCTCCGATACAGATGATGAAGGCGATGATAGGGATCTATCCTCACATTTCCTCCTCCCCCATCATGCGCAAGGACCTGCATCCATTGTGAACCCGACAATCCCATCGCCCGTTACGCCTTCCACAAACACATCCAATACAGAGTATCGTCCGCTCAATGGAAACCCGTCGTCGGCCGGCGCTGTGACGTCCATAGATACACGGCAGGCAGCACCCCAGTTACACGCTCTCCATCTCATGTCCCGCACACAAGCCAGCCCTGGCACCCCTCGGCAGCGTTCACGCGGTCAAGAGAACGGGACCAGCAATACCCGTGCCAATTCTCGACAAACCCTCCCAGGCCAGGTGCCCGAAGCCTATGCCGGCCTCGACCCTTCGTCCTCGCAGGCTGGCCGTGGGGTCAGTGCCGAGGACGGGAGCGTGACCGGGGTACGGCATCGGAGCACGATGGGCGGCGCATTGGCGAACCCGGTCGTCGGCGCGCTCATGCACTCGAGGCTGCAGAGATCGGTGGCGAGGGAGGAGCAGCAACGATCGCAGGCACCGTCCTCGGGGAGTCCAACGTCTGCGACCGCTACCGGCTCCGATGGGAGACGCGGGTTTGCGAGGTGGATAGCTAGCGGTAGCCATCGTGAGTCCACACCGTCGGGAGGGATAGACGGTGGTGGTGGTCTTGTGTCTAGGATGAACGGATTGAGGGTGCAGGAAGTGGTGGAGATCCCTGTGCCTGCTGCTGTCTCTCCTTCGTCCAGTACGGCTGTGTTTGCCGGAGTGAGGGGCGTCTATGCTGTTGCGGAAGCAAACGGAGTTCCAGAGTCGAGTTTGGGAGAGGGCGAGGAGCGGGAGAGCGGGAGTAAGCGTGGTAGTCTGGAAGAGGAAGGGGTCCGAGAGGAGGCGTCAGCCGCGTTGTGCGTGTACCACGAGACGGCCAGTGGGAGAAGCACGCCCGTGCGGAACGCGAATGTGGAGAGTGGGAGTGCGGATGAGCACTCACAGCGGTCCCGGCGAGAGAAGGACAAGGACAAGGGGCCGAGTGCGGCGCAGGCCAACAACAGCAATCATGGTGGGAGCGTTGGGCTGGCGTTGGACGAGTTGCAAGACCCGTCGAGGACCTCTACCCCGTCTCCCTCGCCCTCCTCGCGTGGGGTTCGAAGGAAGCTGAGGGGGTTTAATGCGGCTGCTGTCTCGTTGTTCAGGGGCAAAGACAGGAAGACCTAGATCTCCCTCCCCTTCCCCTCCACCCCTTCTTTTTTTCTTTTTCTTTTTCGTTTCTCTTTCTCTTTCTCTTTTTTTTTTTTTTACCCTTCCCCCCTCTCGT
>Ga0335075_10015454_pt1 | contig 11439 bp, 13 predicted proteins | sample Lox_Sample_24_FD_206723 | JGI IMG/M metagenome (GOLD analysis project Ga0335075, IMG submission 206723) | Soil microbial communities from Loxahatchee National Wildlife Refuge, Florida, United States - Lox_Sample_2.4 | ecosystem: Environmental > Terrestrial > Soil > Wetlands | place: USA...
AGCAGCACCGTAGAGCATGCTGACGATGCCGCCCTTCATGTCGGCGGTGCCGCGGCCGATGATCTTGCCGTCGCGGCGCTGTGCGGTGAACTGTGCGCGGTCCTGGACGGGGACGACATCGAAGTGGCCGTGGAAGTAGACCAGCTTTCCCCCCGCGCCGACGGTGCCGCGGACCACACGCGGATCCTCGAAAGCGCCGACCGGTTCGATCTCGAGGATCTCCGGGCCGAGGCCGAGCCGGACCATCTGCTCGTGCAGCACCTCGGCGCACTCGGTGAGGTTGCGGCCGGGGGGGTTCTCCGTCTCGCACGCCACCAGCCGGATCAGCAGATCGGCCATCTCGTCAGCGCGTTCGTCGATCCAGGCCTGAGCCCTCGCGGCTTGGTTAGTCCGATCGGTCATGGACGGTTCTCCTATCTGACGCGCCTTAGCGGGGGGCGACGGTGTAGTTCCACTCTGGGCGCCACTGGCGGTCATCGAGTTCAGCGGCAACCGTCAGGCCGGTTCGGGTCCGGGTATTCGCTATCGGGTGGGTCATCGCGGCGCCCGGTGGCCGGGCAGGATGTGCGGGCACAGGATGTCGATGGCGCGGTCGACGTCCGCCTCGCTGGTGGAGATGTGGAAGGACAGGCGGAGGCGGCCGGCGCGGGCCGATCCTGCGATGCGCGCGGCGGCCATAGCGGCGGTGGTCCCGTCGTCGACGGCGAGGGACACGATCGCAGAGTTCCCCGGTTCGAGGCCGACGCCGGCCCGGAACCGGTTGGCCAGGCCCAGGGCGTGCCTGTACAGGGCCTGGGTTCCCACCTGGGTGAGCAGGCGCACGGCGGGGCCGGCGGCGACCCAGGCATGCCAGGCTGGGGAGACGTCGAAGCGGCGGGCGTCGGCCGCCAGGCGAAGCGGTCCGCCGTAGATGCTGGTCCAAGGGCTCTGACCCGCGTACCAGCCGGCTGTGTGCGGGACGAGGTCGTCGATCAGCTCTGGGCGGAGGGTGAAGTAAGCCGTACCCCGGGGCGAGAGCAGCCACTTGTAGCCGCCGCAGGCGGTGTAGGCGAAGCGGCTCGCGTCGACGGGAAGCCAGCCGACGGCCTGGGTGGTGTCCAGCAGCACCTTGGTCCTGGTGGCTTCGCTGGCGGCGTGCAGGGCATCGAGGTCGACGACCCGGCCGTCAGCGGATTGCACCGCGGAGACCGCAACGAGCGCGGTGTGCGGGGTCATCGAGTCCGCGACGCGCTCCAGCGGGACCTCTCGCACCTTGACCCCGCGGGCGGACTGCGCGAGGAACGGGAAGAGGACGCTGGTGAAGTCGCCGGTGGCGGTGAGTACCTCGCTGCCGGCCGACAGGTTGGCGGCGATCAGCCCGGCGAACACTGACACCTGGCTTCCGACGGCCACCGCGGATGGGGGCACGCCCACCAGCCGGGCATAGGAGCGCCGGGCCTTGGCCAGCGGCCGGTCGTAGCCAGCAGCATCGGCCGTGCCCGCCCGCCACTCGGCCAGCGCCTGGTGCAGCGCCAGCCAACTGCGCCGCGGTGGCAGGCCCATCGTGGCCGTGTCCAGGTAGGTCAGCTCGGCGTCGAACTCGGCCCGCGCGGCAGCCGGCGTGACCGTGCCCGCTGCATTGTCACCGCATTGGCTCGTGGCTGTCATACGTGCATCGTGCAGGCCGTCCGCGCCGCGGCACCAGACTGTTCTGCTACCAGTAGCTCAAAGCTGTGCTTTGATCGATTCATGAGCCAGGCCCAGGAACCGGTAATCGACCTCGATGCTTTCGACCCGCGGCGGCTGCTGATCTTCCGCGAGGTGGCGCGCCGGGGCTCGCTGTCGGCCGCGGCAACCGCGCTTGGCTGGACCCAGCCCGCGGTCGGACAGCACGTCCAGCGCCTCGAACGCGACCTGGGGCTCGCGCTCGCCCTGCGCAGCACCAGGGGCATCACGTTGACCGAAGCCGGTACCCGGCTGCTCAGCCACGCAGACGCCGTGGCCAGCCGCCTGGCCGCGGCCGGCCAGGAAATGGACGCGCTCCGGACGCTTCGCACCGGCCGACTCCGCCTGGCGGCATTCCCCTCAGCCGCCGCCACCCTGATACCGCCCGCCCTTGCACGGCTCGCTGCCGCGGCACCCCATCTCGATACCTGGCTCACCGAACTAGAACCCCCCGAAGCTCTCGCCGCCGTCCTGGCCGGCGACATCGACCTCGCCGTGATCTTCCACCACCCCGGCGTCGCGAGCCCCGACCGGCACCCGGACCTCGTCATCCATGTCCTCGGCGACGATCCAGTCCTTGTCGTTCTCCCCGCCCATCACCCGCTGGCGGACTCCGGCGGAATCCGCGCACCGCTCAACCTGGCCGGCCTGGCCGGCGAACGCTGGGTCGCCGGCTGCCTCCGCTGCCGCACCCACCTCCAAGCGCTCGCCCGCGCCGTCGGCTTCCAGCCCGACATCCGGCACACCACCGACGATTACGTCGTGGTCCAAAACCTCGTGAGTGCCGGCCTGGCGGTCGCCCTGCTCCCGGCCCTCGCTCTCGCCGCCGCCCCCAACCAGCACGTCACCACCGCGCTGATCGAGGGAAACCCGGCCCGCCAGGTCAGCCTCGCCCACCGGAAAGAAGTCACTGCCGTCCCTGCCGTAAAGACTGCCGTCCACGCCCTCACCACCGGCCACGACTGGGGCCAAACGACTAGCCAGGCAGGCGCCACCTGATACCGCCGGGATTGGAGGCCACGCATCCCGGATCGGCCCAAGGGCAACTTCCGCCCGGCCGGCGTGGCCTTGTCGCTGGCGGCCGGGCGGCCCTCTCATTCCCGCGCAGCGCCGCATCCGGTCACGGTGTCCGCTCCCTGCTGGCGGCGGATCCGGTGAGCGCTGGCGCCACCACGTCCTCGGGACGGTCTCGCTTGGTGTACATGTCCCAGAGGCGGTCAGCGAGGTCTCCGGCTTGCACTACCGCCTGGGGCCGTTCGCCGATGGCAGGGAAGGTTCCGCTGCGGTGCGTCCGGCTGTTCTCGATGGTCGCGCCGATCAGCAGCGCGCCGGCGTAGACGCCGGTCTCGCTGAGTGCCGAGTTCAGCGTGTGGACGTAGCTGCGCAGGCCAGACAGGGCGATAGCGCCCGCGGCCAGGCGCGCGATCGGATACTTGGCCGCCGCGCCCATCGCGAACAGCAGCCCGCCGTGGCCCCGCTCTCGCATGCCGGGCAGCACCCGCCCGACCATGGTGATCGGAGTGAGCAGGTACAGGTCGAGCAGCGGGGCCACGGCAGCGACGTCCAGCTCCGGCGGGCTAGTCAGCAGCCGTCCGGGGGTACGGCCGGGGGTAGGGCTGTGCTCCAGTACGTCGATCGCGCCGAACCGGGCCTCGATCTGGTCCGCCGCCCGCAGGGCCGCGGTCTGGTCGGCGATGTCGGCCGGGAACCCGGCCGCCTCGATTCCGTCAGCGGCCAGGTCCGCGGCCATGCCGTCCAGTCGTTCATGGCTGCGGGCCACCAGCGCGACCTGGAAGCCCTCCCGGCCAAACCGCCGGGCCACGGCCATTCCCAGGGCCGGGCCGGCACCGTAGACGGCGATTGTCGCCATGCGCGCCTCCTAAGTTGAGGGTTGTCTCACCTTCACTGTAACGCAAGTTGACGGGACCCTCATGTTACGGTCGCCGTAGAATCACGGCATGACGACGGTGCGCCCGCTGCGCCAGGACGCGGCGCGGAACAGGGAGCGCCTGGTGGCCGCGGCACGCGAGGTGTTCCGCCGGAAGGGCCTGGACGCTCCGCTGGAGGAGATCGCCAGGGACGCGGGCGTCGCGATCGGAACCCTCTATAACCGGTTCCCGGCCCGCGGCGATCTTGTCGACGCGGCCCTCGGCCCCCTGGCCGAGCGAGCGGCGGAGATCGCAGAGCGGGCGGCGAGCGCGACCGACGCGTGGGACGGCTTCGCGTCCTACATGGAGGGCATCTGCGAGTTGCTCGCCGATGATCGAGGCTACGCGGACGTGCACCGCTCCCCTATCCCTGGCACGCCTGTCATCGATGCCGCCCTGAAGCGGGCGGCAGCGCTGAAGGCGGCGATCATGGCGCGGGCCAAGGCCGCCGGCGTGCTCCGCGCCGACGTCGAGTCCTCCGACCTCGTACTTCTCATGTGGGGTATCGCCGCCACCGCGGATGCCACCCGCGCTGCCGCCCCGGATGCGTGGCGACGGCACCTGGCGCTCCTGCTGGACGGCCTGCGCCCCGGCGCGGCGCACCCGCTTCCCGTCCCGCCGGTGACCCTCGGGCAGTCCCAGGACGCCGCGCCGAGATAGCCACGGCCCAGGGGCACCGAGGAAGTGTCGCGGCGACTAGGCGAGATCGTGCCGGTGCGCGTAGCGGATGGCGGCGGCGCGGTCGGGAGACCGGGTCTTCGCGAAGATGTGGTTGATGTGGCTCCGGACGGTGTGCGGGCTGAGATAGAGCCGGGCCGCGATGTCGCTATTCGTTCTTCCTTGTGCGATCAGCATGAGGATCTCGGCCTCTCGCCGGGTCAGCCCGTCGGGGAGTGCCTCGGGGATATGCGGTTCTGGTAGCTGGTCTGGTCGCGGCGCGGCCGCGGCTACCAGGGTGGCGTGGACGGTGGGGCCGAGGACGGACAGCCCGATGGCGGCGCCGCGGAGGGCCTGGGCGATGTCGGCCCGGTCGGCGTCCTTGGTGAGGTAGCTGCGCGCTCCGGCCCGCAGGGCGGCGAGTACCGAGGTGTCGTCGTCGTAGGTGGTGAGGATGACGATGGCGGTTTCGGGGTGATCGCGCGTGAGCCGTCGGGTGGCCTCGATCCCGTCCAGTACCGGCATGTGCAGATCGAGGAGGATGGCATCGGGATGACTGTCGCCGACGCGATCGATCGCTTCTTCGCCGTTGGCGGCGGTCGCGACAACCTCGATGCCGGGCAGGAGCCCGAGCAGGGCGGCCAGCCCTTCGCGGACGCTGGCTTGATCGTCGGCGATCACGATCCGCAGGGGTACGGGCGGATCGGCTGCGTTCACCGGGGAACCTCGGCCTCGACGACCCATTCGCCGCCGCTGGGGCCCGCGCTGAAGGTGCCGTGGAGAAGGAGAAAGCGCTCGCGCATGCCGGCTAGCCCGTAGCGGCCGTTCGCGGTGGCCAGCTGCGACGTGTGAGTGTGGCCAGTGGCGCCCAGGTGGTTCCGGACGGTGAGGCTGGTGGTGGTGTCGGCATAGTCGAGGTGCATCCCTACCGGTTGGCGCGGGGCGTGCTTGGCCGAATTGACCAGGGCCTCCTGGGCCATGCGGGTAATGGCGAGCTGGACGTCCGGCGGGAGCGGGCGCACGTCCCCGCTGACTTCGAAAGTTACCTGGGTGCCATGATGGCGCTGGTGGGTGGCGCCGAGTGCGGCCAGGCCGTCGGCGAGCGGGAGGGTCTCGCCGCGCAGGGCGTGGATGGCGCGCCTGGTCTCGTTGAGCCCGTCGTTGGCCATCCGCTGAGCCTGGGCCAGGACGTCGACGGCCCGGGCCTCGTCGTGCTGGTCGGTGAGCACGGCGCGGGCTAGCTGGATCTGCAGGCCGAGGGCGCCGAGGGAGTGGGCGAGGACGTCGTGGATCTCTCTCGCGATCCGGTTTCGTTCGTCCAGGGTGGCCGCTCTGGCTTGCTCCTCGCGGAGCTGGTCGGCTCGCTGGGCGTGGACGCGGTTGCCCTGCAGGTTGCGCCCGAAGACAAAGGCGAGGACCTGCACGACGGAAGACCCGATAATCAGGGTCGCGTCCGCCCCTGATGCCAGTCCGGTCACCGCGGTCGCGGCGATCCCGAGTCCAGTCACGGTCAGCCCGAGGCCGAGGTCGAGGTCGCTGCCCGCTGCGACGACGGCGAGAAAGCTGAGGGTGTTGAAGATCCTCCCGTCAGGCGTGCCCGAGGCTGCGCCACAGGTGACGGCCATCGCCATGAGCGCGTAAGGGCGCAGGGCCGCGTAGGCGGGCGCGGGCTCGCGCCAGTCGGTCGATACCCAGACGGCCGTGACCGCCACCGTTACCACCAGAGCCGCGATCTCCACGGCGACGTAGGCGCCGCCTGGCCAGGGGGTCACGAATACGACGACGCCGACGACGACGACCAAGGTCACTCTCACCGCGAAGTTCACTGCCCGCAGCACAGTCTCATTGTCGCTCCACGCCAGGATCCTGAGCGGCGAACGACGAGTAGCAGTTCTGGTCACGAGTCCCCACCTGCCGCGGCCGCACTCCGAGTTCGGCCGCCCACGACACACGTCCGACCGTACGGCCAGGTCAGCTTATGAGCATCAGCGCGGCGGTTCGACTTTCGGTATGAAATCCCTCTCGGCCTCATACCGAGATTCACACCGGCTCGTATCAAGTTCGGCTTGCTTGTCCGACGCCCCGGTCCGGTGCGCGGCAGGAGACTACGGGGCTGAGGCGCCCTGACCGGCTGTCCGGGGCGGGACGCGGCCTGCGGAAGAAGGAGCGTGCGCTCATGTCGGCTGACCGGAATGGCCGCGAGGGCCGGACTGATGGAAGTGACCGCCTGGCGTTGTGGCTGCGCCGGCTGCGATGGCCGGTGCTGCTCGGATGGGTAGTGCTGGTAGTGCTGTTGAGCCCGGTGTCCTCCGGGCTGACGAACGTGCTGAACAACGGGGTACAGGCTTTCCTGCCAGCGGGGGCGGCCTCGACCCGGGTGACGGAGATCCAGCAGGCCGCGGCGGGCGGCCTGACGAGTGACCAGGCGACCGTGGTGCTCGTCCGGCCCGGCGGCCCGGCGGGGGCGCCCCTGTCGGCGTCGGACCTGTCGGCGGCCGCAGTGGCGCGGGCCGCGGTGGCGCGGTTGCGGGTGGCGGGCCTGTCGGCGCCGAGCACGCTGATACCGTCACCGGACGGCAAGGCGGCTGAGTTCACCGTGACGGAGACATCGCAACCGTCGGCGGAGAGCAGCAGAGACGCGACCGCGGTCAAGGCGGTCAGGCAGGCGATCGCCGGACCGGCGGCGGCAGCGGGCCTGCAGGCGGAGGTGACCGGGTCGGCGGCGGAGAACGCTGATGCCGGGGGGACGACCAGCCAGGCGACGATCCTGCTGCGTGCGGTGCTGCTCCTGGCGATCATCTTGTTGCTCGTGTACCGCAGCCCGGTGCTGTTCCTGCTGCCGATTGCAGGCGCGGTGGGGGCGGTGGTGGTCGCCAAGGCCGCCGCGCACGGCCTGGCGAGCGCCGGGCTGACGGTGAGCACGCTGTCCTCCGCGATCCTGTCGGTGCTTGTCCTCGGGGCGGCCAGCGATTACGCGCTGCTGCTCATCCACCGGTACAGGGACGAGCTGCGGCACCACGCCAGAACCGAGGACGCGATGGCCGCGGCGCTGCGCAAGGTCATGCCGACGCTGCTGGCCTCGGCGGGGACGATTACGGCCGGGATGGTGTGCCTGCTGGCGGCACAGTCGGCGTCCCTGCACGGCCTGGGCCCGGTCGGCGCGGTGTCCATCGTCTGCGCGCTGGCCGCCCAGATCACCTTGCTGCCCGCGCTGCTGCTCGTCTGCGGGCGGTGGGTGTTCTGGCCGCAGATCCCCCGCGAAGGCCAGGGCGGGCGGGAAGAATCCAGCTTCTGGTCCTGGGTCGGCAGGCAGGCTGGCCGCCGCCCGGCCTGGATCACGGCCGTCTCGGTGGTGCTGCTGGCCGCCGCTTGCGCCGGGCTCGCCGTCCTGTACACCAACGGCGACCCCGTCTCCGGGGTGAAGAGCGGCACCGGCAGCGCCGTGGGGTATCAGCTGCTGACCGAGCACTACCCCGCTGGCGACCTCGCCCCCGTCGTCATCCTGGCCCCGCCCGCCCAGGTCCGGGCGGCCGGAGCGGCCGCCGCGACCACCACGGGCGTCGCATCGGTAGCCCCCGGCGGCCAGGCCGGGGGCTATGACTCCCTGACGGTCACCTTGTCCGTCCAGCCCTACGGCACCGCGGGGGGCGACGCGGTCCAGGCCTTGCGTCAGAAACTGGCCAGGGCCGCGCCCGGCTCCCTGGTCGGCGGCGACCCGGCCGTCCAGTACGACATATCCCAGGCCGCGCGGCGCGACGCCCTAGTGCTGATCCCCCTCGTGCTCCTGGTGATCTTCATCATCATCGCCTTCCTGCTGAGGGCACTCGTCGCACCGCTGGTCCTTGTCCTGACCACCGCGCTCAGCTTCGGCGCCTCCTTCGGGCTCGCCAGCCTCGCCTGGCGCTACCCGCTCGGCTTCAAGGGCATCGAGGCACAGCTGCCCCTGTACATCTTCATCTTCCTGGTCGCGCTCGGCGTGGACTACAACATCTTCCTGTCCGCCCGCATCCGCGAGGAATCCCGGCGGCTGGGCATCAGGGACGGCACACAGCGGGGGCTCGCCGTCACCGGCGGCGTCATCACCGCCGCCGGACTCGTCATGGCCGCCACCTTCACCATCCTGAGCGTGCTGCCCTCCGTCCAGGTCGCCGAGGTCGGTATCGCCGTCGTTATCGGCGTCCTCATCGACACCCTCCTCGTCCGTACCGTCCTCGTCCCCGCCAGCCTTCTCCTCATCGGTGAGCGAGTCTGGTGGCCTTCCCGAACCTCACAGCCCCCCGTCGCCGTCCACACCACATCCGCCGCGGCGGAAACAACCTGAAACGGCGGCTCGCCGGGCACCGTTTGACCTTGTCGCAGCGTCAAGGTGTTTTCTGGGGGCATGCGGATCGGAGAACTCGTCGGCCTTGTCGGCATCAGCGCCCGGGCCATCCGGCACTACCACCAGGTGGGGTTGCTGCCCGAGCCCGCGCGCAAGGCGAACGGCTACCGCGAGTACTCGCTGCGGGACGCCGCCGGGCTGGCCCGCGTCCGGCGCCTCACCGAGCTGGGCCTGAGCCTGGATGAGGTGGGAGACGCGCTGGCCGGGGACGCCGGACGGGAGCTGGCGGAGATCCTCCGCGACCTTGACGCTGACCTGGCCCGCCAGGAGGACGACCTGCGCCAGCGCCGCGCCGGGCTGGCGTGGCGGTTGCGGCAGGCCGAGGCGGACGGCGGGCTCCCGGAGCACGCGCCCGTCTCTCCCGAGCTGGCCAGGCTGTTCAGCCATATGGCGCGTGTCGCCGCGGGCCCGGCCGGGCCGGAGCCGGCGATGGCGGCGAAGGACCGCGACCTGATGGCACTGCTGGAGACCGCGTCCCCCGCCCTCGGCGCCGGCTGGCTCGGCGTCCTCACCCGGACGCTGAGCTCGGATCCTGAGGCCGTCGAAAGGGCCTACGCGGTCTACGCGCGCCTTGACGAATTGGCCGGGGCGCCCGCGGATGACCCCCGGGTCGAGGCGACGGCCCGAGCCATCGTCGCGGCCATCCCGGAGCCGGCGCGGCAGTCGATCCGGTTCCCCGACGGCGACCTCACCGAAGCGGGCGGAGGACTCGCCGCGGCCTTCTTCGCGGACTTCGGCCCGGCCCAGGCCGCCGCGATCCGCGGCGCCACCGACCTGATGAGGGAGTGGCAGCGCCACCGGTGGCCGGCCCGGCCGCCGCAAGGAGACCGGCCACGCCGGCAGGACGAACAGGAGACCACAGCATGACTTCGCAGCGCACCTCGCCCGCCGCCAACGCCGAGCTAGTGCGCGCCGGATTCCAGGCATTCAACGCCGGCGACGCCGACGGGTGCATGGCGCTTGCCGCCCCTGACCTCATCATGAACATGGCTGAACTGCCCGAGCCTCTGCGCGGGCGCGAGGCGTGGCGCCAGGGCTTCGAGATATTGAGACACGCCTTCCCCGGCCTTCACGCGCACATCGAGGACATCATCGCGGACCGGGACAAGGTCGCCGTCCGGCTGCGGTTCCAGGGCACCCACTCCGGCGAGTTCCTGGACATCCCCGCGACCGGCCGCACCATCGAGTACGTCAGCCATGAGTTCTACCGCATCGCCGGCGGCCTCATCGCCGAGGAATGGATCTGCTCGGACACGGCCACCCTGCTCCGCCAGCTCAGCTGACCGCCCAACGGCACCCAGTACCTTGGTATTCAAGCTGATCCTTGATAAAGTCACCTCTTGATGAAGACCGCAACCGACGAACTGAGCACGACCTTTGCCGCTCTTGCCGACCCGACCAGGCGAGCCATCCTGGAGCGTCTTCGCGCCGGCGAGGCCACACTGGGAGAGCTGGCCGAGCCGTTCGGCATGAGCCTGCAGGCCGTCGCCTTGCACCTGAAGGTGCTGGAGCGCAGCGGCCTGATTACCCGCGGCCGAGTGGCCCAGACCCGGCCGGCCCGCCTGGCACCCGACCCGCTCGACCACGCGGCGCAATGGCTGCTGCGCTACCGGGAGTTCTGGGAGGGAAGCTTCAGCCGGCTCGACGGCTACCTCGAAGAAATGCGGAAAGACGCCGGGCCGTCGTGAGCAGCCCGCGCCTGGAACTCACCGCGCCGCACGACGAGCCGGTCCTGATCTTCCAGCGTGCCTTCGCCGCGTCGGCCGCGCTCGTGTTCCAGGCATGGACCGAGCCAGAGCATCTGCGGCACTGGCGGGCACCGCGCGGGTTCGAGCTCGTCACCTGCGAGGTCGACCTGCGGGTGGGCGGCGGCTACCGGTTCGTCCACCGCGCCCCGGACGGCAGCCGGCACGCGTTCCGCGGCCAGTACCAGCGGATCGAGCGGCCGCGCCTGCTCGTGTCGACGCTCATCTACGAGGCCGCGCCGGCGACCGAGGCACTAGACGAGGTCACCTTCGAAGATACGGGCGGCACCACCCTGGTCACCGGGCGGACGGCCTTCCCCACCTTCCAGGCGCGCGAACTCTACGCCGCCGGGGGCGCCGAGCGCGGGCTCGCCCAGTGCCACGCACGCCTGGATGAGCTGCTCGCAGCATCCGCTCCGCTACCACGGGAAGGACGCAGGCAATGAGGAAGCTGATCGAGTCCACCCATGTCGCCCTCGGCGGGCAGACCGATCCGCTGGAGTGGGCGTTCCCCTATCTAGACGACGAGCACGCCCGCTACGCCACCGAGCTCCTGGACAGCGCCGACGCCCTGCTGCTGGGCCGCCGGACCTACGAGGGACTGTCGGCCGCCTACCCGGCCATGGCATCCACCCCCTTCGTGGACCGGATGAACTCGATCCCCAAGTTCGTCGCCTCCACGACACTGACCGAAGCCGGCTGGAACGCTGCCGTCATCCCCGGCGACGTGGCCGGCTTCGTCGCCGACCTCAAATGCCAGCCGGGCGGCAGCATCGTGAAGTACGGCAACGGCCCGCTGGACCAGGTCCTCATGGCGAATAACCTGATCGACGAGTTCCACCTCCTCCTGGCACCGGTCGCGGCCGGGTCCGGCCGGCACCTGTTCGAGGAGATCCCCGGCGCTCCCCACCTGTCCCTGGCGGATGTCAGGCGCTTCGCGAGCGGCGAGCTGGTGCTGATCTACAAACCAGAACTCAACGTCCCCTGACAAGAAACCTGCTTGGAAACGACATCTTTGCTGGCT
>Ga0335075_10015455_pt1 | contig 11439 bp, 8 predicted proteins | sample Lox_Sample_24_FD_206723 | JGI IMG/M metagenome (GOLD analysis project Ga0335075, IMG submission 206723) | Soil microbial communities from Loxahatchee National Wildlife Refuge, Florida, United States - Lox_Sample_2.4 | ecosystem: Environmental > Terrestrial > Soil > Wetlands | place: USA: Florida...
CCGCCGGAAGCTGCTGCGGCAGCGCGCCCGCATTCTCCTTCGGGATGATGACGATCGGCACTGTGATCGCGGACATGCTTTCCAGGAAGGTCGGGTGGGACTCCTTCAGCACGATACGGAATGTGGCCGCGTCCGGCGTTTCGTAGTGATCGACCGGCGCCAGGATCGAGCGGTCGGTGCCGACGCGCTCGTAGCGCTGGAAGGAAGCCAGCACGTCGGCCGCAGTCATCGGTTTGCCATTGTGGAAATGCACACCCTGGCGGAGGTGGAAGGTGAATATCTTGTCGTCGGGATCGGTATCCACCGATTGCGCGAGCTGCAGCAGCGGCTTCATGTGCTCGTCGCGCGTCACCAGCGTTTCGTAGATATTCATCGCAACGTCGCGCGTCGAGGCTGCCGCCGATGCCTGCATATCGAGTCCGGCGACGTCCGCCTCCAGCCCGTAGGTGAAGTCGCCGCCCTTGTGTCCACACTGGAACGGCTGGGCCGCGGCGGCTGGATGGATCAAAGTGCCGGCCGCGCCGGACAACAACAGTAGGCATAGGGCACCGTTGGTTGGCCGCATCGAAACTGCCTCCAATGAGAGGCGGGATGCTGCGTGCCGCCCAGGGTCGCGTCAATGCCGGGTCTGCCGCGCGGGAGGTGATGCCGGAGTTCCACGCCGCCAAACCGGCGCACCAGGAATGGAAGCGGCAAGTGCCGAGCGTTCAGATCGTGCTGCAGGAAATCGATACCGCGCCGTTCCGCGAGCGCTGGCCCGAACTCCGTGCAGGTCACAAGACCCCTGGCGGCGGAATATACACTCCCCTCCCCTGCGAGAGGAGGCGGAACTACGCCCCCCAATGCCGCGGCTGTGGCGGAGCGCGGCGCAGAATAACCGATACCGGGCAATGTGGATCGTGTGCCGCGGTCACCACCGTGATCACGACCCGGTCCTGCCAGGCAAAGCGCACCAGCGCTTCAATTTCGCTTTCCCGGCTGTGGAAGATGTGGTGCTCCCCCGTTTCGGTCAGCAGGTGGAAGCCCTCGAAATCGCCGAAGCGGTCGTAGACGACACCATCCACCTTTCCGGTCGCCTCGCGATCGTGTCCTTCGTCGATCGGCCTGGGCGGGCCGTACGCGCCCCACGGCGACGGCGTGATCGTCACCGGGTTGCCGCCCAGCCCGCGGATGCGCCCGTCGACGAGGCCGAGATAGCGCCGCAGCACAGGGACCCAGCGGTTCGTCGGCGCCATCTGCGACAGGCGCCATTTTATGATCGAAGACGTATTTTCCTCGAGCGGCAGCATCACCGCCGCCGTCGTGACCGGGATCCTGACAGCGAAAGAGCCCACGACATAACGCCAGTTGCGCATCGGCTCGCGCTTCACCGCGGCTCTCGCGTCCGCCTCCCCTTCAATCTGAGGCGGCGGCGGAGTCGTCGTGGCCGGATGCGTGGAGATGCGCCGCACGGTGACCGTGTACGTTTCACCATTCGTCACCCCTGGGGGCAAATTCACGGTGAACAGCCCAGCAAAATTCGCTCCGGTGCCCGGCGGAATCGGCACGGAGGTGTAGCCCTTTGGAACGGTGCATTGGATCGTGTGGGCATCGGCGGTCGAAAGCTGGTGTGTGGAGTAGAACTGTTTCGCCAGCGCCAGAACGTCCGCGGACGAAACCGCGGGCCAATAGATGCTGGCAGTCGATCCCACCGGGGTGTCGCCCCAGGCGATCATCAGCTCGTCCGGATAATTCTCGAGCTGACCGGTCCCGGGCGCCGGGCCGGGACGCGTGTCGAAGGTCTGCGGCACTCGATGCGTGATGGCCGGTCCGGGATTGTCGGAAAAGGTGATCTGAAGATTGCGCTGCGCAAAATTGTCGGAGTATTCCGGTCCCAACACGACGCCTGATCCAGTCGGATACGGCGCATCGTCATACACAAGCTGGGCGACAACGCAGCTATGCGTGCTGGGCAGCAGCGCCTGCACCGGCTGTTTGCCGGCGCTGGTGGTGACGGTGTTGCCGGTCGGGTAGATATTCAGATAGCAGCCGTAATAGGCCCAGCTCTGGCCGCTCGCGCCGATTTCCACCGGCTGATTGTTGATGCTGGTTCCCGAATAGTCGGTGTTGGCGGTGAAGTCTGAATTGGCCTCATAGTTTCCCGTGGCGAAGAACGGAATCGTGACGTCCCCGACGCCCAGTTGGGGTGCCAACGGCTGTCCCTCGGCATCGAGTGCAGATGGGTAGGTGAAAGGCTGATAATCGGTGTCGCCGGTCTGCGATGCGAACAGGCGGAATAGTACACGAACATTGGCATTCGAGTTTGAATTCGGTGTTCCGCTCAGCCGCACCCTTGCGACGGCGAAGTTGTAATTGGTGAAAGGTGTACCCGTGGGGTTCGACGGATCGACCTGCGTCGGCGTCACCGAAGAATCCCCACTCAGCGCGTTGGTCTGATCAGGAAACAGAGTGAACGGATCGGTCCCACTGGGGTCGGAATAGGTCGAGTTCAGGTGCTGAAGGAGAGTCTGGATATAGGTATAGGCGGCGCCGGTATCCCAGTTGGTGTTGCTCGACGCGTTGAGCGCGATGCCGTCGATCGGTGCCTTCGAGGCCGCTATGCCCGGGCAAACAGTGAAGACGCGCAGGTCCTGACTCAGATAGAATTCGCCGTTGGTCGCGAAATTGGCGAAATAGGGGTCGGCGCCCGGCTCGAGTGTCAGGCTGGTCTCGGCCCCCGGCAACAACTGACCGGCGATGTTGACCGACTGCGCGAGCAACAGAACCGGCGTGGACACGGGCGGATTTCCCGGCACGGGAAATATGCCGCCCTGCGCAACCGTCTTGATCGCGGACGCGGCGAAGGTGACCGAGCACGGGAAATAGACTCGCTGCGGCGTATTCGGCGAGCCGGCGATCTCCGCCTGGGGTGCTCCGGCCGTGACGGTAACGCCACTGACGGAAGCTGTGATAGCCGGTGTAATGCCCGCCGTCTGCACCGCGGTGAACGTGAAGCCTTCCAGCACCAGCCAGAGCGGCGTCGGGCTGGAGAAGTCCGCGTTGATCTGGACCTCGTCGAGGCCGAACGACCCCTTGTTGACCTGGAAATAGAAGTTCGGGTTGTACAGCAGCGAGGCGATGCCGTTGAGCAGCTTCGTCCCGTCGATGCTCCCAAGGCCCGTGCACGCATCCCAACCTGCCGCAGCCGTGAAAAACGGCGCGTTCGGTGTCGTGCCGGTGTAGCCTGGAATCGCCAGGGCCACATTGACGGGGGTATCGCCCGAGCTGTTATTGCCTTGCATGATGTCGTTGAAGGCCACGTCCTTCAGCGTGTAGAGAGTGTCATTCAGCGGCCCCAGATCGGCACCGAGTGCACTCTTCAGCCCGGCGACCAGCCCGGCGTAAAGTGGCGCGACGCAGCTCGTGCCGGTGAAGAGATAACTAATGCCGTTGACGAAGAAACCGGTCAGCGCAACCATGCCGGCCACATCCGGCACGCCGCGTCCGTTCTGTACCGTACCCGCGGAATCGGTCGCGCCGGTGATCCCGGCCGATGTCTGATAGCCAGGCGCCGCGAAGGTCTTGCTGACGCCACCGCCGGTGGTCCCAAAATTGTTGTTGGTGGCGCCAAATGATGAGGTCGAGTAGGAATCGTTCCAAACCACCTCCTGACTGGTTCCCAGCATCGTACCGCCGCAGGTCGTGATCCACGGATCGCTGCCCGGATACATCACGTGGCTGGCCCCGTCGGGAACGGTCGGCGGGTTTTGCGTGAGCGGCCACCAGTCATCAGCGCCCCAGTCTCCAAGCGCTATGAAGACGTCCACGCCAACCGCCGCGAGCTGCTGGAACTCCGCGGTCATCAACGAGACGAGCGAGCCTGAGTCGCTCAGCTTCCCCACATAGCTGCTGTCATCACCGATTTCGAGCGTGAAGCTGCTGGTGACCACCGACGGGCCCTTCTCAGTTCCCTCCGGCAACAGCACGCGGTTGAGGAAGACGAGCCACCCCTGCTCGGACCCATCGTTGAAATAGACGTTGACGGTGGCTCCCTGGGCAACAGTGGCCGAGGTGGAGATGTCCTGGGTGAGCTCCAGAATGCTGCCGTTTCCTGGCGCGAAGGCATAAGTGGAGAGACTGGAATCTGTGCTCTGCAATGCCTGAACCGATGCGACGTTGTTCTGATAGGTGGTCCCAGAGATGGTCAGGTCGACATCCTGAAGAGTCGGTGCGGTGGTGAAGTTGGTCGGCAGGCTTGGGAAATAGCTGGCGGTGATGTCATTCGACCAATAGGCGGCGCCGGACGGCGCGAAGACGCCGATGGTCTGGTCCGCCGCGGTCAGCTTGGGAAAATGGTAGCGTTGCGCGACACCCGGCACCGACAGGGACACGGCCCCCGCGGGATCGTTGCCACTGCCCGCCGCCACGGCATCGCCTGCGCGCGCAGAGCGCATGCGGTTGTCCAGTCCGACCACCGCAAGCACGATGCCGTGCAGCTCTGCCGGGACGTGCAGCGGGCCGTCGTAACCGTGATGAACATAAGTACGCGCGGGTACCGGCGATGTCGCCGCGCGCTGGCCGTGGCGGCGGCCGGCCGGCAGCGGCGCTTCGTAATGATTGAGGGTAATGCCGAAAGCGGCGTTGAACTGCGCGGGTTTGCCTTCAATTGTGACGGCACGCCGTCCGGCGTAGCTTTCAGCCACCCGCAGGCCGTGTGTTGCCGCGAATTGCGCCACTTTGTGCAGATCGGCGGGATCGGCGCCGTATGTGCGTGCATATTCCTCGCGCGTCAGCGCACGCCGTGCGGCGAGCGGGATGCTCCGCCATTTGGCCAGGTCGGGCAACGCGGGACTTCCCGGATGTGATCGTACCATGACCGTCACGCCGATTACTTTTTCAGGATCCGCTGGGCCGACAAACTTATGATTGCCGGGACGTGGCCGTTCGCTGCCTGGCAGCGTGTAGCCGGCGGAAGCGGACATAACAGTTTCCCCTCGATCTTATTCTTACGAAATCATCATGGTACCCTTACCATCGATTGTCGTTGATATGTGTGAGGCAACTCACACCTCGGCGCGGTCGTGCCCTCCAAAGCCCCTTCCCCTTGCGGAGGGGGTTGGGGGAGGGGCCGCGCGACGACCGGAGAGGCTGAAGCTCAGGCGATCAGCACCAGCCGCACGTCATTCACGTTGGTCAGAGTCGGTCCGGTGCGGATCAGGTCGCCCAGCACCTCGAACATCGTATAACTGTCGTGCTCTGCCAGGACCTTGCGGACGTTCAGGCCGGCCGCGCGGGCGCGCGCCAGCGAGTCCGGCGCGATCAGAGCGCCGGCGGCGTCCTCGGTGCCATCGATGCCGTCGGTATCGCCGGCAGCGGCCCAGATGCCCGGCGCGCCGCCCAGCGCCACTGCCAGGCCCAGCAGGAATTCGGTGTTTCGCCCGCCACGCCCGGCCGGGCCGCGGCCGATCGTCACCGTCGTCTCCCCGCCGGAGAGCAGCAGCGCCGGGGCCGCCAACGGCTGGCCGTGGGCGCGAACGCTGCGGGCGATACCGGCCATCACCGTGCCAAGCTCGCGCGCCTCGCCTTCCAGTGCGTCGCCGAGGATCAGCGGGGTCAGGCCAAACCCGCGCGCCGCCTCGGCGACTTTCGCCAGCGCCATCATCGGCGTCGCGATCAAGCGGAACTCGCCGTCAGGCAGCTCGCCCGGCTTGGGCGTCTCGTCCGCGTCCTGCGTGAGGCGCGAGGCAACCGCCCGCGGCGGCTCGATCCCATAGCGCCCGATCAGGGCACGCGCGTCGGCGAAGGTGCTCGGATCCGGCACCGTCGGGCCGGAGGCGATCACCGCCGGATCGTCGCCGGGCACGTCGCTGATCGCCAGCGTCACGACGCGGGCCGGTGCCGCGGCAGCGGCCAACCGGCCACCCTTGATGCCCGAGAGATGCTTTCGCACCGTATTCATCTCGGTGATCGTGGCGCCCGAGGCGAGCAGCGTGCGGTTGATCGCCTGCTTGTCGGCCAGCGTCAGCCCCGGCGCGGGCAGCGCCAGCAACGCCGAGCCACCACCCGAGATCAGCGCGAGCACAAGGTCGTCGGCGCCCAGTCCCTGCACGCGCTCCAGCAGCCGACGCGCGCCGAACTCGCTGTTGGCGTCTGGCACCGGGTGGGAGGCTTCAATCACCTCGATGCGGCGGGTCGGGACCGCATGGCCGTAGCGGGTGACCACCGTGCCGGACAGCGCGACGTCCGGCCATGCTTCCTCCAGCGCGGCAGCCATCACCGCCGCGGACTTCCCTCCGCCCACGACAATGCAGCGTCCGCGCGGCTTGTCCGGCAGATGTGCCGCCAGCACCTCACGCGGGTCGGCCGCCGCCACCGCTGCATCGAACAGCGCTCGCAACGCCGCGCGTGCCCGCGCATTGTCCCATTTCATGTCCGGCCGTTTCCCTGTCGCACCGCGGAGTATGGCGAAAGCGGGCGGCACACGCCATGTTCAGGGCTGGATCAAGGAGGAGCAGAGATGGGCGCCCCTGCATTCGATGATGCCACCCGCACCGAGCTGGAAGCCGCGGCGTTTCGCCGGCTGGTGCAGCATCTGCGCGAGCGGACCGATGTGCAGAATATCGATCTGATGAACCTCGCTGGATTCTGCCGCAACTGCCTGAGCCGTTGGTATCGCGAGGCGGCGGACGCAAAGGGCATCGGGTTGGCGGACCCGGATGCGCGGGAGATCGTGTACGGCATGCCGTACAAGGAATGGCAGGCGAAGTACCAGGCCGAGTCGACAGCCGAGCAGAAGGCCACTTTCGCGAAAGCCGCTTCCGGTCATTGACCGCGACTCTGCCCCGGCGCTATCTCCGCCGCCCTTGCAATCAGGGCGACACGGGATGGCGCTTAAGCTGGCTGAGAGACCGAAGACAGAAACCGGCGGCATCGCGGCGGACCGGCTGCGCAGCTTGGTCGAGCGCATCGAACGCCTGGAGGAGGAACGCAAGGCGCTGGCCAACGACATCAAGGACATTTACGCCGAGGCAAAATCGGCCGGGTTCGACGTGAAGGTATTGCGCCAGCTCATTCGGCTGCGCCGGCAGGAGCCAGCGGAGATCGAGGAGCAGGAGTCGCTGCTGGACGTGTACCGACGGGCGCTGGGGATGTAGCTGGGCCTGTCGCAGCCATCATTTTCCTCACCCCGGCGGCGGCGCTACGGAACCGGGCGCCACCGAGCCGATCAGCCAGTCGCGGAACAGCGCGATCTTCGGCGTGTCGGCGGTCTCTTCCGGGGCGACGATGTAGAACCCCGCATCCGCTGGCAGCACCACGTCGAACGGCACCATAAGGCGCCCGGCGGCGATATCCGTCTCGACATAGCGGGTGCGGCCCATTGCGATTCCATGGCCGTCCACCGCCGCCTGGACCGCCATGAAGCTCTGGTCGAAGGTCAACCCGCGTTTCGATGCAATCGAAACAGGCAGCCCGGCAGCGGTCAGCCAGAGCTGCCAGTCCTCGCGCGAGACAGTTGCATGTAGGAGCGTGTGATGCGCAAGGTCCTCGGGCCGACGCAGCGGCTTCGGTCCATTCAGCAGAGCGGGGCTGCATACCGGGAACAGTTCCTCGGCCATCAGCCATTGCGCGCGCAGCCCCGGCCAGTTCCCGCGCCCGTAGCGGACCGCCATGTCCACCTCCTCGCGGCGAAAATCGACCAGATGGGAGGAAGTGGTGATGCGCACCTCGATGCCGGGATGCGCCTCCTGGTAGCCGGCGGCGCGCGTCACCAGCCACTTGGCTGCGAGTGAAGCGGTGGTGCTGACGGTCAGCAACCCGTCGCGTTCAGGACGCCGCAGCCGCTCGGTCGCTCGGCGCAGGTCCTCGAAGGCCGCGCGCACCTCCGGTAGGTAGGCCTGTGCCTCGCGGGTCAGCAGCAGCGCGCGGTTGCGCCGGAGGAACAGCCGGATCCCGAGCTGCTCCTCCAGCCGACGGATCTGATGGCTGATCGCGGTCTGCGTGACGTTCAGCTCACGCGCGGCGCGGGTAAAGCTCAGATGACGGGCAGCCGCTTCGAAGGCACGCAATCCGTTGAGGGAGGGGAGTGCGATCGCCATTACCGGAGGTCATGCATGAATTTCCCTCATGAGAAAGGGGACAAAGTGTCCTTTGTCAAGCGGTAGCAGAATGACCACGTTGATTAGCCTCTTGCTACCTGTTGGAGACCCGCCATGTCCGGCTTCACAGACCGCATGCTGACAAATTATCAGGTATCGCCGCGGCTGGCCGCGGCGCCGTTGCGCCGTCCGACAGCGATGGCGCGGTTGCAGGCCTTGCTCGGGGTTTGGCACCGGCGGATCCGCGAGCGGCGTGCGTTGGCCGAGTTCACGGATCGAGACCTGAGTGACATCGGGGTGACCCGCGTGGATGTCCAGAACGAGTTCGCCAAGCCGTTCTGGCGTGAGTGACGTCGGGCGGTTTTGGCCCACGCCCCTTCGGCAGGGCGCCCCCCCCCCCTCCGCAGCCCCTCCCGCTTGGGGGGGCGTATCCTCATCGTAAGGAGCACTGGTATCATGAGCGCTTACGCAGAAGTCGCCGAACGCCTGGACGATCTGCCTTATGTCGAAGCGGAACTGAACTACCTCGTGCCGATGAACGAGCGGCCGCGCAACTACACCTTCGACCCGCCTCCGGGAGTTCCCCGGTCCAACACCGTGCACGAGGCACACCTCGTTCCGATCCACAGCGCGCGGCCAGTCGAATCGGAGATTTCGCTCGATCGGCAGGGATTCGCCTTGCTGCATTACCAAAGTGCGGTCCGCGACTTCTGGAACGAGGACGAGCTGCGCCGCGTCTATTATCCGGAAGCCGAACGGGTGATCGCCGAGGCCACGGGCGCGAGCAAGGTGTTCATCTTCGATCACACTCTACGTCGCCGCGTTCACGGCGCGATGGACCGCGCGCCGGATGCACCGCGCCAGCCGGCGACCCGCGTTCACGTCGATCACACGGCGAAGTCCGGGCCGCAGCGCGTGCGTGACTTCTTCGGCGACAAGGCCGAGGAGTTGCTGCGCGGGCGCGTGCAGGTGATCAATCTGTGGCGGCCGATCCGCGGTCCGTTGCGTGATGCGCCGCTCGCGGTCTGCGACGCCCGCTCGGTCGCGCCGGCTGATCTGGTGCCGTCGGACCTCGTGTATCAGCATCGCGTGGGTGAGACGTACGCCGTCACTTACAATCCGGAGCATCGGTGGTTCTATGTGCCCGAGATGCAGCCGGACGAGGCGTTGCTGCTGAAATGCTTCGACTCGAAGACCGACGGCCGAGCCCGCTTCATGCCGCATACCGCGTTCGATGATCCGACCGCGCCGGTTGACGTGCTGGCGCGGGAGAGTATCGAGATCAGGACGCTCGTGTTCCACAACGCTTGAGTTCGCACAGACTGGGAGAGGCCGGTTGGTGGAGTGAAGCGGGTGAAGGGTGCTGCGGCACCCTCACCTGCCGGTCGGCGCGGCGACCTCTGCCGCGGAGTGGGAGAGGTGTAGTATGCAACGTACGTTGCATCTGGGCGCGTTCATGCGGCCGGTCAGCATTCATACGGCTGCCTGGCGCTATCCCGGCGGATACCCGGACGCCAATTTCAACCTGGGACACATCAAATGCTTCGCCCAGACACTGGAGCGCGGCCGGTTCGATGCGTTCTTCATGGCCGACCACCTCGCCGTGCTCAACATGCCAATGGACGCGCTGAAGCGCAGCGCAACCGTTACTTCCTTCGAGCCGATGACCCTGCTGCCGGCACTGGCCATGGTCACCGATCATCTCGGGCTGATCGCCACCGGCTCGACCACCTTCGATGAGCCGTATCACGTGGCGCGCCGGTTCGCTTCGCTCGATCACCTCAGCGGCGGGCGCGCCGGCTGGAATATCGTCACCACCTCCAACCCGGACGCGGCGCTGAATTTCGGGCTGGAGGACCATATGGAACACGACGAGCGCTATCGCCGCGCCCGCGAGTTCTTTGATGTGGTCAGCGGCCTGTGGGACAGTTGGGCGGACGATGCGTTCATCCGCGATGTCGCCGGCGGCATCTATTTCGACCCGGACCGCCTGCATGTGCTGAACCACAAGGGCACCTATTTTTCCGTGCGTGGTCCGTTGAATATCGCCCGCCCCGTCCAGGGTTGGCCGGTGATCGTGCAGGCCGGCGCCTCGGAGGCCGGCCGGCAGCTCGCCGCCGAGACCGCCGAGATGGTGTTCGCCGGCGCATCCGCGCTGGCGGACGGCCAGCGCTTCTACGCCGACGTGAAGGGCCGCATGGAAGCGCTCGGCCGCGATCCGGATCACCTGAAGATCATGCCGGGCTGTTTCGTCGTTGTCGGCGACACAGAGGCCGAGGCGCGCGAAAAACGGGCGCTACTGGACAGTCTCGTGCATTACGATAGCGCCATTGCGTCGCTGTCGATCGCGCTTGGTCACGATGCATCGGGTTTCGATCCAGACGCGCCGCTACCGGACATCCCGGAGAGCAACGCGAGCCAGAGCGGACGCGCGCGGGCGATCGAACTGGCCCGGCGGGAGAAGCTGACGGTGCGGCAGCTTGCTCAGCGTCTCGGCGGCTATTCCGGCCTGGCGATGGTCGGCACCCCGGCGATGATCGCCGATCAGATGGAGGAGTGGCTGGTCTCGCGCGGGTCCGACGGGTTCAACGTGATGTTCCCGTACCTGCCAAGCGGGCTTGATGACTTCGTCGATCGCGTGGTGCCGGAGCTGCAGCGCCGCGGCATCTTCCGCCACGACTATGAGGGCAGGACGCTGCGCGAGAATATGGGATTGCCGCGGCCGGAGAACCGGTTCTTCCCGAACCGGGCGAGATGACGTCGGCGGTCAGGGGCGCTCATGTCCGACCAACGATCGTGCCGGGTGCCCGGCTGGTCATCTTCGCCCTTGCCGCGGATGCCGGCATCAGCCGCGGGATGCTCGTCGAGGACGACGGATCAGCCAGAGGCCAATCAAGCCTGTGGCGAACAGGCCGGCGGTTCCCGGTTCGGGGACGGGCGGACGGGCAGGGGTAAGCGGAGTAAAGGTGATGCCGGCGAAGCCGTTGTCGTTCTCGATCACCGCGGGGCCTACGCCTCGGAGCAAATTCACACCGAAATAGTTTAATTCGACAGCAGCAAAGGTGCCAATCGTGGCAAAGTAGGTTGCCGCTGTTATCCGGCCACTCGTTACAGTAAACGTATTTGCCAGGACGGTGCTCCCTGGAGTGCCGTCGCCAAAAACAAGGCTAGATGAACCGCTCACGGCCTCGACGAAGTCCGCCGTGTACAGGCCATTGGATAAGCCATCGTATACCAACACGCCGATATCGCCGGCGACTGTCCCGGACGTCGGGCTCGTGCCCGTGAAAGAGAAGTGGGCAATGTAGGGCACCGGCTCCGGCACCGCATGAGCGGGTGTCGTCACGGCGACCAGGAGTACGGC
>Ga0335075_10015456_pt1 | contig 11438 bp, 11 predicted proteins | sample Lox_Sample_24_FD_206723 | JGI IMG/M metagenome (GOLD analysis project Ga0335075, IMG submission 206723) | Soil microbial communities from Loxahatchee National Wildlife Refuge, Florida, United States - Lox_Sample_2.4 | ecosystem: Environmental > Terrestrial > Soil > Wetlands | place: USA...
AACGTCTATGCCGGGCCCGCGATGGCGCGCCGCGCCACGTACATGTACGGCACGCTGCTGCCGACCGGCCCACTGGCCCACGTCGGTTGTGGTCTTGGCCAGGCGGCGTCGCAGGGCGAGATCGCGCTGATCGTCCCGACGGTCGACATCGCGACCACCGGTGAAAGCCACACCATCGACGGCGTCGAGATCGAGTTCCAGATGGCACCGGGCACCGAGGCACCCGCCGAGATGCACTTCTATTTCCCGCAATTCCGCGCGTTGTGCATGGCCGAGAACGCCACCCACAACCTGCACAACCTGCTGACGCTGCGCGGTGCGCTGGTCCGCGATCCGCACGCCTGGTCGGGATATCTCACCGAGGCGATCGACAAGTTCGCCGACCGTACCGATGTGGTGTTCGCCTCCCACCACTGGCCGACCTGGGGACGCGAGCGCGTCGTGGAATTCCTTTCCCTGCAACGCGATTTGTACTCCTACCTGCACGACCAGACGCTGCGGCTGCTCAACCAGGGCCACACCGGCGCCGAGATCGCCGAAACGTTCCAGATGCCGCCGGCGCTGGACAAGGCGTGGCACACCCACGGCTACTACGGCTCGGTCAGCCACAACGTCAAGGCCGTCTACCAGCGTTACATGGGCTGGTTCGACGGCAACCCGGCGCGGCTGTGGCCACACCCGCCGGAGGCTCTGGGCGCCCGTTACGTCGACGCGATCGGCGGGATCGACCGTGTTGTCGAACTTGCCCACCAGGCTTTCGATTCCGGCGACTTCCGCTGGGCGGCAACGCTACTCGATCATGCGGTGTTCGCCGACAGCACCCACGCCGGTGCCCGCGCGCTGCTGGCGGACACGTTGGAGCAGTTGGCGTACGGCGCCGAGAATGCGACGTGGCGCAACTTCTTCCTGTCCGGGGCCACGGAACTGCGTGACGGCAATTTCGGCACCGCCGCGCAGACCAACTCGCCGACGTTGTTGTCGCAGCTGACGCCGGAGCAGATTTTCGACGGCCTGGCCATCAACATCAACGGGCCCCGGGCCTGGGACCTGGATCTCGCGATCGACGTCTCGCTGGCCGACCGGGGCAGCAACTATCGGCTCGCGTTGCGCAACGGTGTGCTGGTGCACCGCCGGGTTCCCGCCGATCCCGCGACCGCTGCCGTAACCGTCAAGTTGGGCACCGCGTTTCGTCTGCTGACCGCGGCGATGGGCGATCTCAGCTCGCCGGGGCTGGAGATCTCCGGTGATCAGGCGGCCCTGCAGCAGCTGCTCGGCGTCTTGGAACAACCCGATCCGGCATTCAACATCATCACGCCCTAGCGGCACGACGAGCGCATCGCTGCGAGATCACACTGAGGGCGGTGATTTCGTGAAAACCGCGACCCTGTGTGCAATCTCGGTGGTCAGATAACGTCGATGATGACTTTGCCGATGGCTTTGCGGTCGGCCACATGCCTGAGCGCCGCCGCGGTGTCGGCCAGTGCAAACCGGGCGCCGATGTAGGGCTGGATCACTCCCGATGCGAACATCTGGGTCAACTCCCGCATATCGCGGGCGGAGTCCTCCGGCCGGTCGGTCACAAACGTACGAATCTCCATGCCGCGAACGGTGATTCCCTTGAGCAGCACCAGGTTCAGCGGAATGGACGGGATAGCGCCCGCGGCGTACCCGAGGGTGAGGAACGTCCCGCCGCGGGCCAGCCCCCGCAGGGCCGGCTCCGCATAACGCCCGCCGACCGGGTCGAGGACCCATCGGGCGGCGTCACCGGTGAGTTCGCGAATACGGGTCTTGAGGTCCTCGCTGTCGTAGTTGATCGTCGCCTCCGCGCCGCGCTGCCGGCATAGCTCGAGCTTGTCCGAACTCGACGCGGCGGCCAGTACGCGGGCCTTCATGGCGACCGCCAGATCGACGGCCGCGAGACCCACGCCTCCGGCGGCGCCCAGGACGACCACCCACTCGCCCGGTTCGACGGCGGCAACCGAGCGCAGCGCGTGATAGGCGGTGCGGTAGGTGACACCGAACGCCGCGGCCGACGCGAAGTCGGCGGTGTCCGGTATCTCGGCGACCATCGCCTGGTGCAGCAGCGCCTGCTCGGCGAACCCCCCGACGAACGTCGTCGCCGAAACCCGCTGACCAGGTTGGAAATTCGTGCCCTCGCCGACGGCAACCACCTCGCCGGCCAGCTCGCTGCCGGGGGTGAACGGCGGCGGGGCCTTGACCTGATACTTGCCGTCGATCATCAACACGTCCGGGTAGTTGACCGCCGCCGCATGGACCTTCACCACCAACTGACCGGGCCCAGGAACAGGATCCGCAACCTCGTCGACGACCAGGTCCTCCGGGGGGCCGTAGGCGTGGCACACGACGGCGCGCATCAGCCCACCCCCAGGCCGCGCAGACAGAACCGCACCAGATGGTCGACGTCGTCGGAGCTGGGCCGCTGCGCGGAATCCAGGTAATGGCGCATCGCCGTCACCGTGCAACGAAAGACCGCGTCGACGTCACGGTGAATGTCGTTGCTGCCCAATGCTGTAACCGGGTCGGTCAGCAGGTCCCGCATGGGTCGCATGATCTCGTCGTCGGCGGCGCGCCAGTTGGCGGTGGCGGACAGCTGGCCCGCGGCGGCCCGGCTCATGCTGATCAGGTGAGGGTCGGCGACTTGGGCGAGGGCGCCCTCGATCCAGCACCGGACCTGATCCGCCGCAGTTCGCTCCTTAGCCATCTGATGCTGCATGTAGGACACCACCAGTGCGACGCCGCGTTCCATCACCGCGAGGATGACGTCGTCCTTGCCGGCGAAGTAACGGTAGAACGCTTTGTTCGACGAGCCGGCCTCGGTGACGATGTCGCTGACCCGCGGCGGTTCGGGCGCCACCCGCACCATCACCCGCACGGCGGCGGCGAGGATGCGTTCGACCTCCTCGGTGGCGTCCCGCTGCCGGTCGTCGAGGGCACGTTCGACGGCCGCGGTGACCCGGCTAGTGGCCAACGAGGGCACCGTATTTGGCGCGCGCGGCCTCGCGGCGGACGTCCAGCATCTCTCTGGGCCAGTCCCCGTCCTCGGCCTCGTAGCCCTTGAGCAGCATCCGGGCCAGGTTGACCTTGTGTGCCTCGGTCGGCCCGTCGGCCAGGCCGAGCGCGATACCGCCGAGCAGCACGTTGACCAGCGGCAGCTGATCGGTGAGGCCGAGGGCGCCGTGCACCTGGATTGCCCGCAGCGCAATCGATTTCAGCACCTGCGACGCCAAGATCTTGCAGGTGGCGATTTCGGCCCGCGCGGCATGCTCGTCGCCGTTGTCGATCAGCCAGGCGGCGTGCAGCACGGTCAGGCGAAACGGTGTCAGCTCAGTGTACGAGTCGGCGATGAACTCCTGCACCAACTGTTTGTCGGCGAGCAAAGTCCCTTGAGTGAAACGGCTTTTCGCGCGCTTAGACATCATCTCGACGGCGCGCTGCGCCATGCCGATCGAGCGCATCGCATGATGCAGGCGCCCGCCCGCCAGCCGGGTCTGCAGAATCAGGAAGCCCTGACCGGGCTCGCCGAGCAACGCCTCCGACGGCACCCTCACCCCGTCGTAGTGCACCAACGAGTGCCCTGGTTCGTGCGCATCCGCTCCGACCAGATGGTGGTTGGCTTCGACTTTTAGGCCGGGCGTGCCCGCAGGGATCAGGAACGTCGAAGCGCCGTGGTGCACTGCCACATCGGGGTTGGTGATCGCCACGACGATGAAGAACGATGCGACGGCGGCGTTGGAGGAGAAGTACTTGCGTCCGGTGATCACCCAGTCGTCGCCGTCGCGCACCGCGCGGGTGGTGAACACCCGAGGGTCGGCGCCGCCCTGCGGCTCCGTCATCGAAAAGCAGGAGAAGATCTCGCCGGACAACAGCCCGGCCAGATAGCGGTCCTTCTGGCCCTGGGTACCGAACCGGGCGATGATCTCCGCGTTACCGGTGTCGGGCGCCTGAGTGCCGAATACGATTGGCGCCCAAGGGCTGCGGCCGAGAATCTCGTTGATCAACGTCAGCTTGACCGCACCGAACCCTTGCCCGCCAAGCTCCGGACCGAGGTGCGGCGCCCACAGCCCCTGGTCGCGCACCTGCTGTTTGAGCGGGTCGACGATTCTGCGACGCTCGTCGTTCAACGGCAAAAACTCGCAGCCGGGGAAGAGCACCTCGAGCGGCTCGACCTCTTCGCGGACGAATTCGCGGATCCAGTCCAGCTTCTTCTCGAATTCCGGTTCGGTAGAGAAGTCCCACGCCATATTGCCTCCTTGTTAGGGAATCCCGCCGTCGGCCCGCACAATCGAGCCGGTGGTGAAGCTGGACGCATCCGATGCTAAAAACAATGCGGCACCAACGATTTCGCGCGGATCGCCGGCCCGCTGCAGCGACAGGTTGCCGAACGGGTTGCGCGACTGTTCGATGTTCCACGACTTGCTGACGTCGGTGAGAAAAGGGCCGGCCATCAGCGTGTTGACCCGGACCGTCGGGCCGAGCGCCCGCGCGAAGCCTTCGGTCATCGCGTTGAGCCCGGCCTTCGACGACGCGTACGGGATGATGTCGGGCGCCGGCCGCAACGACCCGGCGGTGCTGACGTTGATGATCGACCCGCGACCGGCGGCGACCATCCGTTCACCGACCAACGCGGACAACCGAAATGGACCCTTGAGGTTGAGGTTCACCACCGCGTCGAACAGCTTCTCGGTGACGTCGGTCAGCTTGTCGTACAGCGGCGACATGCCGGCGTTGTTGATCAACGTGTCGACCTTGCCGAACCGCTCGTACACCGCGTCGACCAGGCCGTCAAGCTGATCCCACCGACCGACGTGCACCTGGTACGGCATCGCCGCGCGGCCGGTCTCTCGCTCGATCTCCTCAGCAACCAGGACGCAGTTCTCCATCTTCCGGCTGGCGATCACCACATCGGCGCCGCAGCGCGCGACGCCGAATGCCATCTCGCGGCCCAGCCCCCGGCTGCCGCCGGTGATCAGGATCGTCTGGCCGGTCAGGTCGAAAAGCGTGTCGGCGTAACTCATGTCAGCGCTTCGATGTCGGTAGAGAGCGGGCCAGGCCGGCCGCGGTGGCGATCAGCTGCGGGACCATCGCCCCGAACGCGCCCTGAATCTTCGGGTCGACCTTGCCGCTGCGCACTCCCGCAGCGTAGGTCTTCTCCAGCACGATGCCGAGCTTCCAGTTGGCCAAAACCAGGTAGTAGTCGATGTTCTCGGTGGAGAGCCCGCTGACCTTCTCGTACCGGTCCAGCAACTCGCTGCGGGTCGGCATACCCTTCATGTCGAGATAAAAGCCGTCCTCACGCGGGTTTTCGCCGTCGTAGCCGAGCAGGCACCAGGCCAGGTCCAACAGCGGGTCGCCGACCGTGGTCATTTCCCAGTCCACGATCGCGGCGAGCCGCGCCGGCGCCCCGTGCGCGAATATCACGTTCGCGAACTGGTAGTCGCCGTGCATGATGCCGGGCTTGTAGTGCGCGGGCCGGTTGCGCCGCAACCACTCCGCGGCGTCGTCCAGGCCGGGAAGGTCGCGCACCTTGTAGCTGTCCAGGAAGGCGAGCCAGCGGTCGACTTGCCGCTCGTGGAATCCGTCGGGCCGGCCGAAGCCATCCAGCCCCTGGCCGCGCCAATCCACCCTGCCCAGCTTGGCCGCGCCCTCGACGAGCTCGAACGCCAGCCCACGCCGCGCCCCCACGTCGTCGGCGAACGGAGGCTCCCAGCCGCCGTCCATCGGGCTCCAGCCGTCGATCGCCCTCATCACGTAGAAGGGCATACCGAGCAGATCGCCGGCGTCGTTGGCGGCGATCAGCTCGGCATGTGGCACGTCGGTGCCGCGCAGCGCGCGGACCAGTCGGATCTCGCGCAGCAGCCCGTCGATGCGGGCGGCGTCGGCACGCGCACCCGGCATCCGCAGCACCATGCGCTCGTCGCCGCGATGAATCAGGTACAGGGTGTTCTGAGAGCCGCCGGATAGCTGCTCGAGCCGCGGTTTCTCGCCGTCACCGGGGGCGTCGTTCGCGTCCAGCCAGCGGCCCAGGACATCTTCGTCCAGCATCTGCACACCCCAATCTCTGTCTGGAGAATAGCATTCTCCGCCGGAATGGCAAGGGCTGAGGCCGTCGAGCGTGAAGCTGCTGCGAGCTGACGGCCGATTTTTCGCAACAGTTTCACGCTCGGCGCGTGGGGGCGCCGTCGAGCGCATGCGAGGCTGTGCGGATGCAGTTGCTTCTGGTCCGACACGCGCTGCCGCTGCGCAGCGACCCGGTTCCCCAGGGACTGGGCCAGGGCGCCGACCCGGACCTGTCCGACGAGGGACGAGCACAGGGGGCGCGACTGCCCGAGGCGCTCGCCAGGTTTCCGATCACCAAGGTGGTGAGCAGCCCGCAGCGCCGCGCGATCCAGACCGCGGAACCGGTCGCCGCAGCGCGCGGGCTGCGCGTCGAGATCGACGACCGCTTCGCCGAATACGACCGTGATCTGCCGGTCTATATCCCGATCGAGCAGATCCGCGCGGAGAACCCGCAGGAGTGGGCCCGGATGGCCGAGGGCCACCTGCCCAGCTCGGTCGACGAAGACGCGTTTCGGGCACGAGTGCGTGCCGCCGTCGACAGCGTGGCCGCCACGGCGGAACACGAAGACACCGTCGCGGTGTTCAGCCACGGCGGGGTGATCAACGTTGTGCTGCACGAGATTCTGGGCACCAGACGGATACTGTCGTTTCCGATCGACTATGTGTCGGTGACGCGGCTGCTGTTCTCCCGGTCGGGTGAAGCCAGCGTGGTGGCGGTGAACGGCACCGAACATGTGTGGGACCTGCTGCCGCGCAACCAGCGCGCGCCCAAGTGATAGACAAGTCCCGTGACGCTTGACGGGCTCGACCTGGCCGCATTGGACGGATATCTGCGTACGGCCGGCGTCGGACGCGACGGCGAGCTTACGGCGCGGCTGATTTCCGGAGGCCGCTCCAACCTGACCTTCCTGGTCGCCGACGACTCGTCGAAATGGGTGCTGCGCCGCCCGCCGCTGCACGGGCTGACGCCGTCGGCGCACGACATGGCGCGGGAGTACACGGTGGTTGCGGGGCTGGCCGACACCGCGGTTCCGGTCGCCCGCGCCGTCGCGCTGTGCAACGACGAATCGGTGCTCGGTGCGCCGTTCCAGATGGTCGAATACGTTGCGGGACAGGTGGTCCGGACTCGCGCCGAACTCGAGGCGTTGGGCGACGAGCGGGTCACCGACGGCTGCGTCGACGCGCTGATCCGGGTGCTGGCCGACCTTCATGCCGTCGACCCGGCCGCCGTCGGGCTGGCCGATTTCGGCAAGCCGAACGGCTATCTGGAGCGCCAGGTCCGTCGGTGGGGTTCGCAGTGGGAGCTTGTTCGCCTGCCCGATGACGACCGCGACGCCGATGTTGCCCGGCTGCATACGCAATTGCAGGAGTCGATTCCGCAGCAGAGCCGGACGTCGATCGTGCACGGCGACTACCGGATCGACAACACCATTCTGGACTCGCACGACCCGACGAAGGTGCTCGCCGTCCTGGACTGGGAGCTCTCCACGCTGGGCGACCCGATCAGCGATGCGGCGCTGATGTGCGTGTACCGCGATCCGTCGCTGGACTTGATCATCAATACGCAGGCCGCATGGACGTCGCCGCAACTACCGGTCGCGGACGAGCTCGCGCACCGCTATTCGGTGCTCTCCGGACAGCCGTTGGCGCACTGGAACTTCTACATGGCGCTGGCCTACTTCAAGCTGGCGATCATCGCCGCCGGCATCGACTTCCGCCGCCGGATGTCGGGCGGCGAGGACGACGTCGACTCCTCCGATCGGGTCGGCGAGACCGTGGCGCCGTTGGTCGCCCGCGGGCTGACCGAGTTGCAGAAGGACTGACTACTTAGTCGCCGCGAGGAGGTTCTTTTTCGCGGCGCGGCGCAGTTGGAAGATCCGCGCGCTGCCGGCCAGCACGGTGACCAGCCCGCCGCATATCGCCGCCAGCAGCAACTGCACGCCCAGGGGGAGGGTCCAATGCCAGCCGAGGAAGGTGACCGGTGCGTCGCTCAGGTTCTGGGTGATGAAGATCAGCAACACGATCAGGATCAGGAAGCCCACGATCAGCGACGACCACACGCTGGCGGTTCGGGTGTACTTCACCGCCGTCACGGGCGGCGGCAAGGTGTCCGGCACCGGCGCGGACGGCTCTTGCGGCTCTGGCGGTTGCTCGGGGGAGACCGACGAATCGCTGCTCATGCTGTCATCTTTACCCTTTGCCGCGGTAAAGGGAACCAAACCACCGGGAAAGCCGTGCAACAGTAGTGTCGATTGCTATGAACAGGTGGCGCCGGGCAACCGCGTTGCTGACGGCGCTGTGCCTGACCGTGTCGGCTTGCGGCAGCGCGAACCCGCTCGGCGGGGCGTCGACCAGCGTGAACTCGATCGTGGTCGGCTCCGCCGGTTTCCCGGAATCGAAGATCCTGGCCGAGATCTACGCACAGGCATTGCAGGCCAACGGTTTCAACGTGGGCCGGCGGATGGGCATCGGCAGCCGCGAGACGTATGTCCCTGCGCTGAAGGACCATTCGATAGACCTGGTGCCCGAATACATCGGCAACCTGCTGCTCTACTTCCAGCCCGACGCGACCGTGACCATGCTCAACGACGTCGAGTTGGAGCTGTACAAACGCCTGCCGGGCGACTTGTCGATCCTGACGCCGTCGCCGGCGAACGACACCGACACCGTCACGGTCACCGCCGATACCGCTGCCAAATGGAACCTCAAGACAATCGCCGACCTGGGCGCACACTCACCGGAGGTGAAGTTGGCCGCGCCCTCGGACTTTCAGGCCCGGCCCTCGGGCCTGGTCGGGCTGCGGCAGCGATACGGCCTCGACATCGCACCCGGCAACTTCCTCGCGATCAGCGACGACGGCGGCCCGGTCACCGTTCGCGCGTTGACGAGCGGCAGGGTCAACGCGGCCAACATATTCAGCACGTCACCGGCCATCCCGCAAGAACATCTGGTGGTTCTGGCCGACCCGCTGCACAACTTTCTGGCCGGAAACATTGTGCCGCTGGTGAATTCGCAGAAGAAATCCGACCGGCTCAAGACCGTGCTGGACGCGGTGTCGGCCAAGCTGACCAGTCAGGGGGTGGTCGAGCTCAACGCGTCGGTGGCGGGCAACTCGGGCATGGACCCCGATCAGGCGGCGCGGAATTGGCTGCGGGACAGCGGCTTCGACCACCCGATCGGGAACTGACGCATGATCTGTTTCCGGAAGGTTCACAAGGTCTACGCCGACGGCACCGTTGCCGTCGGCAATCTGGACCTGGAGGTGCCCGAGGGCACGCTGACGGTCTTCGTCGGCCCCTCGGGCTGCGGCAAAACAACCTTGATGCGGATGATCAATCGGATGGCGGAGCCGACGTCAGGAACCGTCATGGTCGACGGTGTCGACGTCGCGGGCCTAGACCCGGTGCGACTGCGCCTGGGCATCGGTTACGTGATACAGGGCGCGGGATTGATGCCCCACCAACGGGTTATCGACAACGTCGCGACGGTTCCGGTGCTCAAAGGGCAGTCGCGCCGGGCGGCGCGCAAGGCCGCCTACGCCGTGCTGGAGCGGGTCGGTCTGGATGCGAAATTGGCCGGCCGCTATCCCGCGCAGTTGTCCGGCGGCGAGCAGCAGCGGGTTGGGGTGGCGCGCGCGCTGGCGGCCGATCCGCCGATTCTCCTTATGGACGAGCCCTTTTCGGCCGTCGACCCGATAGTCCGCTACGAGCTGCAACGCGAAGTCCTGCGGCTGCAAGCCGAATTGCACAAGACCATCGTGTTCGTCACGCATGACGTCGACGAGGCGGTCCGGCTCGCCGACCGTGTCGCGGTGTTCGGCCCCGGCGGTTCGCTACAGCAGTACGAAGAGCCCGCGCGGCTGTTGTCGCGTCCGGCCAACGATTTCGTGTCCAGGATGATCGGCGCCGGTCGTGGCTACCGGTGGCTGCAGTTCCTGGACGCGGCGCAACTGCCGGTGCACGACATCCCCCGCATCGCGCGGTCGGCCATCGCGGATGCGCAACTCAGCGACGGCTGGGCGGTGGTCGTCCGGGCCGACGGCGCGCCGTTGGGCTGGATCGACGCGAACGGCATCCGCAAGCACCGCGACGGCGCAGCGTTGCGCGACAGTGTCACCGCCGTGGGCTCGGTCTTCCGCCCGGGTGCCAACCTGAGCCAGGCGCTGGACGCCGCGCTGTCGTCGCCGGCCGCATTGGGTGTGGCCGTCGACAAGGACGGCAAGGTCATCGGGGGAGTGAAGGCCGGCGATGTGTTGGCCGTCTTGGAATCCCACCGGCAGGGCTAGCCGTGCACTACCTGCTCACTCACCTGCCCGCGGCGTGGGACCTGACCGTGATCCACCTGCGGCTGTCGCTGGTGCCGGTGCTGGCCGGGTTCGTGCTCGCGGTGCCGTGGGGGGTGTTGATGTGGCCCAGGCCGGTGCTGCGCCGGCTGACCACAGCTGCGGCCAGCGTGGTGTTCACCATCCCGTCGCTGGCGCTGTTCGTGGTGCTGCCGTTGATCATTCCAACCCGAATCCTGGACGAGGCCAACGTCATTATCGCGCTGACGCTCTACACCGCGGCGCTGCTGGTGCGCGTCGTGCTCGAGGCACTGGACGCGGTGCCGCCGCAGGTGCGCGACGCCGCCAGCGCACTCGGCTACCGGCCGATCGCGCGGTTGGTCAAAGTCGAACTGCCACTGTCCATTCCGGTGCTGGTCGCCGGTCTGCGGGTGATCGTGGTGACCAACATCTCGATGGTGTCGGTGGGCGCGGTGATCGGCATCGGCGGCCTGGGCGCCTGGTTCACCGAGGGTTATCAGGCGAACAAGAGCGACCAGATCGTCGCGGGCATCGTCGCCATCTTCGTGCTGGCGGTCGTCATCGACGCGCTGCTCATGTTCGCCGGCCGCCTCGCGACGCCCTGGTATCGGGTATCGCGGCCCGGCCGTCGGCTGCTGACGGCTCCAGTGGTGGGGGGTTCGCGGTGAACTTCCTCGCGCAGGCGCTGTCCTACTTGTTCACCGCGGATAACTGGATGGGTCCGGTCGGACTGGCGGCCCGGACCGTCGAGCATCTGGAGTACACCGCGGCGGCCGTGGCGCTTTCGGCGTTGGTGGCGATCCCGGTCGGCCTGATCGTCGGCCACACCGGACGCGGCACGCTGCTGGTGGTGAGCCTGGTCAATTCGCTTCGCGCGCTGCCGACGCTGGGTGTGCTGCTGTTGGCGGTCCTGCTGTGGGGCCTGGGCTGGGTGCCGCCGATCGTGGCGCTGATGCTGTTGGGTGTCCCGCCGTTGCTGGCCGGGACGTACGCGGGGGTGTCCGCGGTGGACCGCACGGTGGTCGACGCCGCACGGTCGATGGGCATGAGCGAGCTG
>Ga0335075_10015457_pt1 | contig 11437 bp, 8 predicted proteins | sample Lox_Sample_24_FD_206723 | JGI IMG/M metagenome (GOLD analysis project Ga0335075, IMG submission 206723) | Soil microbial communities from Loxahatchee National Wildlife Refuge, Florida, United States - Lox_Sample_2.4 | ecosystem: Environmental > Terrestrial > Soil > Wetlands | place: USA: Florida...
AGCGGCTGGCCTTGCGTATCGTATCGAATCTCCTCGTGGAGTGCGGTGCCAATTCCCTGCACCACGCCGCCGCGGATTTGCCCCTCGACCAGCATCGGGTTCACCATGGTACCACAATCCTCGGCGACGGCGAAATCGAGGAGTTCGATTACGCCAGTCTCCGGATCCACGGCGATAACCGCACCATGCGTTGCGTATGAATAGACACCGGTGCTGACGCTGGGCTCGTACGTTGCCGTCGCGTCGAGCAGCGGTTCGACGCCAGGCGGCAATTCGTGCATCCGCAGATGTGCGATGCTGGCGATCTCGGGGACCGTGACTGAGCCCTTGGGGCTATGTACTGCACCGCGCTCGCACCGCACGTCGTCGACATCGCATTGCAGCAGATGCGCACCGATCCGGCATAGCTTGTCTCGAAGAATGCGGCTCGCGCGTGCCACCGCTCCACCCGACATGACCATGCTGCGGGAGGCGAACGTGCCGAAACCGAACGCCGTAGATTCGGTGTCACCGTGCCGCACCGAGATGTGTACCGGGTCGATACCCAGTTCCTCGCAGGCAATCTGTGACAGCGCAGTCTCCAGTCCCTGGCCGTGCGACTGGATGCCGACCATCAGCACGACGCTGCCGTCGGTGAGAATGCGCGCGGTGCAGCTTTCGAAACCGGGGACGATCGCGGCACCGCGGCCGGCATACTCGGTGGCGCCGTGCGCGGTCTGCTCGTTGAAGCAGGCGAAACCAACTCCGACAAGTCGTCCGTCAGGCTCGCCCAGTTGTTGGCGCTTGCGGATGTCGGCCAGCTTCAGCATCTCGGTACAGAGCCGCAAGCTGTTTGGATAATCGCCGGAATCGTAGTGCATACCAGTGATCGACTTGTAGGGCATCTGATCGGGCTGAACCATGTTCTCGAGCCGCACCGCAACGGGATCGCGACCTACCGCGCGGGCGATTTCATCGATCGTCCGTTCGACCGCAAAGCAGGCACCGGGACGGCCGACGCCGCGATAAGGGCCGATGGGCGTCTTGTTGGTCGCGACCGTGTAGGTTCGTGCGCGGTAATGCGGAACCGCGTAGGGGCCCGGAAGGCTACGGGCGACCATGTTGGCTTCCTGATACGGGCCTTGCGGCCACATGCCGTATGCGCCGGCGTCGACGGTGATCTCGCAATCGATGCCGAGAATGCGGCCCCGCCGATCGGCGTAAGCCGTGACCCGGTACTGATGGTCGCGGGCATGGGCGCTGGTCAGAAGGTGTTCGCTGCGCTGTTCGATCCAGCGCACGGGGTGATCGAGTTCCAACGCCAGTGCGGCGAGTACGATTTCCTCGGGATAGAGCCTTACCTTGGGCCCGAAGCCGCCGCCGACATCGGGAGCGATGACCCTTATGCAGCGCTCTTCGAGGCCAAGAATCTCACTGAGCGCGACCCGCATCGTGTGCGGCATCTGGGTCGAGGCATATAGCACGAGCTGGTCCAGGCGGTGGTGACGATAGGCGAGAACGCCACGGCACTCCATCGGTGCGCCTGATTGGCGGCCCGTGCGGAATTCGCGGCTGACGGTCAGTTCGGCAGTGCGCGCGGCGGCTTCGATGTCTCCACCAGTGAATGTCCTTTCCTGGTACAGGTTGTCACCGAAGTATTCGTGCACCAAGGCGGGGCTGCCAGTACGCTCGGTCAGGGGGTTCATCACGGCATGCAGCGGCCGGTAATCGACGGTAACGTCGGCGGCGAGGTCTTCGGCCTCGGCGCGGGTCGGTGCGACGCAGGCGGCGACCGCTTCGCCGACATAACGTACCTTGTCGGTGGCGAGCGGTGGCCAGGGCGGCGAACGAGCGCCGGGCGCCTGGGTTATCACCCGAATCGGTTTAATCCGCGGCAGGTCGGCGGCCGTGAACACGCGGCCAGGGGAGGTCACGGGGACAGAGATTGAGTCGATGTGAGCGTGGGCGTGCGGGCTGCGGAGGAATACAACCTCTTGGGTGCCGCGCATCGCGATATCCGCGACGAATTGGCCGCGCCCGCGCAAGTGTCGGTCATCCTCCTTGCGCAATATCGACGCGCCAACACCGTGGTGTTGACCGGAGCGCTCACTTGCCATCGCCCGTTCCACGAGCCTCCTCTACCTTGGCGATCGCCGTGAGCACGGATGAGATGACGGTAGAATGAGCCTTTGGCGACCACGGAGCAAGCTTCGCTCGGGTGGTCCACATCGACCAAGGAATCCCAGGCTGGTGCTAATTTTCCAAAGTAGCTTCCCCTTTCCATGGACGCGGCTGCTGTGCCAATTCTTGAGGGTCGCCGCATGGTGGGGATCGGGCATGGCAGTTCGCTATGACGATATTGGAAACAGGCTGAGGGCGTTTCGGCTGGGCTCCCGCCTAAGTGCCGACGATATCGCCCGCCGGACCGGCATATCACGGACGGCTCTTTATCGATTCGAAAGAGGCGAGGTCGTAAAGATCGAAACGCTGGATCGCCTTGCAAATCTCCTGCAGGTTTCCGTGGCGACCTTGCTGGGTGTCGGCGTCGAATACATTGCATCGGCGGTGAGCTATTTCGAGCGGATGCGTCAGATTGAGTCGACAGCACAACACATTATCGCCCTTGCCAGCCCGATCGCGTCGATTCTGGCTTCTGACAGCTTCGAGAACACGCTCGAAGAGGTGTTGCGTGAAAGCATCCCTGCCGATGTCGGGGATCGGCCTCGGCTGCTGGAAGACACGGCGCGGATAACCGCGATTCTGCGGGAGCGAAAGGCAACGTATCGGGCGCGGCAACCGACTGTTCTCAACCTGATGTCGGGGCTGGAAATCGAGCGGTTCGCACGGAACGGGCTGGTCGGCAATTCCAGGCTTCCGGAGCGGTTGAAGCGTGCGCGGCGCCGGCTCGCGCGGGCTGAGATCGAGCATTTTGCTTCACTGATCGAGGACGATCCGATCAATGTTCGGATCGGAATTATCTCCGAGACGCTGGCGCACACCGGCTTCCAGATTTTCCGCCAGCCAGATCGTCAGGTACTCACCATCAGCCCTTTCCGACTCGGCGAACATCCCAATATTCGCGTGGGTGTTGCGATGATCACCTCGGCTCCCGAGGCGCTGACGTTGCATAACACGGTCGTCAATCAGATGTGGCGCAGCGCGTTGAAGGGCAAAGACGCGGCGCAGTTCCTGAGGGGATTGCTTGGCCAGGTTTCTCCGCCAGTCGCAACAGTGCCAGCATCCGCTGTGGCGTCACCGGAAGCGCGGTCACGGCGCCGGGCACGCCGATAGCATCTTCGATCGCCGAGGCGATCGCCGCGCCGGCGCCGCTGCATCCCGCCTCACCGACGCCCTTGATGCCGAGTGGGTTGAACGGGCTGGGCGCGTCCTCGGTGATCATCACCTCTACATGCGGCACCTCGTGCAGGGTCGGCACCAGGTAGTCGGCGAGGGTCGCGGATAGCGGCTGGCCCATCTTGTCGTAGCAGAACTCTTCGTACAGCGCTCCGCCGACGCCCTGCGCGACGCCGCCGGTGATCTGTCCGTCGATCATCTTCGGGTTCACCGCGCGTCCCACATCGTTGGCGACGAAGTAACGCTCCACCGTGACTTTGCCGGTCTCACTGTCGATTTGCACCACGGCCAGGTGGACGCCGTAGGGAAACGTCAGGTGCTCGGAATGGAACCAGCCCTCGCTGTACAATCCCGGCGTGCCGTGGCCCGCGGCCTCCTGCCCGGGAGCATACTGGCGAGCCAATTCACCCAAGGTGATGGATGCGCCGTCGGGCACATCCCGGCGCGCTACGACGCCATCGATGATGTCGAGCTGATCCGCGGGCGCCTGAAGCAGTTCCGCGGCCAGTGCCAGGGCCTTCCGCCGTACCTCGGCTGCAGCCACGTGGACAGCGCCGCCGGTCATCACCGTGGCGCGCGAGGCGTGGGCGCCAATGCCGAAACGGATCCGGTCGGTCTGGCCGTGCACGATGCGCACCCGCCGGTAATCGACGCCCAGCGTCTCGGCGCAAATCTGCGCCATCGCGGTTTCGAACCCCTGCCCCACCGAGGCACCGCCAGTTACCACCTCCACGTAGCCCTGCGCATCAATCGAGACGAGCGCGTTGTCGGACGGTCCCTGACCACTTTTTTCCAGGAACAATCCGATGCCGGCGCCCACCAATTCACCGGCGGCGCGCCGCTGGCGCAGTTGGGCCTGTACATTGTCCCAGCCGAATGCATCGAGCGCCGCCGCCAGCAGGGCCGCATAGTCGCCGGAATCGAGCAGGACCGGATGGCCGTTCATGGTCAGCGCCCGGGCATATGGCATCTCATTGCTGGCGATCAGGTTGCGACGGCGCAGCTCGATCCGGTCGAGCTCGAGCCTGGCCGCGACCATGTCGAGCAGCCGCTCGCGAACATAGGTGCTCTCGTAACGGCCCGGTGAACGATAGGTCGCGGCGGGCGTCTTGTTGGTCAGACGAAAGTGGCCAACGCCGCGGTAGGCCGGCACGCGATATGGCCCCGGCAGAGTGCTCAGCGTCAGGTCCGCAACGCGCGCACCGTGGGTGCGGACGTAGGCCCCCTGGTCGAGTGTGAACTCGTCGGCTAGACCCAGGATGTGCGCTTCGGCATCGAGTGCCACGCGCACCAGGTGACGCTGCTGGCGGGAATGATTGGCCGCCATCATATGTTCGAAACGGTCTTCGATCCACTTCACCGGTCGACCGAGACGCTGGCTTGCGACGCAGACGAGGAAATCTTCGGGATACAATTCGCCGCGAATTCCGAAGCCACCGCCGACATGGCCTTCGTGAAGCTGCACCGACGCGGCCGGCCGCCCCAGGAAGCGCGCCAGCGCATCGCGATTACGGTGCGGTACTTTCGCTGCCCCCCACAATTCGACGATGTCGTAGGCGGCATCGTAGCGTCCGAGCGCGCCGCGGCATTCCAACGGCATGCCACTGTGGCGGCCGACTGACAGGTCCGCCTCGACGATGCAGTGCGCGGCGCGGAACGCCGCATCGACGTCGCCATATTCCTGGCGCAGCACGAGCGCTTCGGTACTTACACCGGGCGCGAATTCGCCGGGCGGTGCCGACGCATCGAGCGTTGCCGGCAGCTCCTGGAGGTCGAGTGCCACGAGTTCAGCCGCATCCTCGGCGAGCGAGGCGCTGTCGGCGAATACCGCCGCCACCGGTTCGCCGACATAGCGCACGCGGTCGCGCGCCAGCAGCAACTGACGATACGGTTTCAGCGCCTCCGCCGCCGGATCGCGAAAATCGATCGGCGGTAGTCCGGCGATATCGGCGTGCGTCCATACGGCGACAACACCTGGCATCGCGCGCGCGTCGTCGGCACGGATGTCGATGATCCTCCCGTGCGCCTGCCCGGATCGCACGATGCGCATGTGAAGCTGGCGCGGGAAGTTGATGTCTGCCGCGAATCGTCCGCGGCCGGTGACCAGCGGCAGATCCTCGAGCCGTGTCACCGGATGCCCGAGGACCTTCGTCGTGCCCTTCTGGAATATCGGCTTTGCGCATGTGGTCATCGGCTCGATCGAGCCTTCATCTCGGCCGCGGCCGCCTTTACCGCCGCGAGGATGTTTTTATAGCCGGTGCAGCGGCACAGGTTCGACGCCAGCACGTCGCGCAGCGCCGCATCATCGATGTCAGGCGTCTGCTGCAGCGTGGCCGCGGCAAGCATAAGGAACCCTGGCGTGCAGTAGCCGCATTGTAGCGCATGATGTTCGATGAACGCGCGTTGCAGAGGATGCAGGTTGCCTGGGTCGCCAAGGCCCTCGACGGAAACGATGCGCATATCCTGCGCCTGCACCGCGAACATCAGGCAGGAACGGATGGCGCGTCCGTCGGCAATCACGGTGCACGCACCGCACACACCGTGCTCGCAGCCGAGATGCGTTCCGGTGAGCCCGCAATTGTCGCGCAGCGCATCGGCCAGTGTCTGGCGTGGCTCGATCGATATGCGGTGGCGCCGGCCGTTGACGTGCAGCTCTACATCCACCGTGGCGGTCATGAGAGGCTGCGCTCCAGCGCGCGCGACGTCACGGCGCGCACGAGTTGGCGGCGGAAGTCCCCTGTGGTGTGGCTATCCTCCATTGGATGGATATCGGCCGCCGCGGCTTCAGCCGCCGCGCGGAAGCTCTCGCCGCCGGGCTTTGTACCGGCGAGCATTGCTTCCACCTCGGACAGGCGGCGCGGGAACGTTTCGACGCCGCCGAGTCCGAAGCGGGCATCGGTGATGCGTCCCTCGGACAGACGATACGCCACCAGCGCGGCGGCCATCGCGAAGTCACCGGCTCGGCGGCTGACCTCGTAGAAACCGTACCGCGCATCATCCGCCAGCAGCCGGAATCGGCATTCCATCACCAGTTCGTCGGCGGCGAGCGACGTCGTCATGACACCGAGGAAGAAATCGGACGACGGCAATGTGCGGGGACCGCGCGTGCTGCGCGCGACAATCGATGCATCGAGCGTCGCCGCCACCAGGCACCACTCCGCTGACGGATCGGCATGCGCGAGGCTACCGCAGAACGTGCCGCGGTTGCGTATCGGCGGATGCGCGACGGAACGTGCGACCTCGCGCAGCAGACGCCCCAACGTGCCGCCGTTGGTTGCCGCCTCGATATCGGCATGACGGACCGTGGCGCCGATACGAAGCATGCCCGCTTCAACCAACAGGCGATCAAGTCCCGCGATGCGGTTGATGTCGATGAGATGACTGGGGCGGGCCAGACGGAACGCCATCATGGGCACAAGGCTCTGCCCGCCGGCGATCACGCGGCCGCCCCGTTCGGCGAACTCTCCGAGCAGCGATACGGCCTCGTCCACTGTGCCGGGGGCGTGATATTCGAACGAAACCGGCTTCATGGTTCGCGAATCGCCAGCAAAACGCGTCCGCTCGCGCGCCGGTCGCGCACCGCGGCCATCGCCTCGACAGCGCGTTCCAGCGGATACGTCTCGACGTCCATCGACACCAGCCTGCCAGTGGCAAACCATTCGAATAGCTCCGCATAACAATCAGCCATCATGTCGGGACGGCGCTTGCGGTAGTCGCTGATCTGCAGGCCGCTGACCTCGATGTTTTTCAGCAGCAGGTAGTTCACCCGCACTGTCGGGATGCGTCCGCTGGCGAAGCCGATGACGACCAGCCGGCCACGCCACGCGACCGCGCGCAGCGCGGCGTCGAACACGTCGCCGCCAAGCGGATCCAGCACGACGTCGGCACCATGCCCCTCGGTCAGTTGGTAAACCTGCGCACGGAGGCTGTCGCGCAGATCGGTGGCGGCGAGATCGATCACTGCGTCGGCGCCGGCGCGCTGCACCGCTACCGCCTTTTCCGCGCGCGCGATCCCGGCAAGCACCCTGGCGCCCATCGCCTTCGCCAGTTGCACCGCGGCAATGCCGACAGCGCCCGAGGCGCCGAGTACGAGCACGGTTTCGTTAGGTTGCAAGCGCACGCGATCGCGCAGCGCGCACCACGCGGTATCGAAGGCAACGCTCATTGCGGCGGCCTGCGGGAATGAAAGCCCTTTCGGCAGCCGGTAGCATTGGTCGGCGGCGACCGCGATCTTCTCGGCATAACCACCCTGTTCCGCCATTGCCAGGACACGGTCTCCCACGCGCAGGCTGTGGACTCCGAATCCTAGCCCGCACACCACGCCCGCGGGTCCCTTGCCAGGTGTGAACGGCAAGGGCGGCAGGTATTGATAGGCGCCGGTCACGACCAGCGAATCGACGAAATTGACCGGGGCGCAGTGCACCTCGACGATCACCTCGCCGGGCTGTGGCTGCGGATCCGGCCGTTCTACCAGCGTTGCCCATTCGATCGGCCCGAACTGCGCGATCTCGATCGCTCGCATGTCACGCGCCGACCTCGACGCGGCGCTGGTAGCGCACGGGGATGGGCGTGTGACGACCTTCCTCCACCCCTTTGACCAGTACGCGCTTGGTTATCTTCCCACTCGATGTTAGCGGTAACTCATCGAGGAATAACATATATTCCGGCATGTCGTAGCGTGACAGGCCGAGCGCATCGAGATGATCCAGTAGCGCGTCTGGCTGCACTGCGCAGCCGGCACGCGCTACGACCGCAAGACAGACGCGCTCGCCCAGGCGCGTGTCCGCCACGGGAAATGCCGCTGCCTTCTCGACATCCGGATGACGCACGGCAAGCGCTTCGATCCGCGCCGGATAGATGTTGTGGCCGCCACGCAGGATGACGTCCTTCTTGCGCCCCGCTATGCGCAGGAAGCCGTTCGAATCGAGCGATCCCAGATCGCCCGTCATGAACCATCCGGACGTGTTGAACGATTCCTCGGTTGCCGCCTGATCATCGAAATAGCCGAGCATCAGGCTCGCGCCGCGTCCGCCGATCTGGCCGACTTCGCCAATCGGCAGCTCTATGTCCGGGTTCTCCTGATCCCAGATGCGGATTTCGAAACCCGGGCAGGATCGGCCGCAGGTTTCCGCAATCAATTGCGGATCGTCGCTCGGCAGCGTGTATTGGTGCGAGCATGTCTCGGTCATCCCATAGCCGCTCTGCGGCATCACGCCCCGACGCATCAGTTCGGCTATCACCGCACTCGGCGTGGGGGCACCAGAGATCCGGAAGCCCTTGACGGCGCCAAGCTGCCTCAGACCGCGCGACTGTATCTCGTGGAGCAGATCGACAGCATGCGTGGGAACGCCGAACAGGAACGTAACACCGGTTTCGATCAGCCGGTCCACTGGACTTCGGCCGCGTGGCAGGTCGTGCACGACCAGTTCACCACCAGCGGTGAAGGCGGCAACCATCGCACCGAAGCCCAGGTTGTGGCTGAGCGGACTGAACGTGTAGATCACCGACTGCGGGCCAAAGTTCCAATCGCCGGCCAGCGCCCGTGCGTTCGCCAGCAGCGTGTTGTCGCTGTGCATCACGCCTTTCGGCTCGCCGGTGGTGCCGGAGGTGAACGGCAGATAAATCACGCGGTTCGGGTCGCGGCTTGGCGCGTCGGCAGAGAAGGCGGAAGGTGATTCGAACGTCGCTCCCGCGGCGAGCCGGTAGGTTAGCTTCAGGAACGGCAGGCTGGCGGCGAGGGTAAAGATGTCCTGTCTGTCGACATCGGCGCCGTGACCTGGCTGCGCAATCAACACGGCAGCGTGCATGCGTTCGAGCAATGCCCTAACCTGTGCGACGGTGCTGTCGCGATGCAGCGACGGGCAGCAAACATAGCCGTTGCGCGAACAGGCGAGTACGGCGATCGCAATCTCGACGCGGCTTGGCAGCCAGACGGCGACACGCTGGCCGGCGCGAACGCCTTTTGTGGCCATCTCGGTCGCCAAGCGATCAGCCGCGTGGACAAGTTCGCGATAGGTGAGGCGACGAACGCTGTCGCGTATCGCGAACGCATTCGGTGTCTGCCGCGCATGAACGGCGGCTTCCATGTAGATTGTTTGGTCACGCCAATGGCCGGCGGCGGTGTGCTGCTCGATCCGTTCCGGGGTGAGCAGCGTCAGGATCGTGTTGATTCTCATGCGAACAGGTGCATCGTCACGGCCGGCGCGGTCATCTGCCATTCAGCGTTCCAGGATCGCACGCAGGAATTGCCGTGTGCGCGGATTGACCGGGTTCCTCAGAACCTGCCGCGGCGGCCCTTCTTCCAGGATCCGGCCGTTGTCGAACATCAGCACGCGATCAGCGATATCGGCAGCGAAGCTGATCTCGTGCGTGACGACCAGCATGGACATATCGCTGGCGTGCGCAAGCTCGCGCACGACCCGCAATACTTCGCCCACCAGCTCGGGATCAAGGGCCGAGGTTACCTCATCGAACAGCATGATCTTCGGCTTCTGCGCCAGCGAGCGGGCAATGGCGACGCGCTGCTGCTGGCCACCGGACAATTGCGCCGGTCGCTTGTTCAGATGGTCCTTCAGTCCGACGTCGCTCAGCAGATTGATCGCGCGCGCGTCGGCTTCGTCGCGCGGCAATCGAAGCACGTGAAGCAGCGGCTCGCGCACGTTCTGCAGCGCGGTCATGTGCGGGAACAGATTGAACTGCTGGAATACGATGCCAAGCGTGCGACGCACCTTCCGCGCGTGTCGTTCGCCCGCCGGCCGTAGACCGTCTGGGCTCGGTTCGTGCCAAAGGTAGTTGCCGTCTATAAGGATGGTACCGGTATCGGGTTTCACCAGACCGATAGCGAGCCGCAGGATGGTGGTCTTGCCCGAGCCGCTGGGGCCGATCACCGCGACCTTCTCGCCGAGCGCCAGGTCGAGGTCCACGGAATCGAGCACTTTGTGCTCGCCGTAGGTCTTGCTGATACCGCGCATAGCGAGCAGTGCGGGAGCCAGTTCGGCCCTTGGCTCGGGCCGCTGCTCGACGACGACGCGCTCAGCCGTAGACTGCATGGCTTGTCTCCGAGCTGCGTATCAGTCTCGCCGCGGTGTAGCTGATCACGAAATAGAACGCGCCGACCATGGTCAGCGGCTCGACGTAGCGGAAGTTGATCGACCCGATATTGTTGCCCTGCGCCAGCAGTTCCATCACGGTGATCGTTGAGAGCAGCGATGATTCCTTGAACATGCCGATGACCTGATTGCCCAGCATGGGCAGTATGGTCCTGATCGACTGCGGCAGTACGATCCCCAGCCAGACGCGCCGTAGCGGCAGGCCGAGGGTGAGTGCCGCCTCCCATTGGCCGGCCGGCAGGTTCTCGATCCCGGCGCGGTAGATCTCCGTGGCATAGGCACTATAGAAGACGCCAAGTCCGAGCACACCGGTCGCGAAGGCGGATAGTGAGACGCCCCATTCGGGGAAGATATAGAACAGGAAATAGAGCTGCACCAGCAGCGGCGTGCCGCGCACGAACTGTACGAAGAACTCGACGACCGGCGTGACCCGGCGGATGCGCGCGAGCCGCACCAGGGTCCAGACGAGACCAAGTGCGAATGATACGATGGAACCGAACAAGGTCGCCAGTATCGTCAGCCTGAGGCCAGCCAGCAGGTCGGGAACGATAGACCACGCAAACTGCCAGTCCCAATGAAATCCGGTCATACCCCGCCCCCGAGCGCCCACTCGGGTACTGGCGAGCGCGTGGCACCGGTTACCCGCGCGACATCGCGCCCTACCCGCCGGTTGACGTGGTGTTCGAGAAGCTTTGCCCCGTGGGCCAGGATCAGCGCCAGGATGAAATAGATGACGATGATCAGGCCGAACACCGGCCCACTCCGCCCAAGCGAGGTGCCAATGAGATTGGCGCGGAACGACAAGTCCTGGATCGTCACCAGCGAGACCAATGCGGTGAATTTCAGCGTCGTGACCAGTGCGTTGCCGAACGGCGGGATCATGATCGGCAAGGCCTGCGGCAGGGTGATGCGAAAGAATCGATAAAGCGGCGAAAAGCCGAGCGTCACCGCGGCTTCCCGTTGTCCCGGTGAGACCGCGTTGATCCCGGCGCGCA
>Ga0335075_10015458_pt1 | contig 11437 bp, 7 predicted proteins | sample Lox_Sample_24_FD_206723 | JGI IMG/M metagenome (GOLD analysis project Ga0335075, IMG submission 206723) | Soil microbial communities from Loxahatchee National Wildlife Refuge, Florida, United States - Lox_Sample_2.4 | ecosystem: Environmental > Terrestrial > Soil > Wetlands | place: USA: Florida...
TTCGAAATCTTCCATAGCGCTTGCGACAGCAGCAAGAGATATGACCGCATATGACAGCGATTCCTCCGGGGCGGAAGATGATTATACCGAGACGAATGTGCTTCTGGGCTACGCCGCCAAAGAACCTTCAGATGATACAATCAGCCATCTAGGAGGGCGTCCGGTATGATTGAAAAGCCTGCCTATGACTCATAAATGCTTTGGAAATGACCAAACTATGGATGTGAGGATCATTGCTGACTTGAAATAATAAATTAGACATGGCTGGATCCCACCAACCCTCCCTCTGTGACCCTTGCAAAGTGCAAAGTGTGCAAAGATCTTATGGTCTTGTTATTACAATTGAACGGAGATTTACCAGATCACTTCCCAGGGCATGAAAGACGACTATACGTGCTGACTTGCCGGCGAAAGACGTGTAGGCGTAGAGATGGTAGCGTACGTGTACTGCGAGGGGTTCGGATTTCTGAATCCCCAGCCAAAGATCGGCGGAAAACCACTGGCGAGGCAAAGTCCAAGTCAGCATCCTCGCAGTCACAGATGAAGACCGTCACTTCGACGAATATTGGAGAGAGCATATTTGGCGTGAAACAAGTCAGAAGCTCTTCCTCTTCAAACCCGTTCTCCACCTCTCCACCCAGCACAACAACCACCAGCCCGTTCAATTTAACCTCCGCATCTTCTACCAACCCTTTCTCAACTACAAATCTTCCTCCGCTCTCTGAACTTGCTTCCAAACCAGCTCAAGAACCAATTAGCGCCGCTGACCTCCCTAAAACCTTCGCTTCTGCGGTTTCACTCAATAGCAATCCGACAACGTACGGACTAATACCCTCACCCGAACCTTGGCCTCAAGATTCCGACCTCCCCCCTCCATACCCACTCTACTATCTTGTAGACGCCGACTATGAAACCCTAGACAAAGTCTCCTACGACGCCCCAATTCCCCGCCAAACCATGGACATTGACGAAGACGGAGGCTCTACCGGTCAGAAGGAAGACAAAGATGTCTACGAAAGCACAATAGACAAAACCTTCCAGAAGTTCGCGGATAGGCTAGCACAGAATCCAGAGCAGGTCATTCGATACGAGTTCAAGGGTCAGCCATTACTGTACTCGAAGAACGACACAGTTGGCAAGCTTCTAGCGCCCTCGCACGCACAGAATGCCAAGGTTGCGGCAGGACAAGGGCCAGGCGGCGGCCGGATGCCGAGATGTGAGAATTGCGGCTCTGGAAGGGTGTTTGAGGTCCAATTGACGCCGCATGCCATTACGGAGCTAGAGGCTGAGGATTTGAGCCTAGAGGGCATGGAGTGGGGGACGATTATTGTAGGCGTTTGCGAGAAGGACTGCATGCCACGTGGGACAGATCTTGGCAGGGTTGGATACGCTGAAGAATGGGCGGGTGTACAATGGGAGGAAGTGAAGGAAAAGAGATGACACTAGCTAGGAATAGTGTATTATTTTGAGAGCGTTTGCTACTCTCTGTGTAGATGCCTCTAAATATTTAGTGCATTGGCCGCTCCCGCTTTGAGCATCTCAATCAATCATGCTGGAAAAAACCAACTCCCTTTGTATCATAAGATATATTTAATTATGTATTCATGCGGGGGGTAGTCCCTGAAGACATACCACCAACGAAACAAACGCTAAAGCTCCACGAGGGGCTTCGGAAGGCAGAGAGTGCACTACTAACTCAGGCTCGCACGGGGAGGATAGGGCTAGTCAAGTTCCTATACGGACGAAGCGTTCCTGGCTTTACTACAGCTACTTGCCAGTGCGGGGCTGGGCAGGAGACGCCACGCCACATGGCCTTGTATTGCACGCACGAAGCGGATAGGAGGCACTACTTAACACGCAGGCCGGAACCGGACATAGCTAGGCACTTCGTACGGTGGATGATGTATTCAGGAAGGCTGAAGCAGTTTGCTTTAGCTAAACGCTTGCTATTCGACAGCGAATAGCTAGCGCTCTCCTTGAGAAGTAGGTGGCGGTGGGGCTACTTACTTAGTAATTGCGGGCTGCGAGTAAGTTATAGCCTCGTATAAGGACAAGCAGCTTAGGGTTTTTCATCCTACTATGAAAGTAGTAAGATCTTCCCTAGTTTAAGACTTTTAGGAGACCCGCATAGCCTTAAGCTCAAACGGTGTAAGATTAATAATAATAATAATAATATGTATTCATAGCATGGTATCCTACAGATATAAGACTCAGACGCGCTTGCACCAGCCTAAGCCCCACACCATATTTTGCAGACGCCTTGGAAGTACACTTGTCAGACCTTCTTGAATGCTCGGAAATGCGTCGAAGCCAGATAATTCCCCAGAAAAATTTCGCCGTACTCCATTAGTTAAACCGCTATGCCGAAATGAGATCAAGGATTCGCTACGGAGTATGCACCCCTGATTTTGTTGTAGAGCTCGGTATCAAGGAAATTATAGTTTGGATCATGTGTGCAGAATGGATGCTGGGAGAGTAGAGTATCTGCTGTTGGGCGTTCGCGTGGATCGCTAGATGTCCGGTCAGTGATTCGATTCTGATAGTACAGTTGTTGAAACTCACATTTGAAAGCAGTCTGCCATAAACGCAACTGCTACGGGACTGATCGTGTTGCTGACATCGTCCGGAATGGGAGGCGCTTCATTGAGACTACCAAGTTTGTAGATCGCTCCAACGGCTTCCTCTTTGCTCCAAGGTCGTCTACCAGCGAACATCTCAAGCACTACACAGCCAAGCGACCAGATGTCGACTTTGGCAGAGTAGCCCTTGCCCTGAGACCGGATCACCTCGGGAGCCATCCAGAACACAGAACCCTGCATATTATTCGATATGTCATTTCCGTAGATGTTGTCAGTCTTCTTCGAAATACCGAAGTCAGAGATCTTGCAAGTTCCATCAAGATCAAGCAGGATATTATCAGCCTTGAGATCACGGTGCAAAATTCCTTCCCGATGGAGATATGCTAAGCCGTCCAGGGTCTGGCGAGTCAAGGAGCGGACCACCTCTTCTTCAAACTTGCCATGTTTACGCAGACAGCTTCCAACACTACCACCCGAAATATACTCAAGGAAGATACTGATAGAAGTCTCCTTTCGTTCACAACCAAGATATTGCACAATATTCACGTGGTCGAGATCCTTCATCGTGTCTATCTCTTGGTCTAGCGCCGCAACAAGCTCCCGCATCTTGGCTTTATCATTTCCAGCGGCTTTAGCACTGACCTCGACCTGCTTCACAGCCAAGAATTCTCCCGTTGTTGCGTTCATTCCCAGGTAGACACGTCCATACGTGCCTTTGCCAATTAGTTGACCTTTGAACCAGCGGAAAGTGGCTTGGCGCTTTGGGATGCTATCTTGGGGTATTTTTGGTAAGACCATGCTCCCACGTTGAGGTCGAATCTGGACAATGTTGGCACCGAACATTTTTGTACTCTTTCGGCGCAAAATAGAACTTGCTGGACCAGCCTGCTGTGTAGGAGCTGTGAAGCGCTTGTTCGCTTCGTGGGCCCCGCGTGCCACTTCACGAATAGACTTCATGCGGCCAAGTCCCCCAGAACGACGTATATTCCTCTGGGCAACACTTTGGACTGAAGTTGGACGTTCAAGAGCTCTTAGGGTTGATTCGTTCGATCCCAAGGTGTCGCTATCATTAGAAGAGCCATCAGGACGAGAAGTGGTAATTGACATTCCTGACTGAGCAGCGGCTATCTGCTCAAGCGTTGCAGGTGAATTGATGGGATGCGTCGGAGAGGGGGGAGGAGAGGTACCCTGGCCTTCTTCAACTACGGGTTGATCGAGATCGAGGTTCGGGAAGAAATCATCAAGGTGATTTATCAGCGCTTCTGGTGGCGGTCTGCTCGCCCACACATCTTCTCTTGCAAAAGATTCTCGCCGCAACAATTTACTCATATCCTCCGAAGACTCAGCAGACCAGCCTTCAGAAGCAGCAGAGGCAGGTGTTCTCCGTTGCGGTCGCTTGCCATTTCGAGCACTGGTCACGTTCTCCTCGTCAATATCAGGCATATGAATTGGTGCTCCACTAGTCGACGTTTGGGGGGACTTAAAGGAAGGAGCGCCGCCAAAGGATACCACCTTCTTAGATCTAGTATCAACTTTCAGATTTGGAGGCTTGCTAGTCCCATCAGAATCACTCTCGGGGTCGTCTCTTCCCATGCTGACATTTTGCTTAGGTTTCTTCGAGGCTATAGGAACAGCGAAGAGGCCATCGTCAGAATCATCATCATCAGAGTCATCTTGTTGCGCAAGCTGAGATCTGTCAAAAAGGACTTCTGACTCGGTGAAATCGAGATCTGGTCCATATGATTTCCTGTTACCCGGTATGTTCATTGGCCCAAGTCCAGGCGTATGTGCGCTACTCGGGCTCAGGTCGGAAAGTGAAGGAGGTCGTCGAAGTCCGTCTTGTCGCATTTTAGCAATCATAGCACTCTCGGATGTTCTTACGAAAGAACTTTGCTCTCCTCTAGAGTCACCTTCTCGTGCATAATCGGGAATTATGAAAGGGGTGTCCCCTTTACCCCACGTGAGGCTACCTGGCGTACCAGCAGGCGATCTAGGACTACTACGGCCAGAACCAGGAGTACCGAAATCAACGGTGGCCATTGCCTTTCTATTATCATGCTGCTCTGCTCTGGCTGCGTCCGGCGAGTTCTTAATTAGCGAATTTGGAGAGAACGAGTTTGCATTAGGATGGCCACCACCTCCCACACGTGCCCCTCCTCCAGCGAGAGCCGCACCGATACCTCCACTAGCCTGTGGCGACGCTGGGACTGGTTTTCGTCGATTCCTTTCAGATGCTTCCATAGGCACCGGCTGCATAGGATCACCGCCAGATATTCGTTTACCATCACCGTCTATGCTATTTCTCGTACGTTGGCCTGTCTTTTTGCTCAACGAGTTTGCCTTGATCAGGGTGGCGGATTCGGCTGGCGGTGGCGGAGGCTTTCTTTGTGGGAAGAGATTATCTGGTTTTTTGTCTTCGAAAGGTGAGTTACGTGGCTGATCAAAGTCAACTGTCCTTTTACCTTTAATGCCAAAACTGTTCTGGGTACCAGATTCATCCTCGACAGATGGCGACTCCTTCGTCTGCCTCTTCTTTGCTTGATACTCTTTCTGGCGCCTTTCCATTTCTGCTCTGTGTTCTTGTGCAGCCAGATCAAAGAAAGCTTGCTTCTCATCCTCTGGTAGCTGGCTTTCGCCGCTATCTTGAGATGTCTGGAGTCGGCCTAACCGTTCACGCAGGGCTTCATTTGCGGATTGATCGGCGTTTGGAGGTCCGGGTCCCTTGAGGGTATTTTGGCGAGAAGTAGGTGGCGAGGAGCTGGAACGGCGCCGCGTACCATTGGGAATGCCATTCAGTTCTTTATCTAGGGGCACATTGGGAGAGCGATATCCGGTCAATTGCTGTATCTTGCTGCTCCAAACCACCCCCAAACCTCCTAGAGCTGGCGTATTCTGTGGCACGAGAGAACTTCCGGTTGCACTAAGGAAGAATTTTAGACTACCTGTTGCATCAGCTCTTGTTCTTTTGTATACTAGAATTCTTTGATCATCAAGCACATCATCGTGCTCCGTGCGTCCGAGTTCAGTGATAAATAGCTGGACGCTTTCAGAATCATGCATGCCAAGATTTTGACATATTGTCTGCTTTATTTCCTTTGCTGAGTCAACGTCAGTAATATCGCAGAGGCGGTAAGTCAGTCCATCCATTGTGACAAGTACGAAATTTCTCCCAGGGCTGTTTCGTCTGCCTCGCTGCCCAGCATCGTGGTCAGAGGCGGAAAATGTCGATCCAGGCCGATGCAATGATGTATCACTGGCCGTGGCCTTGGCATTTTGCCCAAATGATGGAGGTTTGAAGCTGAGCGACGGGCTTGTAGGGGATTCAAGTAAATGATCGTCGGGTGAAGGGTGGGCTCCATCTTCCTTCGGCTTCTTCTTTCGGAAATGCTTAAAGATGCCACCTTTGGCTTCTTTTGCGGACGTAGGTGGATCCATACTGGCCGATCGCTCGCCGGGTTCTAGCGGAGAAGGTCGGGACCCATCCTGACCATGTCTTCGTGAATCCTGAGTACGACTCCCGGAATTATTTTCGCCTCCCATACTACTACGTAAAATCTGACTGGCACCAGGGGGTACTCCAGACCCATAGATAGCTGCATTTGATGATATAGAGTCAGTACTATTGCTTGCACGGTGGCCGAATTTTCCACTGTGTGGAGAGGCGGACAAGGTACCATTAGGAGTCGATAGCAGGGGCATCGAGAACGTTGCACTTGGGCTCCCATTCCCAGGACTACCTGGCATTCGGAGTGCTGCGCCTCTAAAATGGCCACCGTCCCCAATTTCACCGCTAGCACTAGGACTATGCCTTCGATTGGGATCAACTCCATCAACGGACTTTAGAGCATTGCGATGGCCACCGCGTCCCTGTCCAGACTGATGGCCATCTAGCATATTAGGTTCACTCGCCATAGCCGTACTGTTGGTGAATACTGGTAATGTAGTGCTTTTATTTTGTGAAAATCGGCGCGTACCAAAACCTGGTCCTGGAACCTTGAAAGGATATTTATCGGTAGCTTCATCTTCAACTCCTGCAGTACTTGGCGTTGTAACTTGTGCCTCTTGACGACTGAGATTTGGTGATGTCTCACAATTGCCTTCTGTACCAGCACTTGGTATACTACCTTGAGTAGACTCTCGCCGCATGTGGGAAGACTTGACCTGTTCACCAGATCGTCCTGTAACAATGCCTCGAATCAAGCGGCGCATCCTCTTCCCCTCTTCGCGCTCTCTTGCTTGATCCCATCCAGTCCCGCTCGAAGAGCACTCCTTAGCCAACCTTGGATAAACCTGTTGATGCATCATACCAAAATTTCCTCGCCCACCATGGCCACTCCCTAATTCCAAAAATTGAGCACCGTGTAAGTTTAGGCCTTTAAATGTTTCTTGCCAGTCATTCGAGAATTGATTGGTAGCAAGCCATATTAACACACGATCCAGAGGCCACTGAGCTGCTGCTTCATTGGAGACAATACTCCCAGGGTGCTGAGTTGCGTTACTTGTAAGGGGAGCCACACCTCTGTTCGAAGCGGTAGAGGCTTGAGGTTGCATATTAGAAGAAACTATAGAACTGTACTCTGGGGGGTCCCGAGAAGCTGGTTGCATCCCCTGCTGTCTGACATGCGCCGTATGCATCTGATATAGCCTCTCACGGTCAGCATAAAAGCTATTTGGTCCTTCCAGAGGCGATGTTAATGCAGTGTCAGGTGTATTCCTATTAGTTGACCTGGAGCTATCTGATATTGCAGAGAATTCTGTGCTATCTCCCCTATTGAAGCTAGGTTCTGGAACTCTACCAAGCCCGGGTATGCCAACCCCAACGCCAAATGAATCGCCGGCGTGTGGGATATATGTCGCAGACATTTGGTGCTCTATAGGAGTTTGTGGAACTTGCTGGCTCGCAGCATATTGCTGTTGGCTCGGATTGTACGTTTGATATTGGTGGTTAGGCGTTTGTGGTGGTGGAGGGATAGGGAAGCCACGAGCATCATATGTCCGGCCCCAGCTCCCTTGCCACGCAGTTTGCATAGGCTGCATACTATGAGCGGTACCAGGAGGTGGTCCTGGCGGTGGAGGCAACATTAGCCCAGCTGGATGTTGCTGTTGCCCCATACGGGGTGGGGGTGGTGGTAGAGACATCATATGTGGCTGAACAGGTGGAGACATGGGAGGTGGAGGAGGTACATATTGTCCTGGCGGTCCTCCCGCCGAGGCATGTCTCTGCCCTGGTTGATACATGGCGAGTCCCGGCGTTGGCCGCGGTAATCCACGCCAAGGACTGTTCTGCGCGACAGAGGGCGACGGTGGAGTGGGGTCAAAGGTCGCGGCTCGTGGTCGTTGTACGGGTGGGGGATAATTCGTGTATTGGGAGTTTGAGGCGGTGATTGTGGGATATGGAGAACCTGTTCCATAAGAGGGTATAAGGAAGGACGATGATGAGTTGTTGGCGTTATAAGCGGGAACGTCGTTCAGTACAAGATCTTCTGGGACTGCGAGGCTTGCTGCTGATTGTGATGGAGGTGATGCGCCTCGGTTGATGTCCGAGCTGTCTGATCGAGCGGAGGAAGATCTTTGGCGGGTGGATGTCATCGTATCCTCGGCATCTTTGTACAAAACTTGGACGACTTGAAGCCTTTTGAGGCTCTCGTCGCAGCTATTCGTCGTCTAGCTAAGAGCTTCAAATTTTCAGATTCCGCTTCCAAGAGCAAGCTACGGGGCGCGTACTGCGAAGACCGAGTTCGCCCTGAGTCTCAAGAAGCAGTAGATCTCTTGTTTTCTCCGCGGATATGAGATACGCTTCGGCATCTAGTGCGCTGGGTCCTGACCTGATCAGTTGTCGTTACCTGTTTCCTTAGCAGGACCGTTTGTTGCCTCAGAGTTGGCTTGAAAGGCTTCAAACGGGCGGCCAACCATTCAGAGCTCAGCATTGTTTCCTTGCAGGGATTAGGGAGCATTTAAGCGCCGGCCGCAACGAGAGGAGCTAGATAGCTGAAGGGCTAAAGAATAATAGCTCGATTGGTTGATTCTGTCATGGAGAAGCTGCCTGGAAATATATGTTGATGCAATTGTATCAGTATGATGTAAAGCTAGGTTCTTAAAGAGGAAAATTCCGGGGTTCTTTCAAAATTTGGCATGACCCTCTTATCGCGGATTTGAAGTGGGCTGAGGATTTCTAACGTCAATTATCTTCCTTCCACCATACCCAACCCTCAAGTACACAATTCGTTCCTCTTCAGCTTTCCCTGATACTTCCAAAGTATTCTTTTGAAGCAATGGCTACTGACATTAGGACTTCCGAGCTGAAATCTCCAGTTGATGTTGCGGAGTACCTATTTGCCAGGCTCTATCAGATGGGGGTGCGTTCAGTTCATGGTGTGCCTGGTGACTATAACTTGGTAGCTCTGGATTATATAGCAGAGGCTGGCTTGAAGTGGGTAGGCAATGTGAATGAGCTTAATGCCGGTGAGCATTTCAATTCCTATTTCTTCCTTCAAACAGGAAGAGCAGAAAGCTCTCGATAAGAAGAGGGCTCTCAATGACTGAATGGATAGCATACTGATAGTAATTTATCCAGGTTATGCAGCAGATGGGTACGCCCGAGTCATAGGTATCTCTGCTATTGTTACCACCTTCGGCGTTGGCGAGCTCTCCACAATCAATGCGATTGCCGGAGCCTATTCCGAACATGTACCAGTTGTGCACATTGTCGGCACTCCATCTACAATATCTCAGAGAAACGGGATGCTTTTACATCACACGCTTGGAAATGGCAACTTCAACGTTTTTGCAAACATGAATTCCGAGATATCTGTTGCAATGGCAAAGCTAAACGACCCTTATGAAGCTGCGACTTTGATTGATCATGCATTAAGGGAGTGCTGGGTCCAAAGTCGGCCCGTCTATATTACTTTACCAACAGATATGGTGCAGAAGAAGATTGAGGGTGCAAGATTGAAGACACCAATAAATTTGTCATTTCCGAAAAACGATCCCGCTCAGGAGGATTATGCTGTGGATGTTGTCCTAAAGTACCTTCACGCTGCCAAGAATCCTATCATACTTGTGGATGCCTGCGCCATTCGTCACAGAGTACTTGAAGAGACCCACGATCTTATTAACAAGACTGGATTGCCTGTGTTCGTAACTCCCATGGGTAAAGGCGCTGTCAACGAAACACATGCCAACTATGGCGGTGTCTATGCAGGTGATGGAAGCCAGCCAGATGTTAAAGAGCGCGTCGAATCATCAGATTTGATACTTACGATTGGTGCTATCAAAAGCGACTTCAATACAGGTCAGTTGTCTTATGTTCTGAGATATCAGAATACTGACAAATGCACAACAGCCGGTTTCTCCTATAAAACATCTCAACTGAATACAATTGACTTCCATAGCACACATATAGCCGTAAGGTACTCTCAATATCCTGGTGTTCATATGAAGGGTGTCTTGCGCAAAATTGTTGAAAAGGTCGATATGGGCAAGCTTAAGGCAGTTCCAGGTCCAAAAATGATGAATAAAGTCAAGGAGAATCAGGACAGCTCGGAAACAATTACCCAGGCCTGGTTTTGGCCAAGAGTTGGAGAGTTCCTGAAAGAGAACGATATTGTGATCACGGAAACTGGTACAGCAAATTTCGGTATCTGGGAGACCAAGTTTCCCAAAGGAGTAACCGCTCTTAGTCAAGTACTTTGGGGCAGCATTGGATATTCTGTTGGTGCATGCCAGGGCGCTGCTCTCGCTTCTCGAGACGCTGGAGTGGAAAGAAGGACCATTCTGTTCGTGGGTGATGGTAGTTTTCAGCTCACGGCTCAGGAAGTGAGCACCATGATCAGACTCGGCTTGAAGCCCATCATGTAGGTGCTACATCGTTTCACAATCGATGCAGTGTTAATGTCTCCAGTTTCGTGATTTGTAACGACGGTTTTACCATTGAACGTTTCATCCATGGCATGGATGCTGTCTACAACGACATCGCTTCATGGTCGTTCAAAGACATTGTGAATGTCTTTGGTGGTGCAGAGAAAAATGCGAAGACTTTCCAAATCAGGACGAAAGATCAAGTGAATGAATTATTGGAGGACAAGCATTTCAATGCTGCTGAATCTCTGCAGTTTGTCGAGCTTTATATTCCGAAAAAAGATGCTCCCAGGGCATTAAAATTGACAGCTGAAGCAAGTGCGAAGACCAATGCAAGGCAGTAGACCGCTCTTCGCCGAAAATGTAATCACAAACAATTCAACGAAAGGAATTATATATCTAGTACCTTTGATGAAAATGGCATTAGTCCCCGTTACCTCGTGAAAATCTTGTGGCTGAACATGCGTTAAGATATGACTTGAATCTGAGGTAAGTTCTATTGCTTAGTTGTCTAGTGCTTAGAATCTTCTGCTCGTAGTACGAAACTACCCGTCATCTTCGCTTAGCAGAATCCCAAGGCGGATCTCTTCAAACTTTAACATACCTCCTGTCAAACATTGTGGTTATACCTAGAAAGACACAAATGTCAGATTCTAGCAAGCGAAAAGCTGCCCCGGAAGAACGAAGAGATGATCGCACCAGAAAGAGGAGTAAGGTATGTAAGGTCCCTCTTTGGCCATTACTGGAACTTCCAACGGTACTCGTCTTTAAAATGGTCTACATGAGATTCTGAGGTCACGTGTCTGGGAATGGTGGATAATCGCTGTAACGGAATTTGGATGGACTTATGTACTGACATGATCTAGGGTGGGTCAGGTGGGAAATGGCAGACGCCGTATCAAAAGGCCAAAGCTGAAGCCGTGAATCATCGTGGAGGTGGGAAGATCGAACCTGGCGATGTAGGAATTTGGGCTACTTGTGTCAAGGGAAAAGAAGGC
>Ga0335075_10015459_pt1 | contig 11437 bp, 8 predicted proteins | sample Lox_Sample_24_FD_206723 | JGI IMG/M metagenome (GOLD analysis project Ga0335075, IMG submission 206723) | Soil microbial communities from Loxahatchee National Wildlife Refuge, Florida, United States - Lox_Sample_2.4 | ecosystem: Environmental > Terrestrial > Soil > Wetlands | place: USA: Florida...
CCATTCGTCGCAGGGGTTGTTGTCGGTGCCGGTGGTGCGGACGTAGACGGAGTCGCCGTCGCCGCTGGTGGTGCAGGTGCTGCCGTTGCCGACGCCGAGGAAGCCGGTGACCTGGTCCAGCATCGGCTGGAGCATGAAGTGCCCGTTGAGGTCCAGCGCGATCCACTGCTGGTTGGAGCCGCCGTTGCAGCCCCACTGGTCGATGGCGGCGCCGTCGCTGGTGTTGTTGTTGGCGACGTCCAGGCACAGCCCGGACTGCCGGTTGATCAGCTCACCGGGGCCGTCCACGATCGACCCGCCGTCGGAGGCGTTGTCGGGGACGTACTCCCACAGGTCGTTCGCCTGGGTGATCTCCGTGCCGCCGTGGGGGTCCTGGTTGGCGGTCTGGTACCACTTGCTCCACACGTCGACGGTGCCGCCGGCGTTCATGTTGTTGCCGTTGTCTTCGAGCACCTCGGTGCCCGGCTCGGCGACGTTCTGGATCGTGTAGACGGCGGTGACCTGGTTGGCCTGGTTGGTGGTAGAGGCGAGCGAGCCGAGCTCGGCCCACTGCGGGCTGGTCTGGTCGACGCTGGCGAAGGCGATGCCCGACGCGGCCAGCATCAGCCCGCCCGCGCTGGCCAGCACGGCGGCGGCCAGCGTCGCGCGGCGGAACCGGCCCAGTCGCCGCGGGCGGCCCGCGGCCCGCGCCGGCTGGTCCGGCGCGTCGTGGGGTGATGGATGGGTGTTCATAGCGGTGTTTCCTTTCAGGTTGGGCCGGGTCCTGGTGACGCCGGCCGCTTCTGGGTACTCCCGGAGCATTCGGATGCTCCGGGAGGGCTCTTCATACGCGGGCTGGGGCGGCGGCGTGTTCGGTCTTCTCCCACAGGAACGGGGCCCGGATGAGCTGGTAGAGCCCGCGCCAGCTGGCCGTCCAGAGCATGACCCAGTAGGCGGGCAGCAGCGGGGCGAACACGGCCGAGACCAGCTTGTAGCGGCGGGCGGCGGCGACCACGAGTGCGGTCCAGACCACGAAGATCGCGGACTGGACGATCGTCATCGTGTAGCCAACCGGCAGGTGCTCCGCGAACAGGCCGTGGTACCCGCTCGCCCAGATGGCCAGCGACATGGGCTGGGCCAGGTACAGCAGCGGCGTGCCGACCATGAACGTCAGCATGGTCGCGGTGCCCGCCCGGCCGAAGGTGCGCCAGGTCCGGGCGGGGTTGCGGGTGTGCACCAGGGCGGTGAGCATGAACCCTTTGAGCCAGCGGGTGCGCTGCTTGGTCCAGGCGGTGAAGCGGTGCGGCATCTCCCCGTAGGTGATCGAGTCGGCGACCTCGACCCGGTAGCCCAGCGCCGAGCAGCGCATCCCCAGGTCGGCGTCCTCGGTGACGTTCCAGGCGTCCCACCCGCCGAGCTCGCGCAGCAGCTGGGTGCGGAAGTGGTTGCTGGTGCCGCCGAGCGGGATCGGCAGCCCGAGCCGGGCCAGCCCGGGGAGGGTCAGCTCGTAGCGCAGGCAGTACTCGAGCGCGAACTGGCGGGTGATGAAGCTCTGGTCGGCGTTGCTGACCATGAGCTTGGCCTGGACGCACGCCAGCCGGTCATCGGCCGCGGTGAAGTGGCCCGCCACCAGCCGGAGCTGGTCCGGGTCGGGCCGGTCCTCGGCGTCGTAGATGACGATCAGGTCGCCCTTGGCCAGCAGCAGCCCGGCGTTGCAGGACCGCGGCTTGGTCTGCGGCTTGCCCGGCGGGATCTCCACGATGCGGATGAATCCCGCCGGGTCGGCGTCCCGGATCGCCTGCTTGGTGGCGTGATCGCGGCGCTCGACCAGGATCAGGGCCTCCAGCTTGTCACTGGGATAGTCCAGCCGTTCCAGACAGCGCACCATGCCGCCGATCACGTCCTGCTCCTGGTAGGCCGGGACGAGGATGGTGTAGCTGGGCAGGTCGGCGTCCGCGACCGCCGGGGCATGGCCGTCGCCGGCGCTCCCGCGCCGCCACCGGGCGGCGACCGCGATCAGCAGCTGCGCGCCGGTGATCAAGGCCATCACCCCGGCCAGGATGAGCGTCAGCACCGACGGGACGAGCACCAGCAGCGCCACGGCACCGAGTGCCGCCACGGCGCCGGCGGCGCGCTGCCATGGCGCGAAGCCGCTGCGGGCGGCCAGGTGCGGCGCCCGGCGCGCGAAGTGATTCGCCATGTGGTCCGCGACCGCCTCGCCATGCTCCCAGAGCAGGCGGTCCTGCTCGGCAGCCGGCACGCCGGCGATCGCGTGCAGCGGATCGGCGGTCTGGTCATCGGCGATCTGGTCATCGGGGCCACGGCGCGGGCCGGGCACCCCTCGGACGGCCGGACCGGTCAGCTCGGTCACCATTTTCAAAATTCCTTCCCCGTTGTGTTTGGCAGGCGGGTCACATTCCGACGACTTCGGGACGATCACCACCCGCAACTCTCGCGGGGAAGGCGCGCCAGCGGCTCACGTGAAACCGGTAGTTCCGCGCCGCCGGGACCTAAGGACAACCCCTAGGCGCGCCCCAGGGCGCGCAGCGCCAGCACGGGACCGTTCGGGAAAAATCTTTAATTCAGTCCGAACGGACCGCGGTGTCACATGCTTGCGCGGGTTCTCAGCCCGGGCTAGGCTGACTTAGCGCTCGCTAAAGCGATGACCGCACCGGCATAGGGAGGCCCCGCTGGCTGTCATCTCGGCCCAGGTCGCGTGGCGGGAGGAGTTCGCCGGCGGGGAGCGATTCGGCGACGCGGGTGCGTATGAGCTGGTCCGGTACCGGATGACGGTCGCCCTGGACCCGGACGCCCCGGCCAATGCCCCGATCACCGATATCCGGCACGCCGCCAGGTCGGCTCGCGGTCACGTCGAGGCGGAGACCGATGTTCTGCTGCTGCGCCCGGCCGGCCGCCGCCAGGGGAACGGCTGCCTGCTCTGCGTCGTCCCGAACCGGGGGACGACCGGGGGCATGCCCTTCAGCTACGACGAGCCGCCGCGCTTCGGTGCCGAGTCCGGCCTGCGTCCCGGTGACGGCTGGCTGCTCCGCTCCGGCTGGAGCGTGTGCTGGACGGGCTGGCAGTGGGACGTGCCACGGAACGAGGTGAGCCTCGGCTGCTCCGTTCCCGAGGTCGTCGACGCGGCCGGGCGGCCGCGCGAGGGCACCGTCCGCGTCGAGTTGCAGCCGTTTCTCCGGCCAGCTGCGTGGCTGCCGCTGCGGTCCTCGTCGGACCTGACCCGCACCTGCACCTGCTACCCGGCGGCGGACCTGGCGCAAGCCGGCGCCGTGCTGCGGGTCGCCACGCGGCGAGGGGAGCCGTTCGCCGCGATCCCGCGGTCGGAGTGGAGCTTCGCCGCCCCCGACGCCGACGGCCGGCTGGTTCCCGACAGCGAGGCCATCTGGCTGGCCGGGGGCTTCCAGCCGGACCGCTGCTACCAGGTCAGGTACCGGACGAGCCGGTGCCCGCTGGTCGGTGCCGGGCTCGCGGTGTTCCGGGACGTGGCGAGCTACCTGCGCGCCAGCGACGATCGGGGTGCGCACGTCTTCGCCGCCGGATGGTCGCAGAGCGGGCGGTTCCTGCGGCAGTTCCTGCTGGACGGCTTCAACTGCGACGAGGAAGGCCGCCAGGTCTTCGACGCGGTCCTGCCGTTCATCGCCGGCGCCAGCAGAGGCGAGTTCAACGTGCGCTACGGCCAGCCGGCCGAGGCGCTCGCCGAGGGCGCCGCTCAGCAGCCGCCGTACGGCCTCGCCGATCTGCTGGCGGTCGACCGCGCCCGCGGCAGCGCCCCGAAGGTGGTCTGCGTCAACACTGCCTCCGAGTACTGGCGGGCCGATGGGAGCCTCGGCCACATCGGCGCCGGCGGAGCCGATACGCGTGCCGACGATTCCGGTATCAGGGACTATTACTTCGCCGGAACCGAGCACCTCGGCGGCGGGACGCTCGGCTTCACCGTCCCGGGCCCGCCCAGGAACCACCTGTCTCTTACCCCGCTCAACCGGGCGGTGCTGGAACTGGCCCGGCGGTGGGTCGTTGACGGGCACGCTCCGCCGGCGACGCGGCGGCCGCGGGTCGATGACGGCACGGCCGTCCCGCGCTCTGTCGCGCTGCGCGATTTCGGGATCGCCACCGGCCTCGCGCTGCCCGACGAGTCGACGATGCTGCAGCGCCAGGACGGCAGCCATCCGGATGCCGCCGGTGACCGCCCTGCCCCGGGCGGCGTCTATGTCTCGGCACTGGACGAGGACGGCAACGAGGTGGCCGGAATCCGGCACCCCGAGCTGTCCGTGCCGCTGGCGACCCACACCGGCTGGAACCTGCTGCTGGCCGCGGGCCCGCAGTGGGCGGCGCTGAGCACGCTGACCGGCAACAGTCACCCGTTCCCGCTGACCGGGAGCGACGCCATCGGCGCGGGGGACCGGCGGCGCCCGGTCTCCGCCCGGTACCGGGACCGCGACGACTACCTCGCCGCGCTCAGCGCGGCGGCGCGGCAACTGGCAGCCGAGGGCTTCCTGCTGACCGAGGACATCGAGCGGGTCATCGCCACCGCGAGCGCCCGCTACGACCTCTTCGCCGGGACGGGGCCGTCCGCCGCTTCGAGGCTGTGACGTTGCCTCGTGCGCAGGTTCTCAACTCCTGGCATCGGGTACCTTTGCCGCCCCGCCGGGAGGGGGCGTGTCCGGTGGTGCCGGAGCGACTCGTGGGGCTGGCTTGGTCACCACCCTCCGGCTCTAGGAACCCCAGGCGAATCAACCTGCCTGCAGCCCTTTTGCGTGCTAGCATTGATAGCAGGAACGGGGCGGGTGGCATGGCGGCGATCAGCATCAGGAACCTGGACGAGTGGGTCGTCGAGCGGATTCGCGTTCGCGCGGCGGAGCACGGCCACTCCATGGAGGCCGAGGTACGATCCATCCTCGTGGACGCGGCGCGCGAGTCCGGCTCCGAGTACGGACTCGGTGACCGGATCCATGCGCTCTTCGAGGGCATCGGCGATGATTTCGAGATCCCCGAGCGCCGCAAGGATCTTCCCCGCGCGGCGGAGTTCGACCGGTGATCATCCTCGACACCAATGTCGTCTCCGAGCTGATCCGCGCCACGCCCGATCCCGGCGTGCGGGCCTGGGTCAACTCCCGGCCCTCGACCCAGGTCGCGACCACGGCGGTCACGGCAGCCGAGCTGTACTACGGAGTCGCCTGTCTCCCGGTCGGCCAGCGCAGGCAGCAGCTGGCGGTCGCCGTCAGCGCCCTGCTGAACGATGTGCTGCGGGGACGGATAGTGCCCTTTGACGAGCGCGCCGCGCGCCGGTACGCGGACGTCGTCACCGGGCGAGAGCACGCCGGCCGCCCCATCGGGGTGCCCGACGCCCAGATCGCCGCCATCTGCCGGGAACTCGGCGCCGTCCTGTCGACCCGCAACGTCGAGGACTTCGAGGAAACAGGGGTCGAACTGGTCGACCCCTGGCAGGCGGGTGCCTAGAACCCGGATGCAGGGAGTCGGCCTCGACGCGCGGCCCCAAGAACGGAACCCGTCACGGCAGGACTTGCACTCGCGCCCATGCGGCACGGTTTCCGCTGGTCAGGTGGCGGCTGCCCGGCGCATCGCCTCGCGCGCCTGCTACGTCGCCAACCCGGGCACCTGGCCAGCGCCCTAAACATCTCAGACTAAACGATATGCGTACAAAACGGGCGAGCGCTGGTAGCACTGTGTAGCGCTTATAGTAGATTCGATCACTGTGTGTAACGTGGCTTAGCGTGGCTCTCCGCGCCGTTACGGGGGCATCCGGCGGGCGCGGGCGATCATACCGAGCGGGTGCTGAAGGTTCTTCGCAATCAACCAGTTCACAGGGGTATTTCCAAACAAAATGGTTCGAATCGAGCTCGCCGCGACGAGATTATGCTTGAACAATGCAGAGCCTACCAAAAAGTAAGTAAGCAGAGGATAGCCCAAAAACTCACATCGCCATTCGGGAGAAACCGAAGGTACATACCTAAACCACGACGCGAATCGCGGCATCCGGTTGCGATAGACGCGCGAGCGTACCTCGCCAATGTGTTTACACCAGGTCCGTCCGGTTCATAGTGACTTATCCCTGTGCAGAGAGATGGATCTTTTCATGTCCTCAGCGAACGAGCAAAATGTTCGAATGGTGCGCTTTACGCGTGCCGATCATATCCGGCTAGTCAAGTTCCGTGGTCGCCGGGGAATGCGAACCGGCCGGCCCCGGAGGCTTGCAGCTATCGGAATCCTGGCCGCGACCGTCGCGATCGTCCCCGTCGTCTTGTGCGCGGCACCCGCCCGGGCTGGCATCCCGGCTGGCATCCAGCCGAGCACCAGCACGAGGATCAGCGGCATGCACGGGAAGGAATGCACGTCCACCAGCCCGCAGTACATGATCAACGCGGGCGGGGCCGTCCTCCGGACCTATCCCGGGCACCCGTTGTTCACCGTTCTGAGTGCTCCTGCTGGCACGTGGACAGACCCTTATATCACGGTCGGCTACAACGACTCGGTCCCATCTACCATGTGCTACGCTCACGCGCTGCTGAACGGCAAGTACGCCGACCCGGAGGACGACAAACTTCCCGTGCGGCTGGGGCACATCGGCTGGATCAAGGCAGGCGTCAGGGATTACACACCGGGCGGTTTCAGAGGGGATTCCGGGTTCGACATCTGGCTTACCGCCAACCCGGCCCACACGTCGTACGACGAGCTTGTGAAGCAGGGCGGCAGCACTACCGAGGTCATGATCTGGCTTAACCATCCGGGTCTTTACGTGCAATCGCCTAACGTGCGCTTCTACCCCGTGACGATCGACGGGAAACGCTGGTACGTGCAGATCGCTCTGGCTAGCCAGTGGCAGCGCACCGCGTCGCATCCGGTTGGCTGGAACGTCGTGGACTTCATAGCGCCGAAAGTCGCCAACGGCTACACCACGGATATCGGCCTTACGCTGAATGGCTTCCTGACCTACGCGATTTCACACGGCTGGCTTAAGCCCCACGACTACCTTATGTCCGTGAACCAGGGATTCGAGTTCACGTCCGGCGGGGCTGGCGCCGCTGTGAAGGGCTACTCACTCACCGGGATCAACAGGTAAAGGAACTGAAATGGGCGCTGTTGGTCGGGTGCCCGTCAGCTCGGTGGAACGCTATCGTGCGCGATCACTTGCATGCACTTCAACGCTCCGTGATTCCATGTAACTGATATAGCCGCTTCACCTCGTTCTTCAGCAGTTTCCCGGTCGGGGTGCGGGGCAGGTCTTGGACGAAGTCGAAGCTGCGCGGGATCTTGAATCCGGCGAGCCGGGCGCGCAGGTACCCGGTCAGTTCCGCGGCGAGCTCGGCCCCGGGACTCGCCCCGGGCGCGGGCTGCACCACCGCCTTGACCTCCTCGCCCATCTCGGCGTGCGGGATACCGATCACGGCGACGTCGGCGACGGCCGGATGCAGGGCGAGTGCGCCCTCGATCTCCTGCGGGTAGATGTTGACCCCGCCGGAGATGATCATGAAGGCCTTGCGGTCGGTGAGGAAGAGGTAACCGTCCGGGTCGAGGAATCCCATGTCGCCGACGGTCGACCAGGACGGATGCCGGGGATGGCGGGAGAGGTGGGTCTTGTCTTGGTCGTGCAGGTACTCGAACGCTGGCTCGGCTTGCTCGAAGTAGATGATGCCGGTTTCCCCGCGGGCCAGCTCCGTGCCGTCGTCGGCGCAGATGCGCAGCGTGCCGTGCACCTCCCGGCCGACCGAGCCGGGGTGGGCGCACCACTGGGCAGAGTCGATGCAGGTCATGCCGTTGCCTTCGGTGGCGGCGTAGTACTCCCGCAGGATCGGGCCCCACCAGTCGATCATCGCCTGCTTGACGTCCACCGGGCAGGGCGCCGCGGCATGGATCGCGACCCGGTGACTGGTCAGGTCGCGGGCGTGCCGCACGTCCTCGGGCAGCCTGAGCAGGCGCACGAACATCGTCGGTACCCATTGGCTGTGCGTGACCCGGTACCGCTCGATCGCCTCGAGCGCCCGCTCGGCGTCGAAGCGTTCTATGACCACGACGGTGCCGCCGAGCGCGTGCACGGTCCCGCACCAGCGCAGCGGCGCCGCGTGGTACAGCGGCGCGGGGGAAAGGTAGACCAGCGGCTCGGTGTCAAAGCCGAAAAAGGCCCGCGCGAGCTTGGTGAGCGCGGTGGGTTCCTCGTCGATCCGGTGCGCGGGCAGCGGCGGCCGCACCCCCTTGGGACGGCCGGTGGTGCCCGAGGAGTACAGCAGGCTCGCGCCGGCCCATAGCTCGGGCACGTCCGCCTGCTCGCTGGTCCGCGCGAGCCAGGATTCATACGATTCGCAGCCCTCGACATCGCCGCCGTAGGCCAGCCGGAGTTCGGCCCGCTGGCAGATCCGCGCCACCGCCGTGGCGCGGTCGCCGAGCGCTGCCGAGACGATCAGCACCCGTGCGCCGCAGTCGTCGATGATGTACGCCGCCTCGTCCGGCGTCAGATGGCAGTTGACCGCCGTCAGGTACAGCCCCGAGCGCATCGCGGCCCAGTACACCTCGAACGCGCGCACCGTGTTGTCCGTGAGCAGCGCGACCGCGTCGCCGCGCCGCAGGCCCGCGTCGTACAGCAGACGGCTGAGCCGGCGCGAGCGCTCGTCGAGTTCGCCGTAGGTAAGCAGCTCGCCGGAATGCGCCATGACCGCCGCGACCCGGCCGGGATCGACTCGGGCGAACGTACCGGGATACACCGTGTTTCCTCCACGAATGCGCAGTCGCTGGATACGTCGGCCTGGCTTGCCGAACGATCGTTAAGATAGGCCACTTCGCGTCCCGCGTGAAGGCCCTAGGGGAGAAGTATTTCCGGATCAGGCATCCCGACGACGACCCCGCGAGCTGGGACGCTGTTGCCAACCAAGCGTCCGTCCAGTTAGATGTTAATGAACGTTCGATCAGTCGAGAGCGGTGGAATGAGCGAGTACAGCGAGATACGGTACGGGGTCGCCGACGGCGTCGCGACCATCACCTTGCACCGGCCGGATCGGCTCAACGCGTTCACCACGACGATGGCCCGGGAGATCGTTGCCGCCCTCGACGCGACCGACGCCGACGACAGCGTGCGCGTGGTGCTGATGACCGGCTCCGGCCGCGGCTTCTGTGCCGGGGCCGACCTCGGGCCGGGCGCGGGGACATTCGATGTCACCGACAGGACCCGGGCCGGGGAGCGCGCCGGTTCGGAGACAGTCGGCGGCGTGTCCCGCGACTGGGGCGGCGTGGTCTCACTGCGGATCGCTGCCTCGCGCAAGCCCGTGATCGTCGCGGTCAACGGACCCGCCGTCGGTATCGGCGTCACGATGACGCTGCCGGCCGATGTGCGGATCAGCTGCGAGTCCGCGCGGTTCGGGTTCGTGTTCGCCCGCCGCGGACTGGTCCCGGAGGCCGCGTCGAGCTGGTTCCTGCCTAGAATCGTCGGGATTTCGCAGGCGATGGAGTGGGTGGCCACGGGGCGGGTGTTCGGCGCGGCCGAGGCGCTCGCCGGCCGGCTCGTCTCCCGGGTGGTGCCCGACGCCGAGCTGCTGCCGGCCGCGCGGGCACTCGCCGCGGAGATCGTCGAGAACACCTCGGCGGTCTCGGTCGGGATCTCCCGGCAGCTGCTGTGGTCGATGCTCGGCGCCGACAGTCCCTGGGAGGCGCACCGGCTCGATTCGCGCGCTATCTTCCGGCTGGGGCAGTGCCCCGATGTCGCGGAGGGCGTGACCTCGTTCCTGGAGAAGCGCCCGCCGAAGTTCCAGGGCCGGGCGGGAGATTTCGCCGACGTTGTGCCGCCCTGGCCGGTCCGGCCCGAGAACATGCCGTGAGGTGCTTTAATGTCGACGGGGCAGCGTACCGGGATGAACGCGGGCATCCGCGGGGCTGACGAGGGGAGGTGGCCGGGTGGCTTCCGTGCCGGGGCCTGCTCCGAAGCGACGCGCGGCCGCACGGGAGGTCGCGGAGGCCGGGCGGCCCGGCGAAGAGGCGATCCTGAAGGCGGCGATCGCGGTCATGGCCGAGCACGGCTATCACGGCACGTCGGTGCGGGACATCGCCGAGCGCGCGGGGCTGAGCCCGGCGGCGCTGTACTACCACTTCACGTCCAAGCAGGATGTCCTGGCCACGCTCATGGAGCGGGGCATCGAGCGGCTGCTGACACGGACCCGCACCGCGCTGGCCGAGGCGGGCGAAGCCCCGGAGGACCGGCTCTCCGCCATCGTGGAAGTGCAGGTGCTGTTCCATCTGGAGAGCCAGGCGGCGACCCTGCTGGGCACGACCGAGTTGCGTGCGCTGGAAGAGCCGTTGCGCGGCAAGCACAAAGCGAAGCGCAGGCAGCAGCAGCGCCTGTTCAACCAGGTGGTCGAAGAGGGCGTCGCGCAGGGCGCGTTCAGCACCGCGCTGCCGCAGGAGGCCGCCCGGGCGATCGTCGTGATGTGCACCGGAGTCGCGGGCTGGTTCTCGCCACGAGGCAAGCTGAGCCGCGAGCAGGTCGTGCGGCGCTACCAGCGGCTCGCCCTGGACATGGTGGGGGCGGGCCGCGCCTAGGCACGCCTGGTGTGACGGCCTCGCGGACGGCGGCCTCGCGGACGGACCCATCCCGGTGACGGCGGTGCCGGCCGCGGGCGAGTGCGAGGACGACGCTCGTGATCCGGCCGTGCTGTCCTCGCTGCTGGCCGGCCGGCTCACCGTGGTCTTCGGCGAGCCGGCCGAACTGCGAGACCTGCGCCGGCTGACCGGCGGGGCGAGTCGCGAGACCTGGGCGTTCACCGCGCTCTCGCGGGGGGGCGGGTCGCGGCGGCTCGTGCTGCGCCGCGACCCGCCCGGCGCGGGCCGCCCGGAAGGGATGGCGCGCGAGGCCGCGGCCATCGCCGCGGCCGGGCAGGCTGGCGTCGCTGTGCCCCGGCTCGTCGACGCCAGCACCGATGCCGCGGTCCTCGGCGCACCGTACCTGATCAGCGAGCATGTCGACGGCGAGACGATCGCCCGCAGGCTGCTGCGGGAGCCGCGGTACGCCAGCGCGCGCGCCGGGCTGGCCGCCGAGCTGGGCCGGACACTGGCCCGGATCCACTCCATCCCCGTCGACGCGGTGCCCGGGCTGACCGCGGCCGACCCGCTCGAGGACCTGCGCGAGTCCTACGACGCCCTCGGCGAACCGCTGCCGACGATCGAGATCGCGTTGGCCTGGCTGGCCAGGCACCGTCCGGAGGAAGTGCCCGAGACCGTGGTGCACGGGGACTTCCGCACCGGCAACCTGATCATCGATCCGGTCGGCCTGCGGGCGGTGCTCGACTGGGAGCTTGTACACCAAGGTGACCCGCGGGAGGATCTCGGCTGGCTGTGCGTCAAGTGCTGGCGCTTCGGCTCGCCGCTTCCGGCGGGCGGGTTCGGCACCGTCGAGCAGCTGCTCGACGGTTACGCCGAGGTCGCCGGGTACCGGCCCGTGCCC
>Ga0335075_10015460_pt1 | contig 11437 bp, 8 predicted proteins | sample Lox_Sample_24_FD_206723 | JGI IMG/M metagenome (GOLD analysis project Ga0335075, IMG submission 206723) | Soil microbial communities from Loxahatchee National Wildlife Refuge, Florida, United States - Lox_Sample_2.4 | ecosystem: Environmental > Terrestrial > Soil > Wetlands | place: USA: Florida...
GCACGCCGCTCGGCAGCGTCGTCACTCCTCCGGCCTCGAAGAAGCTCTTGGCCCACAGCGCGATGGACACGTGTGCGGAGAGCGGCCCGAGGCACGCGAGCAGGATCGTCGGCTCGCGATCACGCTCGGCCGCGATCCGGACCGCGCGGGCACGCAGCGCCTCAAACGGCGCCGCGTCGCGTCCGGCGGGAAGCGTCCCGGTGTCGGGCAGCGTCTCCGGCACCCCGTCCAGCGCCTCGTCCTCGTCGATGCCGACCCGCTCCAGACCATCGTCGCCGAGCAGCGGGAACGTGTTGACGCCGGTCATCGACCGCCGGCGATGGGCGAGATCGTCGTGGCGTCGCGCGGTCTCGGCGGCCACGTGGCGGGTGATCTCGCCGGAGCGGAGCGCCTCCGCGATCCCGCCCGCCCGCTCGATCGCCTGCAGCTCGGCCCAGCCGGTGCGCGCCAGCTGATCGGTCAGCGCTTCGACGTACCACGAGCCTCCCGCCGGGTCGGAGACGCGATGCAGCGAGGCCTCCTCGAGCAGCACGAGCTGGGTGTTGCGTGCCATCCGGCGCCCGAGCGCTCCGGCGGTCTGGCCCGGCGAGAGCACCGGCTCGTCGAACGGCAGCACGGTGATCCCGTCGGCGCCCGCAACCGCGGCGGCGAACGCCGCACTGGTGGCGCGCAACAGGTTCACCCAGGGATCGAGCGCGGAGACCATCCGGCGGCTGGTCCGCACGTAGACCGCCGAGCGGCGCTGCGCGGACTCGACTCCGCAGTGCGCCAGCACGCCGGACCACAGTCGCCGCACCGCACGCAACTTGGCGATCTCCAGGAACTGGTCGGGGCCGGCGCACAACGTGAACTCCAGCGCCGCTGCGAGCGCTCCCGGGTCGACACCGGCATCGTCGCCCGCCCGCAGGTACGCGATCGCGGTCGCGAGTGCGGCGGCAAGCTCGAACGGTGCGCCCGCGCCCGCCTCGACATAGGCGGTCGTGTCGACGCCGAGCACGCGGACGTGCGGATACTCGGCGCGGACCTCGCTCAGCATTCCGATCGCGGCTTCGGTCTCCTCGCGGACGCGGCCGGGGGCGAGATCGCCGCCGCGGGCGAGCGTCCCGACCGGGTCAAGGCGCAGCGAGCCCCGCACCTCGGCGGCGGGGTGGCCCCGGCGGCGCCAGACCTCGAGCAGCGCCTGCGCGGTCGACCCGGCGTCGGTCCCGGCGGCCAGGGCGACCGGCGCGAGATCGAGGTGAACGCCGTCCAGCACCTCCTCGAGCTGGTCGCCGTCGCTGGCCGGGATCCCGGACGCACCATCCGACGCGGTCACGAGCAGCACCTCGGTGGCGCCGCCCTCCAGGTCCTCGAGCAGTTCACGGTTGGCCCGGCGGCGGTCCGACGTCGCGTTCTGCTGGCGGATCGCCCAGGGGGTGCCCAGGCGCTCACCACGGACGAACGGATCGGCGCCGGTGAGCCCGCCGGGATCCGGGGCGAGCTCGTCATCGGGCGCGTACAGCCACTGGACCTCGATCCCGTCCTCGAGCTCGGTGGTGAGTGCGCGCGCGGGATCGCTGTCCTTGGCGCGGACCAGCGCCTCCCACGCCGCGCGGTCCGTCTTCGGGAAGCCGGCCGCCAGCGACTCGATCGGTGTCGAATTCGGGGTCACTGATCCTCTTGCAAACTCTGCGAACTCACTGGACGATGGTCGGCTGAGGCGCTCATCATGCTTTGTACCACAGGCTCACCGTGTGAATTCATGACAACGCCGCCCCCGCGATCTGCGAAGATTGCGAAGCACGATGAGCACTGAGCAGGCAGGCGCCCGTCTGCGCCATCTTCGCGAGGATCGCGGCCTCAGCCAGGCCGAGCTGGCGCGCCGTCTGGAGATCTCCCCCAGTTACCTCAACCAGCTCGAGCGCAACCGGCGCCCGCTCACGGTCGGAGTGCTGCTGCGCCTCACCGAGGCGTTCGGCGTCGACGCCGGGTTCTTCTCCACGCAGGACCGCTCCCGGCTGATCGCGGAGCTGCGCGAGGCGCTGGCCGACGAGGCGGTCGCCGTCCGGGTCTCGACGAGCGAGATCGCCGAGCTGGCGACCAACCAGCCGTCCGTGGCACGGGCGCTGATCGAGCTCCGGCGCCGCTATCGCGACACGGTCGCGCACACCTCTGCGCTGGTCGGCGGCCAGGGGTGGCCCGCCGAGGAGGAGGTGCTCGGCGCCATGCCCCACGAGCAGGTCCGGGACTTCTTCTACGACCGGCAGAACTACATCGACGGGCTCGACGTCGCCGCCGAGGAGTTGGCGCAGGCGCTCTCACCCGGGGACCTGCGGGGTGCGCTCAGCGACCGCCTGGCCCGCGCGCACGGCGTGCGCATCGTGGTCGGCCAGGCCGGGGACTCCGGCGGCGGCGAGCTGCGGCGCTATGACCCGGACGGGCGCGTGCTGCGGCTCTCAGGGCAGCTGCGGCCGGGCCAGCAGGCATTCCAGCTGGCCACGCAGCTGGCGCTGCTCGAGCACGGTGAGCTGCTCGAGGAGACCGTCGCCACCGGGTCGTTCGGCACGAGCGAGACGCGCACCCTGGCCCGGATCGGCCTGGCGCACTACTACGCGGGCGCCGTGCTCATGCCCTATGGGCGGTTCATCGCCGCCGCCGAGCAGGAGCAGTACGACGTCGAGCGCCTCGCCGACCGCTTCGCGGTGGGCTTCGAGGCGACCTGCCATCGGCTGAGCACGCTCCAGCGCCCCGGGCTCCGTGGCGTGCCGTTCTCGTTCGTCCGCGTCGACCGCGCCGGGAACATCTCCAAGCGCCAGTCCGCGACCGGGTTTCACTTCTCCCGAGGTGGCGGCAGCTGCCCGCTGTGGAACGTCTACGAGGCCTTCACCACCCCGGGACGGATCCTCACCCAGGTCGCGCAGATGCCTGACGGCCGTAGCTACTTCTGGGTCGCGCGGACCGTGGCACGCAAGCGCAGCGGCTATGGGACGCCGACCAAGGCGTTCGCGCTCGGGCTCGGCTGCGAGCTGCGGCACGCCCACCGCCTGGTCTACTCCCGCGGACTTGACCTGCGCGACCCCGGGCTCGCCACGCCGATCGGCATGGGCTGCAAGACGTGCGAGCGGACCGCCTGCCCGCAGCGCGCATTCCCGGCGGTCGGTCACCGGCTGGAGGCCGACCCCGACCGCACGACGTTCGCGCCCTACTCGGTCGTCGAGTAGTCCGGGCTGCGAAGCGGATTCTTCCGATTCTCTTGCGCTCGCCTTGCCCTGTTCTCACGCTCGTCGCCGATGGTGTATGCGAGGCCGGGGCGCCCACCCGCCCCGGCCACACTCTTATGGCAGCCAGTTGGACATCCGCCCCCCGCCCGAAACGCCCCAGCCGCGCCGCCCAGCTGCGCGCGGTGATCGCGCAGGGCACGCGCCGCGCCGGCGAGGCCGCGGGGTGCTCAGGCGCGGGACGAGAATCGGCGACCACGGGCTCGGCACGCCGCGCCGGCCGCACGCTGCCTCGCGTCAGCGCGATCTAGTCGCCGGCCGTCCAAGCGCGGCAAAGACATCCGCCGAGAGCCTCTCGATCGTCGCGATCCCGTACCCCTCGGACGGGTCGTTCTTGGTGAGGACGGCCAGCAGGTAGTCATGACGGTCCCCGTTGATCCAGCCGATCGAGTTGATCTCCCAGTCCACGGCGGAGCTGAGCGGCACCCAGCCGTTCTTGACGGCGACGCTCACCCCGTGAGGGACCCCGCCGGTCACCCCCCATCGCTGGTCGGCGTCGACCTGGTGCATCAGGCCGAGCTCGTACGCCCGGTCGTGGGGGCCGAGCAGACGTGATCCCGGGAGGAGCTGCTGGAGGATCTTGATCTGATCGACGGCGCTCGTCGTCGTCTCACCCCAGTACCCGCCCGTGTTCGGAGTCGTCTGGTGCAGGCCGGCGTCGGCGTTGTAGCTGCCGATGCCGCCGGCGCCTCCGATCTCGTTCCAGAGATCGGTCGCGTCATCGTCGTCGGACTGCTCGATCATGTCCTCCGCTTCCTCATCCTCCGTCGCCGTCAGTTGCTCGCCCCGCGCGCTCGTCTGGTGCAGCAGCGTCTCGAGGATGTCCACCTTGATGATCGACGCGGTCTGGGCTCGCTCGCCCGGGTGCAGCACCCACTCCCGATGGTTGGCCAGGTCAAGCACCGCCGCCGTGATCTCACCGTGCCGTGAGCTGATCCACCGGCGCGCCGCCTTCGACTTCAGCGGATCCGGGAGAACGGCCCGCACCGCCCCGGCAGGCGCTGTGGTGGAGGTCGCCACGGCCGTCGAGGTCGCGGAGTGGGTGGAGTGGGTGGAGTGGGTGGAGGCACCGAGCCCGGTCTTGCGGTGGGGCGCCTTCGACTCCCGCGAACTCAGACCTCCACCGGCAACGACGCCGACGAAGAGGACGATCACGACGCTGAAGCCCAACGCCAGTGCGGGCCAGCCGACTCGACGCAGCGCTCGCAACCGCGAGCGCCGGCGTGTTCGTCCTCCCTGCAAGATGGGTGGCGTCCGCGGCATCGCGCCCGGAGGCTAGACGCCGCGGCGGTGGAGAACCCGGTCGAAGCTCACCCTGTCGTCGAAGACCCCGCGCCCTGCGGGGGGCCACCGAAGGTCACACCGCACGCCTTGAAGGCGGCCCGGAACTTGCTGCCGGAGCTGAATCCGGCACCTGAGGGCCTGCCTCCCTTGGGGAATGAGCCCTTCGGCAACTTGCCCTTGTGGAACTTGCGCTTGGGGAACTTGCCGTTCGGCGGCCCGCCCCGGAAATGCCCGGCGCCGGTGGGAATCGTGACGCCCTGCTTCTTGAGGCAGGCACGCTGGCTGTCGGTGAGCCTGAAGCCCGCAAAGTGGCCGGTGGGCGTGGTTCCGCCCGATCCGGAGCTCAAGTTCGAGCTCGAGCCGCAGGCGGCGATCAGACACATGCAACCGATGGACAGGACGACGACGCCGATGCGTCTGAAGCGATGGATCATGGAAAACCTCACTGCGTTCGTATGCGTGGAGACGGAGAGTCGGGGGTCAGGAGCCCGAGGAACCGGTGCTGGAGGAGCTGGAGCCCGAGTTCGAGGAGCCGGTGCTCGATGTCCCGGAGTCGCTGATCGACGACGCCTTCATCGAGCCGTTCTTGGCGGTGATCCCGGTGACCGTGATCGTGTCGCCGGGCCGGATCGAGTTACGCGCCACGTGCAGGTCCTTCTTGAGCGTGGTCGCGGACGTGAGCGTGACCTTGATCGAGTTGCCCGAGGTGGTCTTGAGCACGATCGAGTCACCCGAGATCGAGCTGATCGTCCCGGTGGTCCCGCCACCCGCGCCGCCGCCGAACCCGCCTGGGAAGCCGGCGCCCGAGGCGCCTGGAAAGCCACCGGAGCGCGCACCGGTCCGGCCGCTGCTGGACGACCCCGAGCTGCGTGCACCGGGGAACCCCGAAGCGAAGCGAGCACGGAGCGAGCTGGCCGCCGAGGACGAGGCCAACCCGCCCGTCGCAGCGCCGGAGGCACGGCTCTTCTCGAGCTCGATGCCGCCCAGGAACCCGGCGGCCACCAGCAGCAACGCGAGCAGCGGGACGGTGAGCGTGGTCAGCAGCTTGCGGCGCGGGCGGCCGGGGAGCTGATCGTGGGTGAAGTCGTCGAGCTCGGACTGCGGTTCGGTCATGGTGGTGTTCATGGGTGCGTCCTCTGTGCGGTGGATGTGGCGGCCGCGGTCGGTTACTCGAAGCGCAGGGCGTCAATCGGCCGCATGCGAGCCGCGCGGCCGGCGGGGTAGGTTCCGAAGAAGAGACCGATCAGCACCGAGGCGCCGAACGCGAGCACGACCGAGTAGGGCGCGATCACCGGCTTGATCCCCGCGATCGTGAAGTGGCTGCCGACGATCCCGGCGATCACCCCCGCCAGCCCACCGAACAGCGAGACGAGCACCGCCTCGACCAGGAACTGGATGAGGATGTCCGAGCGCCGGGCCCCGACCGCCTTGCGGATGCCGATCTCCCGGGTGCGCTCGGTGACCGAGACGAGCATGATGTTCATCACTCCGATCCCGCCGACCAGCAGTGAGATCGCGGCGACCTCTCCGAGCAGCGTGGTGAACACCTTCGAGGAGGAGGTCGAGGCCTGCAGCACCGAGCTCTCGTTGGTCACGTCGAAGTTGGAGCTCTCGGAGCTGGACGAGCTCGAGGAGGAGGACGAGGTGGTCACCGGGTCAAGCGCGCCCAGGATGTCCTCGACCTCGGTCTGCGCCGGGTCGAGCTGATCCCGCGACTTGGCCTGGACGATGATCTGGCTGAGGCTGCCGTAGCCGGCGACGGTGTCCTGGGTGATCGTGAGCGGCGCGTACACCTCGTCGTCGGAGTTGGAGGTCCCGCTGGAGCCCTTGGACGCGGTGACACCGATCACCGTGAAGTTCGTCCCGTTGACCTTGACCGTGTCCCCGACCGGATCTGCCCCGCTGAACAGCTCCTGAACGACGGTCGGGCCGAGCACCATCACCGGGCTGTGGTCCTTGTCCTGGGCCTTCGTGAACCAGGAGCCCTCGGCCAGCGTCTCGTTCTCGGCCGACGCGTAGCTCGGTGTCGTGCCGATGAAGCTTGCCGGTTCGTAGGTGTCGTTGCCGTAGGTGAGGGTCACGCTGGATCCGTTCACGACCGGCGAGACGGACTTCACGTCCGGTGCCTTGAAGTGGTTCTCCAGGGCGTCGGCGTCGGTGAGCGTCAGCGAGTTGGTCGAGCTCCCCCCGAAGGCGCCGAAACCTCCGAGCTGGGTGGCGGAGCTGACGAGCAGGACGTTCGAGCCGAGCGCGTCGATCTGCTTCTCGACCGCCGAGGAGGAGCCGGTGCCGACGGCGATCAGCACGATCACCGAACCGACGCCGATCATCAGCCCGAGGACCGTGAGCGTCGTCCGTAGCTTGTTGGCGGAGAGCCCGCCGAGGGCGACCCGCAGCGTCTCGGTCACGGCCCCACCAGCGCAGGGCGTCGCGTCGGGTTCGGCTCGTCGGAGATGATCTCGCCGTCGGAGAGACGCACGATCCGCCCGGCATGCGAGGCGACCTCGTCCTCGTGGGTGATGAGGATGATCGTCACCCCCTCCTCGTGGAGCCGCTCGAAGATCCCGAGTACCTCGGCGGTGGAGTGGGTGTCGAGGTTTCCGGTCGGCTCGTCGGCCAGGATCATCGAGGGGTTGGTGACGAGCGCGCGGGCGATCGCCACCCGCTGCTGCTGACCGCCTGACATCTCCGACGGGAGGTGATGCACCCGATCGGCAAGGCCGACGTGCCGGAGCGCGGCGAGCGCCCCGGGACGGCGCTCGCCGCGCGGCAGTCCCCCGTACGCGAGCGGAAGCTCGACGTTGGCGAGGGCGCGGGTCCGCGGGATCAGGTTGAAGCTCTGGAAGACGAACCCGATCTGGCGGTTGCGCACGTCGGAGAGATCGTCCTCGTCCAGGGTGGAGACATCGGTCCCGCCGAGCCGGTAGGTGCCGGCGCTCGGCACGTCCAGGCACCCGAGGATGTGCATCAGGGTGCTCTTGCCGCTGCCTGACGCGCCCATGATCGCGACGTACTCGCCGCGGTCGACGGCGAGGCTGACGCCCCGCAGCGCATGGACCGCGATGTCGCCGACCGCGTAGCGCTTGTGCACGTCACGGACCTCGATCACCCGCGGCCCGGGCGACCCGGCGGCGCCGTCACGGATCACGGGGGCCCTCCCCCGCCCGCGCCGCTGAAGCCGCCGCTCGGGAACCCGCCGCCGCTGAGTCCGCCACCGCTGAGGCCGCTCAGCCCGCGCCGGCTGAACCCGCCCGTCGCGCTGCTGCTCGAGCTGCTCGAGGTGCTGGCGCTCGAGCCCAGCGACGGAAGCGTCTCGGTCTCGACCAGCTCGGCGCCGGACGACAGGCCCGAGACGATCAGGTCTCGGCTGTCGCCGCGGATGCCGACGATGACCTTCTTCGTCGCGTGCTTGCCATTGATGTCCTCGGTGACCGTGGCGAGGTTGCCGCTGCCGGTCACCGCGCCGCTTGGCACCGTGACCCCACGGCCCTGCTTGATCACGACCTCGGCAGACGCGCTCATCCCGGGCTTGACCCGCGAGTCGTACTGGTTGAGCGTGACCGTCGCGTCGTAGCTGGTCACGTCGTCGCTGGTGGTGCCGATCGAGGAGACGCTGGTGACCTTCCCCGCCAGCTCCAGATTGGAGAGAGCGTCGAGCGTCACCACCGCGGGCTGACCGACCTTGAGCTTGTTGATGTCCGCCTCGGTGAAGGAGACCGTCATCGCCAGGCGCTTGAGCGAGTCGATCACCGCGAACGACGACGAGCTGCTGTCGCTCGAGCCCGTGGAGGACCCGACCGCCGAGGAAGCGGTCGTGCTCGTCGAATCCGACGAGGAGTCCGCACTAGACGTGCTTCCCGACGAGACGCTGTCACCGGGCGCAATCGACTCCAGCGACGTGATCGTGCCACTCACGGGGGCGCGCAGGCGCGTCTGATCAAGCGCCTGTCGATCCTCCTTGACGGTCTGCTCGTCCTCGATGACCTGCAGCTTGTCCGCGTCGACGGTGGCCGCGGTCACCGTCGAGGACGAGCTGGAGCTGGTCGACCCCGACTCTGAGGAGCTGGAGCCGGTCGAGCCCGAGCTGGTCGAGCCCGATCCGGTCGTCGAGTCCGAGCCGGTCGAGCGCGAGCCGGTCGTTGTCGTCTCGGTCGGCTCGGTCGTCGTGGACGGCGTGGTCTGGGTGGTCTCTGTCGGGGTGGTGGCCGTCGTCGCCGGGGTCGTCGTCGGCGTCGTCGCGGTCACGGTCTCCGTGGTGACGGTCTGGGTGCCCGGCGTCGTGGTCTGGGTCGAGGTGGTCGAGGTCGGCGTGTAGCTCACGTCCTCGGCCACGGCGGAGCCATCGATGGACTCGCTCGTATCCGAGCTGGAGGACTCGTTCGACTCGTCGCTGGAGAGCGTCGTCCGCGCCTCCGCGAGCGTCGCCTTGGCCTGCTTGAGCGTGAGCGCCGCGGTGGTGTCGCCGAGGGTGGCCAGCAGCTGGCCCTTGTGGACGTACTCGCCCTGCTTGACGTACACGTGCGAGAGCGTGCCGCTGGTCTGGAAGTCGACGTCCTCCTCGGTGACCGGCTCCAGGCTGCCGGTCCCGCTGACGGTCGACTGCACGACGCCGTCGGCGGCGGTCACGATCTCGGTCTCGGTGCGCGCCGAGCTCTTCGACGTGCCGAGCTGTCCGATCGCGACGACGACCACCACGATGATCCCCGCCGCGATCACCGCGGCCGGCAGATAGCGGGAGACGACGCCGCCGCGCGGGCTGGTCAGCCCGCCGCGGTGGCGGGTGGACGATCGGGGCGGGATGGGGCGGCGGCCCAGCGGTTGCCGGGGCCGGCGGGCGAGAGACCGTGAGGACACCGGAACATCCTCGGCGGCGAACAGATCGGCACCGTAAGAGAACCGTCGGAACAACGTGAGAGACAGCGCCGCGGCGCGTCTATGCGATGGCTCGTGGCTTGGACGGGACGTCGGGGAGCGATCGAAGTCGGCGGGGCTCAATGGCTCAGCACCGACCGGAGGCGCCGCGGCAGGCCCCGCCGACCGCGCCGTCGATGTCCAGGACCCCACGGTGCACTTTCCTCGCACCACACCGCCCACCCCGGCGCCACGGACGGACGGGCCCCTCGGCGCGCGGTCGATATCCAAGACCCCTCAGTGCACTTTCCTCGCACCACACCGCCCACCCCGGCGCCCGGCCCGCTGCGCAACGGGTAGGACACCGCGCGCAGGGTCGTCGATCAGGCCGGCCGGCGCCTCCATCGGCGCCTGGGGCCGACGCCCCGGTCGCCTACTTGCCGATGGCCGACACCAGCGCCTGGAGCGTCCGGCGCGCCCCTCGCTCGCGCAGCGAGGTCAGCGCCTCGACGTACGCGTCCGCGAAGCGGGGATCGTCGACGACGTCGCCGAACAGGTCGCGGTTGGCGATGAACGCGAGCGGCTCGGCCTCGGCGCGGGCAGCCAGCGCCATCACCTCATCGCGGCGCCGGTCGACGACCTCGATCGGCGCGCCGTGCTCGTCGACCCCCTGGGCGTAGCGGGCCCAGCTGGCGACGATCGCGGCCGAGAGCTCGACCGGGCCGCCGACCCGCAGCTGGATCCGCACGACCGGGATCAACCACTTGGGGATCCGGTCAGAGCTCTCGGCGCCCAGCCGCGCGACGGTGTCGCGGATCTCCGGGTTGGCGAACCGCTCGATCAGCTCCGCCTTGTACGACTCCAGGTCGACGCCCGGCACCGGCGCCAGCGTCGGGGTCGCCTCCCGGTCCATGTAGGCCCGGAGGAAGCTCTGGAACAGCGGATCCTGAGCGGCCTCGTGCACGTGCGTGTAATCGCAGAGGCGGCCGAAATACGCGATCCCCTGGTGGCTGGCGTTGAGCAGCCGGAGCTTCATCAGCTCGTAGGGCTCCACGTCGTCCACCACCTGCACGCCGACTCGCTCGAGCGGCGGGCGAGCGCTGCAGAAGGAGTCCTCCAGGACCCATTGGATGAACGGTTCGCAGACGACCGGCCAGCGGTCCTCGATCCCGAAGCGGGCCTCGAGCGCGCTGCGATCGTCGTCGGTGGTCGCGGGCGTGATCCGGTCGACCATCGAGTTGGGGAATCGCACCTCGGAGTCGATCCACGCCCCGAGCTCGGGATCGAGCAGCCGGGCGAACGACACGAACGCCTCCCGGGCGAGCGCGCCGTTGCCAGGCAGGTTGTCGCAGGAGACCACCGTGAACGGCCGCGTGCCCGCCTCCCGCCGCCGCGCCAGGCCGGCCGCGACGAGCCCGAACACGCTGCGCGGCACAGCACCCGGCTGCAGATCCGCGGCGACCCCGGGCGCCTGCGGATCGAAGTGTCCGGTCACGTCGCTGATCGCGTAGCCGCCCTCGGTGATGGTGAGCGAGACGATCTCGGTCTGCGGATCGGCAAGCCGCGCGATCACCGCCTCGGGATCGTCCGGCGCGTACAGATACTCGACGATCGACCCGATCACGCGGGCCTCGTAGCGCCCGTCGCTGTGCTTGAGAACGAGCGTGTAGAGATGGTCCTGGGCCGCCAGCGCGTCGCGCATCGCCCGGTCGGACTCGAGCACGCCGACCCCGCAGATCCCCCACCGGGTCTCGCCCTCGGCGAGCAGCGAGTCGAGGTACATCGCCTGATGGGCGCGGTGAAACCCGCCGACGCCGAAGTGCACCACCGACGCGGTCACCTGCGAGCGGTCATAGCGCGGCAGCTCGACGCCTTGCAAGCCCTCCGACCCGCTGGTCAGCGCGGCGATCGACACGCTCACGAGCGCTGACCGGCGCCGGAGCCGAGGCGCTCCTCGGTCTCGGCGTCGAAACCGTAGATCCGCTGCGGGTCGATCCGCAGCCGGACGTTCGTGCCGGGCTCGCGCGAGTCGTATCCCTCGGTCC
>Ga0335075_10015461_pt1 | contig 11437 bp, 9 predicted proteins | sample Lox_Sample_24_FD_206723 | JGI IMG/M metagenome (GOLD analysis project Ga0335075, IMG submission 206723) | Soil microbial communities from Loxahatchee National Wildlife Refuge, Florida, United States - Lox_Sample_2.4 | ecosystem: Environmental > Terrestrial > Soil > Wetlands | place: USA: Florida...
TCAGTGGGCCTTGCACGGTGAGCCCGAAACCAGAGACACCTGTGAAGGGAAGGATGCATATGGATCGTCGCCCGGTACTTGAAGGCACCAGGGTTGTATCTACCGGCGTACTGCGGCAAGGAGCGCTGTCCGGCGTGGCTTCGAACAAAGGCGCGGAGCGCACCACGGCAGCGGCGGATTTTTCGGGATTCCGCTCTGCCGAGATCAAGACCAAAGGCGGCACGATATTTGTCCGGGCCAGTGGCGAGGGGCCTGGACTGCTCCTGGTGCACGGTTTTCCGCGCACTCACCTGATGTGGAGACATCTTGCGCCGCGATTTACGGATAGTCACACGGTGGTGTGTGCCGATTTACCCGGATATGGGCATAGCGGCTCGCCGGCTTCGACGGACGATCATTTTCCGTACAGCAAACGCGCCATGGCGAGCGAGCTGGTGCAGGTGATGGAACAGCTCGGATTCAAGCGGTTCTCGGTGGCCGGGCATGACCGCGGCGGGCGGGTTTCCTATCGCATGGCGATCGACCATCCGGAGAGGATCGAAAAGCTGGGTGTTTTCGATGTCATTCCCATCTTTGAAGGATGGAGCCGCGCGGATGCCAGGTTTGCCCAGACATATTGGCCGTGGATCCTGCTCTCGCAGAAGAATCCGCTGCCGGAGAAATACCTGCTCGGTGCTCCGGAGGCGGTGTTCGATAATCCATTCGGAGCAGGCACCTTCCCGCTGGAGATACGAGAGCAATATGTGGAGATGTTTCGCGATCCGGTTCGTGTGCATGGGGTCTGCGAAGAGTATCGCGCCGCAGCAACGATCGATGTAGAGCACGACCGGGCGGACCTGGAGGCCAAACGCGAAATCACTTGCCCCATGCTCCATCTCTGGGCGGCGGGTGGACCGCTTGACACCTTCTACGCGAACGCCGGCGGACCGCTGGGTGTGTGGAAGCGCTGGGCGCCTAAGGTCCAGGGCCGGGCGATGAAAGGCGGACACTTCTTTCCTGAAGAAAATCCGGCCGATACTACGGACCTGCTGAAGACATTTCTTCTTGTCTGATGGCGTTGCGGCGATGCTCGTCCCCGCAAGCGGGGCCTGGCTAGTGCAGGGTAACTCGTATCTTGAGGAAGCAATGTCAGGTCTTCGCGCGCCTTCTCCGCGTACACGCATTCGCATGCGGAGTTCGTTGAGCGGGACTTATCAATCCTATGGAGCTTTTGACGGAACCCCTGACGAGAAACAGCCAGTTTAAGCTGTGGCTGATGGCGACCACCGCATTCGCCGTTTTCTATAGCAATTACATGGTTGCGCCGCTTATCCCGGCGTTTGCGCGTGAGTTTGCGGTGCCCGCTTACCAGCTGGGCTGGCTTATTCCGGGGTACCTGATTCCTTACGGGATATCGACGTTGGTGTACGGAGCACTGTCGGATCGCTGGGGGAGAACGCCGGTGCTCGCGGCGCTGCTTTGTTTTGCCGCGATCACCATGACCATCGTTTCTTTCGCCGGGTCGTGGCGGACGCTCATCGTGGCACGGATTTTGTCCGGCGTGGGATGCGGGGGAATTGTAACCATCTCGCTGGCAATTGTCGGCGACCGCTATCCTTATGCCGTTCAAGGCTGCCCGATGGGCAGGATGTTCGGTGCGATCGCGGCGGGCATCGGGTTTGGCTCGACGCTGGGACCGATTCTGAATCCGCTGGTGGGCTGGAGGAATGAGTTTCGAGGGCTTGCCTGCCTGTGTTTGCTGGCGGTCGTGTTGCTTATGAAGAGCGACATTCCGGCGATGAAGGGGAGCGGACGATTCAGCTCCTTTGAAGAGGTGGTTCGGGAATATCTTGTTGTGCTGGAGACTCCGCGCGGCGGGCGAACCATGGCGTTTATCTTTTGCAACGGAGCGTTCCATGGCGGGATCTTCGCGTGGCTGGCTGTTCTGCTCATCAGACGCTATCACCTTCACGACGTGGGGATCGGTTTCGCCCTGGCCGGATACGGCCTGCCCGGGATATTGTTCGGCACGACGATAGGCAGATGGGCCGACCGCTATGGAAGGCGGTATGTTGTGCCCTGCGGATTCCTCTGGGCTGCCGGATGCGCTTTTCTGCTGCTTCCTCACAGTCCGCGGCTGGTCGCGGCGCTGGTGATCACCGCCCTGTCAGCGGGATTCGACGCGACGCATCCCCTGATGTCGAGTATCACCACGTCTTTGGACCCCAGGCATCGAGGGCAGATTACGGGACTCGCGACATTCGCCAACTTTCTGGGCATGGGTGCGGGTGCGCTTTGCTTTCAGCATCTGCTGGCATTCGGATTTACCGGCGCGCTGGCGATCTTCGCCTCAGCTCAGACACTCCTGGGCCTGGCGGCGCTCTATGGCTTTCGTGGCGAGCGGCCGGGCCAGTTGCGGCCGGTCAGCGTCGCGGCTGCGCAATGAATTTGGTCTCGGCGCGAGTGAGCCGGCCGTCAGTAGACTTCGGTGCGGTCGAGGGGTAGGCGCACGTGAAACGTTGTCATGCCGGGCTGCGAATCGAAGGCGATGGCTCCGAAATGCTTCTGGATAACTCGCTGCACCGTATCCAGGCCGAGGCCCAGGCCCTTGCCGAAGGGCTTGGTGGTGAAGAAGGGCTCGAAGACGCGATTTGCATACTCGGGAGGAACACCGTGGCCGGTGTCTGTGATCTCGACCAGGATCGTCTTGCCCTGCAATCTGGTGGAGAGAGTGAGTGTGCCGGAGCCGGCCATCGCGTCCAGAGAATTCTCGACGAGCGCCGACCAGGCCTGGTTCAACTCGCTTCCAAAGGCCTGAAGCAGCGGCACGTTGGGGGCATAGGAACGTTGGATCGCGATGCCGACGAGGCGGGGCTGAAAGAGTCTGAGAACGGTGTCGAGGGATTCGGCGATATCGACATTCTGAATCGGCTGCCGGTCCATGTATGAGTAATCTTTAACTGCCGCAACCAGACGAAAGATTCTGTCGGCGGCCTCGCTTACGGCGAGGATTGCCTTATCGGAGGTGAGGGCGGCCTGCACATCGGCGATTGCAAGGCAGAGCAATTGAGGAGGCACGAGCCGTTCGAGCTCCTGGAGGGAGGAGAGCGGGATGCCGCTTTCCGCGAGGACTGGAGCGAGCTTCCACGCCTCGGCGTACCCCTTCGATTCGAGCCAGTCCAGGAGCGCATCTTCAAGCGATGCACTCTCGGCGGCGGCATTGTCATTCGCTGCCTGGCGGGAGTTGGAGGCGGCGAGACGCAGCCTGGAAAGCCAGTTCAGATAAGCGCTGAGCCTGTCCTCGGATCCCAGCGCCAATCCGATTCGATAACGGGCCTGCGACTCTTCATTTTCAGATGCGGTCAACAGATGGGAGGCCGCGCTTTTAGCCGCCGAGGCTGGATTGTTGAGCTCGTGAGCGAGGTTGGCAGCAAGTTTGTTGAGGGCGGCCAGCTTGCCGATCTGTTCTTCGGCGCGCGTGTATTCGCGGTTGCGATCGAGCAACAGGTAAACGATCCGCTGGGTCATCGACGGTATGGCACGCAGGAGCTCGGGGAAATGGCTGTCGTGCAGCTCCAGGATCCAGGTATTGCCTGATGAGCGTCCGTCGGCGTTCCACGCTTTGATGCGCGAAAAAGGGGTCTTGCCGGTGATGCGGCCGGTCTGGCCGATCAAAATGGAGACGGGGCTGGAAGAGTGACGATGAACAAGCACGTCGCCACTGAGGATGAACATGAGGTGGTGCGGCGGAGTGCCCTGGCTGAAGATGAGATCCCCGTCATTGCTGAATTTCTCTGTTCCGTGAGCCGCGAGCCAGAGAAGCTCTTCTTCGCTGAGGCCCTTCAGATCCTCGATGGTGCGCAGGGCGGCGATGATTGCTGTGACGCGTTGGTTTTCGACCGGGGATTCGACTTTCTGATTCATATGCTCCGCCACGGGGATGGTTCACTGGTGTGAGATGCGGGTCTGCGCTCCGCGCCCAGTGTGTGCGCTCCGCGTCCCTGGGATGCCGTTTCGATTTTATCGAGTACCGGGTATCGCCGCGACCACCGGAACCCTTGCAGTATTGGATATCGGAAAGAGGCGGCCGGTCGTAGCGAAATCTCAATTGCGTTTCGTCGAATGAGAAGCTCAACTCCGGATCGACTTCTTTGCATTCCGGTTGCTCTTTGTTGCCAGTGCGACCGGAATCGAAAATCAACAGCCAGCATTGCTTGGGGACAAAGGAGTCAGTCTTTCTTCGCTGCGGCCGCGGGCGGCTCGAGTTGTGTCGGAGGGGTGTCGATCCTTCGTCTCGGGGTGTTGGCGGCGCTGCAGGGATTCCGGCGAGAAGGGCGGTAATGGCTGTGTTTTCAGGGGTGCGTGCTGATTTTGCAATTGGCATGCGTCGTGCCTTACCGGTTTGCAAGAGCATCCGCTTCCTCGTTCAAGGAGGAGGTAGCGGGCTTGTTTGCTCAATCAATCTGCGGTGCTGCGCCAGGTGGTCCCAATTGCGCAGGCCGCGACGTATCGCAACGGTTGGTTTAATCGATTTAGTGAGGTAAATGGTATGTACTATGCGGGCGCCGCGCGCGCTCTTGCTGTATCAAGAGAGCATGAACAGGCCGACGATGATGCCCTTGTGATTGCCGCTCAGTCGGGCTCGGAGGCGGCATTCAGGGAGCTGTGCCAGCGAAATACGGGGCGTGTGTTCCGATCCATTTTGCGCGTGGCAGGAGACCATGCGGACGCGGAAGACGCGCTGCAGGACTCGTTAATACGGGCTTATGTTCACCTTACCAAGTTCGACAGGAGGTCCAGTTTCTCGACCTGGCTGACTCGAATCGGGATCAACTCCGCGCTGATGATCCTGCGGAAAAAGCGGAGAGCCTGCGAGATGCAGATCGATCTTATGGACAGCGACGAGAATATGCGGTGGCAGTGGGATATTGCAGACAGGGCTGCAAATCCTGAAGAGCGCTGCCTCTCAAACGATATGACCCGAACCCTGGAGCGCGCGATCTGGCGTCTGCCTCTGCATCTTCGCGCGGTTGCAGAGTTGAGGCTGCTTCACAATCTCGGCATGCGGGAGATTGCGGCTATTCTGGATATCTCCGTTCCGGCGACGAAGTCGCGTTTGCTTCGGGCCAAGCGGCTAACCGTGAGAGCTCTTCACCGGAGTGCGGCTGCACGGCGCCCAGGAAAGACGAGTCAAGACTGACGAACCGAGGCCAGCCCGGCCCTCCGCGGCCGTTGAGCGCTGCAAACGGAGCGGTGGGCCGATGCTGTCCGACGCCATGCTGCCCTGGGGACTGGGGTCCGCACGGGGCGGAAAACTCCTGTAGAAAAATACAGCGGCAGGACAGTACAGAACGGGGGCGCGAACTGGCGCATATTCAGAAAGACTGCTGGTAGCAGGCCAGGCGGCAGGGGCGAATTTCTCCGGGCGGCCTGCATCGGGAGCGGCCCGTGAATAGCACAAATATGTCTGTTGATGTGAGCAAGCGAAGCTACGAGGAAATTATCGGCGACAGCCCGGCGCTTAGGGCGGTTCTTGCCGATGTCGAGCGCGTGGCGCCGACCGATTGCACTGCGCTCATCCTCGGTGAGACGGGCACAGGCAAGGAGCTGATTGCGCGGGCGATTCACAACTGCAGCGCGCGGCAGGGACGGCCGTTCGTCAAGCTGAACTGTGCGGCGATTCCGGCCGATCTGCTGGAGAGCGAACTTTTCGGTCACGAGAAGGGCGCATTTACCGGAGCGATTGCGCAGAAGGCCGGGCGGTTCGAGATGGCGGATACGGGCACCCTGTTTCTCGATGAGGTTGGGGACATCCCGCTGGCGCTGCAACCGAAGCTGCTGCGGGTTCTTCAAGAGCAGGAGTTCGAGCGGCTGGGGAGCAGCCGGACGCATCGCGTGAATATTCGCCTGATCGCAGCGACGCACCGGAATCTTGCCGACAAGGTCCGGCGGAATGAGTTCCGGAGCGATCTGTACTATCGGCTGTATGTATTTCCGCTGATACTGCCGGCGCTGCGGCAGCGCCGCGAAGACATCCCGCTGCTGGTGGAGCACTTTGTGCAGCGCTATGCGCAGCGCATGGGGAAACGGATCGAGCATATTCCCGACGAGACGCTGGCCGGGTTTGTGACCTACGCCTGGCCGGGCAATGTGCGGGAGCTGCAGAACCTTATCGAAAGGGCGGTGATTCTCTCGCGCGACGGAATTCTGCCCAATCCTCTGGCGGCGAATGCGGTTTGCCCTCCGGCCTGCGTGGCTTCTCCGCAGTCGACGCTGCGCGAGCACCAGCGCGTTATGATCCAGCGGGCGCTGGAGACGGCCGGATGGGTGATCGGCGGCCCGAGCGGGGCGGCGGCGCGGCTGGGACTGAAGCGTACGACGCTGATCGCCAAGATGAAGAAGCTGGACATTGTGCGCGAGCAGTCGAATGGGTACAACGGCAGGAACGACCAGTCCTGGCAGTTGTCATCGCGCCCGGCGTGACGGAACCCTGCTGCAAGCTCTCTCTCTTGCGCGCGATGTTCCGCGGCAATTGTCGTGACGGGAAATTGTCAACGACGGCTATCGGTCACAAACTTCGTCAGTGACAAAGCCCGGCGTGCGGAACTGCCTGTGCGCGAATCTCAATGTAGAAAAATAACTTAGCCGGCGGTGCTGAGAATGGTGAGAGGCCGCCGGCATTTGGTAAGAGGGTTGCCCTCGTTGAGTCATGCCCGGTCTGCAGGGCAGTGTCGGACTTCGAAGGATCGGCCAATGGTCAGAAGCAGTCGCAGCGTGGTTACGCCGACAATCAGAATCTACGCAATTCAGAGCGACGGAGCACAGGGCAGCATCGATGAGAGCGGGCGATTGCCGAAGCCTGCAGCTTTCAGCGGGATGCCTATGGTTCTGACACATTGCCCACTGCTCGAATCCGCCGGCTGTCATGAGCGTCGGCGGAGTGCGACTGGCCGCTCTGGGCGGAAAAAGCGAGGCTGATTTGCCGACTCCCGGCAGACGACGGGACACCATGTCGATGCTCGATTCAAAATACAGAGCCGTGCGGTCGCTGACGCATTCTCTCGCGGCGAATTTATCGGCCGAGGACCAGATGGTGCAGTCGTGTCCAGAGGCCAGCCCGGTGAAATGGCACCAGGCGCATACCACGTGGTTCTTCGAGACATTTGTGCTGCGGCCGTTCCTTGCGGATTACAAGCCCTTTCGCGAAGAGTTCCATCGCCTCTTCAACGACTATTACATCTCTCCGGGTGAGAAGCCGCCGGAGAAACATCTGCGCGCATGTTTTTCCCGCCCTTCGCTGGACGAGGTGCTCGCGTTTCGCACCTATGTGGACGGTGAGATGGGGAGGCTGATGGCGCGACCCGTAGATGAGGAAGCATCGAAACGCACGATGTTAGGCCTGAATCACGAGCAGCAACACCAGGAGCTGATGCTGACCGATATCAAGCATGCGTTCTTCCTGAATCCGCTGGCTCCCGCGTATGAGCAGGGTTCGCTCGACGGCGAGTCCGGACAAGGAATGCCCACGCTCAGGTGGCACGGTCTTGAAGGCGGACTTATTGAAATCGGCCACGGGGAGAAGGTGGAAGACCCACTGGTTTTTTGCTTTGACAATGAGATTCCGCGCCACAAGGTCTATCTTGAGCCTTTTCGGATTGCGAGCCGCAAGGTTACATGCCGGGAGTATCTGGAGTTTATCTCGGATGATGGGTACGCACGCGCGGAACTCTGGCTGTCAGACGGCTGGGAGACGGTGAAGCTGACAGGCTGGGAGGCTCCGCTGTATTGGGAGCGCGACCCGGCGGATAAGACGGGGTGGCGCGTGTTTACGCTGCGGGGGTGGCACGGTCTTTCGCTGCTGCTTGATACTCCTGTGTGCCACATCAGTTTTTTCGAAGCGGACGCGTTCGCGCGCTGGCGCGGGTGCCGGCTTCCGACGGAGACGGAGTGGGAATTCGCTGCCAGCCAGGAAGAGCGCAGCGGGAACTTACTCGATGCAAGGCGGCTGCATCCGGCAACGGCTGGCGGGGAGCGTGTCGACCAGCTATTTGGGGATTGCTGGGAGTGGACGGCCAGCGCTTACACGGGCTATCCGGGATATCGGCCTTTTCCCGGCGCCCTGGGAGAGTGTGCCGGAAGCTTTATGTCGGGCCAGATGGTTTTGCGCGGCGGCTCCTGCGTGACGCCGGCCGATCATGTGCGCGCCACTTACCGCAATTTTTCCCAGCCCTGGACCCGGTTCCGGTTCACCGGAATGCGTCTGGCAGCGTGAGCAGTGTATACGGACGCTGCCGGTGGTTGTGACTTCAATGCCATTAAAAGACTCAAGAGGACAGTATCTTCGGACACAGGGCCTTCGCCGCAGCTCAATCTGCAGAGCCGAAGGCGAAGGGCTTCAGGGCAACTTCTGCGCGCCTGGACGGCCTGATCCGGTTTTTGCGGAGGATCACCAAGGCTTCATCGATGAGGACTCTTACCAGCCAGCCGCGCAGGCTGCCCTCGCGCTCGAACGATGGCGCGTTATGAGAGACCGACAGCAGACAGCTTTGCACCGCGGCCTGCGCGTCCCAGTGATTGCCGAGCACACGGTGGGCAACGAAGTAGAGCAGGCGGTGATATTGGGACAGCGAGGTTTCGATGGTTGTCGGATCGTGTTCCGGTATGGTCAAGGCTTCGCTTCTATTGTTCGGCGGATAGTTCAAGTTGGAGGTCATTCCTAAAAGTCACTCCTCGTCCCAAAGCCACCAGGGACTCCTGTAAAAAGATACTTACTCTTGCTCAGATCTCCTGCCCCGATGGGGATGGTTCAACCGAGCGCCTGATGAAGAAAACCAGGAGCCGGCAATCTATTCCCGTCCTTGCCAGCGAAGCGCAATCCCGTGTCTGTTATCGCGCCGATGTTGTCGTCAGACATTGTGTACATTCCCACCCGGGCACTGCCGGCCGAGGAAGCATGGGAATAAAGCGGGCGGCCACTTGTTTTGTCACTAGCATTGCGACTTACGTGCACCACTTTCCTATCTCTTTGAGATTACAGATCAGCTGAGGCTTGCGGTGATTCCATTTATAGGTCCTGAACTTATTGAGGCCTTTCGGGCTATGGCAGAAGATACTCCTGCTTCGGATACTTGCGGGAAAGATGGATGCGAAACAGAAGCAGATCGCGTTTCTGAGCCGCGTGATGCGGCAGCTCCGCTGTCTCTCATTGTCACCACGGTAGCGGCGATCGCGTGGATGATCGGACTTAGCCTTTACCTCATCATCTTATGCCTGTAAGTCTGGCGAGTTACTTCCCGGAAGCTGCCAGAGCGATGATATGGCGCGTGGCGGCTATGGCCGTGCGCAGAGAGTCCGGCGCGACATATAGCGGCTGCGACTGGTGCAGGAGCGCAGACAGGCTCTTTTCTGCCTCCAGCTGCACGCGGCAAGCGTCGCATCCTCTCAGATGAACGAGGGAGGCTTCCAGACTGGGACCGCTTAGCTCGTTGTCGAGATAGAGCTGGATCGCCGCGCTGTATTCAACGCAAGCTGTCATTGTGTGCCTTTCAGTTCAGACAGATCGGATCCGTTTGCCGTTGTGGAGAGCAGCTCTCGAAGCTTTGCCCGAGCCCTGGCCAGGCGCGACATCACTGTTCCGACCGGACAGTCCACGACGCTGGCAATCTCCTGGTAGGAAAGATCCTCATATTCCCGCAGGAGGATGACTTCGCGAAATTCGACCGACAGCTCCTGGATCGCGGCCCGCACCTGCTCTGTTTCGATCTTGCTCACATAAAGATCATGCGAGTTCATGGAGGGCTCAATGACATTGTTGGCGGCTCCATTGTCGATATCGAGCTCGACCATGGGAGGGCCGTTGCGCAGCTTTCGCAATTGATTGAGCCAGATATTTCTCAGAATCGTGAAGAGCCAACCTTTCATGTTGCTTCCCGGCCGCAGCCGCCCCATCGCCTGTATGGCGCGAACGTATGTCTCCTGAACCAAATCCTCTGCTTCGGCATGATTGCGGCTCAAAACCAACGCGTAACTGTACAGTCCGTCGAGATACTCCAAACCGATCGCGTCGGCGCTGTTTGTTCCGTCGTTGCGCCATGACATATCTATTCACTCCTTAAAACACCCGACCGGCGGAATTATTTCCGGGACGCGGGAAATCGTTCGCGCAGGATTGTGCGCAGTCAGAATTTCTCCGAGTGCGCTAAATGTACGAAGGCAGTAAACAGAAGGCAGTAAACAAATGATTTGCAGCGGAATTCTGGCGCGAAGCTATTTCATCGATGCGCCGGCGGCCTATGCCAGCGAGAAGAGTGCTTCGCGTTGTTGGGCCAAGGGGCGATGCTTGACGTGCAGGCAATATCGAAACCGGCAATGCGGATGCCGCTCACAGGTCGAGGTCGATTGGTGATATCGGGGTCGAGCAGCAGATCAACGCATTGCCCGCGGCGGGTTGATCGAGCGGCTCGGGAGCGTAGCGAAGGTTGCCATCGAGGAGCCCGCACTCGCACATATGACAGACGCCGGTTCGGCAAGACCATCTCACCGGTATATCGCATGCCTCGGCGAACTCGAGGAGGTTCTTGAATCGGCTGTCCCAGCGAAGAGAGAGGCCGCTGCGAGAGAAGGACACGAGAGGTCCGTCACCCGGAGAGCCATGGGGAGGATGGGGAAGTTTCCTTTCTGCTTTCTGGACGCCGGGCTCGATCGAAGGCGCCGGTCCGAAGATTTCCTGGTAGATGCTGGCCGGCGAAACGCCATATGCGACCAGGTCGCGTTTCAAATCCACGAAAAAAGCCGGCGGTCCGCACAGGTAGAAGTCAGCCTCAGCGGGGATGCCGAGCTTGTGCAGACTGGTGAGATCGATGTGTCCTTCAATGCGAAAGTCTCCTATGAGCCGGTCGGTTGGACCAGTTGAACCAGCTGGACCGGGACGGCTGTATGCGATTGCGGAGCGGCTTCCCGGGATGGCGTCAAGGAGAGCCCGGGCCTCTTTGGCGAAGGCGTGTTCGCTCGCGGATCTTGCTCCGTGGAGCCACCAAACCTCGCGCGAAGGTTGAGCGCTGCCGGAGGAGAGCGCGTAAAGCATGGAAAGAACCGGGGTGACTCCGATTCCTGCGCTGATCAGCACGACCGGCCGCGTACCGGCCCGCAGCAGAAATTCGCCGCGCGGGGCGCTGGTCTCGATCGAGTCGCCAACGCGGATGCAGTCGGCAATGTACGTGCTGCCTGGTCCCAGAGCGCGCTTCACGCTTATGCGGTAGCGGCCCGAGCTCGAAGGGCCGGAGAGCGAGTAGGTGCGCACGATGGGATGGGAGCTGTTGCCGGGATGAAGCCGCAGTCCAAGGTACTGGCCGGGGAGGGAAGGCGGGAGAGCCGACCCATCCGCCGCTTCGAGGACAACCGAGGTGACCTCGCTGGTTTCTTTATGCACCGCGGTGACTCTCAACGAGCGAAAGCCGCT
>Ga0335075_10015462_pt1 | contig 11435 bp, 9 predicted proteins | sample Lox_Sample_24_FD_206723 | JGI IMG/M metagenome (GOLD analysis project Ga0335075, IMG submission 206723) | Soil microbial communities from Loxahatchee National Wildlife Refuge, Florida, United States - Lox_Sample_2.4 | ecosystem: Environmental > Terrestrial > Soil > Wetlands | place: USA: Florida...
CGCCGCGAGCGACTGAACGCTGATCAGAAATGTAGTGGCGACTTTTTCGCTAAGGTCTTGATTTGCCTACGCTCAACCTTCGATTCTGCGCAAGTTGGGTTAGCAATCCGGCCACTATAAGGGGTAGGATATTTGGCGTATCGGCGATCCCTTGGCACCCCTATGGCAGATCGCAATGTTATTTGCCCGTTACTTGTCGCGGCCCCTCCACCTCCCGCAAGGCGAGAGGGGTGTTTACATGCCGCCTCCCAGCTCTTCGGCTAGCAAGGTGTAGGAGCGGCGACGGGCCTGGGGGTCGTGGAGCGTCGTGAGGATCGCGATCTCTCCCACATTGTGTTCAGCCGCCAGCATGCGCAGGCGGACGCCGACTGTCTCCGGAGTGCCGTAGAGGGCGCGTTCGCGGAGGCGGGCGATCCGGAGAAGCTCGGCCTCGGTATAGTCGTGGGCGGCGGCCTCTTCCGGTGAGGGCAGCGCGGTGAAGATGCCGCGGTCTCGGCCGAGCCGCCAAAGCTCACGCGAAGTGAACAGGCGGGCGGCCTCCTTCTCCGTTTCCGCGGCCATGGCCCAGACACAGAGGGCGGCATACGGCTCAGGGTAGCGGGCACTGGGGCGGTAGTGCTGGCGGTAGAGCGCCAGCGCCTCGGCGGTGCCGCGGCCGTCGGTGATGAAATGGGCAAAGCAGAAGGGCAGGCCGAAATAAGCCGCGACCTGCGCGCCGTAATCAGAACTGCCGAGCATCCAGACCTCGGGCGTGGTGGGGCCCTGCGGCTGGGCGATGATATCGCGGAACGGGTGGCCCTCAACCAGCTTCTCGCCGGCGAGCCAGGCGAGGAGGTCGCGGACCTGGGCGGGAAAATGGTCGACGGCGGTCTGGGCCAGCGGGTTCAACGCGAAGGCGGTGCGGCCGTCGGAGCCGGGGGCGCGGCCCAGGCCGAGATCGATGCGGCCGGGCGCGATCGCTTCGAGCACCCGGAACTGCTCGGCGACTTTCAGGCTGGAGTAGTGGGGCAGCATGACTCCGGCGCTGCCGACGCGGATACGCGTGGTGGTGGCGGCGATGGCGCTGATCAGGATCTCGGGCGCGGTGCCGGCCTGGCTCTGGGAGGCGTGGTGCTCGGCGAGCCAGTAGCGGGCGTAGCCCAGGGCCTCGCAGTGTTGGGCAAGGGCGATGCTTTCTCGGATCGACGCGTCGGGCGAGCGGCCGGTCACCACGGTGGATTGGTCGAGGACGGAGAGTTTCATGGTGCGGAGGAGATGGGGCGGGGGGCGGGGTTTAGCAGCAATTCCTCCGCACTTGGCCTTGCTGAGCGGTCGAGATCGGCGCGGATACCAGGTTCATTCACGGTGCGGGATCACTGCCGAGCAACTCCCCTTGGCTTTGGGCGGCATCGAGTCCGCGTTGGCTCGGGCGCTGACGCAGCCGGGGCGGTGTACGATGGCACATATCTGGAGAACGATTCAGAGATCATACTGGATCTGAACATGACCGTTCCCCCCCGCGTAACACTCGTACAAGGAACTGGACCCAGCCCTCGGCAATACTCTGTGCCTTTCCATGCGGTGATTCCTAAACAGGCGATCGATGAGGGTACCCCAGTCTCCATGGATCTTCCTCCCGGCCCGGTGAATGTTATTGTCATGCGGCTACGAGAATGAACCGATGAGAGGCTGGGTTCAGCGGGCGGCGGCATCTTGTCGCGGATACGGTGCTATCCGTGTGCTCACTCCGGCATGACGAATGGCGCCGTATCCTTGAAGCGGTTCAGCACGTTTGTCGTCAACCGGAACAGGTTGTTGTCGAAGCCGTTCCAGCCCAGCGATCCCGCATAGGCGATGGAGCCGGTCGAGAACACCGCGCCCCCGCTCGGCGTTTCGAAGAACGTGATGTCGGCATGGATGTCGGGATTGATGATCGCGTCGGTGGCGCCGTGCGGGACCAGCACTTCCTCGGCGACCAACTCGTAGGTGTTGGAGTGGTTCTCGCTGCGCGCCACCACCAGCGCGTGCGGCGGGCTGCCCAGGCGGGGGTCGACGGCGTCGATCTCCAGCCCGGCCGCGCCATCTTGCAGCACGCCGAAATTGCCGACCACGTCGCCATCGATGCCGTCGAACATCCAGCCGACGCGCGGGTCACCGGCCTGTTCGGTCCGGCGGTAGTAGCTGCACTTGTCGAATCCCTGGCTGATGAAACCGACGCCGACGAGTCGTTGTGGCGCGCGCCCGTTGCGCCGCCACAGTCCGCCGTATTCCCCGGTGAAGCTGTGGAAGGCTTCGCCGGGATCGGCGTCCCACGCGCGCACGCCGCCTTCCGCACGACGCACCTCGATCACGCCGCGACGCCTCGGATGATGCGCGATGCGCCAGTAGAACCCGTTGCCGCCCATATACATCAACCGCCCGCCTCGGCGGAGGTACGCTTCGAAACTGTCGAGCATATCGGCGGAATCGTATTCGGGATGCGAGCCAGTGATCACCACCCGATAGGGCGCCAGAAGGCCGAGGCCCTCGTGATGGAGGTCTTCCTCGGTGATCACGTCGTAGTCACCGCCAAGCTTCTCCAGCCAGTCGACGATGAAGAGATCGAGGTTGAAGTTCCAGTGCCGTCCCGTCGGCCTGACGTTCTGCACCGGGCGGTGCCGGCTGGAATACGCGACGCCGCTGCCGTCCGAGTGGCGATCGTAGAGCGACAGGCCCATCTCGGGATGTTCGATCAGCAGCGCGTCGATATCGTCGAGCAGCATCAGCCGCCCCTGGTAGCGCTCGGTAAGCAGCGACAGGAACCGGCCGACGTTGTTCAGATAGGCGGTGTACGTCGCCGTCGACGCCAGGAAGGCGACCGGCGAGCGGGTTGTGCCGCGCGGCGGGCGAACGAAGAACGGCACCCAGAAATCGAAGCCGTCGGCGCTGAGCCGCGCCGCATAGATGCCGGAGCGCAGAGCGGCCGGGATGGTGAAGGCGAAGTCCGGCTCCCAGCACGCATCGACAAGATCATCGTCGTGGAAATGGATGGCGCCGTACTGCGATGGCGCGTGCATCCAACAGGGTTCGCTCCCGTCCCAGTTCCATCCGGGGACCGCTCGGGTGGGCTGGTTGACGATCACGCCGTCGAGCTTCCAGGGGCCGAGATCGCGGATGGTCTCGGTCGGGATGTCGCGGCCGAAATCCCACGCGCCGATCAGGTCCGCGGCGGCGCCCGACATCGGTGCGGTCGCCAGCGCGTCGATGCCGGCACGGTCCAGCGCGCCGCCGACCAGGCGTGGGCTGTCGATCCGGCCATTGAGGTGACAAGTGAAACCAAGGCCGCCCCAGGCGGATGGACCGGTTTGCGGCCCCGTGCTCCAGGCGGCGAACGTTAGCGGACCGCCGGCTGCGGGATGCACGCTGGTGGTTGCGGTAGTCGTGGCGGCGGTTTCCGTATGGAACAGATGAGCGGACACCGGCTGTTGCCGGACGGTCATCGAGCCGGCCGCGGAATCGAAGATGGCGGAGACGAAATACCACCGCGCGGTGAGTGGGGTCTGCGTGGAGACACTGCCGACGCGGCCAGGGCCGGCGCCGCAGCGGAAGGTCAATGCGCCGGTCGCGTCGATCTCCAGCCCGAACCCGGTTTGAGTATCCTCGCACCAGGTTCCCATGATCGCCTGGCGGGATTTGACCGGAGTGGTGGGGAACAGCCACGCCGCGAGAGTAAAGCTGTCCGCCGGGGTCAGCACCGGATGTTCCGGCACCACGGCGAGAGAGCCGATCGGGATTCGCTGGGGGCGGCCGGCGTGGATGCCATTGCAGGGTGCCTCGACCCGTTCGGGCGCGAATTTCGTGCCGAGCGGTCCGGTATCGGGCTGCTTCAGCCGGACGATCTCGGCTGCATACCGGTCGCCGTCGAGGCAGCTCACCATGAACCGCACGGTCTCTCCGGCAGCGACGCTCCAGCGGTCGCAATATCCCATGAGCCTGGTCATTCGATCGGCAGCTCCTCCCCGGCGAGTTGGGCCCAGCGGAGACGAAAGACGTGCCACTCGGCTTCTTTGAGGTCAGTGAAGACGGTGTTCGTGCGCCGAGGCGGCTTGCGTCGCCCGGGCTCCATCAGGCCAAGCGTGAAGCGCTCGCCGGCCTTGTCGATGAACAGCACGTGGAAGGGCGCGGTGCCGGCAGTGCGCATGAGATTGAGCAGGTATTGCAGGTCCGGGCTGTGCTCGCCGAAGGGGTTGGCGCGGAATTCTCGGGCGAGGTCGAGGCGGGTCTTGTCGAAACGGTACATGCTGGGGCCTTCTTGTCGGCGAGCGCGGTCCGGCACAGGAGCGCGAGGACGCTAGACCACTTTCCGAGTATGCGGAACCATGGTGCGAAGGATGAACGGTCCCCTGGCAGGCGTGCGTGTCATCGATCTGACGGTCAACGTGTTGGGGCCGATGGCCACGCAGGTGCTGGGTGATGCCGGTGCCGACGTGATCAAGATCGAGGCGCCGGGCGGCGATCCGATACGCCAGATCGGCCCGAGCCGCACCGCCGATATGGGCGTGTATTTCCTGAACCTGAACCGCAACAAGCGGAGCGTTGTGCTCGATCTGAAGCGCGAGGCGGCGCGCGCGGCGTTGCGGCGGCTCGTCGCTGACGCCGATGTCTTCGTCCACAACATGCGGACCGCCGCCGTGGAGCGACTGGGCTTTGGCTATGCCAAGGTCGCGGCGATCAATCCGCGCATAATCTATGCCTCGGCCACCGGGTTCCGTCGCAGCGGGCCGTATCGTGACCGAGGCGCGTTCGACGATCTGATCCAGGGGATGAGCGGACTGGCTGCGCTGAACCGCGGCCCGGACGGAGCGCCGCGTTATGTACCGACGGTGATGGCCGACAAGTTGTGCGGCCACGTGCTGGCCTCGGCGGTCGCCATGGCGCTCTATGCACGCAGCGTCACCGGCAAGGGCCAGGAAGTCCACGTGCCGATGCTGGAGACGATGCTCGCCTTCAATCTGGTTGAGCATCTGTGGGGCGCGACGTTGCGCATGCCGGAACTGGGCCTGGGCTATACCCGGATGCTGTCGCCGCACCGGCGTCCTTATGCAACGCAGGACGGCTATATCTGCGTGATCGCCGTGACCGACGACCAGTGGCGCCGGCTATTCGCTGCGATCGGCCGGCCGGCACTGATCGCGGACGAGCGCTTCGCCACGATAAGTGCTCGTGCGCGCAACATCGATGCGGTCTACGCCGCGCTGACCGAGGCGATGCCGGAGCGCACCACTGCGGAGTGGGGCGCGATCCTGGATGCTGCCGATATCCCCAACGGCGCGGTGAACACGCTCGAGGGCATGCTGGTGGACGAATACTTGCAGCACACGGCGTTCTTTCAGCCGATCGAGCATCCGACCGACGGCCCGATGACGACGCTGGCGATCCCGGTGGAGTTCGACGGCACGCCCGCCTCGATCCGCGCGTTGCCGCCGAAGCTCGGCGAGCATACCGAGCCGGTGCTGCGCGACGCCGGGTTGAGCAGAGCCGAGATCGCCGCCGCCCAAGGGAGCGACCAGTAGCTCCTGTCATAAACGGGAGCGTTAGTTTCTATGTTTACTGCTTGAGAAAGTTACCCTCTATACCCGAGCCGAAACTTCGGTGAGAAAGTCGTTCTCAATTTTGTAAGATGGACGGCACGTCACCTGCACACCAAGATTTTGCGTATCGGCGGTCCCGCTGGTGAAACGCCACTCGGCAACCTTCTCCAGCCCGCCATACGGGCTGGGACGGAAACCTTCGAGCGTATATTGGCTGTTGAATTGAACCGCTGTTCTATTCCGCCCTTCCGATCTGATGGTTATGTTTGCGGTTCCGCTGAGGCTGAGGGCGGAAAGGCCAAGTGCGAGCAGGGCCGGAGTGGTCTGGTGGGTCGTGCTGTTTACTGCGCTGCCGCAATCGACGTACGGAGTGACATCCCTAAGGTCGAAATCCAATGTCATGAGCCCGCTGGCTCGTTCGAAGGCCTTGATTTTGAAGAAGCTCGCGCCGGCCACGTAAGTGATGGCGGACCAGGTTTGACCATAGGATGCGTTGATGTCCCGCGAAAATTCTTCCGGCGAGGCCGGCGCCGGGGGAACGTACGTTGCACATCCCGCAACCGATGCAGCCAACATTAGGGAGACCCATCCTGACGCTCCACGTTGGTTCATGCATCTCCCCCCAACTTACGCGTGCAAGCCCCTGTGTGTCGTAATGTAACACGGTGCGGGTGAGAACCGGCTTTTGTCAAGCCGACTTTCACCGCTGCACCCCTGCAAGCGGTTACTATACAGTAAACCGTTCCTGCACCGAGCAGACCTTCGTTGGACCCTATCGAACGAAGGCCACGGCGCCGGGGAGAAAGCGCCCATGGCCTCGCCGTGGTCGGTCAGTCACGGGGTTGGGCAACCAAGCGCAGATACGGCTTTAGCGTTCTCCAACCTTGGGGGAATTTCTGCTTCGCCTGCTCATCCGACATCGCGGGCGGGATGATGACGTCCTCGCCTACCTTCCAGTTCACCGGGGTCGTGACCGAATGTTTCGCGGTGAGCTGCAAGGAATCGAGCAGTCGCAGCACCTCGTCGAAATTCCGACCTGCGCTCATCGGATAGGTGAGCATCGCCTTGATCTTCTTGTCAGGACCGATGATGAATACCGAACGGACCGTCGCGTTGTCCGCCGCGGTTCGCCCCTCCGCCGCGTCGCCGGCCCCTTCGGGCAGCATGTCGTAGAGTTTCGCTATCTTCAATTCGGGATCGCCAATCATCGGGTACGTGACGGCGTGCCCCTGCGTCTCTTCGATGTCCTTGGCCCAGCGGGCATGGTTGCCGACCGGATCGACGCTGAGGCCGAGGATCTTGGTGTTGCGACGCTCGAATTGCGGCAACAGGCCGGCCATGTAGCCGAGTTCGGTGGTGCAGACCGGGGTGAAGTCCTTGGGATGGCTGAACAGGATAGCCCAGCCGTTGCCGATCCAGTCGTGGAAGTGGATCGTGCCCTGGGTCGTTTCGGCGGTAAAGTCCGGCGCTTCGGAGTTGATCCTCAGTGACATCGCGACCTCCTTCGATTTTCATTTCCCGACATTTTCCCGGGTAGCCGACGGCTTCGCCGGGACTGGAGCGGAACGTAGGCGTCGCCCGAGCGTATTACAATGCCGTCAGCGCGCACTGCATGTGACATTGGGTCCCATCATTGGGTGGCTGGATGGCCTGCCTTCTTGACGGCCCAATTGAGGTCCGCCAAACCGAAGTAGGTTCGGCAAACATCGGCCCAGTTTGTTTGGGGATCGGCGCGCCATTGCTCGCGGCGACTGGACCAGTGACATCGGCCCATGACCGCTAATAGAATGAGCCAAAGAGGCTCAGATATTCGGTTATGGGAGTACCCGAGCCATCTATCGGGATTTGCTGTCCGTTCGTACGGACAAAGATCATTAAGCCACCTATTCCTACGAGATGGCTTCCGGCAATCATGCCGGATTTGGTCAGTGTGACGCCGGCGATGACCGACCCCACTTTGGAGCTCAGGCCTAGCCGGGTTATTCGGTTCCACTGGACATTATGATAGGCACGAACGGCAAGTTCTTGAGCTCCAGCGTGAGAAAGATAGGTATCCGTTGAGACTACGTCGGCGAACCGGGCACGCTCGGAGAACACGCCATCCCAGGCATTCTCATCCGGAGAAGGGCCGAGCTTATAGAACCCAGCATCGGCGAGAGCGCGGCCGCCCATTTGGAACAAGCCAAGGTAACCCGCGTAGTTGACGCAGGTTTGGTCACCGCCGCTCTCTCGCTTTGCCAAAGCAATCAGAAAATCCACTTCTGGATCGTGGACGCTCGCCCGAGCGGGGTTCGAAGCGACACATATACGTTGTGCGCTCACCTGCTGTGCGATACAAACTGACGAGAATTGGACAGCGACCACAAGCGACAATGGAAGGAAGATGCGCCGGCTCACCGAATTCACCCCGAGTTGGACTAGTGAGCTGGCTCGTACGACTTTCCGTTCCACCGCCACACGGCACCCACCTTCGATGTGTCGAGGGCAAGTGTTCGCTCGGCGAAGCTTTGACCAACCGGGATGTTCGTCAGTAGAATGGGATAGGAATTTCGCGGTGCGGTCGGCGACGCGATCAGGCCAATGTTTTGAGCAATCACCGAGAATATCTTTCTATATCCCATGTCATCTCGCGCATATAGGTCGATCTGGCACTGCCCATTTGCCGAGCATGAAATCGCGTTCTCCGCTCGCACAAAAACGTCCTTCTCGCCATTATGCTGAAGATCATAATAGGCCACATAAAACGATGGCGGAGGGACGCCAGCTTCTTTGGAATCGCTGGTCAATTGCTCGTAATTGCCGGCAATCCGATCCGGAAGCTCGCTCGTCCGTTCGAAACCAAGAACGGTTACTTCCTCCGTCCGCGCGTAGTTGCCGCCGCTAAAAACTATGGATTGAGCAGGGCTGGGGGAGCTCCCTACGATCGAGCAACACAACAGGCCGACAACGACCGAGGACAACGGCTGCATCATAGGCTCCCGAGGGCGCTTTGGTGCCGGTCGCAAACCAGGCAGCATCGCCCTGTTCGGGGATGATAATTCAGAATAGACGCGGCGCAAAGCCCGGGAGAGATTGATGCGCGTTTTCACCAGGCTACCGCCCAACGACTGGCGCAATGTCGGACCGTTCGCACGCACCGCCGAACAGGCCGGCTTCGATGCGCTGACCACTGTCGAATTGGGCCATGACTGCTTCGCCCCGCTCGGTTTCGCCGCCGTCGCCACCGAACGCGTCGAGCTGACCCCCTCGATCGCCGTCGCCTTTCCCCGCAGCCCGACCGTGCTCGCAAGCCAGGCCTGGGACCTGCACGCCAATTCCAACGGCCGCTTCGTGCTCGGCCTCGGCAGCCAGGTGAAAGGCCACAACGAACGTCGCTTCGGCATTCCCTGGTCCCCGCCGGCGCCGCGGCTGGCCGATTATGTGCGCGCGCTGCGGGCGATCTGGCGCTGCTGGGAGACGCGCGGCCGCCTCGATTACCACGGCCCGCACTATCAGCTCACCCTGATGACGCCGGACTTCTCGCCCGAGCCGACCGGGCTACCGATGACCCCCGTCGCGATCGCCGCGGTCGGCGAGGCGATGCTGCGCGTGGCTGGCCGCGTCGCCGATGGCGTCCGCCTGCACCCGCTCTGCTCGCGCCGTTATCTGGAACAGGTCTGCCTGCCGCGCCTCGCCGACGGGATGCAGGCCGCCGGCCGCCGGCGCGAGAATTTCGACATTCATGGCGGCGGCTTCGTCGTCACCGGCCCCGATGAGGCGACCGTGGCCGGAGCGCTGGAACCGGTGCGCGCCCGCATCGCATTCTATGGCTCGACCCGCGCTTATCTGCCCATCCTGGCCCTGCACGGGCTGGAGGAGCTGGCCCAGCGTCTGCACCGTCTGTCGCTCGAAGGGCGCTGGCGCGAGATGCCGGCCCTGGTATCCGACGAAGTGGTTCGGATTTTCGCCGCCTGCGGGACGTACGATATGATCGCCGACAACATCGCCCAACGGTTCGGCGGGTTGGCGGATTCGATCGACGTCGACTTCCCGCCCGATACGCCGATCGAGGTGCAGCGGCAGGTGCTGAGCGAGATCCACCGCATTCCGCACACCTTCATCGGCTTCGATACGGCTTGGCCGAATTATATTGGCGGTGACTCCTGGAGCGCCGTGGCCCCGTAGGGCGGAAAAGCGAAGCGCATTCCGCCATTTGGACCGGGCGTTAACAACAAGCGCCGTTGGCCGCAGAGTGCTCGGCGCCCAGATGGATGCCTGCCCTGCCTTCGCAGGGATAGACTTCCGCAGCCATGACGAGCTAAGCGTCAACCTCTCAGGCCGCAGGTATTAAAGATGCGAATTCGATGAGAATAGCAAGGTACCTGACCTGTCAGCCTCCTCTCACGAGGGCGACTATCTGCCTGTTGACGCGGTTGACAAGGGCACAGCAAGGATTGCCGCGAAAACCTTTTGGGAGCCGGCCCTCCCCGGATCAGGAGCGAGCAACCTTCTGGCTAGAACTCGATATCGTGCGGGTAATTGAGGACTGGGAGCACAAACGACTAGCAGCTTGAGTCCATCTGCACTACCATAAGGGAATGACTCTCCATAGCGCCGTGCCTATGGCCAACACCGCCAGCACGCAAATAGATAAGAACCCAAAGACGGTCAAGGTACTTATGTGGGAAATCACGTCAACACTAGCAGATCGACTGTTTGCCCTTTCTAACTTACTGCTGATTGCAGGTGCAGCTGCGGTCCTAGTAGGAACGATTGGTTCGATTGTGTTGTCAGGGGTTAGAGAACAATTTACAAACGAACGTCTCTCTGCAAATGAACGGGCTACTGCTGAGGCACAAGCACGCGCGTCCGAAGCGGACCAAAAAACTCGCGAAGCGGAGCTAGCCCTAGAGAAACTTCGCCAAAACCAAATGCCACGCACACTTACTTCTGAACAGTTGACCGAGATTACCGCTATGGCACGCCGATTCCCCGGCCAAAAGTTCCTGATGACTTCTCTTATGGGTGACAGCGAAGGCCGAGGTTTGGCTATGGAACTACTTGGAGCACTAGATGCAGGAGGATGGGACCACGGAGGACCCACAGGAATTTTGCGCGCAGTAAGGACCGACAACCCAAAAGGGATTGAAGTTAAAATAAAAGCAGAAGACATTGACGAAGGACGAATCCCCTAAGGGGCTGTCGAGCTTGTTAAGCTCCTTGTAAAGTATGGATTTATGTCACGGCCCACTATAATTCGAAATATTGACCCGACCAATCCACTCCCCCCCGGTGGAATCGGAATTATGGTAGGGACCAAGCCAATTGATAAATGAGGAGTTGCTTCGCTAAGCCTTATAGGAAGCAGCCGCTAATACGGTGACTACAGGACTCCGAGAGGGCGAAGCGTCAATATTCTCCCCTTCGCCTGAAGGTAAAGCGAGCGCTTCGTGCCCCCTTGGCAACGTCCTCGTTTTGTGCTACACATTGCAACCCATACCCGACCCGCACCGTCCGCGCGCGCGTGGTCAGGCGACGCCGCCGCCCTGGCCGTCCCGCCGTCAGCCCCAGCCCCTGCCCGTTCAAATCCCTGGGCAGACCGGCATGATGCTTCCTCCATGGCCGGCGCCACCCAGGCAATCCGAAGCTCCCGCCAGCACCGGCCCACCCTGAACATCCTGCCCGGACGCAATCAGCCCCATCCACGGGACCGGCCCGCCGCCCCGATTCGCCGCACCACTGTCACGCCGCTCCTGCAACCTCCTCGCAGACCTCGACGCCCGGCAGCGGATGGGCCATCTCAGAGCTACCAGGAGCCTGATGCATGTCCGCCACCTTGCTGCGCCGCCCCGCCCCCGTTCAGTTCATCCCGGAGAAGCAGCCGGCCAAGCCGATCACACGCCCGCT
>Ga0335075_10015463_pt1 | contig 11435 bp, 10 predicted proteins | sample Lox_Sample_24_FD_206723 | JGI IMG/M metagenome (GOLD analysis project Ga0335075, IMG submission 206723) | Soil microbial communities from Loxahatchee National Wildlife Refuge, Florida, United States - Lox_Sample_2.4 | ecosystem: Environmental > Terrestrial > Soil > Wetlands | place: USA...
CCCGGTCGTGGTGGTGCCCCATTGCAAGCCTCAGCTGGCCAGCCACCCCGCGTTTATCGCAAGTCTTCAGACGCTGCGCGGAATGGGCGTGCAGGTGCTGTTCGATCCGGACGCGCCGTACGAGCGCAGGCTGCCGCCCTGGCGCGAGGTCATCGAGGCGCTCCCGGTTAAGGCTGGTGCCGCATGAGTTCCCCGCACCGGGAGGTGGATGGCCCGCGGATCGCCCGGGCCAGGCGTCGGCGTGGTCTATCCCAGGCGGTGCTCGCCGGGCTCGTGGGCAGGTCGGAGTCGTGGCTGTCCCAGGTCGAGCGCGGCAAGCGTGCCATCGATAGCCACAGTGTCCTGGTTCGCCTCGCCGAGGTCTTGTGCGTAGACATCGAGGAACTCACCGGATCCGGCGATGGTGATGAGCGGGGTCGGCGCGTTCACCCGGCCGCGTCACTGATCGAGCAGGCCATGATGGCCGCGCCTGGCCTATCGGCCGAGCGTGAAGAGTCAGACGGCGAGGTCGGCCTGGACCACCTCCGCGCGACGGCCCGCTCCGCCTACCAGAGTTACCAGGCGACCCGCTACGACACGACAGGCCGCATCCTCCCAGGGCTTATCCGCGGCGTGGAAACCGCGACTCAGAGCGCGGGCATGACTAGCCGCGCTGCATGCCGGGTCCGCGTTCTCGTCTACGACACCACCGCCGCGCTGCTGAACCGGGTGGGCGAGCCATTCCTGGCCTGGGCGGCCGCCGACCGTGCCAGGTCCGCCGCCGAGTACGCCGGTGACCCGCTGCTCGCCGCAGCCACCGCCTGGCGCCTGTCTTACATGATCACCGGCCGCAAGCATCCGCAGGAGGCACTCGGCCTGGCGATGGCCGCCGCCGCGTTCGAACGCTCCATGCGCGCGCCCCCGCCCGAACAGCTCAGCGTCTACGGCGCTCTGCACCTTGCTGCTGCCACGGCAGCAGCGGCCTGCTACGACCGGACGGCAACGGAAACAGCGCTGGCCAAAGCCCGCGGCATCGCCGACCGGACCGGCGAGACGAACCACCTGGGCACCGCGTTCGGCCCGGTCAATGTCGCGATTCACGCCATCTCGGCATCGCTGCGGCTCGGCGACCCCCGGGCGGCGATCCAGACCGGCGAGGCGCTCGACACGGCCACGATGGCCGCCCGCCTGGTCGGCAGGCGCACGCAGGTGAACCTTGACCTGGCTCGCGCCTACGCCATGTGCCGCAAGGACGCGGCCGCCGTCAACCTCCTGCTGGCCGCGGAGCGGCTCAGCCCGCAGCTGGTCCGCTACGACCAGGCGACCGGGGATGTCCTTACCGAACTGCTGCGCCGCGAGCACCGGCCGTCCACACCGGAACTGCGCCCGCTTGCCCATCGCGCGGGCGTGATCTGATCCGCACTTTCGTGCGGGTTCCTCGCCCGTACCTACGTCCTGGTTCTTTACCTTCACTCGGTTACGGCGTATTTTCACCCGTTCCTCCTAACCTCGTCGCTGGGCAAGGTCCAGCCGATGCCAGGAGGGCTGACGTGGAGGAACGAGTAGCCCGAATCCTGCGGCTAGTGCCCGATGAGTGGGATCAGCTGCCGCGCCTGGGCCGGTTCCGCGAGCGCCATCCCGGCGTGGTCATCGGCGCTGGAGAAGGTTGGTGGCAGGCCCGGATCCCGGAGCCGAACGGCGAGATCGTCACCACTCGTTACACGCTGCGTGCTCTGCTGGACAAGCTCGATGAGCTGCTCAGCACGAACCCCGGCGGTGCGTAGAACGTGCAGGGAGCGCTCTGCTCGGTCAGGTTGCTGATGCCCTGAGGAAGACCTCGTCGAGGTGCCACTCCAGGAACTCTCGCCCGGGCCGGTCGGCGCGGCGTTCGGGTAGGTCGATGACCTGCCCGGCCTTGGCGTAGAACTGGTCGCCGTTGCTGAAGTCCGCCCGAAGTCGCGGACTCACGACCAGGCGGTGTTGCGGGTCCACGCCGAGGTACCCGCAGTCGAACAAGGTGTGGATATCCGACCTGAGCAGCAGCCCGTTGTCGAGCCGGTGCTCCCCGCCCTCGGCAACCGGCCGGATATGTGCCGCCTGCAGCACCGGCGGAATGTGCGTGCCGCTGATGGCGCAGCGCCGGTGGTAGGAGTCCATAACGACCGCCTTGAAGGATTGCTGGCCCAGCCGGTACGGCGCCAGCCGCGGATCGCCAAACACCGGCCCCGGCCGGTGCCAGGGCTGGCTGAAGTCCAGTTCCACCGCCGCGCCGAGAATCCGCTGCAGCAAGCCGGCGAAATACGGTGCTACCGCCGGGTCGGCCAGGTCGTAGCTCTTGCCCTGCACGATGTTGCGGGCGAACTGGGGCGGCGGGTCCGCGGTCTGGCCCACCGGGAAGAAGCAGACATCACGGACAAACAGGCAGCCGATCACCGGGTCCTCGCCGCCCCCGATCGGAGTACGCCGGTACCGGCCGATACGCCACCGCATCTCCTCTACGCTGGCGACCCCGTTCGCCTCGCCGAAGAACTCCCACGCCTCGGAGACCCGCAGCCGCGCCGAGTCGCTGAAGAAGCCCCCGCCGACCACCTTGTTGTCCGGGTAGTGGGTCTTGAAGAAGAACGGTTCGCCCGGATCCAGGACACGGAACTCGCGGGCGCCGCTCGGCTGCCAGAAGTTCACCTCCATCACCCCTGGCCGGTCCGCCAGGAACCGGTACCAGTTGTTATCCGTCACCCCCACGTACGCCCGCACAACGGCAATTGTGGCACCGGCCCCTCCCATCATCCTGGCAATCCGGCTATCGCTCCACCAACCTGCGCCATCGGCGTATCTGCCAGTCATCCATAGTCAGTCCGTCGGCGAGCACCGCGAAAGGATGCCGGGCTGGTCAGACTGCACCCGATCGCCCGGCGTCCCAAGAAGCAGCGTTTTCTGTTCACGTCTCGAACTTCTTGTATACGCAGTTCAAGCCCCTTCCACGACCGATCTGGGTTGTCTCCCGCGGACCGCTCTAAATGATCATGAACCGCCCTTCGCTCACCATGGTTCATAGCCGCGCAGACCGGTAAGCCGGTCGGCATCATCACCGATGCCGACGTCTCTCGCGCGGTCGCGGACGGCAAGAACCCGAACGACGTCCGGATTTATGAGCTGATGACGGCTAATCCGGCCGTCGTCAGCACCACGACAAGCATCCGTGACGCAGCCAAGGTCGTGACGAGCAGGCGGTTCCGGCACTTACCGGTCGTCGGAGACGTCGGCCTAGTCGGCATCGTGGACATCGACGACGTATGCCGCGCACTGCTTGCAGAAACCGACCACGGCGAGGAAGAGGCACCCCCAGATCCGTAGATCAACGAAAAGAGTCCGGCCAGTGCGTCAGCATCCGTATTCGCAGGTCAGAATCTTGTCCAGTGTCCGGCAAAGACGCTACAGTCCCGTACCGTCCGATCAGTCCGTGAGAGAACTGTGAGAGACCCCTGCCCTTGGCAGCGGCCCGTGTCCCCAACCGAATTAGCAGCTCGGGGCGCAACGGTCCTGGTCGGTTCAGGCTGGACCAACGCGCGTGAGCGGTCCTATATGTACACGGCCGCACGGCGTTGAACTGCAACCCAAACTGCAACCTTCGGATCCGTAGATCATCCGGCGCAGCGATCTTGGCAGCTGGAGGGCGGATCTTAACCGACCGTGGCACGATTGGAGGCAAGCCGAATGAGGAACTGGTGATGGGAGATCCGGTTATCCCCGAGCGCCCCGGCGCCATGCTGGGGCGCAGGAGTACACAGGAGTCCCCGCCATGCCGCTCGTCTCGCCCGGCGCGGGATTCCTGGACACTCCCTATCCGTTGCTTTACGGGCTCAACCCGACACTCGGATGGCAATCCCGGTCGCCAGCCGAGGGTGGCCCTGCGTTCGTGATCATCCGGCGGACCCCGCTACGGCCGCTTAAAGTCATAGAAAGCTTCCCGCTGACTGAAGGCGGATGGGCCGCCGCCTGGAAGTCCCTCGTCAGGCAGAATCCCGCTGCTAACACACCCCGGGTCCTGGCCCAGCTGGGGGGCACAGGAGCTCGACTCCCGCACAGAGACGATCTTGCGCGAGGTAGCGTTCCTCGGCGGGTATGTCCCGGGATCGGCTATCAGGCCGCGCGAGCGGTACGACGTGCGATTCCTGGAGGACCGGTTCCAGGTATTCGCGGCGCGCCAGCCACAGGGGCTCGCCGTCGTGCCGTACAGCCAAGTCGAAGACGTGGAGATCGGTGGTCCCGGCCTTGTCAGGACCGGTGGAGGCTTCGTCGGCGGCGGGTTCGGCGTGAACGGCGCGATCGAAGGGATGGCCATTGCCTCGGTCCTGAACGCGCTAACCGCTCGGACCTCTATTAAGACGGTACTGCGGATCCAGGGAACTGGCTGCGAGCTGTTCTTGCTCCACACCATGCTCACTTCCGAGCAAGTCCGGATCGTGATGTCGCGTCCGCTCGGTGCCATTCGGCCGGCGCGCGCAGCGGCCGTGGCGGATGGGATCCAGCACGGAGCGCGTGTTGTATCCCCGTCACCGGCCGAGGAGCTGTCCAAGCTGGTGGACATGCTGGAAAAGGGCTTGCTGACCCGCGAGGAGTTCAACCTCATGAAGGCTAAGCTCATCGGTCAGCCGCCGATCTGATCCGTAGCAAGATTCCGGCCGTCCGGATCAATCCATGGTTGTTAGTCAGGCCTGCCTGCAGGGGTCGCGGGCTACGATCGAGCCTACCTGCATCCAGGGTCGTCCACAGTTGTTGTTAGCAAATCCGTTAGCAAATCGGCGGGCTTGGTGGCTCTCGGGCCGATCATGGTGACATCTTTCAAGAGTGCTCGCGGTTCATTGTCCTCCGCTGCTCTACCCCCGCGTCTATACCGCGAGGCCAGCGATTGGCTTCAGCTCCCGGAGCAATCCCTGCTACGAAAGCGTGGCCATTGCAGTGACCGCGAACCGTCTCGCTTGGCTATGTGGTGGCCGCTGGCCACTTATTGCGTCGGAAAATTAACTACCGCTTGTTCGATTCATTCTTCGGCTGACCATCTTCGTCAAAACCATCAAGAATACTAGCTTGAACGTCAGGTGGAATTATCGTAGACCATATGATCTGCCCATGACGAGGAGTAATCCCGACTACCCCTCCAGGCTCCGGCTGCCAATCGTCTCGCTTAATACCTGGCACAGCGTCCAAGATGATAGCGATCAAGTCTGGGTGAAGGAAGCCTTCTGCGCTGATAGCGAGATACGCTTCGGCGCCATCTGCGGCTCGAACCATCGCGGCTATCCTGTGTTCGCGAAGCTCCGCCGCATAAATGCGTCCGTTAAGGAGAGATCTGACAATCAGTGTCAGAACTACCTCACGTATCGCCCGGATGGTCTGGACGGCTGCTTCGGCTACAAAACGCTCGCAATCAATCTTTTGAGGTAGCAAGTGTACCGAACTTACCCCGCCCGTCCCCTTACCTTCTCGGGTCGCTTCACGTTCGAGTTGACTGTAAAAGTCGCTCCTACTGTCTTGCTTGCGCTCTCCTGCTGCACCTATCCACCAGGCCGCTTCAGGAGGCAGACTACGATCCCGTGACTCAGAAGCTGCGATGGCGGCGGCGGTGGTGGTGAGTCAAGGCGAGCCCTTGTGCTGTGTCGCTGCTGTAACTTCTGCTGTCACGACCTCCCGGCCGTCGCTGGGTTATGAGCCGACCGACGTGCGTCTCCGCTGTCTCGGGCAGTCTCTGGTCACCGTGTTGACCTCGACCGACCTACTGGGCGAGGTCCTCCGGCGGCTTCTGTGTCTCCCCCGTCTCAGCCTGTCTCGCCGTGAACCGGTTTACAAATCGGTTTACAGAAGCGGTTCCTGACCTGCTGGGGGAGCATCTGATCCGTAGTAGTGGGCACACCGTCCAGGAGCGTCCATTGTGACCTGTGGGCTGGGCCGGTATTCCACAGTTGTCCATAGTTGGCAGGTGTTGCCGGCCGTCAGGGCAGCAGTTTTGGCAGCAGTTACGGCGGAACGCGGTGGTCACGGGCGGAGGCGTCCCGGTGGCAGCCAGCCGACGGCGTCAGGGCCGAAGGCTACGCGGCTGCGACGGAGTAGAGCCGCCATTCCCCCGGTACGCCCTTCAGCTGCTGGATGCCGCGGTCGTCGAAGACGATCCCCGACCCCGCCACCAGGTCCTTGACCGTCTGCGACACGAGCACCTCGCCCGCCGCGGCCAACGCGGACACCCGCGCGCCGATCGAGACCGCGATCCCGGCCACCTTGCCGTCCAGCACCTCGCACTCGCCGGTGTGCAGGCCCAGGCGTACCTCCAGGCCCAGGTCGCGCAGCGCTTCCCGGATCGCCGCCGCACACCGGATACCCCGGGCCGGCCCGTCGAACCGGGCGAAGAACCCGTCTCCGGCGGTATCGAGTTCCACGCCACGGAACCGGGCTAGCTGCCGCCGGACCCGCGCATGATGCTCGGTCAGCAGCTGCCGCCATTGCGTGTCTCCGAGCTCGGCTGCCCGGGCCGTGGATCCCACGATGTCCGAAAACAAGATGGTTGCCAGCACCTTGTCCGGCTCGGGCGCCTCCCGGGTAGCCGATTCCTGCAAGAACGGGATCATCTCAGCCAGGATCTGCCGCGCGGCCGCGGCCGTGGGAATGTGCCCGTCGCCGTCCAGCCCGGCAAACACTGCCCCCGGAATGTGGTCGGCGAGGTAGCGCCCGTGCTCGACTCCTACCCACGGGTCCGCGCGCTGGTGCAGCACTAGCGTGGGGGCGCTGATAACGGGCAGTACCTCCCGCACGTCCATCGCCATGTTCATCCGCGCCAGCGCCTCATAGGCCGCCGGGCTGGCGCCGTACCGCATAATGCGCGCCAGCGCCCGGACCTCGCCGGCGTCTGCGGATGGGAACCCGCGGCGGGCGCTCGCCTCCAACTGCCCTGGCGTCATAAACCGGTCGGCAGCCTCCTCAAGCGCCCGGCGGTAAGTGCGCTCGGGTATTCCGAACTGATAGTCCGGTGCCCACAGCATGCGGGCCCTACCTCCGTACAGCACCAGTGCCGACACGCGCCCAGGATGGGACGCGGCGAATATGACGCTCATCGGGGCGCCCTCCGAGGTGCCGACCAGCGCCGCGCGCGGTGACCCCGCCGCGTCCATCACCGCCCGGATGTCATCGCTTCTGTCCTCCAGCGTCGGCACGCCGACATCCCGGTCGGACATGCCCGTGCCCCGCTTGTCGAACACGATCAGCCGCGCATGCTCAGCGATACCGCGCAGCAACGCGGCAATACCCGCCGCGTCCCAGTTCAGCTCCACGTGGGAGACGGTGCCGGGCGCGTACACCACGTCAATCGGGCCGTCGCCCAGTACCTGGTAGGCGATGGCGACATCGCCGCTGCGCGCGTAGCGGGTTTCGGGCGTCTCCATGCCAGCAAGTCTGGATCTCCCGGCGAGCAACGCGCAACAACCAGGCATAACGCCGCGACGCTCCCGGCTACTTGGTGCGGGACGAGCACCGGGCCTCTTGATCCGTAGATCAATGGAACATGTCTGACCAGTGCGCCGGAATCCGAATCCGCACGTCAGCGTCCTGCCCGGTATCCGGCATAGACGCTATAGTCCCGTGTCGTCCGGTCAGTCTGTGAGAAATCTGTGAGAGATCCCTACCCGTGGCATCGCCCGCAGCCGTGTCGGCGCGACCCGCGACCGTCAGCTTTTCAGGCCGGACATATCCCAAGTTGCCATACAAACGTGCATGTGTCTCTGGGTACCGCCGACCGTTGATGCTTGCCGTTGGCTGGTGCTGTTGCTGTCAGCGGCAGCCGGAGTGACCGCCGGAAGCGTGCAGGGGATGGCCCACGTCCGGTCCGGGCAGGCTCAGCCTGGCCCTTGGTTTCTGGCCGGAGTGTCCGCAGAGACTCCGGGATCAAGCATGACTTCGCGTGTACGTTCGCCAGGCACTTTCCGCCTGTGCTCGTTGCCCGGCGGTCACCGTCACGCTTGGTGCTGGAGGGGCGGGCACGGACACTCAGCGGGCCATCCTCGGACCTGAGCCAAGCCATGACTCTTCCACCTTCCGGCCGCCGCCAAGACATTGGCCGTTACCGAGGCGGCGCGTCGGTGTGAAGCCCAGCATGAGTCCATATACCCTGCCTCCGTGCCGTTCGTGGCCGAGGAGGACTCCAGTGCCTCAGCCCCAGCCCGCTGAGGGAGGTGGGATCGGGCCGATGCCCAACGAGCGCACCACAGAGGACGTAGTTCGCGAACATCTAAAGCGGACCGTTGAGGCAGGTCAGCGCATCGAGGAGCAGACAAGCGATACGCCGAAGATCAAGCTCGCGCTCGCTTCGGCGAGCAAAAGCGGTCCTATAGCGTAGGCAAGCCCGAGTTCATAATTACGTTCTTCGACGCTCCCAAGCTAGTAATCGTCGTCGAATGCAAGGTTAACGTCACTAAGCATGAGAGCCCAGGCCCTTCACCGTCCCCTCTCAGGCGCCTTCTTCGGTTCTGCTCCGGCCGCCACCAGTTCCTGGAACCTTCGGATTACCTCCGGCTCCAAGAATTTTTTGCCGATGGCGTCTGCCAGATGATCGGCGGCGGCCTTCGTCCGTGCCTCTTCCAGTTGCTGCCTTGCCCCGCCGACGCGGCCTGCCGTTATGGCAACGACCGACAGGACGAGAAGCCCAGCGCCTTCCACGAGAATTACCAAGAGGCCCTTAACCGGCGCGCTGTTGTAAAGGAGTGCCCACAGCGCGACGATGAGCACGAAACCTTGCGTCAATAGGTTGAAGAAGCTGTACAGAATAACCGTCGTGTTAGAGTAGCGGACCCAATATATCGCCGCGGACCGTCCCAGCTCCGCCGCCGTCCGCTTGAGTGTGCTCGCCAGAACGGCGGAATCGGTGATCGAGACCAGGCCCGCTAGGGCGATGACGGGTGCCGCCGCTGCGGCAGCCACCCAGAAGTCCCTAGCGCTGTCGCTGAGTGCCATGTGAGGCAGTCTTTCACCAATGCGTTCATCTGGGTACTGCAAGGGCACCACCGCTGCGGGTCGCCGCCGTGTCGCCTTATCGTGAGTATGAAATGACTTCCCGGCTCATTCCGGATTGATCGGCATGCTAACTTATCCGTAGACGCTAGGCATAGTCGCTGTGGCCCGGAGCTGCACAATGAGCGCCAGAAGACGGGTTCTGTGCTGCGCTTGTCTGCGAGTCGTGTAAGTCATCTTGTTCCGTGAGTCCTGCGTGCGTGTGGCCCGGCGTGCGCCGCGCGGGCCTCCCAAGGCTGAGCGGCGGCGCTGACGCTGCCGGAGGATGACTGCCAGCAGGTCGATACCAGCGCGCTGCCGGTGAAGCACCCGTCCCGGGTCCGCGGCGCGGACCAGTGGACCGGGCCGGGCAACGGCCCAGCCAGGACTCTTGCACCCAGTGGGCGCCGCGTTATGCCGTAACGTTCGCGGAACGATCCGGGCGTAGGTTCGGTCCATGACCTCCCGTCCGAGGCCACCGGTGTGCAGGATGGTCGCCGGCATCGTGGCCGTCTTGTCCGGCGCGGCCATGATCCCGCTCGCCCTGCTGGCACGGTCGGCGGGCAGCCTGGCGCTCGGCAACCTGGCGATTGCGGCGGTGATCGGCGTTCCCTGCGCGGCTGTGGGGTGGCTGGTGGCCCGGCGCCAGCCGGGCAACCCGCTGGGCTGGCTGTTCCTGGTGATCGCGGTCTGCCTGTTCCTTTGTACCGATGGCGGCGAGTATGCCGCGTACAGCTATCTCCTGGGCCACCATCTGCCGTTCGGCCCGGCGGGACTGGTCCTGGACGACATCTGGGGTCCCACCCTGGTGCTGTTCGCCCTCGTGATCCTGCTCTTCCCCGACGGCAGGCTGCCGTCGGCCCGCTGGCGGTGGGCGTTGCGGGCCTACGTCGTGGTGTTCACCGCGTTCCTGGCCGCCACGGCGGTAGCGATGGCCGGCGCGCTGGCCGGGCACCCGATCCGGGTGGACTCCGCCGGCGGGCTGGCCGCCGTGGATCATCCGTCCGGCTGGTTCAGTGCCATCCAGGGTCCTGTCGCCCTGATCATGATCGGCTTGTCCGTTGCCTTCATTGCCCGGCAGGCGCTGAGCTGGCGACGCGCGGCCGGGGAACGCCGCCAGCAGCTGAAATGGCTGGCCAGCGGCGCCACCGTCAGCTTGGTGTCCGTGTTCCTGGGGTCGTCCTTCGGCGTCGGGTGGTTCGGCGTGGCGGCGCTGCCGATCTCGATGGGCGTGGCCATCCTGCGGTACCGGCTGTACGAGATCGACCGGATTATCTCCCGCACCTTGGCCTACGCGATCGTCACCGGCCTGCTGGTCGGCGTCTACGCGGGATTGGTGCTGCTGGCCACCCACGTTCTGTCAGTCCACAGCACCGTCGCGGTGGCAGCCGCGACGCTGGCCGCCGCCGCGCTGTTCAACCCGCTGCGGCACCGGGTGCAGTACGTAGTCGACAGGCGGTTCAACCGGACCCGGTACGACGCCGACCGGATCGTGGCCGCGTTCGCGTCACGGCTGAAAGACGAGGTGGACCTGAACTCGATCCGGGACGATCTGGCCGGTGCTGTGCAGCACGCTCTGGAACCGGCCCACGTTTCGGTGTGGACAAACCAGCGCGGGTAGCGTGCCATTTTGCGCACCGGCCTATGAAGCCCGGATGGTGCCGTCGTCGGCTGGCGCCGTTACCTGGCCGCGGGCTTCCTCGGTGCGTTCGGGCAGCAGCAGCACGGAGCCGATCAGGAAGCAGATCGCGCCGATCAGGGTCTGCGTGTCGGCTCGTTCGGCGTTGTGCACCTGGCCGGTTACCGGGTTGATGTAACCGGCGACAGCAGAAACGCCGAAAGCGATGGAACCGATCAGGTTAGCCAGCGTGATCCACCAGGCCCAGGATCGGGGGCGCCAGGAGGCCCAGCCGTGGCTGACCTCGTACCAGGCCAGCGCGCTGGAGATCAGGAAGCAGACCGAACCGATCCCGTCAGGCCGCCACACGTGCTGGTGCGCGGCCTGCGCGGACAGGTTAGTCGCCATGGCGATCCCGGTGCTGACGTTGAAGTAAACGGTCCCGACGAGCTGGATCGCCGTGGCCCACCAGTCGATCCGTCCGGGCTGGTAGGTGAAGAAGCGCCGGTGCGCGGGGTTCTGACTTGGAGGCGCGGCGTCGACCGCCTCCCGGTAGCAAAGGAAAGAAGCCGAGGTGAAGAACAGGGAGCCGACGAAGTACGTGACAGTGTCCCCTCGGGCCCCGACGGCGCCGGCGTATCCTGGCACCGACCCGAGCGCAAACAGCAGCGATCCGATGGCGAACAGGACGGCGATCCACCAGCCGCGGGCTCTAGGCGCCCACCAGGTCGACCCGTCGGCTGGCCTGCGATGCTTGCGGTGGCGCCGCGATTCCCAGCGAACTACGATCCCGTCCGGGCGTACGTGG
>Ga0335075_10015464_pt1 | contig 11435 bp, 11 predicted proteins | sample Lox_Sample_24_FD_206723 | JGI IMG/M metagenome (GOLD analysis project Ga0335075, IMG submission 206723) | Soil microbial communities from Loxahatchee National Wildlife Refuge, Florida, United States - Lox_Sample_2.4 | ecosystem: Environmental > Terrestrial > Soil > Wetlands | place: USA...
GGTCTCGAAGACCGGACCTGCGTCGGCCGCGTCACGGACGATCACCCCAAGCAAGAACGCCGCCATGACCCAGACCCGGTGGTCCCTCGGGACCTGGTACGCGGGCAGGATCAAGTCCGTCGCAGGTCGCGGCGGGCAATCACTGATCAGTGCTGTCATGTCATCGAGCCCTCCTTCCTCCAGGCCCCTGGACCAGGGTGGCGGTCCAGGGTCGTTCACGGGTGCGCCGGGCCGCCGGGACGTGCCAGGCTGAGGTACAAGTCCAGTCGCATGCGGACGGTAACACCACGGCCCGTTCGTCTTACTTAAAAAAATTTTCGACTAAACGAGGCGTGGTATCACTTCCGCGCCAGCAGGGAGCCGACAATGGAGTACCTGGTCACCATGACCACGCACGTCCCGGATGGAACTCCGGACGCGGCCGTCGACGAGGTCCGCGGCCGCGAGGCCGCCCGGTCGAGGGAACTCGCGGCGCAGGGACACCTGCTGCGGCTGTGGCGCCCGCCGCTGCGCCCGGGCGAGTGGCGCACGCTTGGGCTGTTCGCCGCGGGCGGTGACGGCGCGCTCGAGGAGGTCCTGTCGTCGATGCCGCTGCGGGTGTGGCGCACCGACGAGGTGACGCCGCTGTCGCCGCACCCGAACGATCCGGGCCTGGCCGCCTCGCCCGGCGCGGAGTTCCTGACGGTGTTCATCATCACCGTCCCCGAGGGCACGCCGGACCGGGCCGTCGAGGAGACCGAGGCGCGCGAGGCGGAGCGCGCAAAGGAACTGGCCGGGCAGGGGCACCTGCGGCGACTGTGGACGCTGCCGGGACAGGGGCGCTCGCTGGGCCTGTGGCGGGCCGACGGCCCGGCCGAGATGCAGGCGACCTTGAGGTCGCTGCCGCTCGACCCGTGGATGACCGTGGAGACCACGCCGCTGTCGCCGCATCCGAGCGACCCCCCGACCGCCGCGCGGCGGTCATGAGCGGAAGGGTCGCGATCATCACCGGCGGCTCCCAGGGCATCGGCGCGGGCCCGGTCGCCGGGTACCGCGAGCGGGGCTGGGCGGTGGTGGCCAACGCCCTTCAGATCGAGCAGTCGCGGGAACCGGACCTGCTCACCGTGCCCGGCGACATCGCCGACCCGGCGACCGCCGACAAGATCGCCGACGCCGCGCTGGACCGGTTCGAGCGCATCGACGTCGACGGCGGCTACGCCGCCGGTCACTAACCCTAGGGAGCCGATGATGAAATACAAGGTCGTCGAGGACGCGGACGTCGTCACCTACGTCGTGGTGTGCGACCCGGGCGATGAGGCGGTCTCCGCGCTGACCCAGTTCGCGCGGGCCGAACAGCTGGAAGCCGCGCAGATCACCGCCGTCGGTGCCTTCGAGCACGCCGTCGTGGGCTGGTTCGACCGTGCGGCCAGGGACTACCGCCGGATCCCGGTGGACCAGCAGTGCGAGCTGCTCTCGCTGATCGGCGACGTCGCCGAGGGGCAGGACGGTCCCGTCCTGCACGTGCACGCCGTGCTCGGCCTGTCCGACGGGACGACACGCGGAGGGCATCTGCTCGAGGCCAGGGTGTTCCCGACGCTGGAGGCCGTCGTGACCGAGACTCCGGCGCGGTTGCGCAAGGTGCTGCGCCCCGACATCGGGATCGCGCTCATCGACCTGGACCGATCGCAGTCATGACGCCGGCATCCCCGCTTCTGCTGCCCGGGTTCGGGTACCGGCGGGTAGACGTCGAGGGCGTCACCATCAACTGTGCCGTCAGGGGGTTCGGCCCGCCCGTACTCCTGCTTCACGGCTACCCGCAGAACCATCTCACGTGGCGCGACGTTGCCCCGGCCCTGGCCGGGGATCACACGGTCGTGCTGGCCGACCTGCGCGGCTACGGTGACTCGGGCAAGCCCGCTCCTGACGCCTCCGGAGCGGTCTATTCCAAACGGTCCATGGCCCGCGACCAGGTGGGGCTCATGCACCAGCTGGGTTTCGGGCAGTTCCAGCTGGTCAGCCACGATCGCGGTGCCCGCATCGCGCACCGGCTCGTCCTTGATCACCCGGACGCCGTCACCAGGCTCGCCATCCTGGATATCGTGCCGACCCGGCATGTCCTTCACAACGTGACGCAGGCCGTGGCCACGACGAACTACTTCTGGTTCTTCCTGGCCGCAGGGAACGGCGTCCCGCAGCACATGATCGCCGCCGACCCCGGCTACTGGGTTCGTGCCCAGACCGACCTGCTCATCGGTGAGGGCAAGAGCATCGAGCCACAGGTAATGGAGGACTACGTCCGCTGCTTCCGCGACCCGGCAACCATAGCCGGGGCCTGCGCCGATTTCCGGTCGGCGCTTGGCATTGACCGTGTTCACGACGACGAGACATGGGCCGCCGGGCAGAAGGTTGAATGCCCGGTCCTGGTGTTGTGGGGAACGCGGGGCCTGGTCGGTCCCGGCTACGACCCGCTGCCGATCTGGCGGCAGTACGCACCCGACGTCACCGGCGACGCGATGCCCACCGGCCACTTCGTCCCCGAAGAAGCGCCGGACCTAGTCACCGCGGCGCTTCGCAATTTCCTCGACTAGCCGACACCCCGAAGGAGTCATGATGTCCAACCACTTCAGTGCGGACAACCTCAAGTTCCCCGGCGATGACCGGCGCCTTGACCTGACCGACGTGTTCGTGTTCAAGTCAGCCGACGACCCAGGCAAGACAACGCTGATCATCGACTCGAACCCGACCAGTGCCCCGCCCCCCATTCCCGCACCGGTCACGGGGCCGGAGTTCTACCCCGGTGCGGTCTACCGGATCAACATCGACAACGACGGCGACAACCAGGCCGACGTCGCGTTCACGTTCGTGTTCTCCGAGTACCAAGACGGCGAGCAGACCGGGACCGCGTGGTACGCCACCGGCTTGGACGCCCGCCAGCCCGGCCCGGTCGGACAGGTACTCGCCGAGGACATCCCGGTCAGCTTCGACGGCGTGGCCCGGCCCGTCCAGTCGGGCACGATCCTGCTGGCCGCCGGGCTGCGCAGCGACCCGTTCTTCGCCGACGTCGAAGGCGCCCTGCATGGATTCAAGTGGACAGGACACGACGACTTCGCTGGCAACAACGTCGACTCCATCGTGCTGGAGGTGCCCTCCGACATGCTCGGCTCCGGCCCCGTGATCGGCGTGTGGGCCTCGATCAGCCGCCGCCGTGCCGACGGCACGCTAGAGCAGATGGACCGCGGTGGCAACCCCACCATCAACCCGTTCATCAACCCCGACGGGGAGAAGAACCTGTTCAACACCCGCCAGCCCGCCGACGACGTGGCCAACTACCTGGAGCCGTGGTCCAAGATCCTGGAGAATGCGGGCGGCTACCCGCCGGAGCAGGCCAGGGCCGCCGCCATGCAGGTGCTGCCGGACATCCTCCACTACGACCGGACCAGGCCCGCCACCTACCCCAACGGCCGCGTCATGACCGACGACGTCTACAGCATCCGCTTCGCCTGGCTGAGCAACGGCAAGATCCCCCCGTCCGGCCTCACGCCGCACGACGACCTGCTGTCCCGCCTCCCCTACCTCGGCCCGCCCAATCGCTGACCGGCCTCACTCAAAGCCGGACGTGTCGCCGGCTCCGCGGCGCACGATCTCCGGCTCGGCCTGGGAGAAGTCGATCACCGTGGTCGGCTCGGTGCCGCAGTCGCCCGAGTCGACCACCGCGTCCACGGCGTGGTCGAGCTGGTCGGCGATCTCCCAGCCCTGGGTCATCGGCTCGTCCTGCCCGGGCAGCAGCAGAGTGCTTGAGACCAGCGGTGCGCCGAGTTCGGCCAGCAACTCGTGGGTCACCACGTGGCGGGGGATCCGCACCCCGACGGTCTTCTTCTTCGGGTGCTGCAAGATCCGCGGCACCTCCTTGGTCGCGGGCAGGATGAACGTGTAACTGCCGGGGGTCGCCGCCTTGATGGCACGGAACACGGGGTTGGGCACGTAGGCGAACTGGCCAAGCTGGGCGAAGTCCTGGCATACCAGCGTCAGGTGGTGCCGGTCATCCAGGCCGCGGATCGACCTGATCCTCGCCATGCCGTCCCTGTTGCCGAGCTGGCACCCGAGCGCGTAGCAAGAGTCCGTCGGATAGGCGATCACGCCGCCCGCCCGCACGACGTCCGCGACCTCCACGATCGCGCGCCGCTGCGGGTTGGCCGGATGGACGTTGAAGTACCTGGCCATGCGAAGAGCTTAGGGTCATCTCCCCCCCGGCGCGGTCAATGGGCGGATCCGTGGGACCTCCTTCACCGCCTGGGCCGGGCGGACCTTCCGGACAAGTAGTCGGCCGTGGCTCGCTCACTGATCGAAACGTGCCGCACGGCCGGGCCGAGGCGCGCTTCCTGGTAGCGGATCAGTGCGCCGGGTATCGCCGCGGCGGTGGTTGGCTCGGCCGTGAGCTGGGCCAGGGCGGCCACGTCGTAGAGCCCCTCACGGAACCCGCCGCCGACCATGGGGCTGGCGGCGTGTGCGGCGTCGCCGGCCAGCGCGGCCCGTCCGCGGGCCAGCCGCCGCGGCTTGTAGTGCACGATCGGGGTGCCGAACACCGTCCCGCCCGCTAGGGCCAGGCCGAGCGCCTCACGCCAGGGACTGGGCCAGTTCGCCGCGGCGTAGGCGGCCAGCCGCTCGCGGACGGGCCCGGGCAGCGCCTGCGGCGCCACGCTGCCGTGGACCGTCTGGCCGTCAAGCAAGCCCAGGCCCCGGAGCAGGTCGCCCTGATCTGGGTCGTACCAGACCAGGTTGAGTCGGCGGTGCCCGACGCCGGCCGCGCCGGCCGCGCCGGGCACGAGGTAGGTCACCAGGCGGTACGGCCCCGCGTAGACCTCCCGGGACGGCTGACCGGCGGGCAGCCGCGCCACGCCGTCCGGCAGGGCCCGCTCGTCCACCAGGGCCCGCCACAGCAGCACCCCGGCATAACGGGCATCAGGGTCGTCCGGCGCCACGCTGGCGCGTACGGTGCTCCTCGCCCCATCCGCCCCGATCACCAGGTCAGCGGCATAGTCGCCGCCGTCCGCGGTAACCGCCCGGGCAGGTTGCCGGTCACTGCCTGGCAGCACGCTCGTCACCTCGGTCCCGCGGTGCACCGTCACCCCGAGGCGCAGCGCATGGTCTTCCAGCCATCCCTGCAGCAGGTGCCACGCGGTGGTATCGCGGTCGGTGCCGTGCACGACCGGGGGTTCTCCGTCGATGCCGGTCACCTGCCGGAGCAAGCTGACGTCCACGCCCAGGCCCCCGCCGACATCGTCGGCACGGGACGGGCTGCGCTCCAGCACCGTCACCTCAAACCCGAGCCGGGACAGCGCGATGGCGGCGGACAGGCCAACCAGGCTGCCGCCCGCCACCACGCAATGCAGGGCCGCGCGCGTGCTCATACGCCCATCCTCGCTCCAGGCCGCTCTGTCGTCATCGCTCACCACGACCCCAACGGTGGGCAAGACGTGGTGCTGTCCTCGATCACCGGAGACCTCCGGACAGGACGCACCAGCAGTCACATCAGCCCCGATCGATGACGTGCGCCACAGGCCCTTCCAGATGAACCGCTGCCGTTCGGGGCTCGTGGCACACAGGCCCCGCAAGACGGGGCCGGGGGCACACGCACCCCCAATGGCAAGCGCGGACGTTCGGGGCTTGTGGCACACAGGCCCCGCACTACGGGGCCGGGGGCACACACACCCCACGCGAGGCGCGGCAGCACCCACGCGAGGCGCGGCAGCACCCCACGCGAGGCGCGGCAGGCGGCGACTGGTGGTGCCTATGAGATACATGAGGCGGCGGTCGGCTGACGGCCCGGCGTTATCAACGGCGGCGAAGCCAGCGAACCCGGGCTATTGGTCGAGGCGGGCGCGCCATCCGCCGGGAACAGTGGTTTGGCCTACCTCGATCAGGTGGCCGTCGGGGTCGCGGATGTAGCAGCGGATCTCGGTCGCGTGCTGTTTCGGCGGAGTGAGGAACTCGGCGCCCCGTGCGCTCCATTCGGCGTAGGCCGCCTCGATGTCCGAGACCCGGATGTTCATGAAGCTGCTGGTCCGGTTCGGATCGTTCGGTGTTTCGAGTGTGACGGTGGGCTTGTCGTCGGTCGGACCGCCGCCGACGTTGATGATGATCCAGGTGTTCGCCAGCGCGACATACGACGGCTGGCCTGACAGGATGGTCTTGCCGCCGAGTACCTCGGTGTAGAAGCGGCGCGACCGTTCGATGTCGTCAACAACGATGAAGTGGGCGACGGCGATCTCAAATGAGGGCGGGCTGGCCTCAGGCATCAGGCATCGTCTCCATAACTTCTCGAGATAACTCCTCGACGGGTCATTCGGCCTCGAGTTGGCGCAGGTTGGTCTTGGTGAGCTCGATGAGTTCCTCGCCGCCGCCGGACAGGATCGTCCTGGTCGCGTACAGCGTGAACCCCTTGAGCTGGCCGTAGGTGAGCTTGGGCGGCAGCGACAGCTCCTGCCGGGCGGTGTGCACCTCGACCAGCGCGGGGCCGTCGTACTCGAACGCCTCCCGCAGCGTGTCCTCCAGGTCTCCGGCCTTGTCCACCCGCGCGCCGAACAGCCCAGCGGCACGGGCCATCGCGGCGAAGTCGGGGTTGTCCAGGTCGGTGCCGTAGGTGACGATCCCGGCCGCCTTCATCTCCAGTTCCACGAACGACAGCGCGCCGTTGGCGAACACCACGACCTTCACCGGCAGGTGCTGCTGGCGCAGCGTGATCAGCTCGCCCAGCAGCATCGCGATGCCGCCGTCGCCGGACAGCGCGACGACCTGCCGGCCGGGGTGGCTGGCCTGGGCGCCGATGGCGTGCGGCAGCGCGTTGGCCATGCTGCCGTGGTTGAACGAGCCGATCAGCCGGCGGGTGCCGTTCATCCGCAGGTAACGGGCGGCCCAGATGCACGGCGTGCCTACGTCCGCGGTGAAGATCGCGTCCGCGGCGGCCAGCTTGTCTATGGTGGCCGCGACGTACTGCGGGTGCAGCGGCGAATCGGTCCGCCGGTCGCGGGCCAGCTTGTCCAGCCGGGCCCGGGCCCGCCGGTAGTGCGCGGTCATCCGGTCGAGGTGCGCCGTGTCCTCGTTGAGGGTGATCATCGGCAGCAGCGCGTCGAGGGTGGCACCGACCGTGCCGACCAGCGGGACATGCACCGGGATCCGGCGGCCGATCTGCTCGCCGCGCGCGTCGACCTGGATCACGGGGACACCCTCGGGCAGGAACGGCCGGTAGGGGAAGTCGGTGCCGAGCATGACCAGCGTGTCGCAGTGCTCCATGGCCCGGTATCCGGAGCTGAACCCGATCAGCCCGGTCATCCCGACGTCGTACGGGTTGTCGTACTCGACGAACTCCTTGCCCCGGAACGCGTGAACGATCGGGGCTTTCATTGTTTCGGCGAACGCGATGAGCTGGTCGTGCGCCTTGGCGCAGCCGGCCCCGGCCAGGATGGTTACCCGGTCGGCGTTATTGAGCACGGTCGCGGCCGCCGCCAGCGACGCCTCGTCCGGGCGGATCACCGAGTACGCGGTCTTGACCGGCGTGACCTCAGCCGACGGGGCGTCGGCCAGGAACACCTCCCCGGGCACCACGAGCACCGCGACCCCGCCCCGCTGTACCGCCGCGCGCATCGCGATCTGCAGCAGCCGCGGCAGCTGCCCGGGGATGCTGACCAGCTCGCAGTACACGCTGCACTCCCGGAACAGCTGCTCCGGGTGGGTCTCCTGGAAGTAGTTCCCGCCGATCTCCTCCCGCGGGATCTGCGCCGCGATGGCCAGCACGGGCACCCGGCTGCGGTTGGCGTCGAACAGCCCGTTGATCAGGTGCAGGTTGCCCGGCCCGCAGCTGCCCGCGCACACCGCAAGATCCCCGGTCAGCCCCGCCTCGGCGGCCGCCGCGAACCCCGCCGTCTCCTCGTGCCGGACATGCTCCCAGGCGATGCCGCCATCGCGGCGTAGCGCGTCGGTGAACCCGTTCAGCGAATCCCCCGGAATCCCGTACACCCGCTGCACCCCGGACGCCTTCAGCGTCTCCACCATCACGTCAGCCACCGTGGTCGCCATGAGGTTGCTCCCTTCCCCTGGTGTTCGGCCTTCGCTAGAAATGATCGACGTTCGCGATCGCCCGGCCGAGGCCGGGGTCAGCTTCGGGTTCCCCTCCGCCGGTATTCACTGGCGGCGGCGGTGATGCCAGCGGCGGCGCCGGGCACGCCGTTCCAGTGCGTGTGCAGGTAGGACGCGTGCACCCGGCCGCTGACGAAGCCTTCGGTGACGACGCCATCCCGGGCCTCCCACCGCCACGCGTTGGCAGAAAGGCCTCCGGCCCGGACGGCGGTGCGGTGGAACTCGTGGCCGTGAACCCTCCTCTCGGCCGGCCCGAGCGGTGAGGAGGTGAGGGCTACGGCGTCGCGGTAGCCGAGCGTGAGCTTGCTGGTCAGTGCGGTGTCGGCGGCCAGCACGCCGCACATGGGGTGCCCGTCGAGCGACCGTGACAGGTACAGCAGGCCGGCGCACTCGGCGACGACCGGTGCCCCGGAGAGGGCCAGCGCCGAGACTTCGGCCCGCAAGCTGGCGTTGGCCGACAGGTCCGCGGCGTGCTCCTCGGGGAAACCGCCGCCGATGACCAGGCCCGCGACCTCGCCGGGGAGCTTCTCGTCGCGCAGCGGGTCGAAGGTCACGACCTCGGCTCCGGCGGCAGCCAGCAGCTCGGGGTGCTCGGCGTAGCCGAACGTGAACGCCGCGCCGCCGGCGACGGCGATCCTGGGCCGGGGAGCGGGCACCACGGCCCGTTCTGTCTGGATATCTGAGGTGTCAGGAACGGCACTCGCGGTACGGGCCAGCCGGAGTACGGCCTCCAGGTCCACCCCGCCGCAGACGGCGGCGGTGAGGGCGTCGACGGCGGCGGCGGCGTTACCGCCGAGTTCCGCCGCGGGGATGAGCCCGAGGTGCCGGGACGGCACGGCGAGCTGGTCGAGTCGGCGGATCGCGCCGATGACCGGGATGCCCGCGCCGCCGGCCGCGTCGCGCAGCAGCTGCTCGTGGTGGGCAGAACCGACCTTGTTGAAGATCACGCCGCCGATGCGGGTCCGAGGGTCGAAGGTCGCGAAGCCGTGCAGCAGGGCGGCGGCCGACGAACTGAAGCCCGCCGCGTCGACCACCAGGACGATGGGCGCGCCGAGCAGCCGCGCGACGTGCGCGGTCGACGCGAAGTCGCCCCGGCCCGACGCGCCGTCGAACAGGCCCATCACCCCTTCGATGACCGCGATGTCGGCGGGTGCCGGGGCGGTGGCCCCGTGGGTGAACATCGGCAGGATCTGGTCCTCGCCCACCAGCCACGGATCGAGGTTGCGCCCGGCGCGGCCCGCGGCCAGCGCGTGGTAGCCGGGGTCGATGTAATCGGGGCCGACCTTGTGGGGCGAGACGGCCAGGCCGCGCCGCCGCAGCGCGCCGAGCAGCCCGGTGGCGACGGATGTCTTGCCGTGACCGCTGCCGGGAGCCGCGATGACGACACGCGGGATCGTCACCACTCGATGCCACGCTGGCCCTTCTGGCCCACGTCCATCGGGTGCTTGATCTTCGTCATCTCGACGACTAGGTCCGCGGCGTCGATCAGGTCCGGGTGCGCGTCACGGCCGGTGATCACCACGTGCTGGTGCCCGGGCCGCTCGGTGAGCGTGGTCACGACGTCGGCAACGTCGATCCAGCCCCACTTCATCGGGTAGGTGAACTCGTCCAGGATGTACAGGCCGTAACGCTCGGCCGCCAGGTCCCGCTTGATCTGCGCCCAGCCCTCGCGGGCGTTCTCAGCGTGATTCTCCGGGTCGCCGCGCTGGATCCACGACCAGCCCTCGCCCATCTTGTGCCAGGCGACCTCGCCGCCCTCGCCGGTCTGCTCGTGCAGTCGGCCGAGGGCGCGGAAGGCGGCCTCCTCGCCGACTCGCCACTTGGCGCTCTTGACGAACTGGTAGACCGCGATGCCCCAGCCCTCGTTCCAGCCGCGCAGCGCCAGGCCGAACGCGGCGGTCGACTTCCCTTTCATCGCGCCCGTGTGCACGATCAGCAGCGGCCGGTTCCGGCGCTGCCTGGTGGTCAGCCCGTCGTCAGGGACGGTCTGCGGTACTCCCTTCGGCATGGCTCAGGCCACCTCCCGCGGGACTTCGGCGTAGGCGGCCTGGCGCCGGACGGCTTGCCGGTAGGCGCGGACCGAGCCCGCCAGCGCGCCGACGGAGAGTTCGCCCAGGCTCAGGTACTCGCCGCCGAGGTTGCGGGCCAGCACGCCGGCCAGCCCGAGGCGGACCGGCCCGGACTCGCAGTCGACGACGACGGCCGCGATGCCGTCGCGGCGCAACCGCAGGGCAACAGCATCCGGTTCGCCGCCTGCGGTGTGACGGCCGTCGGTGACGACGACCAGCAGCGGCCGGCGAAGGGGGTCGCGCAGCCGCTCGCGCAGCAGCGTCGCGTGCGCCTCGGCCAGCCCGGCGACCAGCGGAGTCTGCCCTCCGGTAGGCATGTTCTCCAGCCTGCTCGCGGCGGCGTCCACGGACGAGGTGGGCGGTAGCAGCAGCTGCGCGCTGGTGCCGCGGAAGCAGACGAGGCCCACCTTGTCGCGGCGCTGGTAGGCGTCGAGCAGCAGGGACAGAACGGCGCCCTTGACCGCCTCCATCCGCCGGCGGGCGGCCATCGACCCGCTGGCGTCGACCAGGAACAGGACCAGGTTCGACTCTCGTCCCTCGCGGCGGCGCTCGCGCAGGTCGCCGCGTTCGAGTATCAGCCCGGGCCCGGTCCGGCCGCGGCGGACCTGGTGCGGGGCGCTGGCCATGAGGGTCGCGGTCAGGTGCACGTCCCTTGGCGCCGACCGCGGAGGACGCGCGCCCACGGTATGGCCGCTGTCGGTGTAGGCACGTGAGCGCCGCCCGGCGGTCCCCTGTCCCTTGCCGGGGACCTCGAGCCGCCGCGCGCGGAACGTCGCGCCGCTCGGCTGGACCGACTCGCGTCCGGCCGGGGATCGGGGCTGGGTTCGGGGCGGCCCCGTACTCGCGCCGTCCTCCGCTGGCCCGGGGCTGGGCGGCTGCGGATCCGGCTCGTCGTCCGGCCCGTCGTCCGGCTCGTCGTCCGGCTCGTCGTCCGGCTCGTCCCCCGGCTCGTCGTCCGGCCCGCCGTCCGGCTCGTCGTCTGCCTCGCTGCCGAGCGCGTCGTCCAGTTGCTGTTCGTCCAGCCCGGGAGCGTCGAATGGATTGCGGCGCCGGCGGTGCGGCAGCGCCAGCCGGGACGCGACGCGGATGTCCTCGCGGGTGACTGCCGCGGCTCCCCGCCAGGCCGCGTGCGCGGCGGCGGCCCGCGCGATCACGATGTCGGCCCGCAGCCCGTCCACGCCGAAGCTGGTGCACACCGCCGCGATCTGCTCGAGCGCCGCGTCGTTGACGACGACCGCCGCCAGCCGCGCCCGG
>Ga0335075_10015465_pt1 | contig 11433 bp, 11 predicted proteins | sample Lox_Sample_24_FD_206723 | JGI IMG/M metagenome (GOLD analysis project Ga0335075, IMG submission 206723) | Soil microbial communities from Loxahatchee National Wildlife Refuge, Florida, United States - Lox_Sample_2.4 | ecosystem: Environmental > Terrestrial > Soil > Wetlands | place: USA...
CGAGCCCGCCGCGATGGTTCCTGACGGTGACGACGACCGGAGGGAATGGCTCCGGCTGCAGTGGGCCATCGTGGACTCCTGGATCGATGCCAGGAAAGCGGCCAGAAGCGACCTGCTGGACGCGATAGGCCGCGGCTCCGAGTAGGTTCCTGAGCACACTCGGGAAGCAGCAACTACAGGGGCGGCCGATGAGCGGTGATGACACAGCAGCCGGTACCAACTCCGGACAGGCCAGCCAGCGCCTGCGGGACAGCCTGGTCGTACTGCTCGCCGTCGGAGCCGGAGTAGTCAACGTCACCTCGTTCCTGGCTCTCGGGAAGGTCTTTAGCAGCGTGATTACCGGCAATCTGGTGGTGCTCGGCATGGCGGCGGCTAATGTGCAACCCGGCCTTGCGCTGCGGAGCGGGCTTGCGCTGGCCGGCTATTCGGCCGGGGTTCTCATTGCCGCCCCGATCGCTGCGCGCGGCCGCCGGGAGACCTGGCCCCCGGCAGTGACCGTGGCACTGTGCGCCGAGTTTGGCCTCCTGATCGTGTTCACAGCCGGCTGGGAGGCAGGCCGCCAGCAGCCTGGCTGGCGAATTGCGCTGCTCGTATTGCTCGCGGCAGCGATGGGCATGCAGAGTGCGGCCGTCAGGCGGCTCGGCAGCATCTCGGCTACCTACCTGACCGGGACGCTGACCGGCGTCCTGACCGCGCTGATAACGTCCAACAGGCCCGCCGGACACTGGCGCGACGTGGGCGTGATCGTCGCGCTTGCTACCGGCGCCGGCGCCGGGGCCGCGCTCATCCGCCTCGCGCCGGCCTGGCTTCCGGCGCTCACGCTGCTGCCGCTCGCCGCGGCAATTGCCGCCGCGAGCGCGTTCTGCCGTCGCATCGCCGCCCCGGACAACTGACGGGCTCGCGCAGTCGCCATAGCCGCGCTGCGTTTGCTGACCAGGCTGCGGGGAAGTTCCGGGCCGCCCAGCCACGACCGCGCAGGTCAGCGCTCGTGCTCACAGGGAGGTCACGATGGTTGCACGCTCGGCGCACCGAAGTCCGGCTCGGGTTCGCTCGACCGGACGGCGGGCGGCACGCAGCAACGCCATGTCGGTGCTTGCCCGAGCCGGCCTGGCGGCCCGCGGCGTTATGTACGGCCTCATCGGCATCATCGCCGTCCAGATCGCGCTGGGCAGCACCCACAGGCAAGCGGACAGGAGCGGCGCTGTGCGGCTGGTCGCGGCGACGCCGTTCGGCTCGGCGATTCTCTGGCTGCTAGTGATCGGATTCGCCGGGCTTACCTTGTGGCGGCTGTCCGAGGCCGCCTACGAAGGGCGAGGGACCCGCGGGCATAACACGGGACAGCGCCTTATCAACCTCGCCAAGGCGTTGATCTACGGCTTTGTCACCTGGGGCATACTCAAGTTCGCCCTAGGGCTCGGGGCACCCGCCTCCAGCAACAAGCAGTCGCGCGACTTGACGGCGATCGCGTTCAGGTATCCGGGCGGCCGGTTTGCTGTCGTCATCGCTGGCGTCATCATCGTTGGTATCGGTCTGTACCTGGCGTACCAGGCCTACCGCGCCCGGTTTCTGCGGGACCTGCGCATGGGCTCGGCCTCCCGGCGGACTCGCGAGGTCGTCACCTGGTGCGGAAAGGCCGGGGGCATCGCCCGTGGCGCGGTGTTTGTCACCATCGGGATATTCCTTGTCGTTGCCGCCATCGAGGCCAGGCCCGGACAGGCGAAGGGCATCGATTCAGCTCTCCTGACCCTGGCCCGCACGCCCGCGGGCCCGTGGCTGCTCGGCCTCGTGGCGCTCGGTCTGGTCGGGTTCGGCATCTACTCGTGCTGCGAGGCACGCTGGCGCCGGGTATGAGGAAGCCTCACTAGTTCCGTCCAGCTAATCTTCGGCCCGTTATCCCTTGTTGGACCGCAAACGTGCAGGTCAGCGGCATGTTCGGCAAAAGCTATACGTAGTGCCGGCTTAACTGTCTGTACGCGGTGTCATGGCCGGGTCGGGCGGGCCAGGCACTCCTATGTCCAGCACAACCTGCGGTTGGCCAGGTGGCTTCGAAATACGGAGAGGACGCAGGTGCTCGCTGCGCTCGTTCTGGCAGGAATCATCGCCGCTCCGATCGGCACGGCCGGACTGCTAGTCCAGGCCCGCCGCCGGGCCCGCTCGTCAGGTGCCTGGCCGGCCATCCGTCGTTTCGTCTTCGCGATCGGCGGCACTGCCGCGCTCGCGGTGGTGGTCGTACTGGTGCTGCGGGCACTAGGCGATTCCGAGCACCTTGCTATCGACGGCGCCGCGGGGCTCGCGGTGTCAAGCCTGATCTGGCTGCCGGTCACGCGGCGGTGGAACGCACGCGGCCATTTGTGCTGGTCGTCGACAATCTTCCTGTTCGTGGTGTACCTGGCGTTCGTGCTTGAGTGGACCTTCGACAGCCATCTGAGCCCCGCGAATACAGCCGGCGGGCTGCTGCTCTGGGTGTTCGAGCTGTTTGCCGCGATCTTGGCGTGTGCCTATCTGTGGGAGATCTGCGACGCCCTGGGCTCGGAACACTGGCGCAGGCGGCTCAGCAGGCCCGAGCCGGGCAGCGTTAGCGACAGCGACCTGCCGTTCATCAGCCTCCACGTGCCCGCTCACAATGAACCGCCTGACATGGTGCTGGACACGCTCCGCTCGATTCTGCGGCTTGACTATCCAAGGTCTAAGTACGAACTGATCGTGATCGACGACAACACCGATGAGGAAGCGCTCTGGCGGCCGCTCGAGGCGTGGTGCGAACGCCACGGCGCGAAGTTCAAGCATCTGGAAAACTGGCCTGGTTACAAATCCGGTGCGCTGAACTATGCGCTGCGTGAGATGACGGACGACCGCGCCGAGGTCATCGGCGTGGTCGATTCTGACTATCAGCTTGAGCCGGGCTTCCTGCGCAGGTGCGGGCCGCTGTTCGCCGACCCGTGGGTCGGTTTCACCCAGGCCCCGCAGGACTACCGGGGCTGGCAGCGGGCGCGCTACTACCGTCGGCTGTATTACTCATACTCGTACTTTTTCGCCGTCTCACAGCCGTCAAGGAACGAGCGCGACGGAGCTATCTTCGCCGGCACCATGGGCCTGATCCGCAGGGTCGCGCTTGAGCAACTCGGCGGCTGGGACGAGTGGTGCATCACCGAAGATGCCGAGCTGTCGCTCCGGCTGGCGCGCGCAGGCTGGTCCGGGTTGCACGTGGACGAATCCTGGGGCAAGGGGATCATGCCCCTCACCTTCGAGGCGCTGAAGGGCCAGCGGTACCGGTGGTGCTTCGGCGGCATCCAGATCCTCCGCATGCACTGGCGCTCGCTGCTACCGGGCCGGGAGACGCCTGCGAACCGGATGAGCGCCGGTCAGCGCTTGTCCTATCTTTCCGGCGGCCTGCAGTGGTATGGCGACCTGCTCGGCCTGCTGTTCCTGGTGTTCCTGCTGGCCGGGGCGGCAAACCTGGCCACCGGGGGTGGTGAGCTGTTCCGTAAGCTCACCGCGTTCCTGGTCGCGACCGTTCCCGTGCTGGTGCTGCTAGGGCTGGTTCGCGCGGTCGCGCTGCTGCGTCGCGGCACCGGAGCGTCCTGGCGTGACGCGCTCGGGGCGTTCTTCATCTGGCAGTCCACCTCCGTGGTAGTAGCGCGCGCTTCGGTGCTGGCGCTGTTCGCACGCAAGGCCGCCTTCCTTCGCACGCCGAAGACAAGCGAGAAGCAGAAGTGGTGGGAGGCGCTGCGGGCCAACTGGGCTGAATCCACCCTCGCTCTGCTAGGACTGGTCGGCATCGGCTTCGCGCTGAGCAAGGCGACCGAACTCGCCGGCATACTGCTGGCCGGGCTGCTGCTGTTCCCGACACTCGGCATGGCCGCTGCGCCGTTCAATAGCTGGGCAGCCCAGCGCGCGGCGTTGCCAGCCGACCTGAACGCATGGCGCACGATGGAGTGGAAGCGGTCCAGGCACCGGCGCGCGGTGATGCGCGGGGCAGCCGTCGGCGGCATGGTCACGGTCGGTGCCATCGCCGGCGCGGCGATCGCACTGATGTTCACGTCCGGCACTCACCAGGTGCAGCCCCCGCGGCTGGTGACGGCACCCAGCCACACCACCAGCCATCCGCAGGCGCACACCTCGTCGCCGAGCCCGGCGCCGACTTCCAGTTCGCCGGCCTTCAAGAGCTCGCCATCCCCCACCACGTCGCTGAAGAGCAGCCCGGCGCCGACCAGCAGCAGCCCGGCGCCGACCAGCAGCAGCCCGGCGCCGACCAGTTCCAGCCCGGCGCCCACGAGCAGCAGCCCGGCATCGTCTACTGCCACATCGTCAACTTCACCCTGATACACGCTCTGCGACGAGGCGACTAGCGACGCTCCCCGGCGGGCGGCTCGCCGCGCCCGGCTAGCGAGCGCTTAGTGACTCAGCCGTGTTTCGCCGGACAGTTCTGGGATATTGAGAACTGCGGACACTGCCCACCTACGCGGCGAACGGTTCCTATGCGCGCGTCACATCAGCCACGGCGTAGTCAGCCTCACCCGAGCAAGGGCCAGCGCGCCAGTCCGGTGCGCCCCGCTGAGCAACAAGTCCGGCCGGCCAGGATGCGGCCTTCCGCCACGCCTACGCCCGCCGAACGAGCCAGGCTGCGTGCGATCGCGGCAATGATCAGCGAGTCGGCCCGCCCGCGGGCTGCACCGCCACGGGCCGCGCCGACACGGGCCGCACCGCCACGGGCCGCGCAGTGGCCAGCTTTTAATGCCCAGCAGGCTAATCCCGGTCCGCACGAGCCCGGCCGGCACAGGGACAACCGGACGAGCGCGGGCCCGCCCGCCCTGCGCCGGACAACTGGCGTCGTGCTCACCGCAGTCGGCGCGATCTTGTGGCTCGCCGTGCATACCACGGTGGCGTTCGTTTCGACGGAGCGAGGCGGGCTTGTTCTGCTGGTAACCGGGCTGCTGTGGCTCTGGATTCCGGTGCCTGACAAGCGGAAACGCCTTCGCGGGCGATTCAGCCAGCTCGTGAGCTTCTTCGAATGGGATCCGGGGTCAGCCCAAAGCGCCAAGTGCTCGCTCGAGGATCTGCTGGAACCGCGCAGCGTGTCCGCTGCTCCGCCCGACGTCGAGGCCCAGGGGCCGACCCCGCCCATGCGCTCCAGTGAGTAGGCCCGCGTTACCGGCGGAGCTCACTCGGCAGTGCGCCGATGATGGCATGGCGCACTTCGGCGACCAGCCCGCCGACGACGCGGTACAGGCTGAGGCCGCGGAAGTCCGAACCGGTCGGAAGATGTCCGGTCCAGGCGACGGCGACAGCGTCGTCGCGGCTGACCAGCGCATCGATGTCGTACTGCGTCACACCGCCGGCGATCTGGACGGCGTGCTCATAGTCGTCGCGGGCACCCTCCGGTCCGCGACCGGGCGGCGTGTGACCGTAGTCGACGTAGTCCGGCGACACGATCTCATCGAACCGCTCAGGGCGGCCCTCGCTGTAGGCGGCGAAGTACGCCCGAACCGCATCCTCTGGAGTCACTGCTTTGCTGGCTCACTTCGCTGTAACAATGGCACTCGATCTACCCCACCTAGCTGCGCTCACACGCAGTTTGCCGCGACCCGCTAACTTCGAACCCGGGAACGATTCCGCGTCGGGTTGAGAGGACAGATGCCGGACCACTTCAGCCGAACCGGGGACAGCACGCCGGGCATCCCCGCCGCTCCCCTGCAGGGCACAGACGGCGGCTGGTGGGACGAGTTTTTCACCGACAGGTCAAAACCCATTCCGTTCTTCGCCGAGTGGCCCGACGAGAACCTGGCCGAGTGGTTCGGCAGCGGCCTGCTCGTCCCTGGGCGGGTACTCGAACTCGGCTGCGGAAACGGCCGGAACGCCGCCTATCTGGCCAGCTTGGGGTGCGCTGTCGAGGCCATCGACTTCTCGGCGCAGGCGATCGGCTGGGCGAGGCAACGCGCGGACCTGAGCGGCGTTCCGGTGAGTTTCCAGCACTGCTCCATTTTCGAAGCACAGTTGACGGCCGGGTCTTACGACTTGGTGTATGACTCGGCGCTGAAATCCCTCTCCCGCCGATCCACCGTCCCCGTTCACCTCGACATCCTCCTCGACCGGCGGCTGCCCGACCCAGTCGAGATCGCGGCGTACTACACCGTCGCTGAGGCACTGACGAACGCCGCCAAGCACGCGAGCGCGACCGCCGCGGACATCGAGGTGAGCACCGGTGACGGTGTCCTGCGCCTGCGCGTCCACGACAACGGGCACGGCGGCGCGGCCTTCACCTACGGCACCGGTCTCGTCGGGCTCAAGGACCGCGCCGAAGCCCTCGGCGGCCAGTTGAGGCTGGACAGCCCGCCCGGAGCAGGAACCACTTTGGAAATCACCCTGCCCGTCGGCGATCCCGCGGAGCCTCAACCCCCCACCCTGAGCCGCGGCTAACTGCGCGGCGGGATCGAGTAGCGGGCAGCCCGGCGGACCGAGTCAGTTAGGTCCCTGGCCGACCTTGAGTACTTTTGAAGTGGGCGGCAGGCCCAGCGTGATGAGCCCTATGCTGACTCCACTCGATCCATTACCCCACTTAGCGCGAGGTTAGCGAGCAGGTCTAGATGGTCGCAGAGGACATCAGCCCGGGTGGGGCTAAGGGCGCGATGCTGCCCGAGCGAATGACCGTGCTCCTCATCGAGGACGACGACGGCGACGCCCTGCTCGTCGACGAACTCCTGCTCGATGCGGGAGTACCGTTCGTCCTTCGCCGTGCCCGGTCACTCGCTGACGCGCGCGGCAGTTTGGCCGACGCAGCCTGCGTGCTGCTCGACCTGGAACTACCGGACTCCCGCGGACTTCAGGGCGTCCGGTGGCTCAGGGAGATCTCGCCGGACCTTGCCGTCGTGGTGCTTACTGGCCTGGCCGATGAGCACATGGGCGAGGAAGCCGTCGGCCTCGGGGCTCAGGATTACCTGGTCAAAGGGCAGGTTGACGGCTTCTTGCTGCAGCGCGTCGTTCGCTACGCGGTCGAGCGGCAGCGGGCCGAAGAGACGCAACGCCAGTTGCATGAGGCCAGGCTGTACGCAGCGGAGAATGCGCGGCTCGAGCGAGGCCTGCTACCGTCGCCGCTGCTGACCGACCGCCGTCTTTCGGTAGCCGCGCGCTACCGGTCCGGGGGCCAGCAGATGCTGCTGGGTGGCGACTTCTATGACGTCGTCGAGGCCCCGGACGGCTGGGTCCACGCGATGGTCGGCGACGTTTGCGGCCGTGGCCCGGACGAGGCTGCGCTCGGTGTCTGCCTGCGGGTAGCCTGGCGGACGATGATCTTGGCCGGCCGGCCGGTCGATGAGACATTGTCGGCAGTGCAGCAAGTACTCGAGCACGAGCGGCACCAGGACCGGCTATTCGCGACTATCTGCATGCTGTCGGTCGCGCCGGATCGCGCGTCCGGCCGCCTGTACCTGGCCGGCCATCCACAGCCGCTGCTCATGACCGCCGACTCGGCCCGTGAGCTGCATGCGCCCGTCAGCCTGCCGCCCGGGATAACAACGGCCACCGAGTGGCCGAGCGCGACGGTAGAACTCGGGGCGAGCTGGTCCGTGCTGATGTACACCGACGGACTCATCGAAGGCAAGATCGGCTCCGGCCCTGAGCGGCTCGGCAGCGACGGCTTGATGCGCCTCATCGAGAAGGAGCGTGCCCAGAACACCGCCGCGGGGATACCCGACCGGCATTCGAACGAGCAGCTGATCGATGCAGTCATCATCAGGGCGCGCGAGCTCAACGGCGGTGACCTTGACGACGACCTCGCGGTCCTCGTTCTCAGCTGCTCGGCCCCGGCTGGCTCATGAGCACCAGACCGATCGCGGCCGGCGGCCGGCTCGCGACCGCGGCTGAGGACGCCGCCAGCCGATGGCCGCTTGGCCGGATCATCGCGGTCGGCATGCTGGCGGTCGGCGCTGTACTGATCGCCGCGATCGTCGTGGCCTCTCTTGCCTTGAACACCCTTAACGACGACCGGAACCAGGTCGTCAACACGCTGGACCCGGCCGCCTTGTCTGGCTCACAGCTGTACGCAGCGCTGTTGAACCAAGAGACGGGACTGCGCGGCTACCTGCTCAGCGGGCAGCAGTCGTTCCTGGGTCCTTACAACGCCGGCCTGGCGGCTCAGCGACACGATGTCAAGTCCCTCGGGCCGCTGCTGGCAGGCCTGCCGGTCGCGCGCGCGAAACTGTCCACCACGCTGCGCAGCATCGCGCGCTGGCGGTCGGCCTACGCGGTGCCTGCCATCAAGCAAGTCGCTGCTACCGGCAAACCGATGCCCGGCGGCGACATCGCCACTGGCAAGGCCCAATTCGACAGCATCCGCTCGCCGATGGCGGAATTCCAGAGCTACCTGGCCGCACAGCGCAAACAAGCCGTTACCAAGCTGCACAGCTCGGCAACCGTCCTTGATGTCGCAGGTATCGTCAGCGCGGTCATGCTGCTGCTCGTCGTTATCGCGTTTGGAGTGGCCATCCGCGCGGCTGCCATTAGACCGATCACCAGGCTCGCAGCCGACGCCCGGGAGGTGGCCAGCGGGGATTTCGATCACGAGGTTGACCCCGGCGGGCCGCGCGAGGTGCATACCCTGGCCGTCGACGTCAACCGGATGCGCCAGCGCATCCTGCGCGAGCTATCGAGCGTCCGCGCCGCCAACGTAACGCTCGAGGCCAGGGCCCTTGAGCTTGAACGGTCCAACGCGGAGCTTGAGCAATTCGCCTACGTTGCCTCGCACGACCTGCAGGAACCGCTGCGCAAGGTCGCCAGCTTCTGTCAGTTGCTGCAGCGGCGTTACATCGGCCAGCTCGATGCCAGGGCTGACCAGTACATCGAATTCGCTGTTGACGGTGCCAAGCGAATGCAGGCGCTGATCGACGACCTGCTTGCCTTCAGCCGCGTCGGCCGGGTCGAGCGCGACGCGGTCCTTGTGTCAGCCGCCAGCGCGCTGTCTCAGGCCCGAGTCAACCTCACGACCGAGATCAGGAAGTCGGGAGCGGTTATCCAGACCACCGAGCTGCCTGTTGTCAAAGCCGAGTTCTCGCTACTGACCTCGCTCTTCCAGAACCTTGTCGGCAACGCGATCAAGTTCCGTGGCGACAAGCCGCCGGTCATCGAGGTCGCGGCCGTCCGGCACGACAATAGCTGGCTCTTCTCAGTAGCCGACAACGGAATAGGAATCGCGCCCGAGTTCGCGGAGCGCATCTTCGTCATCTTCCAGCGATTGCACGACCGGACCGCCTACGCGGGGACCGGCATCGGCCTGGCCATGTGCCGCAAGATAATCGAGCACTACGGCGGGAGGATCTGGCTGGACACTGCCTACCATCCTGGGGCAAAATTCAACTTCACGCTGCCGGTCGCGCCAGCTGACGATGAGGAGACATCTGATGACTGAGCGTGGCGGGCTTGAGCTTGTCGACGTGCTTTTGGTCGAAGACGACCCTGGTGACGTGCTCATGACCAGGGAGGCTTTCGAGCACTATCAGATCCGCAACAACCTGTACGTCGTGGGTGACGGCGAGCAGGCCATGCATTTCCTGCGCAAGACCGGCGACTATGCAGAGGTCCCGACACCGGGCCTGATCCTGCTCGACCTGAACCTCCCCCGCCGCAACGGGCTTGAGGTGCTGGCCGAGCTGAAGGCAGACGACGCCCTGTTGTCCATCCCGGTCGTCGTGCTGACCACATCGCAGGCACAGGAAGACATCCTCCGCAGCTACTCGCTGCACGCCAACGCCTATATCAGCAAGCCGGTCGATTTCGAGAAGTTCGTTGGCGTGATCGGCCAGATCGACGACTTCTTCCTGACGCTGGTCAAGCTGCCGAGTTCGCCCGGCTGATCGATCATCCGATCCCGTCAGCGCCGCCGCCGAGATAGGCACTGTCGGCACCGGCAGGCACCCGGACGGAACGAGCCGCAACGCCGCTGATCAGTGACCCGATCGCGACGCCCAGGACAAGGTCAACTACTGCTGTGGCGACCTTCGCGGTCAGCGGGGCCGAGGTGCTGAATGGCACCAGCACCGCCAGCACGGTCGCCAGCCCGATGATCCAGGCGAAGAACGTGAGCGGGCGCGGCGTGCTGAGCAGCAGCAGGTGCGCCACGCCGGTAGCCACCAGTGCCGCGGCCGCCGCAAGCAGCACCAGGTCGGTCGTGTGCACGTCGCCGTAAGCACCGTCGGACTTAGGGGCGAGCAGCGGGATGCCGAACAGCCACCTGCACACCAGCACGCCCACCAGGGCCACCAGCGCTGCGACGACTGCGGTCGCGATGCCGCCCGGCCAGAGCTTGCCTGCGTCGACCTGCGGCCGGGATGGGCGCGGCCGGATGGGGGGAGTTCCCCCGCCCTGCCGGTAGTCATCCGGGATGCTGGCGCTGGAACCGTACCCGCCGCGACCTGGCTCAGGCGGCATCGGGGCGGTGGTCATCTGAGTTACCTGCCTTCCGGCCGCCCCACGGCGGCCGGAATCTAACTCTCCGTGCTCGCTCAGTTCAAACCTGGCGGGTTCGCCGCCGCCTCAGGCCGGGCTGGCCGCCACGCCGCATCCGCTCAGGGCAGCCTGACGACGGCCCGTGCTCTCGTCAGCACCTTGGTACCTGCCGCCCGTGCGGTCAGCGCGATGGCGACCCTGTTGCCGTCGAGCTTCTCCTCAACCTGGCCGCTGACTTCGATCGAGGCACCGGCGTCATCGTCAGGAACGACCACCATCGACGAGAACCGGACGCCGAATTCGGTCACCATCGCCGTCGGCCCGGCCCAGTCCGTGACGAACCGGCCAGCCTGCGCCATCGTGAACATCCCGTGCGCGATGACGTCGGGCAGCCCGACGGCCCTGGCGATCCGCTCGTTCCAGTGGATCACGTTGAAGTCACCGGACGCGCCGCAGTACTTGACCAGGCTAAGTCTGGTGACCGGGTAGCTGACAGCCGGGATCTCCGCGCCAGTCTCGACGCCGTCGTAGGTGATCTGGTCGCTCACTCCTAAGCACCCCGCTCGACGATTGTCGAGATCGCAGTGCAGACGTGTTCGCCGGCCACCGTCCTGATCTCGGTACTCGTAGTGAGCATGACGTTTCGGCCAGCGTCCCGGATGTTGGTGAGCGTGACCTGGGCAGTCACGACGTCACCGGCCACGATCGGCCGGCTGTACTCGAACCGTTCTTCGCCGTGAACGACCATGGCGTAGTTGAGGCCGAGGCCCGGGTCGGCTAGCGCTGCGCCCGAGCCGGCCATGCTGATCACGATGGCGAACGTCGGCGGGGCGATAACATCCGCATGCCCCGCCTCCCTGGCGGCAGCGGGGTCCCGGTAGACCGGATTCGCATCGCCGATCGCATCGGCGAACTCGGCAATCTTCACACGGCACACCTCGTATGGCTCCGAGGCCGGGAAGACGCGCCCGATGTACTCGCGGTTGATCACGATGC
>Ga0335075_10015466_pt1 | contig 11433 bp, 10 predicted proteins | sample Lox_Sample_24_FD_206723 | JGI IMG/M metagenome (GOLD analysis project Ga0335075, IMG submission 206723) | Soil microbial communities from Loxahatchee National Wildlife Refuge, Florida, United States - Lox_Sample_2.4 | ecosystem: Environmental > Terrestrial > Soil > Wetlands | place: USA...
GAGGCGAACATCCCCATCGCGATGCCGATCTCGGCCAGCACGACCGCGAACATCCAGTAGGAGAAGTCGGTGGGCAGCAGCAGGAGCAGCGCGAAGCCGGCCGCGGTGGCGAGCATTCCGCCGGTGGCGAACCACCGCGCTCCGTAGCGATCGGACAGGTAGCCGGAGGTGGGGCCGGCGAGGAGCATGCCGATCGTCAGCGGCAGGATGTAGATGCCGGCCCACAGCGGGGTGTCGTTGAAGTTGTAGCCGTGCTCCGGCAGCCAGATGCCCTGGAGCCAGATGATCAGCATGAACATCAACCCGCCACGCGCCACCGCAGAGAGGAAGGTCGAGAGCGAGCCGAACGTGAAGGCGCGGATCTTGAACAGCGACAGGCGGAACATCGGTTGCTCGACGCGACTCTCGATCACCACGAAGGCGACCAGCGACGCCAGCCCGCACGCGACCAGCGTCAGCACCTTCGTGCTGCCCCACCCGGTGCTCGCGCCGCCCGACGGCCGGATCCCGTAGGTCACGGCGATCATGATCAGGATCAGGCCAAGCGCGAAGGTGACGTTGCCCGCCCAGTCGACCTTGCGCTGGTTGCCGCTGCGCGGCACCTCGCGCAGCTTCATGTACGCCCACACCGTGCCGAACACGCCGACGGGCACGCTGATCAGGAACACCAGTCGCCAGTTGATCGGCGCCAGGATGCCGCCGAGCACCAGCCCCACGAACATCCCGCTGACGCCGACGATGTTGTTGATGCCGAGCGCCATGCCGCGCTGGTTGGCCGGGAAGGCGTCGGTGATGATCGCCGCCGAGTTGGCCAGCAGACAAGCTCCGCCCAGCCCCTGCATGATCCGGAACACGATCAGGTAGGTGGCGCCGGCCTTGCCGGTCATCCAGTCGATGGCCAACAGCAGCGAGGCCACCGTGTAGATGACGAAGCCCAGGTTGTAGATCCGCACCCGGCCGTACATGTCTCCCAGCCGGCCGAGACTGACCACGAGCACGCTGGCCACGACCAGGTAGCCGAGGATCATCCACAGCAGGTAGAAGCTGTTGGACGGCACGAGCGGGTCGAGCTTGATGCCGCGGAAGATGGCCGGCATCGCGATGATCGTGATCGACGCGTCGAGCGTGGTGAAGAGGACCGCCAGGGTCGCGTTGGAGAGCGCGATCCACTTGTATCGGTCGGAGTTCACGTGAATCAATTATACAGGCAAACTGCGCAGTTTGCCTGTACACTCTCCCCATGCCAGGCTCGAGCACCAAGTACCCCGTAGATACCCCGGCGATCGCGAGCGAGCTCCGGGTGGTGCTCGGTCAGCTGATGCGGCGCCTCCGCGCCCAGCATGGTTTTCCGATCTCGCATGGCACGGTGCTCGGGCGGCTGGACCGGGACGGCCCGCAGAGCGTCAGCGACCTGGCCAGTGCCGAGCGGATGCGTCCGCAGTCGATGGCCCAGACGGTGGCCGATCTGGAGGCCCAGGGGCAGGTCGAACGCCGCCCCGATCCCGCCGACCGCCGGCGCGCTCTGGTCGCGCTCACGGCGGAGGGCCGGGCCGCGCTGCTACACGACCGCGGCCGGCGCGACGGGTGGCTGGCCGGCGCGATCGCCGAGCAGCTCTCGCCGGCGGAGCAGGACGTGCTCCGCGATGCGGTCGCGCTGCTGCGCCGCCTGACCGACGCCTAACTCACCGCCGCGGCGGCTTGAGGGGTCGGCCGCCCGGCTGGACAAAAGGTTGAGAGATGGTGCGAGTTTCGTAGGAGTGGGTTCGTTCTATGCGCACGTCCAACGACCTCAAGGAATGAGTGCAAATGGTCAACAAACGTGCGATGGGCGGCATGGTCGCCGCCTTCTCGTTCTTCTTTGTCTTCCCGGCGCTGGCCTCTGCGCACCTGCTGGCGGTGTCCGCCGGCCCTTCGCATTGCGTCACGCCGCTTAACGGCCAGTACACCGCCACCGTGACGGTCACCGAGACGTATTTCGGGGGCACCACGGAGGACATCCCGGTCGGCCAGAACGTGTACGAGGTCCTCGCCTCGAGCACGGACAAGGGCAACACCGGGAAGAACCAGAACTACTTCACGACGGGTGCTGTCGGCACCCAGGTGGGGACCGCCAACCTCGGCCAGCCGACGTTGTTCACCTCACCGGCCAGCGGCGGTGCGGCCACCCAGCAGTTCACGGTCACGACGTCGGTTCCGGAGACCTACGTGCTCGGCAACAGCTACATGGGCACACCCTCCAGCACCACGATCACCGCGCCGTCGAGCGGCTGCACGCCTCCGCCTCCGCCGACGTGCCCCACCGGCGACACGCTGGTGAACGGCAAGTGCGTCCCGCCGACGACGTGCCCGAGTGGCGAGACGCTGACCGGTGGCGTGTGCGTGCCGCCGACCACCTGCCCGAGCGGACAGACGCTCTCCGGCGGAAAGTGCCTGCCTCCGACGAACTGCCCGAGTGGGGACACGCTCGTGAACGGCACCTGCGTGCCTCCAAGTGGGTGCCCGAGCGGTGAGGTCGCGTCCGGTGGCCAGTGCGTGCCGCCGACCACGTGCCCGAGTGGCGAGACGCTGAGCGGTGGCCAGTGCGTACCGCCGACCACCTGCCCGGCCGGCGACACGCTGACCGCGGCCGGCTGCACCCCGCCGACGATCGTGCCGCCGCCGACGGTCTTCCCGGCCGAATGCCGGGCCTCGAGCCAGGGCTACAAGGTCCGGGCCGGTCAGGAGGACACGATCGTCGTCTCGGTTGACCGTCAGGGACAGCCGGTGGCAGGGGCCGCCGTGCGCATCACCCTTCCGGGAGGCAAGGTCCTGACCAAGTCAACCGGCAGCAACGGCAAGGCGACGTTCAACGTCAAGCCGACGCGTAGCGGAACCATCATCGTCCGCAGCCCGAGCTGCAACGACATGGCCAAGGTGAAGGTCTACGCCGCCAAGGCGGCCACGGCCCAGCGGGCCCCGTCCTTCACCGGGTGACATGAGGGGGCGCTCCGCATCCAACCGCCGCGGCCTTCGGGCCGCGGCGGTATGCGCCTGCATCGCGGTCACGGCGCTGGCGCTGCCCGGCCTCGGACAGGCCAGCAGCGTGACCCGCCAGGTGCTCTCGCACCCCGGATTCGCGTCGACCTGGGCCTACCTCGAGAGCCCGACCAACGCGTACGCCAGTCCCTCCCAGCACGCCCGGGTGCTCGGCTACCTCGGCCTCACCACCCAGGACGGCACGAGCGAGTTGCTGTTCGAGCAGCAGCGCGTTCTCATCCACGGCGCCTGGTGGGTGCAGGTGCGCCTGCCGCTCCGGCCCGCCGGGCAGATCGGCTGGGTGCCGCAGCACACGCTCGGCGCGCCCCAGACGGTCCACACCTACCTCGTCGTGTCCACCGAGCGGACGACGCTCACGCTGTACAAAAACGGCAAGGTCATCTTCTTCACGCGCGTGGGAACCGGCAAGCCGAGCACCCCCACGCCGCACGGCCACTTCTACATCCGCGACCGGCTCACCGGGTTTGGCGCGGGCAGCGAGTATGGGCCGATCGCGTTCGGCACCTCGGCGCTGTCCAACGTCGAGACCGACTGGCCCGGCGGAGGCGTGATCGGGATCCACGGCACCAACGAGCCGTCGCTGATCCCGGGGCACCCCTCCCACGGGTGCATCCGGTTGCCGAACTGGGAGATCGTCAAGCTGGCGAAGCTGCTCCCGATCGGGACGCCGCTCACGATCGAATAGTTAGGGTCGCGACCCGCCGGCTGGGCATGGACGCCCAGCCGCACGGCCCCACGGACGCCGAGCTAGGGGAATCCGGCCCCGGCACGCCCACACCTGCGTTTCCGGTCGCGCCGGATTCCCAAGCGAGGCCCAACATGGGTCATAACCCGGAACTCGGCGCGCGGCCCGGGGTGAATTCCGCTTCAGTCGCGCATGCGGCCCACGAGCCGGATCTCGGCTGACGAGGGTCGTCGAGTTCCGGGTTAGGACCCGGTCTCGACGCGGATCAGGTCGAGCGTGTTCTGCTGCACGCGCTCGAGGCTCATCGTGAAGCTGGGCGAGTACAGGGAGACGTGGTCGAAGTCGGCCTCGCGCCGGGCGATGCCGGCGCGGACCTGGTCGGGGGTGCCGGCGACGGCGATCGCGTCGAGCATCTCGTCGGTGACGCCGGCGATCATCGCCTCGCGGTCGCGGTCGGCGAACGCGGCCCGGATGCGCGCCGCCTCACCGGCGAAGCCGCTGGCCTCGAGCATCGGCGCGTACGCCCTCGGCGCGGCGTAGAAGGCGATCTGGGCCGCCACCTCGCGGCGGGCGAGCTCCTCGTCGTCGTTGACCGAGCACAGAAGCATGCCGACGATCTCGACCGAGGCCGGATCGCGGCCGGTTCGCTGCGCTCCGCGTGCGACGGCCGGCCGAACCACCTCGTGGACGTAGCGCGAGCTGAACGTAGGGTGGCAGACCAGGCCATCGGCCACGCGGCCGGCCGTCTCGATCATGCGCGCATTGACGCCGGCGGTGTAGATCGGGATCCGCTCGCGTAGGGGCTCCAGGACGTCGGCGGTCGCGCTCAGGTTCATCGAGTAGAAGCGGCCCTCGTGCTTCACCGGACCCTCGTGGAGCTTCCAGATGCGCCGCAGCAGGGGGACGAGCTCCTCGAGGCGCACCGCGGGCGACTCGGGGTCGCTCACGCCGTGCCAGCCGATCTGCATGCCCTTGGTGCCCGTGCCCAGGCCGAGCACGAGACGGCCACCGCTCAGCTCATCGAGGCCGCGCGCGTCGTTGGCGATGATCAGCGGCGAGCGACCGACGGCGTAGGCGATCGCGCTGCCGACGCGGCAGCGGGTGGTGCTCTGCGCCATCGCGGCGAGCGCGACGATCGCCGAGCGGTCGTTGAACTCGCTGGTCCAGGCCGCGTCGAAGCCGGCCGCGTCGGCCGCCGCGGCCACCTCGGCCGTGTCGGCCATCCGGCCGGCCAGCACGCAAACCCCTCGGGACGCCATGCCCGGAACCTACCAGCGTGCAATGCGGCGTTCGGTCTGTGTCCGGCCGCCTGCTAGCTTCGAAGCCTGCCCGGCCGCAACTCCGCGCGGAGTCATGCGGTTAAGGGATCGACCGGCGCCATCGTGGCGGGGGAACCGACGCGCGCGCCGCTGGGAGCACCAAACGAGCGCCTTGCTAGGCGGGAAAGTAGAGAATCTCGAATGTCCAGACGCATGCTGCGCGTGCTTGTCCCGCTCGCCTGTGCCGTCTCCTTCGGGGCGGCCGCGTCGGCCGCTTCGGCCTCGGCCATCATCGGCATCGGCGACTCGAACACGGCGATGTTCTCCTCCCCACTGTTCACGAACCTGAGGATCACGACCGCGCGCTACGTCATCCCGTGGGACGTCGTCACGCGCAAGGCCGACAAGACCGATCTGGCCGACTTCCGCGCCTGGCTGAGCGCGGCCCAGGCCGACCACGTCTCGCCGCTGGTCTCCTTCGGCGCTGACTACACCAACCCGGCCGCCAACTTCGTGCCGAACGTCGGCCAGTACGAGACCGCCGTGAAGGCGTTCCTCAAGGACTTCCCGCAGATCAAGACGTACACGGCGTGGAACGAGCCCGACTTCTCCTACCGCAGCCTGGCCCGCAACCCGGCGCTCGCGGCCAACTACTTCAACGCGCTGTACACCCTCTGCCACGGCTGCACGGTGCTGGCCGGCGACGTCTACCTGCCGGCCACCGGCCAGGCCCGCATCGACGGCGCCATGGCCACGCTTCGGCCGTGGCTGAAGGCGTACATCAAGGGCATCCACCACAAGCCGGCGGGGTGGGCGCTGCACGACTACACCGAGATTCGTGCCCACAACACCTCGCAGCTGCAGATCCTCATGTCGATGACCTCGGGTCCGATCTGGCTCGACGAGACGGGTGGCGTGCTGCGGCGCGGCCATTGGCAGTACAAGAACCAGAGCGCGTCCGCCGCGGCCAAGGACGAGCAGTTCCTGCTCTCGCTGCCCGGCCGCTACCACCGGATCGCGCGGATCTACCACTACCAGTGGCAGGCCAACCCACAGGCCGGCTGGGACTCGGGCCTGCTCGCCGCGAACGGAACCACGCGGCCCGCGTACAACGTGCTGCTCAAATACATCAAGGCTCACTCCAGCTGACGTGGTGAAGGAGGTGGAGCCGGCGCAGCGGCGGGAGCCTGCGCCGGCTCATCTCCGCTCGGGGCGGTAGATCAGGACCCGGTCTCGCCCGCCCGTCGGGCGTTTGCATCCGCGTACGATTCGGTCACCATGAAGGCGGCCAGGTACTTCGCGGCGGTCGATTCCCACACCGAAGGGATGCCGACGCGCGTCATCACCGGCGGACTGGGCCCGGTGCCGGGGGCCACGATGCAGGAGCGGCGACTCTACTTCGAGGAGCACCTCGACCATCTCCGCTTGCTGTTGATGCGCGAGCCGCGCGGCCATTCGGCCATGTCCGGAGCGTTCCTGCAGCCGCCGACCCGGCCCGATGCCGATTGGGGAGTGCTGTTCGTCGAGGTCTCCGGTTTGCTGCCGATGTGCGGTCACGGAACGATCGGGGTGGCCACGGTGCTCGTCGAGACCGGCATGGTCGAGGTGACCGAGCCGCTGACGCGCATCCGATTGGACACGCCCGCGGGTCTCGTCGAGGCCGCCGTGCGTGTCAACGACGGCCATGCCGAGCGGGTCACGCTGCGCAACGTGCCGTCGTTCACGGCTGAGCTCGACGGCCACGTCGAGGTGGGGTCGCTCGGCGAGGTGGTCTACGACATGGCCTTCGGCGGCAACTTCTACGCGCTCATCCCCGCCGCCTCGGTGGGTCTCGACCCCGTCCCCGCCAACGCCGAGGCGCTGATCGCGCGCGGCCTGGAGATCGCGGACGCGATCAACGCCAGTGCCGAGCCAGTGCATCCCGTTGACGCGGCGATCCGCGGCTGTAAGCACGTCGTCTTCCATGCTCCCGGGCAGAACGGGGCGGATGCGCGGAACGCCACCGCGATCCATCCCGGCTGGTTGGACCGCTCGCCGTGCGGGACCGGGACCTCGGCTCGCATGGCTGCGCTCCATGCCCGGGGCGAACTCGCGCTCGGCCAGGAGTTCGTCAACGAATCGATCATCGGCAGCCGGTTCACCGGCCGGCTCGTCGAGGAGGTCACCCTCGGCGCCACGCCTGCGGTCGTCCCCGAGGTGAGCGGCCGCGCCTGGATCACCGGGATGGCTCAATACCTGCTCGATCCGACCGACCCGTTCCCGACGGGATTCGCGGTCTAGCCGGCGCCGGCGCAACGTGCACGTGATCGTGATCGGGGGCGGCGCGGTTGGCCTGTGCGCCGCCGAGGCGCTGAGCGCGCGCGACTGCGAGGTGACCGTGATCGAGGCCGCCCGCTGCGGCACCGGAGCGTCGGCCGGAAATGCGGGGTGGGTCACTCCCTCGCTCGCCACGCCGGTGCCAGGACCGGGGGTGATCACCGCGTCGCTGCGCTGGCTGATCGATCCGTCGGGACCGCTGTGGATCCGGCCCACCCTGTCCCCGGATCTGCTGCGGTGGATCGCCGACTTCACCCTCTGTTGCCGACGGCCCGTGTATCAGCGCGGTCTGCTCGCGATGCAGCAGCTGGTCGCCGGGGCTTCAGCCGCGTTCGACGCGCTGGCCGCGCGCGGCGTCGAGTTCGAGGAACACGTCGACCCGCTGCTCTATCCGTGCTTTGAGCGCTCTGAGCTCGAGCACGTCTGGCAGGTGGTCGAGGAGCTCCAGCGGGCGGGCTCCAGCCAGCGGTTCGAGCGTGTATCGCCTGGCGAGCTGTTCGCGCTGGAGCCGGCGCTCGGCCCCGACCTGGTCGGCGGCGTGATCGCCCAGGGCGAGCAGCGGGTCCGTCCCGAACTGCTGACCGCAGGCGTGCACCGTGCGCTGATCGGACGGGGAGTCGAGGTGCTCGAGGGCGCGCCGGTCACGCGCATTGCCCGGGACGGCGCGGGGTGGACGGTGACCACCTCCGGCGGGCTGGTGCGCAAGACCGATGCCGTGGTCATCGCCGCCGGGGTCGGTTCCGCGCGCCTGCTGGCCGCGCACGGCGTGCGGCTGCCCATCGCGGCCGCGAAGGGCTACAGCCGGACCTACTCGCCCGATCCCACCGGACCCAAGCGCCCGCTCTACCTGGAGAGCCCCAAGGTCGCGATCAGTGTCTTCGACGGCGGCGTGCGCGTGTCCGGCACGCTCGAGCTGGGCGCCAAAAGCCTGTCGCTCTCGCCCCGCCGGCTGTCGGCGATCGCCGCCGCCGCCGGCCGGGCGCTGCCGGGCTGGCGGATGCCGGCCGATCCGCTCGATTGGGCCGGCATGCGCTCGCTCTCGCCCGACGGGCTGCCGTTCATCGGGCCGGTGCCGGGACTCGACGGCGTGCATCTGGCCACGGCCCACGCCACGCTCGGGATCACCCTCGCGCCGGTGACAGGCGAGCTGGTGGCGCGGCGCTTGCTCGGCGCGCGCGGAGCCGAGGTCCCGGCCGCGTTCGCCCCGGCCCGGGCACTCCGGCGCTTGGATGGCCGGAGATCGGCGCCCCGGGTGATGGCCGTCTAGTCCTCACCGCGCGGCGCCCACAGGCCCCGCACGTGCCGGATATGCCGACGCATGACCTCTTCGCACCGCTCCCGGTCGTTTGCGCCGAGCGCGTCCAGGATCTCGAGGTGTTCCTCGGCCGACTTGATCAGCCGTTGCTCGCGGACCAGCTTGGATAGTCCGTACAGACGGGTCTGGCCGCGCAGCTCGCTGACCACCTCGACCAGGCGCCGGTTGCCGCCCAGCTCGAGCAGGGCGAGGTGAAACTGGCGATCGGCGTCGATGTAGCCGATCAGATCGCCGGCATCGGCCGCCTCGCAGATCTGCTCGGCGAGCGGCCGCAGCTCCGCCACCTGGGCCGGTTCGATCGACTCGGCGAGCCGGGCGACCGTGGGAACTTCGATCAGCGCGCGCAGCTCGGTGATTTCGTCCAGCTGATCGTCGGTCACCTCGGTCACGCGGAAGCCCTTGTTGCGCACCGACTCCACCAGCCCCTCCTTGGTCAGATCGAGCATGGCTTCCCGAACCGGGGTGGCGCTCACCTGGAACTGGGCGGCCAGCGAGGGCACCGAGTAGAGCACGCCCGGGCGCATCTCCCCAGACACCACGGCCGCCCGCAGCGCGTTGGCGATCTGCTCGCGCAGGCTCTGGCGCTCGACGAGCGGGGCGATCGTGATGGCGGCAGGCTTCACGAGCAGCCGACAGCCAGCGCGTTTTCGGTCGCGTTGCGGATCGCTGCCTCCTGCTCTTCGCGCAGCGTCTGGCGCGGCTCGCGGCAGGGACCTCCGTAGCGGCCGGCGATGTCCATCGAGAGCTTGATTGCCTGTACGAACTCGGTCTTGGAGTCCCAGCGCAGGAGCGGATGAAGCAGGCGGTAGAGCGGCACGGCACGCTCGAGGTCGCGGGCCAGGCAGGCCTCGTAGAGCTCGACGCAGCTGGCCGGCAGCGCGTTCGGAAACCCGGCGATCCAGCCGCTGGCGCCGGCCAGCATCAGCTCGAGCAGCACGTCATCGGCCCCGACGAGCAGGTCGAGCTCGGGAGCCAGCTCCGCGAGCTCGTAACCGCGCCGGGTATCACCCGAGAACTCCTTGACCGCGACGATGCTCCCGTCGTCGTGGAGCTTCGCCAGCAGGGCGGGCGTGAGGTCGACCTTGGTGTCGATCGGGTTGTTGTAGGCGACGATCGGGAGCCCCACCTTGGCCACCTCGGCATAGTGCGCGCGCACGGCACGCTCGTCGGCCCGGTAGGAGTTGGGGGGAAGAAGCAGCACCGCGTCGGCACCGGCCTCCGCTGCCTGCTCGGCCCAGGCGCGGGCCTCCGCGGCGCCATAGGCGGCCACGCCAGGTACCACGTGGAACCCGTCGGGTGCGGCCTCGACCGCGGTCCGCACGACCGAGGCCCGCTCGTCGTCCGTCAGCACCTGGTACTCGCCGAGTGACCCATTGGGCACCACGCCGTGGCACCCGCTCTCGGCGAGCCAGGCGACGTGCTCGGCGTACCGATCGAGGTCGACCGCGAGCCGTTCGTCGTAGGGGATCGCTGTGGCCACCAGCACCCCGTGCCAGGATCTCATGTTCGTTCCCCCTTCTCGGCCCGGCTGGATAATATGTCACACCTTACTCGAGTCGACCCGAGGGGGCTAGCAATGGGAGGCGTCTCGCTGCATCACATCGGCCAGGAGTCGGGGCACTTTGGCTGGGACAACTCGATCGAGCCGGTGCTCGAGGTCGAGTCGGGCGCGGACATCGAATGCGAGGTACGCGATGCCTCGGGAGGGCAGCTGGACAAGCACTCCGAGGTCGCTGCGGTAGCGGCACTCGATTTCACGCGGGTCAATCCCGTGACCGGGCCGGTGTTCGTCAAAGGCGCCCGGCCCGGCGACGTGCTCGCGGTCGAGATCCTCGAGCTCCGTTCCCGTGACTGGGGCTGGACGGCGATCATCCCCGGCTTCGGGTTGCTGGCCGACGAGTACCCGGAGCCGTGGTTGCGGATCTCCGACATCGACGCCGGGAGCGGTCGCGTTCGCTTCGGCGACGGCGTGACGCTCCTGTATGACCCGTTTCCGGGCACGATCGGTGTGGCGCCGGCCGAGCCGGGTCAGCACTCGATCGTCCCGCCCCGCCGCTGGGGCGGCAACATGGACATCCGTCACCTCCGGGCCGGCACCACGCTGTTTCTCCCGGTCGGTGTCGAGGGAGCGCTGTTCTCGGTTGGCGACACGCACGCCGCGATGGGCGACGGCGAGGTATGCGGGACCGCGGTCGAGGCGCCCATGGACATCGCGGTGCGTCTGACGGTCAGGCGCGATCTGCGGGTGCAGGCGCCCCAGATCGTGATCCCGGACGAGGCGTCGGAGCTACGGCGAGACGGTGCGGTGCACGTTTGCACGGGCATCGGACCCGACCTGATGGAGGCGGCACGTGACGCTGTCCGGGCACTGGTGGAGTACCTGGTCGAGCACCACGGGCGAGATCGCCACGAGGCGTACGCGATCGCGTCGGTGGCCGCGGACCTTCGGATTCACGAGGTGGTGGACGCGCCCAACTGGGTGGTCGGCGCGTTCCTGCCGCTCGACATCTTCGATCAGGGGAGCTGAGTTCTCGCGGCGACCGCGTCAGCGGTGCGTCGTCATCAGCCCCTGTGCGGGGCTTGGCTTCAGCGCGGCACGCTGGTAGCGGAAGATGATCCCGGCCAGCCGCGCCCGGTCGGCCTCGGGCATGTCCACGAACTTCATTCCGATGTGGGTCGGGGTATCCCGCACGGGCTGCGCGCGGCAGGTGATCGGCGCCGGGTCCGCGTCGAAGCGGATCTCCATGGCAAGCTCCTGCGACCCGAGGCCGGCGCGGCGCTCGACGAGCGCCCCGGTGATGCTGATGTCGGCGGTGATCGTG
>Ga0335075_10015467_pt1 | contig 11432 bp, 8 predicted proteins | sample Lox_Sample_24_FD_206723 | JGI IMG/M metagenome (GOLD analysis project Ga0335075, IMG submission 206723) | Soil microbial communities from Loxahatchee National Wildlife Refuge, Florida, United States - Lox_Sample_2.4 | ecosystem: Environmental > Terrestrial > Soil > Wetlands | place: USA: Florida...
CAACCTGTACCACCGACATCGTCGGAAAGTTGCGACCCATCACACGGCGATAGATCTCACCGACCTCCTTGGCCTGAGAGAGGTAGGCCTTCTTGTCGGTGATGAACCAGGTGAGCCGCACGACATGCTCCGGCCCCGCGCCCGCTTCGGCAAGGACGGCGACGATGTTGTGCAGCGCCTGCTCGAACTGGCCGGGGAAATCGTGGTGCTCGAATTTGGAATCCTTGTTCCAGCCGATCTGTCCGGCAACGAAGACGAGGCGTCCTGTGGCTTCGATGCCGTTGGAATAGCCGCGTGGCCGCGCCCAATCCGCCGGTTGCAACGTGCGCATCGTTCAGTTCCCCTCGAACACAGGTTGCTGTTTTGCGGCGAAGGCGTGATAGGCGCGATGGAAATCCTGCGTCTGCATGCAGATTGCCTGTGCCTGCGCTTCCATCTCGATGGCGACATCGAGGCTCACCGCCCATTCGGTGTTGAGCTGCGTCTTGGTGATGCCATGCGCCCAGGTCGGACCCGCGGCGAGAGACTTCGCCATCTCCAGCGTGGTGCTCATCAACTCTTCCGGGGAGACGATACGATTGTGAAACCCCCAACGGTCGCCTTCGTCGGCGGTCATGAAGCGACCGGAGAACAGCAATTCCGATGCGCGCCCATGACCGATCAACCGCGGAAGGATCGCGCAAGCGCCCATGTCGCAACCCGCAAGCCCGACGCGCGTGAACAGGAACGCGGTCTTCGCTTTCGGTGTGGCAAAGCGCATGTCCGACGCCATCGCAATGATCGCACCCGCGCCGGCACAGATGCCGTCGATGGCGGAGATGATCGGCTGCGGACAACCGCGCATCGCCTTCACCAGATCGCCGGTCATGCGCGTGAATTCGAGCAGGCCGGTCATGTCCTTCTTGGTGAGCGGCCCGATGATCTCATGCACATCGCCACCGGAACAGAAATTGCCGCCGGCGCCGGTCATGATCACGACCTTGACGTCCGGCGTATAGACGAGGGCGCGAAACATATCGCGCAGCTCGGCATATGAGTCGAATGTCAGCGGGTTCTTCCGCTCCGGCCGGTTCAGCGTGACGGTCGCGATGCCGTCGGCGAACTCCCACCTGAAGTGTTCGGGTTTGAAGCTTGCAGTATCGAGGCGGGTCATAAACCGCTCCTTTCGATGGAGGCGCGCACGCGGTTGAGACCGGCGAGCAAACCGTTGATTTCGCTATCGGCCAGATCGGCAAGAAGCTGCTCGATCCAGTTCTCATGTTCCGCCGCCATGGCGCGGAAATCGCGGCGGCCCTTCGCCGTCAGCTTCACCTGCGATATGCGACGGTCGTCTTTGTCCTGCGTGCGCGTGACCAGACCGTCATCGGCCAGCCGCGAGACAATGGCGGTGACATTGCCGTTCGAGACCAGAAGCAGCTTCGACAATTCGCTCATCGTAAGACCGTTCGGCGCGCGGTCGAGTCCGGCCATCACGTCGAACCGCGGCAGCGTCGTGTCGAAGCGCTCGATCAGCATCGCGCGCGCCTTCTTCTCGATGGTCGTGGAGCAACTGAGGAGTCGAAGCCATAACCGCAGCGACTGCTTGCTGTGCGGGGCGCCATCGAACTTCTCCGCCGCCATCGTCATGCGGTTTCGCCACCGTCGATCGCGATGGCTTGTCCGGTCACGGCAGCCGCTTCATCGGACACGAGATAGGCAACGGCCGCCGCTACTTCGGCTGGCGCGATCAGTCGGCGCTGCGGATTCGTGCTTGCCAACTCGGCGCGCGCTTCATCCTCACTGCGCTTCGTCTTGGCGGCGATATTCGCCACCGCCTCGCGCACAATGTCGGTGTCGGTGTAACCGGGACATACGGCATTGACCGTGACACCGGTCGCTACCAGTTCGAGTGCGAGTGCACGCGTGAGCCCCAGCAGAGCATGCTTGCTCGCGACATACGCGGACACGTACGCGTATCCCTTGAGCGCAGCCGTGCTCGCAATGTTGACGATCCGGCCCCAGTTGCGCTCGCGCATGACCGGTAGCACAGCGCGCGTGACATGCACCGTGCCCATGACATTGATGTTCAACATGCCCGCCCAATCCGTTTCGGTGAGCTTGTGAAATGGCGCGCTGCGAACAATGCCGGCATTGTTGACGACGATGTCGAACGCGCCATCGATCTTGAGCGCAGGGTCGGCAACGTCGGCGACGATGGTCTTGAAGCCCGTTGCATCGAGCCTCGCCTTGCCGCGGCCGAGCACGGTGACGTCGCAAGTCTCGGAAAGCCTCTTCGCAATGGCGAGGCCGATGCCGGAGCCACCGCCGGTGATAAGCGCGCGTCTCATGCAATCACTGCCATCTGGCCCGCGCGCTCCAGATTGATCGCGAGCTGGCGGTATCCGCTCTGGTACTGCACCGGCACCGGTGGCTCCTTGTGCTTTTGCTCGGCGGCGGCACGAAGGGTCCAGTTCGGGTCCATCTGATGCGGCCGCGCCAGCGCACACAGATCGGCACGCCCCGCCGCGAGGATCGAGTTGACGTGATCGATCTCGTAGATGTTGCCGACAGCGATTGTCGGCACATGCAGCTCGTTCCGGATGCGGTCCGAGAATGGTGTCTGGAACATCCGCCCATAAACCGGCTTCTCGGCTTTCGTCACCTGACCGGACGAAACGTCGATTATATCGACGCCGGCTTCCACAAACGCGCGGCTGATCTCGACAGCTTCCTTCGGCGTGACGTTGCCGTCGCCCGCCCAGTCATGCGCCGAGATACGGACCGACATGGGCCGATCTTCCGGCCACACCGCGCGCATGGCGCTGAAGATTTCGAGCGGGAAGCGTAGCCGGTTGTCGAGGCTGCCGCCATACTCATCTGTCCGCCTGTTCTGCGTCGGGCTTATGAAAGCCGAAAGCAGATAGCCGTGCGCACAATGCAGCTCCAGCATATCGAAGCCCGCGCGAGCGCCGCGTTTTGCCGCCTCGACGAATTCATCCCGCACCTGATCCATCTGTGCCCGCTTCATCGGCGTCGGAACGGCGTTTTCCTCCGTCCACGCAACATCCGATGGCGCCATCAGTGGCCAGTTGCCTTCAGTGAGCGGCTTGTCCATTCCCTCCCACGGCACCCGCGTCGAACCCTTCGCGCCGCTATGACCGAGTTGGAGGCATATCTTCGCCTCCGAGTAGCCATGCACGAACTCGACGATGCGCGTCCACATGGCCTCCTGGGCGTCGTTCCACAGGCCCGGACAGGCCGGTGTAATACGTCCTTCCGGCGAAACGCAGGTCATCTCGGTGTAGACAAGCCCGGCTCCGCCGAGCGCGCGTGCGCCATAGTGCACAAGGTGGAAGTCCGTCGGAATGCCGTCGATTGCCGAATACATTGCCATGGGCGAGACGACGATACGGTTCTTCAACTCCATTCTGCGGAGCTTGAATGGTGCGAACATTGGCGCGACGGGGTTGCCGGAGAACCATGTCTCCAGCCCCGCCAACCATGCGGGGTCGCGAAGGCGCAGATTCTCGTGGCTAACACGTTGGCTGCGCGTGAGCAGCGTGTAGGTGAATTGCATAGGATCGAAGGGCAGATACCGTTCGACGTCCTCGAACCATTCGGTCGAGTTGCGCGCCGCGCTTTGCAGCTTGAGCGCCTCAAGTTGGCGGGTGTCGTAGTAGCGATTCAGCGCGTCGGGCTTTCCATCGGTCAGAACCTTTGCCAGTTCGATCGCATCTTCCAGCGCCAACTTTGTTCCAGAGCCTATCGAGAAGTGCGCCGTGTGCGCTGCGTCGCCAAGGAGGATAATCTTGTCGTGCCGCCATTCGTGACAAAGCACCCGGCGGAACTGGAGCCACGCCGAGCCGCGGATATGGGCCGCGTTGGTCATAAGGGCGTTTCCGCCCAGATGCTCAGCGAACAGATTCTCGCAGACGCGACTGGATTCTTCTTGGCTCATCCGGCCGAAGCCGAAGTTCTCGAACGTCCTTGGCCCGCATTCCACGATGAACGTCGCAGTATCCTTGTCGAACTGATAGGCGTGGGCCCAGATCCAGCCGTGTTCGGTCTTCTTGAAGATGAAGTTGAAGGCCGTGAAGCGCTGGTGCGTGCCGTACCAGATGAAGTGGTTGCGGCGCGTCTCGATCTCAGCCTTGAAATCGTCTGCGAACGCTGTCCGAAACTTCGAGTTGATGCCGTCCGAGGCGATGATCAGGTCAAAGCCGTTGAGTATGGTGCCATCCGGTTCGATCTCGGTTTCGAATCGCATTTCCACGCCCAGTTCACGCGCGCGGGCTTGAAGAATTTCCAGGAGGCGCTTACGTCCGATCCCGATGAAACCGTGACCAGACGAGGTGACCTTCGCGCCATTCACATGCACATCGATGTCGTCCCAGTGGGCGAGCTCGTCGATCATACTTTGCGCGCTGATGGGATCGTTGGCTTTCAGGTTCTCCATTGTCTGGTCGGAGAACACGACGCCCCAGCCAAACGTGTCGCCGGCCTTGTTGCGCTCGAATACGACAATCTCGTGCGCCGGATCGCGCAGCTTCATCGCAATCGCGAAATAAAGGCCGCCCGGCCCCGCACCAACGCAGGCAATCCTCATGAAACCCGCCTCAGCGAATCCAGTACCTTATATATTTCAAGCATAAAACATTCAATTGGGGTAGCCGAATCCGTTGATTTTCCGGGGGGGCGGCGCGACACTCGCGCCGCTCACGACACCAGAAGGACGAGATGACTCAATCTACGCTCCAGGCATTCGCGGTCGGGATCGCGTCAGGCCGCATACGCACAATCGATCTCACGCAAACACTTTCGCCGGACACCCCTACGCTCGTATTGCCGCCGCCGTTTGGGCAATGCGCACCGTTCAAGATGGAGGAGATTTCGCACTACGATGAGCGTGGCGTTGCATGGTACTGGAATAATTTCTCGATGGGTGAGCACACGGGCACCCATTTCGACGCTCCGATCCATTGGGTGACGGGTAGGGCTCTGAAAAACAACACGCTCGAAACGATTGTTCCAAAGGACTTCATTGCGCCCGCTGTCGTGCTCGATTTTTCGCGGCAATGTGCAGAGAATCCCGACTTCCTTCTGTCCAACATGGATATTGAGGATTGGGAGAACGAGCACGGCAAAATCCCACCGCGTTCCTGGGTCCTGTTTCGCAGCGATTGGTCGAAGCGGACCGGTAACGCCTACACCAACCGCCGCGAAGATGGTGCGCATACTCCCGGACCGTCGCCCGAGGCCGTCCGCTTTCTGGTTGAAGAGCGCGATGCTCTGGGTTTCGGTGTGGAAACCATCGGGACCGATGCGGGACAGGCGCATCTGCTTGAGCCGATGTACCCAGCGCACACGCTGTTTCACGGCGCGGGACGCTTTGGCCTGCAATGCCTGACCAACCTGGATCAGTTGCCGCCGACAGGGTCTGTCATCGTCGCTGCACCGCTTAAAATTCATAATGGCTCGGGCAGCCCCTTGCGCGTTCTCGCACTGATCGATGGCTGAACGCTCTTTCAAGGCCGAAGTCGAACAGCTTCGCATCGGCGCAGGCGAAGAATTCCGCGGCGAAGGCATACTCGCGGTCACAAAGGCCCTGTTGCAGGCCGGCGTCGCATATGTGGGTGGGTATCAAGGTTCGCCGATTTCGCATCTCATGGACGTCTTTTCCGATGCGGACGACCTGCTTAAAGAACTCGGCGTCCATTTCGAAACGAGTGCGAGCGAAGCTGCCGCTGCCGCGATGTGCGCGGCCTCGGTGAACTATCCGCTGCGCGGCGCGGTAGCATGGAAGTCCGTCGTAGGCACCAACGTCGCTTCTGACGCTCTCTCGAATATTGCCTCGGGCGGCGTTACGGGCGGCGTCCTGGTGGTGATAGGAGAAGACTATGGCGAGGGTTCTTCCATCATGCAGGAACGGACTCACGCGTTCGCGATGAAGAGTCAGATTTGGCTGCTCGATCCAAGGCCCAATCTGCCTTCGATAGTTGATATGGTCGAAAAAGGGTTTGAACTGTCCGAAGCTTCGCACACGCCCGTGATGCTGGAGTTGCGGGTGCGGGCCTGCCACCTTCACGGGCGCTTCACGGCAAAAGACAACATGCGTCCGCCGCTTACCGTGGAGGCTGCGGCGAATGCTCCGGTGCGCGATACCGAGCGTATCGTGCTGCCGCCGGCAAACTTTCTCCACGAACGCGAAAAAATCGAAAGCCGGTGGCCAGCCGCGCTGAAGTTTGTTCAAGACAACAAGCTCAATGAACGGTTTGGCCCCGCTGGAGGCGAGATCGGCATCATTGTGCAGGGCGGGCTGTTCAACACGCTCAATCGCGCTCTTGAACTGATGGATTTGTCGGATGCTTTCGGCGATACGAAGCTTCCGGTTTACGTGCTGAATGTCACTTATCCGCTCATTCCCGATGAAGTCCGGGAGTTCTGCGCAGGCAAGCGTGCGGTGTTAGTCGTCGAAGAGGGCCAGCCTGAGTTCATCGAACACGAACTGAACACTATTCTACGCCGTGCCGATCTACAGACCTCCATCCTCGGCAAGGAGATCTTTCCGCGCGCTGGCGAATATACCGGACAGGTCGTGAAAGACGGCGTGGAGAGATTCCTTTCGCAATGGATGGCAATGCCGGAAGCCGCGAAAGCGTCTGCTCCGGATGCTACCTTGGTCAAAGAAGTGCCGCCGCGGCCCGCGGGTTTCTGCACCGGCTGTCCTGAGCGACCGCTGTTTACAGCCATGAAGCTCGTGCAGCGCGAACTAGGGCCGCATCACGTTAGCGCCGATATTGGCTGCCACCTTTTTTCCATTCTGCCACCGTTCAACATCGGTAACACGACGATGGGGTATGGGCTTGGAACCGCGGGCGCGTCTGCGTTTAGGCGCAGCGATGGCAAAAGACCCATAGCGATAATGGGCGACGGCGGCTTCTGGCACAATGGACTTACCAGCGGCATTGGCAACGCGGTTTTCAACCGCGACGACAATCTCACCATCATTGTGGACAATGGTTATTCGGCTGCGACTGGCGGTCAGGATATTCTTTCCTCAGCGGCCGTGAATGATACGCGGTCTACGCGCCACGCCATCGAAAATGCCGTGCGCGGCGTGGGCGTGAACTGGGTGCGCGCGATCGACAACACTTATGATGTCGACAAGATGCGCAATACTTTACGCGAGGCGCTTACGGAAAAGAACAAGGGCCCCAAGGTCGTCATTGCACAGTCTGAATGTATGTTGAACAAGCAGCGCCGGGAGCGACCCCTATTCAGCAATGCTGTGCGAGAGGGAAAGCGCGTATTGCGTGAGCGCTTCGGCGTCGACGCGGACACGTGCACGGGTGACCATGCCTGTATTCGACTATCGGGATGTCCTTCGCTTACCGTTATGCCCAATCCCGATCCGCTGAGGACCGATCCCGTCGCCCATGTGGACAATTCCTGCGTCGGCTGCGGACTGTGCGGTGAAGTCAGTCACGCCGAAGTTCTGTGTCCGTCGTTCTACAAGGCACATGTCGTGTTCAACCCGACATGGTGGGACCGCTTTGTCTCGTCGTTCCGCACGCTCGTAATCGGCTGGCTCCAGTCGTCACCGGCGGTGTGGTGATGGAGCGACGGCGCATTACCGTCGCCGTTCTGGCGCTTGGCGGACAGGGCGGCGGTGTGTTTGCCGATTGGCTCACCGCACTTGCGGAGGCAAACGGATATTTCGCACAGGCAACATCCGTGCCGGGTGTCGCGCAGCGCACAGGTTCAACAGTCTACTATCTTGAGCTTTTTCCGGCGGAGAATCTGCGCGGGCGTCAACCGGTGCTCGCGTTGATGCCGGCGCCATCCGATGTGGATGTGGTCGTGACCTCAGAGTTGATGGAGGCGGGACGCGCAATGCTGCGCGGCTTCGTCACCTGTGAACGCACCGCCTTGATCACGTCCACCCATCGCATCTACGCAATTTCAGAGAAATCTGCGTTGTCTGGTGGTTTGGCTGACAGTTCCAAGGTTCTCGATGCCGCTGTGAAGAATGCGAAATCGCTCGTGGCATTCGATATGGATGATCTGGCGAAGCGAACGGGCAGTGCGATCAGTGCCGTGATGCTCGGCGCTGTGGCGGGGAGCGGTGTGCTGCCGTTTATCCGGGCGCAATACGAAGAGGCGATCCGGAAGGGCGGTATCGCGGTCGACGCGAACCTCGCCGGATTTGCCGCAGGGTTCGACGCCAGTACGCACGACGCGGGACCAGAAACGCAAGTTGTGACTGCCGTGCCGGCGCCAGTTACGGAAGACGGAAAGAGGCTGCGCGATCGCGTGCTCGCTGAGATGCCGATATTGGCGCAAGCATTCGCGCTCGAAGGGGTAAGGCGGCTCATTGAATATCAGGATGTTCAATACGCGACACTCTATCTGGACCGCTTAAGGCCACTAAGCGGCGATACACTTGTTCGAGAAATGAGTTGCGCGCTAGCGCGTTGGATGGCCTACGAAGACATGATGCGCGTGGCGCAGTTGAAGATTCAGGCCTCGCGCGTGCGGAAGGTGCGTGCCGAGATAAATGCGGGCTCGGATCAGATAATACTGGTCACCGAGTATATGCATCCGCGCTGGCAGGAATTTTGCGATGTGTTGCCGGCGGGGCTTGGCGCGCAACTCGCGGGCGGGGGCCTGCTCAAAAGACTACTTGCCCCGATGTTCAAAAAAGGGCGGCATGTGCGCACCACAAATGTTGGGTGGTTTCTCGTTTTGAGGATTCTGGCCGCGCACCGCTATGCGCGCCGCGGAACGCTCCGATACAAGACGGAAAATGCACGTATCGAAGCGTGGCTGGCCGAGGTCGCCAATACGCCCGATCCCGAGGCGGCTCTGGAACTCGCGAAGTGTCAGAATCTCATCAAGGGATACGGTGATACCCACGAGCGTGGATTGCGAAAGTTCACCGCTATAATGGAGGCCTATCGCCACCTTCGAGGGAAGCCAAACGCCGCACCGCTATTACGGGCTCTCCGCGAGGCCGCATTTAGAGACGAAGAAGGATTGTCGCTCGATGCGGAGTTATCAAGATCGAGCGCCTGACAAATGCAGGTTTGCGTTAGCCCATTTTGACCATCACGTGACGCGGCACGGTGTAGTCCTCAAGCGCGTAGGTGCTGAGGTCCTTGCCATAGCCGGAGAATTTCAGCCCGCCATGCGGCATCTCGCTTGTGAGCATAAAGTGGCAGTTCACCCAGGTGCAGCCATAACGTAAGCGCGCGGCTGTTTGCATGCCTCGGCCGACATCCTTCGTCCAGACGGAGGATGCCAAGCCATAGTCTGAATCATTTGCCCACGCGACTGCCTGATCGACATCGCGGAATCGCGTGATCGAGATGACAGGGCCGAAGACTTCCCGGCGGACGATCTCATCGTTCTGCTCCGCTCCGGCGACGACGGTAGGCTGGAAATAGAAACCATTCTTGCCAGGCTTCCCACCGGCGATCACTTTCGCATGCTTTGCCGCTTGCGCGCGTTCGACGAAGCCCGCAACCCGCTCTTGTTGTCGTGCAGAGATCAGTGGCCCGATCTCATTCAAGGTGTCGTCGGCGTTGTCGAAGACGAGCGACGACGCTGCGGCCGAGAGATCCGCCACGAGATTGTCGAAAACTTTGTCACTCGCGTAGACGCGGCAGGCAGCTGTGCAATCTTGCCCAGCATTGTAGAAGCCGAAACTGCGAAGACCCGCGACCACTTCGCCGATATCGGCATCTTCGAACACGATCACAGGCGCCTTGCCGCCAAGCTCAAGATGTGTGCGCTTGAGTGTCGCCTGCGCGGCCGCAATAACCTTGCGGCCCGTGCCGACATCCCCGGTGAGGGAGATCATCGACACACCACTGTTGTTGATGAGCCTGTTGCCCACCGTTGCGCCTTGTCCCGTCACGATATTCGCAACACCGTCGGGAAAGACCTCGGCAAGGTGATGCGCGAGCTTGAGCGCCGTGAGAGGTGTTTGCTCGCTTGGTTTCAGCACAATCGTGTTGCCGCCGGCGAGCGCGGGGGCGAGTTTCCACGCAGCCATCATCAACGGATAATTCCATGGGGCGATCGACGCGATCACACCAACTGGGTCGCGTCGCACCATCGATGTGAAGCCGGGAAGATATTCGCCCGCGACAGGGCCATGCATCGTACGGACGGCGCCAGCGAAAAAACGGAAGCAGTCAACGACGCCGGGAATCTCATCGGCCAGAACAAGATGGCGCGGCTTGCCGCAGTTGAGCGATTCTAGATCCGCGTAGGCTTCAGCATCCTGCTCAATCAGGTCTGCGAGCTTGAGCAACATTGCGCTGCGCTCGCCCGGCGTGGTGCGCGACCACCCTTCGAAAGCAGCGCTGGCAGCTGCAACTGCGCTATCAACCTGCGCCTCACTTGCTTCGGGAATCTCGATGATGGTCTTGCCGGTACGCGGATTGATGACCTTCTCGAGGTCGCCATTGCCGCCTTCGAAATTGGGGCCGATGCGCAGGGCGGTATCCATCCAAATGCTCCAGTTGGGAAAATGCGCGTGCAATGTGCCGATTGACGCCCTAGCCACGCAAGGTCAGAAATAGCACAGCCAAGAACCGGGGGCAGGGATGGCAGATCACGATGCCGACGCAGCGCAACTCGCCGCGCTCGGTTATACTGCGAAATTCGATCGTAAGATGAGCCTTTGGGAGAATTTCGCCCTCGGGTTTACCTATTTGTCGCCAGTTGTCGGCGTCTATTCGGTGTTCACCGTTGGCATCACAACCGGCGGACCGCCGATGTTCTGGTCCTATTTCCTTGCCGCCGCCGGACAATTCTTTGTCTGTCTGATCTTCTGTGAGGTGGTGTCGCAGTTTCCTATCTCCGGCGGGCTCTATCCCTGGGCGCGGCGTCTCGTGGGCAAGAAGTGGGCATGGATGGCGGGATGGATCTATGGCTGGGCGTTGTTCACGACAGTTGCTGCGGTTGCCGTCGGTGCTGGCCCATTTGTCGCAATATTGCTCGGTTTCGATCCGACGCCGATCAGCACCACGGTCATTGCCTTGGCGATGGTGATTGTTTCCACCCTCGTCAATCTTGCGGGCACAAAGATTTTGGCGCGTGTCGCGATGTTCGGATTCATTTGTGAGATTATCGGCGCGATTGTCGTGGGTGGCTATCTATTGCTGTTTCAGCGTCACCAGCCGTTCGGCGTCGTGCTCGACGCGTTCAACATCGGTGCGCCCGGCTCCTACTGGCCCGCGTTCCTCGCTGCGGCGGTGACGGGACTTTTCACCTGCTATGGCTTCGAGGCTTGCGGCGATGTTGCAGAGGAAACGCCGAACCCCGGTACAGCTATTCCGCGCGCGATGCGCATGACGATCTATGTCGGCATGGCTGCGGCGGCGTTTGTGTGCCTCGCGCTGATCGTGGCGCAGCCGGACATGGCCGGTGCGATTTCCGGCAAG